>Ga0182024_10025846_pt1 | contig 10337 bp, 7 predicted proteins | sample P32metaG_FD_120480 | JGI IMG/M metagenome (GOLD analysis project Ga0182024, IMG submission 120480) | Permafrost microbial communities from Stordalen Mire, Sweden - P3-2 metaG (Illumina Assembly) | ecosystem: Environmental > Terrestrial > Soil > Wetlands > Permafrost | place: Sweden: Stordalen...
AAATCATGATCGAGCCGGTTTCGGTTTGCCACCAGGTGTCAACGATGGGGCAGCGGTTTTTGCCGATGGCTTCGAAATACCATTTCCACGCGGCGGGATTGATGGGTTCGCCGACGGTGCCGAGGAGGCGAAGGCTCGATAGATCGTGCGGCTTAATCCACTCCGTGCCCCAGGCCATGAAAGCGCGGACAGCGGTGGCTGAGCTGTAGAAGATGGAAACTTTGTAACGATCGACAATTTCCCAGAAGCGATCGCGGCGCGGGAAATCGGGAGCGCCTTCGTACATCACGATGCTGGCGGCATTGGCGAGTGGGCCGTAAACGACGTAACTGTGTCCGGTGACCCAGCCGATGTCTGCGGTACACCAATACACGTCGTCATCGCGCAAATCGAAAATCAGTCGGGTGCTCCACATACATTGCAGCAAGTAACCGGCGGAGGTGTGCAAAACGCCTTTGGGCTTGCCGGTGGTGCCGCTGGTATAGAGGATGTACAGAGGATGCTCGGAATCGAGCTCGAGGGCAGGAAAGTCCTTTTCGGCTTTTTCTTCCAGCTCGTGCCACCACAGATCACGTCCTTCTTTCCAGGCGACTTCTTCTTTTGTGCGTTGGACGACGATGGATTTTTCAATGGTGTAGCATTTTTTCAACGCTTCGTCGGCGGTTTCTTTCAGCGGGACGATTTTTCCGCGACGATAGCCGCCGTCGGCGGTGATCAGAATTTTTGCCTTGCAGTCGGCGATGCGGTCGGCGAGAGCATTAGCGCTGAATCCGCCGAACACCACGGAATGCACGGCGCCCACCCGTGCGCACCCCAGCATGGCGATGGGAAGTTCGGGAACCATGGGCATGTAAATCGCAACGCAATCACCGGGCTTTACGCCGAGGGAGCATAGGACGTTCGCGAATTTGCAGACGCGTTCGTGCAATTCGGCGAAGGTGTACTGAACGGTGGAACCATCTTCCCCCTCCCACATTAGCGCGGGCTTATTCGCGTTGAGTTCCAGATGGCGGTCGAGGCAGTTATAAGAGACGTTTAGCTTTCCGCCGATAAACCATTTTGCGTGGGGCAAGTTCCATTCGAGGACTTTCTTGGGCGGCTGGAACCAGTAGAGCATCTTGGATTGCTCGCCCCAGAATTCTTCGGGGTTGTCCACGGCCTTCTGATACATCTCTCGATAGTCTTTGAGCGACTTGACGCGAGCCTTCTTGCTGAAATCGCCGGGCGGCGGAATCGGCTTTTCTTCCAAAACGTGCGGGTCGAATTCTTGCATGGCTGCTCCGGTGGCCGGGCGCGCGCCGAAAGCCTGCCGCGGCCGTGGCAGGAGTCTCGAAAAGGCCGCTCGCCCACCCCTACGTTATTGAAGAGCGGCGGTTTGGTCAAGAACGGGGAATGCTGTAGGGCGGAATTTGGGGGGACGGATGAGAACCCGCGCGGGATAGGGAATCGAGGGGAAATCGGTAAGATTTGGGAACTTTTCGGGCTGGGGGAGGGAATATGTAACGAGAGTTAGCGCAGGCCGTCCAATTGGTGAGATGAAAATCGAGACAGATTCGATGGATGACGGTCTGTTACTTCGGCGGATGATTGCCGGCGATGAGTGGTCGTTTACGCTGCTTTACCGCCGCAGGCATCCGGCGATTTATCGTTTCGCGCTGCATATGAGCGGGAACGTCGCGGTGGCGGAAGACGTGACGCAAGAGGTTTTCATGACGTTGATTCGAGACGTGAAAAAATTCGATCCGGCGCGCGGCACGCTGAGCAGCTTTCTTTTTGGAATCGCGCGGAACCATCTGCGCAGGCGGTGGGAACAAGACCGGCACTCCGTGGCTCTTCCAGACGATGCGGACGAGCTCGAGACGCTCTTAGCCGCCTGCGCAGGGGCCGGGAAGGGTACTCCTTCGAATGGAAACGGTAGGGCGCATGCGCCATTTTTGGTGCGGCGCGATGAGTTTACTTCGCTGGAAACTGTGGCCCGGGTTCGCCAAGCGATCGCGACGCTGCCGGAAAATTACCGCGAGGCGGTAGTTCTTTGCGAGCTGGAAGAAATGAGCTACGAAGAAGCTGCGTCAGCGTTGGATTGTCCGGTGGGGACGGTAAGGTCGCGGCTGCATCGCGCGCGGGCTTTGCTGGCAGAAAAGTTGCATGACGAACAGCCATTGCGGCGGGCTTCGGCAGTGGGCGAATGAAAGAAGAGGCAAAGCTGATGGATTGCACGCAATTCAAAGAAATTTATCAAGAATTGGATCGGCCCGGGACATCGGGGTACAGATTTCGCGAACGTGCTTTGTCGCACGCGGAAGCTTGTCCCCGGTGTGGAGCGTTGCTCACCGAGGGCGAAGCGTTAGACTTTGCTTTGCGGAATTTGGCGGATAGCAGCGCGCGGTGGGAGGCGTCCCCGCGGATTGAAGCCAACCTGCTTCGTGAGCTTCAACAGGCGAAGCTTGCGGGATCGAGGCAGAGAGTTCGGAAGCAGTTTGCAATTCTCGGCGCCGCGGCTGCGGTCTTGCTCGCGCTGGGGATCGGCGTGCATCAACGGATTACGTCAGGAGTGCGGACCAACTCGCTGGAAGCCGCCAACGGAATCGGAAGTCCGACGACGGGTACAGCGACCGGAGCTGTAGCTGGCGGTTCCACAACTCCGGGTGAATCCAATTCGGCTGCCGGTGCGAGCGCGAATCAAGCCGACGACAACGAATATGCAGAAGACTTTGTTCCGGTTCCTTACGCGGACGATCCGGCTGCCTCGGAAGGCGGTGCGATTGTGCGAGTCACGCTGCCGCGTTCGGCGCTCGCTTCGTTTGGAGTGCCGATTACGGAGAGCGAAGGGACAGATAGAGTTTCGGCGGACCTGATTGTGAGTCAGGACGGAACGCCGCAGGCTATCCGGCTGGTGTCGCAAGAGAATGCAAATTCCGATTTTTGAAAGAGCTTTAGAAAAACCGTTTGGAGGAAGTTCAAATGAAAATCAGCAAAAAGGTTTTAGGTGTTGCTGCAATGATGGGATTGTTTGTGATGACGAGCGGTAACGTGTGGGCGCAGTCTTCGGATCAGACGGAGCAGGCTCCGGCCCCGCCGTCTCATGGCGGCGGGCACATGTTCGAGCGAATGGGCCCCATGGGATTTGATGGTATGGGATTTGTCGGCTTCCAGGCTGGTCTGGCAGGGAAGACGGTGACGGGCGCGCCTTTTTCGGCGAGCATTTCAACGCAAGAGACGGAGACTCTGACGGATGGAAATAAAATCGAGCGCAGCTCGACGGGCTCGTTCGCACGCGACACGCAGGGCCGCACTCGCCGCGATATGACGCTTCCGGCAATCGGGCCGTGGGCGGCATCGGGCAAGACTCCGCCGAAGATGTCATTTATAAACGATCCCGTGGCGGGAACCGGATACGTACTCGAAGCGAACACAAAAACGGCGCGCCAGATGAAAGCCCACAATCATACTGCCGATGCTGCGAAGGCATCGAGCATGGCGGCTAAGTTCCAGAAGAACACCACTACGGAATCACTCGGCACACAGACGATCAACGGAGTTTCGGCGCAGGGCACTCGCACAATGCGCACGATTCCCGCGGGCGAGATAGGCAATGAGAAGCCCATCGTTATCGTGACCGAGAAGTGGTACTCGACCGATTTTCAGGCTGCGGTGATGATTAAGCGCACCGATCCGCGCACGGGCGGCGAGTCAGTTTTCCAGTTGACGAATATTCAGAAGCAAGAACCGGCAGCCACGTTGTTCCAGGTGCCGGCCGATTACACGGTGAAGACGGGACGCGGCGGACACAACGCGCCTGCGGCGGCGCCAGCGCCGGCAACCGAACAGTAACGGCGGCTGCTTGCGTTAACGAATAACCACCCCGATGCACTAAATACTTGCGGGCGGAACCCCCAACACGCGCCGCCCGCAAGCCTCTCTTCTTAAAGTTAAAACCCCGACTTAAGTTGATGATGAAAAGCTCGTCAGGATTTGGCGAGGGCGCGGTCGAGGAGTTCCACCACGTGCAAGACTTCCTGGCCGGTCTTATGAATCGCTGCGCCTGCGCGAAGCTGGAGCATGCATCCGAGATTTGCGGTGAGGATGGCTTGCGCTTTGGTGCGTTGCGCGTGAGCCATTTTGTCAGACAAGAGATCGAGCGCGGCTTCGGGTTGGGTGACGTTGTAAACGCCGGCGGAGCCGCAACAAAGATCGGAAAGCGCCATTTCGACGAACTCGACTGACGGGATCGCACGGATCAGTTTTCGCGGAGCTTCGCGAATTTTCTGTCCGTGAACGAGATGGCAGGAATCCTGGTAGGTTACGCGCATCGGCAAAGGGCGGAGCGGAGCTACCAGGCCGAGGTCGGCGAGAAATTCGGAAATGTCGCGGACTTTTGCCGAGAATTTGCGGGCGCTTTCATGGTCGGCTTCGTTTTCCGGGAATAAATGCGAATATTCTTTTAGCGTGGAGCCGCAGCCGGCGGCATTGGTGATGATGGCGTCGAATTCGTCGGCGCGAAATGCCGGGAAATTTGCGCGCGCGAGATTGCGGGCCACGTCACGGACTCCGGCGTGCGCCGCAAGCGCGCCACAGCAAACTTGTTCGGCAGGGACTACCACTTCGCAGCCGTTTGCCTGCAACACGCGGATGGTTGCGCGATTGAGTTCGCTGAAAGTAACTTGAGCCACGCATCCGGCGAAGAAAGCTACTCGAGCGCGTTGCTGTCCTTGAGCAGGGAAAGTCTTGCCTAAATCCGTGAAGAAGAAATTCGAGTCGATCTTTGGAAGCAAGCGCTCGCGGTCCTGCAGCCCGAGCAAGCGCAGGATTCCCGTTCCGCGGGCCAGCGACTCGAGGCCCGAGCGTTGATAGACGCGCAGAAATCTGGCCGCGAGCGCGATTCTTTTCGGGTGCGGGAGCAGACGGCGATAGACGAAGTCGCGCAGAACACGTGAAGCGAAAGGCCGTTTGTATTTTTGTTCAATTTGAGCACGCGCGAGCTCGAGGATCTTGCCGTACTCCACGCCGGAAGGACAAACGGTTTCGCAATTGCGGCAATTTAGGCAGCGGTCGATGTGGGTGACGAAAGTCTCGCCAATTTCCAGGCGGCCCTGATCGACCAAGGCCATTTGGCGAATGCGTCCGCGGGGAGAATCGGCTTCGCGTCCCCAGAGGCGGTAAGTTGGACAGTTGTTCGAACATAGGCCGCAGTGCACGCAACGCGAGTAGTCTTCGTACTCCGGCTTGTCGATGGCTGAGAATCCGCTGAGCGTGAGAGCGAACTCGCGTTGAGCATCTTCTTGAGATTGCGGAGGATTCGCGGGCATGATTTAAATTCCTCCCACGAAGCGGCCGGGGCTGAAGACGCCGGCAGGGTCGAACACTTTTTTTAGCTTTAACATTTGCGCAAAGTCGGCGCGAGGAAGTCCCCAGACCTTCAACTCGTTTTTCCACTCGGAGGGGCACCAGGGAATGGTGGCGTGTCCGCCGAGAGCAGTGCAGGCGGCGAGAATGTTGTCCGCTGCCTGGATCACTTGCCGCCTGGTTGCGCCGGTGGATTCCGAGGGCAGGATAGCGAAATAGATCACGCCCAGGCCCCGCGCCATCGCGACCCAACGCAGGCGATTGTTATCGGCTTCTCGCGCAGCGTTCGCTAGCGCTTCCGACATCTGTCGCGGTAGAACATTGATTTTAACAATTATGGTGGCCGGAGAAGAATCCAGCGCAATGGGGATGAATTCACGTTTGAGCGAGAAAGCTGATGTGAGTTCAGAGCCTTCCAGGACGGTTGCATCAACGGCGCCGCATTCTTCCGCCATTTCGCGCAGCTCAGTCTCGTAGCGGGTTAGCGTGTTGGGATTTCCGGAGAATCCAGAAGTGAAGGTCCAACGCGCTTTGGAAAGTAAATCTTTCGGTAATGAGATTGGCGCGGCGCGTAACGCGGCTTTGCTGGAAAACAGATCGGCGACGCCCGGGCTGAAAATTTCCATGGTGATGGGCGTGAGGGGCGATTGCGATACGCGATTGTGCATGCCGCAGGCGCGTTCAACGGTTTGGAACGTAGCCATGAACGCGCGGCTGGAGGTGAGCATGGGAAACGTCTTGAAATTCAGGCGAGTGATCACGCCTAGCGTCCCGAGCGCGCCAATCATTAATTTGTGAATGTCGTAGCCGGTGACGTTTTTTACCACGCGGCCGCCACTTTTTGCGGCGACGCCTTCGCCGGTGACAAATTCCATCCCCAGCAAGTAATCGCGCGCGGTGCCGTAAAACTGGCGAAGGGGGCCGTCCACGCCCGAGGCGACGGCGCCTCCGATGGTAGTCTGATTGTAATAGGGCACGGCGAGCGGGAGGAATTGATGATGCTCGGCAAGAACCACGCCGAGTTTGAGAAGCGGCATTCCGGCTTCCACGCTCAAGGTCAAGTCGCCTGGATCGTAGGAGACTAGGCGGTCGAGACGAGTCATGTCGAGCGCGATATCGTACTGGCGCGGCGGCAGTCCCATTCCCAATTTTGTGCGAGCGCCAGTTGCAACGATGGCCAGTTTTTCTTTCACCGCGAATTTTACAACGTCAACAATTTCCGCGGTGGATTGAGGGCGCGCCGCTGCGGCGGGAGCTTTTTTATCGATTGTATAGGCGGCGAGTTGAGCGGGATCGGTGATGACGTTCGACGGCCCGACAATATCCGCCAGTCGAGATCCATGGATTGCGCTCGCGGTGCTCATGCGCGCGAAGCACCAACCGGCGTTGGGCGCACGCGAATTTCTCCGCAGCCTTTGGTGCTGGGGAAAATTTTGCCGGGATTGAGCAGACCTGTAGGGTTATATGCGTCACGAACGCGCCGCATCAAATTCAAATCGTCTTCAGTAAACAAAAGCGGCATAAAGCGATCTTTTTCCATGCCCACGCCGTGTTCGCCGGTGATGGAGCCGCCCATTTCGATGCAGAAGCAGATGATTTCTTCTGCGGCGGCGACGGCGCGTTGAAATTGTTTTTCTTCGCGGGCGTCGAACAAAATGATGGGATGCAGGTTGCCGTCGCCGGCATGGAAAATATTGCCGATTTCGAAATCGTATTTCTTTCCGATTTCGTTGATGCGGCGCAGCGTCTGCGGCAACTTCGTGCGCGGGATCACGCCGTCTTGGACGTAATAAGTTGGGGAGAGGCGCCCCACCGCGCCAAAGGCATTTTTGCGGCCTTTCCAGAGCAGCGCGCGCTCGTGCTCGTCGCGGGCCACGCGAACTTCGCGCGCATGATGGAGACGGCAAACTTCCGCAACATCCTCGGCGTGCTGTTCGACCGCTTCGCGCAGGCCGTCCACTTCCAGGAGCAGGACCGCGGCGCAATCGATGGGAAATCCGGCGTGCACGTGAGATTCCACGGCGCGTATGGTCCAGCCGTCGAGCATCTCGCATGCTGCGGGTGTGATTCCGCGCGCGGTGATGTCCACAACCGTTTCGGTGGCGTCGTCCACTGTATCGAAAATCGCGAGGAGCGTTTTCACAGCTTCCGGCAATCGCGTAAGCTTTATGGTGACTTCGGTGACCAGCGCGAGGGTTCCTTCGGAACCGACGAAAAGGCCGGGGAGATCGTAACCGGGCGAATCCAAAGCGGAGCTTCCCAAGCGGACGAGTTCGCCGGTGGGCAGCACGACTTCAAGCGAGAGGACGTGGTTCGTGGTGACTCCGTAGGCCAGCGTGTGCGGGCCGCCGGAATTTTCCGATACGTTGCCGCCGATGGTGCTCGCTTTTTGGCTGGAAGGATCCGGAGCGAAATGAAGGCCCAGATGCGCGACTGCAACGCTCACGTCCGCATTCACAACGCCGGGCTGGACGGTGGCGCGCTGGTTTTCAGCATCAATTTCGAGGATGCGATTCATGCGCGAAAAAGCTATTAGAATGCCGCCCTGGCGAGCGAGCGCTCCACCGGAAAGGCCCGTGCCGGCGCCGCGGCCGATGATTGGCGTTTGATAACGATTCGCGATTTGGACGATACCGACGACGTCTTTGGTGTTGCGCGGGAAGACCACACAATTCGGGCGCGCGTTTTCGACGGATCCATCGTATTCGTAGAGCAGCAACTCTTCGGGACGATGCAGAACCGCGTCGGGTCCCAAGAGTTTTTTTAGGTCAGTGATAGCGCGAGTGTCCATACTTTGGGCTATAGGATGCGTTGCGACCGTTCAACGTCACTATAGACGCGTGCGTGTGCGAATTCAACGTGAGCGACGCAGGCGTCTGATGGGTTTGGGCGAGGATTCAAACGGATAAAACATTTTGAGCGAGCTGCCGATTCAAAAGCGGAGATGGGATGGATGGTGACTGAAACTCTGTGACGGAGCCACGCATCCAATCGGCTGAACAGCACGAGGAACGGTCGAGGAGTGATCCATGGCAAATTCAAGCGCGTCTGCAACTGCGACAGCAAGGATCGTTCGCTTTCAAGAATGCGGCGGGCCGGAAGTTTTGAAGTTACACGACGTTCCCACGCCGGAGCCGGCCGAGGGCGAAGTGCGCCTGCGTGTGGAGGCCATTGGCTTAAATCGCGCCGAGGTGCTTTTCCGGCAGGGAAAATATGTTGTGCGGCCACATCCGCCCTGCACGCTGGGCTATGAGGCTGCGGGTGTGGTGGAGGCGGTTGGCAGCGGCGTTGACAAAGGATTGATTGGCAAGCGGTTCAGCACGGTGCCGTGTTTTGCGGCGGACAAGTATGGCGTGTATGGCGAAGTTGCCATTGTTCCGGCGTATTCGCTGGCGACTTACCCGGCAACATTTTCGCCCGAGGAGGGAACTTCGATCTGGATGCAGTATTTGACGGCGTATGGAGCGTTAGTCCAACACGCGAAGATCACACGGGGCGACTTTGTTGTGATTACGGCGGCGAGCAGCAGTGTGGGCGTGGCGGCTATCGAAATAGCAAAGGTTGAGGGGGCGGTGAGTATCGCGACTACGCGGACGCCGAAGAAAAAGGCGGAATTATTGTCGTTGGGCGCGGATCATGTGATCGTTACTCAAGAAGAGGACCTGGTGAAGCGAGTGGCGGAAATTACGGGCGGCAAAGGTGCGAGAGTGATTTTCGACGCGATCGCCGGTAAGGGTGTTGAATTGCTGGCGCAGGCCGCTGCGCCTGGTGGCACGATCTTTGAATACGGCAGCCTGGCGATGGAGCCAACTCCGTTTCCGTTGCTGATTGCGCTTCCCAAAGGATTGTCGCTGCGCGGGTACTCGATATTCGAGGTTGTTTCAGTGCCGACAATTAGGGCGAAGGCGGAGAAATACATTATCGACCATTTGGAGAAGGGAGATTTCAAGCCGCGCATCGCCAAGAAATTTCCACTGGGCCAAATAGCGGAAGCGCACCGCTACATGGAGTCGAACGAGCACATCGGCAAGATTGTGGTGACGGTTTAAGCCGGCTCGCGAGCTGTTGAAGTAATCGCCTATGTTCGGTTCGCCGAGACGCTTAGCCGGTGTATGCTACTCGTCGTGTGCAAAATATTTTTGCGAGGTGAGCAGTGAGCAAGCTGGCAATCTTTTCCACGCGGCCATTATTCCCCGCCGCTCGTACCATCCTTGATGAGCACTTCCATGTGGACTATTGGAAACCGTCCGAACGCATTTCGCGCGAGGAGTTGCTGAAACGCGTAGCTGATAAGGAAGGTTTGGTCTGTTTGTTGACCGAAAAAGTCGATGAGGAATTGCTCACTGGTGCGCCGAAGCTGCGCATCGCGTCCACCGTTTCGGTGGGTTACGACAATATCGACGTGGCGGCGTGTACGAAGCACAAAGTGGTGGCGACGAATACGCCAGGCGTGCTCGATGACACTACCGCCGATTTTGCCTGGACGCTCCTGATGGCTATCGCGCGGCGGTTGCTTGAAGGCGATGCCTGGATGCGGTCCGGCACGTGGCCCGGATGGGACTTGGATCAGCTGCTGGGCGGCGATATTTGGAGGAAGACGCTCGGTGTTCTGGGTTTTGGACGTATCGGTCGCGGGGTGGCGCGGCGCGCGCGGGGTTTCGAGATGCGCGTGCTTTACAGCGATGCCGTCCGCGCATCGGCGGAGGTAGAAAAAGAATTGAACGCGGAATTCGTCGACCGCGAGCGGCTGTTTCGCGAATCGGATTTCATTAGCGTGCACGTTCCGCTGATGCCGGATACTCGGCACCTGATTTCGAAAGATAATTTGGAGAAAATGAAACGCACTGCGTTTCTGGTGAATACTTCACGCGGGCCGGTGGTGGATGAAGCGGCGCTCGCCGAAGCGTTGGAAAACAAAAAAATAGCCGGCGCGGCGCTGGATGTGTTCGAACACGAACCGAAAGTTAATCCTGCGCTGCTGATGCGCAAGGACG
>Ga0182024_10025847_pt1 | contig 10337 bp, 9 predicted proteins | sample P32metaG_FD_120480 | JGI IMG/M metagenome (GOLD analysis project Ga0182024, IMG submission 120480) | Permafrost microbial communities from Stordalen Mire, Sweden - P3-2 metaG (Illumina Assembly) | ecosystem: Environmental > Terrestrial > Soil > Wetlands > Permafrost | place: Sweden: Stordalen...
ACGATTTTGTTGACGCGGCTGACGAGGTAATTGTATCCGGCATGTGCGAAAATCGCCACGGCGATGCCCCCCGCCGCGCAAATGAGCGCGTGCCAGATGCCGTCCGACAATAATTCCATGTTTGAATACAAACCTTCCTTTCCGACAACCTTGAAGACATCCATGAACCCGATGATTGTGCCGAGCAGGCCGAGCAGTGGCGCGATTTGCCCGATGGTCGCCAGCAAATTTAATTTTTCCTCGAGCAGCGGCACTTCGGTCAGGCCGGCTTCCTCGACGGCTTCGCGCACGCGCTCGCGGCCTTTGTCGCGGTTGAGGATGGCGGTTTTGACCAGCCGCGCGACCGGGCCGGGCGTGGCGTCGCAGATCGAAATGGCCTCGACGACGTTTTCACGCTTGAGCACATTGCGCACGCCGTTGAGAAACTCAGTGGAATTGATCTGCGAGCGGTGGCAGTGCAGCGCGCGTTCGATGAACACGGCGATGGCGATGGCTGCGGCGATCAAAATCAGCCAGATCACCGGGCCGCCGTTGGCTAAAAGCGTTGGCATCAGGTTTTTATAGGCGTTTATGCGCTAAGTTCAAAGCGTAAAATGAGGAGATGGAATTCGGGCGGCGGAATAATTTCTCACTTCTAAATTCTGGCTTCCAACTTCCGGCTTCTGTAAGCTCAATTGAATATGGCTGTCGCAGACGAAAAAGTTCTCGTTTTCCCCCGCTCGCTTTTTGAGCGGCTCGGCGTTTTTCAGGGATTCAGCAACGATGTTGGCCGCTATCTGCCCGCGATCCTTGACAAAAACAACAACAGCTTCCAGCCGCGCGCCCAGGCTGAAGCCAACCCAGACTTCAAGCAGATCATTCCATACGTCGTGGTGACCGATGGAAAAAGCATCCTCCATTATGTTCGCGGCAAGAAGGCCGGCGAGCAGCGGCTGGTCGCCAAAGGTTCCATCGGCATCGGCGGACACATTAATGACGAAGACCACTCGCTGTTCGCGGACGGAATGCAGGCGTTTCAAGATGCCGTCGAGCGCGAGGTGCGCGAGGAACTTTCTGTTCAAGGCGCTTTCGACGCAAAACCCGTCGGCCTGATCAACGACGATTCCACCGAAGTCGGCCGGGTGCATTTTGGCATCGTTCATTTGCTGTTCCGCACATCGGACAAGGTGAAGAAAAACGAACAGGTCATCACGCAGGTCGAGTTTGTTCCCATTGAAGAACTGAAGGCGAAACGCGAGCAGATGGAAACCTGGTCGCAGCTTTGCCTCGACAATCTTGAGGCGTTGTTGAAAGCAAAATAAATTTAATTCCGCGCACCAAATTATGGGCCTTATTTTCAAAGACGCCGACCACAAGCCGCTCGACCCGGCGGTCGCGCGCAAACGCGCGATCCTTTTTTCGCTGCCGTTCGCGGCAATCGGATTCCTCGCGCTCATTTTGCTGGTGCACGACGGATTGCTCGGCGGATTGGACCGGCAAAAACTGTTCCGGCTTGGCAGCGCGATCGCCGCCAGCATCGGATTTATCGCGCTCATTTTCGGAATTGTCGCAAAAAAAAGTTCGCTCGCCGGGCAATTGAAACTGTCAGACCAGATTTCCGAAAAACCCTGGCTCAAGCGCGCGGACTGGGCCGCAGGAAAAATCAAGTCCGACGGCATACCGCACGCGAAATCTTATTTAACCATGGGAATCGCGCTCTGCGTCATCGGCGGACTCATCGCCGGCCTCGTCCTCCCGAAAGCATTGCGCGACGGAAATTACAACGCGCTCGTCGCGGCAATTTTCCCAATCGTCGGAATTGCTTTTTTGATTTCCGTGATCAAAAAATTTCGCGCGCACCGGCGTTTTGGCGACTGCGTTTTTGAAATGACGCAAACGCCCGCGCCAACCGGCGGCGCGCTCGAAGGCGCGATCCGAACAAGCCTGCCGCTGAAATTTGAAAAAGAATTGCGCGTTGAACTTTTTTGCGTCCGCAAAATTACCTCCGGTTCTGGACAAAACCGCCGCACCGAAGAAAAAATCCTCTGGCGCGACGAGAAAGTTTTCAAACCCAGTTCGGCCGGTCTTGAAGCCGGAAAAATTCCGGTGCAATTCGATTTGCCGCCCGGCCAGCCGCAATGTTCCGAGCGCGGCAACGAGGCGGTTTGCTGGCGGCTCGAAATGAAGATCCCCGCCACAAATTTCCACGCCACGTTCGACGTGCCGGTTTTCAAGATTGCAGGCGACAAGACGATTCCAAAGTCCGGTTGAAATTGTAATTGCGGCAATTCAACCGCATGACAAACTTGGCGAAACCTCAAAGCCATGAGCGATTTCGAAATTGATTCAAACAAATCAGATTCATCTGGCAAACCCAGCGGAATCGGCTCGACGATTTTTTTATTCTTGTTCAGCCTGCCGTTTGCTGGCGTCGGTTTGTTTGCGCTCGTCCAAGGCATCAGAGAATTGATCGCTGGAAAATCGCATGACGGTTTGCCGCTTTGCATAGTGGGACTTGTTTTTTCACTCGCTGGCTTTGGCCTGATGTCCGTCGCGGTTTGGGGAAGAAAAAAACTGCAGAAGGACGCCGAGTTGAAAGCGCGCTTTGCCGACAAGCCGTGGATGATGCGCGACGATTGGGCGGACGGAAAAATAAAATCATCAGCTTCGGGGCAACTGATTATTTATCTCGTTTTCGCCGCCGCTTTTTGCGGCATCGGCGGATTGGGAACGGCCTTGGCGGTTCCCGACGCGCTGCACAAGCATCAATACGGCGGACTGATGGTTTTGCTTTTTCCAGCGGTCGGAATCGGTTTTCTTATCGCGTTCATCAACGTCTGGCGCTCGCAGCGACGTTTCGGAAAATGCTTTTTTGAACTTGCACAAACTCCAATTCCGCTCGGCGGAACTTTGGACGGGATGATTCAAACCGGCAAACCATTGAAATTGGAACATGAGTTGAACCTGAAAATTTCCTGCGTCCGCCAAGTCACAACCGGTTCGGGCAAAAATCGCAGCACCAATGAATACATTCTCTGGCAGGAAGAAAAAATTTACTCAAGCCAGGCAAATTTGCCTGAACCTGAACCCGGCCATACCGGAATTCCGGTTCATTTCAAATTGCCGGACAATCAGCCGGAATCAATCGCCGACAGCGGCGACGGAATTCACTGGCGGCTCGAAGTAAAATCAAAAATGCGCGGCCCGGGTTTTCACGCAATTTTCGATTTGCCGGTTTTCAAAATCGCTGGCGCAGAAATTTCCGATTCAAGCGTAACTGAAGCCGACGATTCCGACCCGACGGCCGCGCTTGCCGCGCCAATCGAAGAAATCCGGCGCGAAGAAAATTCAAAAATAAAAATCTTCGAAGGGCCGAACGGACGGGAATTTTATTTTCCGCCCGGGCGAAATGCCGGCACGGCTTTGTTCGTGACGCTCGCCATGTTTCTTTTCAATGGCATCGCCATTGGCACGTTTTATTTGCATACGCTAATTATTTTTCCAATCGTATTCGGCCTGTTCGGCATTTTAATGATTTTAGGTTCATTCCGCATGTGGACGGAATCCATCCGCATTGCGATTGATTCAACCGATGTGCGCGTAAAAAAACATTGGGTAATTTTTAGCCGCACGCGAAAATTTTCCGCGAACGATGTCTCGAGATTTACGACGAGAGCCGGAATGCAAAGCGGCGCGAAAGTTTTTTTAGACATCCGGCTCATTCCACGCGACAGCGACGAGAAATTTACCGCGAATACAGAAAGGCTTCACCAAACATTTCAGGATACATTTCAGGAAACCAGCCTTCCTACAGCCGAAAAAGTTGTGGAGCATTTTCGCGAAGCCTCCGGTCCGCGCGGCGTCACTGTCGCCAATAACATTGCCAGCGCTGCCGAAGCGAATTGGCTCGTCGAGGAAATGAACAAGGCGCTTCGCCAGACGCAACCGGTCGCTGGATATTCGCAAAGTGAAGTAATGGGCGGGCCGAAGGCCGTCACCAGCCCGGTAAAAATCGGAATTGCGATTCTCGCCAGCTTCATCTTGGCGTGCGGCATCGGTTATTGGTTTTGGCGACAGGCGAATTCTGTCTCCGCAACGCCACAACCTGTGGAATCGCCGAAGACCGTCGAAACATCGAAAGCTGCCGCGCAAAAATCCACCCGACCGCAACCGGCAGCACTTACTGTGGCGTTTAGTTCATTTGGATCCGGTGGCGAATGCGCGACGAATGGTTTGACCGTTGAATCAGGCGACGGCCATGCTGATTGGTTCGTGTCCGAAACATCCGGCCAATTATACGCGGTTGAATTGAAAATTGAACCGGCATCGGAACCGACAAAGAGATTGATCGTGTCTATTGCACAGGACGAGAACGGCGTTCCCGGCGCGGCTCTGGAAACATTTTTCGTCGCCAGACTGATCAGCACCAATACACTCGGCTGGCTTAACCTCAATTCCCGACAGCAGCCGACATTGAAAGCCGGCACCAAATACTGGATTGACGCCCGCAGTCCCGGAGCTTGGTATTGGCATTTCAACAACCAAAACATCGTTCAGAATTCCATGCGTCCCGCGCGGCGAAAATGGATCAGCGCGGGATACAGCAATGTCTGCGCGTTCAGCGTTCTTGTTGAAACAAACCAACCGTCTCCGCGATGAATTTCTCCAGCTTCAAATCCGAAGCGGAGTGGCTCGTGATGGAAATGAACAAGGCGCTGGGCCGCTCCAAATGATTTATGGCCGACGACAAAGCGCCAATTGCTCACCGAAATGTGACGCAGTCAGGCATCAAAATTTTTGACCGCGCCGCCGGCGGTAAAGAATTTGTGGCGCCGGCCTTGCGAAATTTTCAGGAAAAAAGAGGGTTCACCATTATTCTGTTGATCCTCGTGGTAGCCTTTGCCATTTTCGTTTTGGTCGTCGGCAGTTTTATCAGCGAGTTGCCTTTTGCATGGGCGCGTTTTCTCGCGGCAAATTTCTTCTTTTCCTTTTTTGCGATTTTGACGGTGTTACTCGCGCTTACCGGTTTTATTTGCGTGGATATGTGGCTGCGTTCGACGCGGGTTATTGCCGTTCCCGGTGAATTGCACATCGTGACGCATTGGCTTTTTATCAGGCGAACCAACGTTGTTCCCGTTTCAAAAATCATCGACATCACGGTGGACAATAATACGACTGCGGACGGCATTTACTATTATGACATCACCGTGCTTGCCAAACGCGACGGCAAAAATTGGCTGGCGGCAATCCTTTTTATTTTCCAACAGCCGGACAAGCCCGAACGTCCGCTGTCTGAAAATGAATTAAAGCTCATCAACAACAAAAAAATCCGGGCCATAACGGACATCAACGGAGAAAGCGACGCTAAATGGATTCTGCAAGAAATCAATAGAGAGCTTGGCCGCAAATAAAATTTCTCGGCAATTTCCTCTAATCCGCTACGCTCCGGTATCAGGTGAGCGCGAAACTTAAAATTAAAAACTCAAAATTCAAACCTTCCGTGAAGTGGCGCAAGGAAGTCGAGCGCATTTTGATTTCCGAGGAACAAATCGCGCGCCGCGTCAAAATCCTCGCGCGCGAAATCGAGCGCGATTTTCGCGGGCGCGAAACCGTCGTCGTCTCGCTCTTGAGCGGCACAGTGATGTTTCTCGGGGATTTGATCCGGCATTTGAATCTGCCGCTGCGCCTGGATTTCATCGGCGTTTCCAGCTACGGCGCTGGCCCGGAGTCGGGCGATCTGGTTTTCACCAAAGAATTGCGGCTCGACGTTCGTGGCCGTGACGTGCTGCTTGTGGACGACATTTTGGACACCGGCAAAACCATGAGCCGCGTGCTGCCGAAGCTCCGCGCGCTCAAGCCGCGCCGGATAAAAGTCTGCGTGCTGCTCGACAAGCCTTCGCGGCGAATCGAAAAAGTGAAGGCCGATTACATCGGATTCAGCGTGCCGGATTTTTTTGTCGTCGGTTATGGGCTTGATTTTGCCGAGCGCTACCGCAACCTGCCGTTCGTCGGCGTGCTGCATCCGCACATTTACAAACAGGTTTGCAAGGAAGTTTGCAAAAAATAAATGGAACTCAAATTCATCAATTCTGTCGGCTCGCCCGCGCCGGAATGCCGCAACGAAATGGTCAAAATCGTTTCCGTGCGATGTGCGGCGGCCTGCTCGCCGCCTACATGACTGCGAGTCTTGCGGGTTTTTTGCTTTGAGCGCTTGATCAACTCTTGCTCAAGCGCTCCGTCGGTATCTCGAAAAACATACGGTGCGATTCTTCGAGGATGTCCGGGATGCGAGCGGCGAACGGACTGTTTTTCAGGACGGCGCGCAAATCAAGTTCGCGCAGCTTCGCGGCGTTCTCGCCGGGAAACCAGTGTTCGGCCTGGCCCAGCAGATTGTAGCGCATCTTGCCCCATGCGATCAATTCAAGCGGCTTCGCGTAAGTCCAGAGCCGCAGGATTTCCAAGACATTGATCTGGCCGGGAACGTCGTGGTAATTCGGCAGGCCCACCGGCCAACGCGCGCACCAGTCCGCCCCAAGAACTTTTTCCATTTCCGCGCGAAGCCGTTTTTCAACCGGCGCAATCGTCTGCGGAATGTCGTCATAAAATTTCAGCGCCGCAACGTGCCCGTCAAAATCCGCCGGCCTGGCCGCGCCGCAGCTCAAGGTGTGAACCTCCTTTCGCGCGAGGCAATAAAGGTCGTTGAACTGCATCGGCGTAAGCGGCGCGCAAAGTGATTTTATTTTTTCGCCCGGTTCCTGAAGCTTGCCGCCCTTGTCATTAGGACTGATGATGAACACGCCCATGTCGTGCCGGTGCGCGGCCTCGACCGCCGGCCAGTTCAGGTCGTTGACGAAATACCAGTGGAGGTTGACGTAATCGAATTCGCCAGTGTTCACGGCCTCCAAAATGATGTCCGTCGTGCCGTGCGTGGAAAAGCCGATGAAGCGGCAGCGGCCCTCCTTCTGCAATTTCCGCGCGGCGGCAAGGCAGCCGTTTTTTTGAAGCGACCAGTCGAGTGTCTCGCGGTTGTTGATGCCGTGCAGCGACAATAAATCCACATGATCCAGCTTCAGGTATTTCATCGAGACATCAAACGTCGCGAGAAATTCCTTCGCCGTGGCGCGCGGCGTGACCTTCGTCTGGACGATCATCTTGTCACGCGGAATTTCCGGCAGCAATTCGCCGAGCTGCATCTCCGATGTGCCGTAGCCGCGCGCCGTCTCAATGTGGTTGACGCCGAGTTCGAGCGCGCGGCGGATGCAGGCTTCAAGGTTTTCCTGGTTGGCGCGCGGGATGTCCTGCGGCGGCACATCCTGCCATTTGTGCTGGTAGCGCATCCCGCCGCACGAAATCACGGGCATCTGCAAATTGGTCCGGCCAAAGCGGCGGTATTTCATTGCGTTGAAAATAAGTTGGGCGCGTGTCGAACGCAAGCTGTGGAATGAATTTGCGCGCGGCGGCAAATTTCGCTAACGTTCCGGCCTGCGATTCTGAATTGAATTTTATGGCATTTCTCAACGACAACTATCTCAAGCTCAAAGCCGGCTACCTTTTTCCCGAAATCGGACGGCGCGTGAAAGCCTTTTGCGACGCAAATCCCGAAGCCGCGAAAAAATTGATTCGCTGCGGCATCGGCGACGTGACCGAGCCGTTGCCGTCTGCCGTAATCGCCGCGATGCACAGGGCAGTGGACGAAATGGCTGCGCGCGAGACGTTCAAAGGCTACGGCCCGGAGCAGGGCTACGAATGGCTGCGCGCCGCGGTTGCGAAGAATGATTTCCGCGACCATGGAATTGAAATCGCCGACGACGAGATTTTTGTCAGCGACGGTTCGAAATGCGATTGCGGCAACATCCTCGACATCCTCGGCGCGAAGAACAAAATCGCCGTCAGCGACCCGGTTTATCCGGTTTATGTGGACACGAACGTCATGGCTGGCCACACCGGCGAGGCCAACGAGGCTGGCGCTTACGCCAAGCTCGTTTATCTGCCGTGCAAGCCGGCAAACGGTTTTATTCCTGAACCGCCGAAAAAACACGTGGACGTGATTTATCTTTGCTCGCCGAATAATCCGACCGGCGCGGCGGCGAACCGACCGCAACTCGAAACTTGGGTGAAATACGCCCTCGAAAATAAATCCGTGATTCTGTTTGACGCGGCTTACGAGGCTTACATCACCGACGCGAATCTGCCGCACTCGATTTACGAAATTCCCGGCGCGCGCGAATGCGCCATCGAGTTCCGCAGCTTCTCGAAAAATGGCGGCTTCACCGGCGTGCGCTGCGCATTCACGGTCGTTCCAAAAACGCTCAACGCGCAGACGAAATCCGGCGAAGCGAAGCCGTTGCATCCGCTCTGGCACCGGCGCGCGACGACGAAGTTCAACGGCGTGAGCTACATCGTCCAGCGCGGCGCGGAGGCTCTTTACTCGCCGGAAGGAAAACAACAGGTTGCCGAGATCATCAAACATTATCTCGGCAACGCGGAAGTGTTGCGGAAAGACGCGAAGAAGGCCGGCCTGAAAGTTTTCGGCGGCGTCAATGCGCCTTACATTTGGGTGCGCACACCGAAAGGCGTCACGAGCTGGCAGGCGTTCGACAAAATTTTGAACGACGCCAACGTCGTCATCACGCCCGGTTCCGGCTTCGGCTCGAAGGGCGAAGGCTATTTCCGCATCAGCGCGTTCAACAGCCGCGCCAACGCCGAGGAAGTCGCCCGCCGGTTACAGGAATTGAAGTGGTAAATTCGTCATTGCGGGAAGAAATTTATTTGTTATCCTGACCGCTCGTTTTTACTGGAAATTTAACCAAAGAAAATTTATGTCACAGCATCGCAGTCTCCGCGCGGCGTCCACACTTGGCGGCAAGCGCAATGTCCTCAAGCGTTTCGAGCGCACGGCGCTCCTGGAAAAACGCGGTCAGCGCAAAACCGGCGACCGCATCACCGGTCTGCGCAAAACCAAGCCGGAGGCGTGAACGAAGTGTGAAGTGTGAAGGACGAAGTTAAGATTCCGTTCGCTTCGCACTTCGGACTTTCAACTTCCAACTTCGCATGGTTCGTCTCCAGAAGTTTTTAGCCGACGCGGGCATTGCCTCGCGGCGCGCGGCGGAACAGATCATTCTGGACGGCAAAGTCCGCGTCAACGGCCGGTTCGTGCGACTTCTAGGCACTAAGGTTGATCCCGAACGCGACGAGGTGATTCTGGACGGCAAGATCATCCGCGCACGGCGCAAGCTTTACATCGCCTTGAATAAGCCGCCGGGCTGCGTCTGTTCGCACGCCGATGAACTGGGCCGTCCGACGATTTACCAGTTGTTGCCAAAGGAATGGCAAATCGTGAATTCGGTCGGTCGTCTGGATTTCAACAGCGAAGGATTGATTTTTCTGACGAATGATGGACAATTCGCGTTGCGCCTGACGCATCCGCGTTACGGCGTCCGAAAAAAATACATCGCGACGGTCGAAGGCAAGGTGGAGCCGGCAATGCTGGCGGAGTTCACGCGCGGCATTTTTCACGGCGGCGAGCGGTTGAAGGCGGAAAAGGCGCGGCTCATGGGCAGCAGCAACGCGAAGAGCGTCGTGGAACTGGAGCTGGCCGAGGGCAAAAACCGCGAGGTGCGGCGGATGTTTGAGTCGCAAAATGTTCCGGTGAAAAAATTGCAGCGCGTGCAGATCGGGAAAATAAAGCTGGGCGAGTTGAAACTGGGCAAATGGCGGACATTGACAGAAGCGGAAATAAAAACTTTACTGTTGGAATCATGAAAACAAATTGCTGGCTGGTTTTAGGAACGATGATTGCGGCAAGCGCAATCGCACAGGACACAAATACTTTGCCGCCGATTCCCGCGCCGGTGACTTCTCCTTCAGCGGAGGTCGCGCCCGCAGCCGCCGTGGCCGACACGAACGCGCCGGTCTCGCCGGTCAAACACAAGAAACGCATCGCCGCGCCGAAGAAACTTGCCGAACCGGCTGTCACGCTCGCGCCCGGCCCGGCGGAAGTCGCCGTCACCAATCTCAACGTCCGCGGCCAGGCCGGCCTCAAGGGCGAATTCATCGCGCACATTTCAAAGGGCGACGCCGTGACAGTCCTCGACCAGATCAATCTCGGCAAGCACAAGGCCGACGAGCCGGCGCAATGGGCCAAAATCGCGCTGCCCGCCAGCGTGAAAGTCTGGGTTCGCGCGGCATTCATTGACGTGACAAACAAGGTTGTCCTGCCGAGGAAATTAAACCTGCGCGCCGGGCCGGGCGAAAATTACAGCGTTCTCGGCGTGATCGAACGCGGCACGCCCGTTTCCGAAATCATCACGAAGAGCGACTGGACACAAATTGACGCGCCGACAAATGCCTACGCTTTC
>Ga0182024_10025848_pt1 | contig 10336 bp, 7 predicted proteins | sample P32metaG_FD_120480 | JGI IMG/M metagenome (GOLD analysis project Ga0182024, IMG submission 120480) | Permafrost microbial communities from Stordalen Mire, Sweden - P3-2 metaG (Illumina Assembly) | ecosystem: Environmental > Terrestrial > Soil > Wetlands > Permafrost | place: Sweden: Stordalen...
GTCCCTGAATTGAAAGGCTCGCGAACCCAGGTGAGTTTGGGTGGGGTCAGGATTCGCAGGTTCCTGATTGTCTTTCAGATTGCGCTGTCGCTCATGATTCTGTTCGCGGCGGGCCTGCTGACACGCACGCTCAGCTCTTTAAAGACGGTCGATCTGGGCTTCGATCCCGCGCGGGTGATCGCGCTTAACGTCGACCCCGCGATGAATGGACACAGGCCGGAAGAAACCGATCGTATCTTCGATGAGATCCTCAACCGGTTGCGCGCTCACCCAGGGATTGCCGCTGCGAGCCTTGCAGTGGTCGCTCCGCTGGAGGGCAACATGATCTCCCTTGCTTTTGAAGTTCCCGGCCATCTCCGAACAAGCTCAGACGTACAGACGAACTTCAACATGATCAGTCCGGGCTACTTCAAGACTCTCAACCAGCCATTGCTCGCCGGGCGCGATTTCACAGACCGCGATCAAAAGAATGCGCCAAGAGTCGCGATCGTGAACAAGCTGTTCGCTGAACAGTACATGGCGGGCGAGAATCCTATCGGCCGCTCCTTCAAAATGGACGGTGACGTCGAGATTGTAGGTCTCACCGGAGACTCACATTATCAGAGCCTGCGCGAGACGCCTTCCCCGCTGATCTATTTGCCGGCTAAACAGACGCAATCCTCCGGTTACACGATGTTTATCCAGACCAGGGTGAACACCAACAAGGCGATCGCGGACATACGGGACATTATTCGATCCATCGATCCCCGGCTTCCGATTTTTCGCATCCGCGAGTTGCAGGATCAAATCGATCAGGGTATATCGTCGGAACGGGTGCTGAGCTTTCTTGCAACGCTATTCAGCGCGCTGGCCACGCTGCTGTGCGGCATCGGTATCTATGGCCTGATCGCCTACGCCGTTTCCCGCCGCACGCGGGAGATCGGCTTAAGGTTCGCCATCGGCGCCCAAAAGATGGATGTGGCCAAATTGTTCCTGAATGAAAGTATGGCCCTGGTAGCGGCTGGAATTGTGGCGGGCATTCCCTTGTCGCTTGCCTCCACTCACGCGATCAAAAGCTTGCTGTACGGCGTTCTGCCGGGGGACACGCTCACGCTCACGCTGACGATCGCGATCTTTGTTATTGCGGGCCTGGCGGCCAGCATCCTGCCGGTCCTGAAGGCCGCAAGAATCGATCCGGTCGAAGCGCTCCGCGACGAGTGAGCACACGCGGTTCACGCCGGGCGCTGGCTCCTCCGACCCGCTATACATCGGGAACGGTGCGCGGCCAAAAGACTCGGGCTTCTGGGACACTTAAAAAATGCGCCTTACCCTGATCGCTTTATTAACGGCGTTCTCAGCGCTGCACGCTCAGACCAATGAGCCTTGGAAAAAATTGGAATTTCTCCTGGGTGACTGGACGGGTGTCGCTGGTGAAAAAGACACCCAGCCGGGGGCGGGCCAGGGTGACTTCTCGTTCAAGCCGGAATTGAAGGAAAGGATCATAGTCCGCCGCAACAACGCCCGCTACGATTCGGGCTTACAGCACGATGACCTGATGGTGATCTACCTGGATGCGCCCGACAAGCCGCGAGCTATCTATTTCGACACTGAAGGCCACGTCATCCGCTACGCCCTCAGTTTTCCGTCCCCAAATCGTGTTGTCTTCGAATCGGACGCGTCCCAGCCGGGTCCGAAATATCGGTTGACGTATTGGATGGAAAGCTCGGCGCTCCATGGCCGGTTCGAAGTTGGAGCGCCATCGAGCGAATACAAGACTTACCTCAGCTGGACATCGAAGAGGCGCTGACGCCCCATTACCAAGGGCTTTGGCGTACTGGGACAGAAGTCCAAGAAATAAAAAAACGGACCCATTTATTTCGAATGGTGCGCTAATTCGGCGGACTTTACCAGCACTGGCAGCATGTTCAGAACTGCCATTCGGCAGGGAGCCAACAGCGATTGCACCGGCCCTCGCATCGGCAGAATAAAAAATAATCCCTTTTTTATACTTTCGTAAACCTGACTCTACAGAAAACGCTACGTTTCTGCGATAGGAGGTTATTATTTTAAATTCATGGTCGACGACGGCCGCACGGAGTAGAAACTTGGAATCGACGATTTATTCTTCATTGGGTGCTGCCGGACGGCATTCCGGATCTCGAGCGGCGCTACTGGGAATAAACCGCAAGGTACTACCTCACAGCGGTCTGGTTGAGCAAATTGAGCGGACGGTTGAGAGTCTCAATCAAGCCGGTATCGGGCGCGGCGACAGGGTAGCGATCGCCATGGAAAACGGACCGGGCGCGGCGGCGTGTTGCCTGGCCGTGGCCGCGGCCGCGACGGCCTCGCCATTAAATATAGGATGTACCGCTGCTCAATTTCAGGAGCACTTCTCCGCTTCGAGCGCGAAAGCGGTTATCGTCGAAGAGGGCAGCGAGTCTCTGGCGGCGCGCGTCGCGCGAGACATGGGAATCCCGGTGATCCGTTTGCTCGCGGAGCCCCATGCGCCCGCTGGAATTTTCTCTCTGGACGCCGGGAATCGCAGAAGAGCCAGGAACTCGGGATTTGCGGAACCGGAAGACGTGGCGTTCCTGATGCACACCTCCGGTTCCACATCGCGGCCGAAAATGGCGCCTCTGACTCATTTGAACGTCTGCTCAGGAGCGGCGAACAACGCCACACACCTTCAACTCACTTCTCTCGACCGCTGTCTTTGCGTGACCGGGATGTTTTACACGCAGGGGATTTTGGTTTCGGTTCTTTCACCGCTCATGACGGGCGGTAGCACGGTCTTGACGCCTGGGTACGACCCTCTGAATTTTTTCGCGTGGATTGATGAGTTTCGTCCCACCTGGTACGCCGCACCCACTGCGATTCAACGATCCATTCTAAGCCGTGCCGCGCTTCATTCGGATATAGTCTCCCGCTCGCGCCTGCGTGTGATCCGCTGTTCGTCGGCCCCCGCCGATTCCGATCTGATTGCCGAAGTCGAGCAGCTCTTCGGCGCGCCGATGCTCGACTCCTACGGCATGACCGAAACGAGTTCGACCATTGCGGGCGAATCGCTGGGGAAAGGCGAGCGCAAACGCGGATCGGTTGGAATCGCGGTCGGTTGTGAGATTGCCGCGGTAGACGAGCGTGACGCGTTCCTCCCGCCGGGCGAAATTGGAGAGATCGTCGTCCGCGGTCCGGCCGTGATATCGGCCTCCGAAGGCGATGCCTGGACCAATCAGACATCCTTCCTGAACGGCTGGCTGCGCACTGGCGATCTCGGAAAAATCGACCGGGACGGGTACGTGTTCCTGACTGGCCGAATTAAGGAGTTGATCAATCGTGGCGGCGAAAAAATTTCCCCGCTGGAAATCGACGAGGCCTTTAACGCTCACCCGGCGGTCGCGGAAGCGATGGCCTTCGCACTTCCGGACAAAATCCTGGGTGAGGAAATCGCCGTAGCGGTGGTGCTGCGGGACGGACGCGTCCCTTCGCGCCACCTGGAGAGGCACCTGCAGGAGTTCTCGAACGGCCGACTGAGAGGTCGACGGCAGCCCCGCAGAATTGTATTCGTCCAAGAAATCCCAAAAACAGCGACCGGGAAGTCACTGCGAATCGGGCTCGCCGAAAGGCTCGGCCTGCGTGGACCGGTTCAGGCGGAAATGGACGACCAGTCTCTCGCCGGCAGCGCGCGTCCCGGGGACTCAGGGCTTCCCAGCAGCATCGTAGAAATGCTGCTGCTGCACATCTGGGAGGATACGCTGGGCCGGAGGCCGGTTGGGATCCACGATGATTTCTTCGATTTGGGCGGCGATTCGCTGCTGGCTGCGCAATTACTGATTCAGATTGCAGATACATTTGGCAGAAAACTCAACATAGCCGACCTGATCGAGGCCCCCAGCGTCGCACGCATGACTTCCTTACTGGTCGAATCGCCGGCGAACGGTTATAACTTTGGAGCTTCGAAGGTGATCGCCGTTCGAAACTCAGGCTCCCAGCCGCCGCTTTTCATTCTGGGCCTTCAACCTCTGTTCCACCCGTTGATTCGCCGTCTGTCCAGCGATATTCCGGTGTTCGGACTGTCGCCTGCCGATCCGGCGACGCTTTCGCTGCCCATCCGAATGGAAGAGATCGCCTCTCGTCAAGTCGAAGCGCTGCGGCGATTTCGTCCACATGGCCCTTATGCACTGGCGGGATGGTGCGCCGACGGCATTCTGGCCTATGAGATGGCGCGGCAGCTTCGCGCGCAAGGGCAAGAAGTTCTGCTGGTCGCGATGATGGATGCGTTTAATCCCGCCAGGAGATACCAAAACTCCTGGAGCGCCGGACTGAATCGCTTGCGTTTCCACGCCGGCATGCTCGCATCCTTAAACTTCAAATCCGCGACTACCTACGTTGCCGAACGATGGAACACACTCCGTCGGAAGCTGCGCCAGCGGATGTGGCGGGTGCTTTATCGAATGAACCTGGTGACAGAAAGCCGGTTCGGAAACCGTCTGCGGGTTTCAGAGCAGATCTTGACGGTTGCGGCCAGCCACTATGAGCCGCGTACATACCTGGGGCGCGTATTAAGTCTGCGCGCCGAAATACGTCCCGACGGTCCTGCTGCCGATGCGGCCTTTGGATGGAGCGATGTCGCGCCCAATCTGCATGTGGTCGACGTTCCGGGTAATCACCGCGACATGTTCCGTGCGACGAACGTAGGAGCGATGGCCGCGGCGTTGAACGCAGAATTACTCGGCCAGAGTCGGGATGAGGACCTGATGGAAGCCAGTTCCGCCACCCGGGGTTAGCCATTTTCTTCCGCCCATCTCGTAGTATCGGCGCCAGTTCCTTGCGGATTTCAATTATTGTTTCGAGACGAATCAAATCAGGGGCGCATCCAAAAACAATAATCGTATATACATTTGTATAGTATTCTGAGGTCGTGGATCTGCGCGTCAGTGGATTCGATTGGGACGAAGGGAACCGCAAGAAGTGTCAAAAGCATGGTCTTTCAATTACGCAGATCGAGGGTGTGTTTGCGAACAGTCCTCGCCTCGCGCCTGATCCAAAGCATTCGGAAGCCGAGGATCGTCTGATCGCGGTGGGGAGAACGAAAGCCGGGCGGCCAGTTTTCGTGGCCTTCACGCTCCGGACGAAGGACAAACGCAGTCTGATCCGCCCCGTCACCGCTCGCTATATGCACGCTAAGGAGGTTGAAGCCTATGAAAAAGAAAGTTCCGAAACTTAAGACCGACAAGCAGGCGGAGGCATTTCTCGCCCGCGATCTGTCTCAGCTTGATTTTTCACAATTTAAAACTGCGCGGTTTGAATTCGAAAAGAAAGACGATCAGATTAATATGCGTGTACCGAAGCAGTTGCTGGAGGAAGTGAAGGCCAGGGCGAAAGCGCGGGGCATCCCTTACACGCGTTTCATTCGCGAGACTCTTGAACACGCAATGGCCACGCCAAAGTAACGGGCGGCTTCTCACGAAGCCAGCTCCCACGCACAACCCGAGGGCAGGCTTAAGATTTAAGGCAACGCGAACGAAATAATATTCGACCCCGCCGCCACCGCCACAAACTGCCTACCCTCGACCGCATAAGTCATCGGCGACGCATGCCATTGGACATTGGTGTGAAAATGCCACAACAGTTCCCCCGACTTCGCATCCGCGGCGGCCAGCGCTCCGCTTTCGTCGCAGAAGAAAACCAAGCCGCCTGCCGTCGAAACCACGCCTCCCCAGCCGCCGCCTCCGCCGATTTGGGGGATCTCCCAAACGGTCTTTCCGGTCTGAATGTCGAGAGCTCGCAGGAAACGCTCGGGAGTTTCTCCCGGGACGCGGCGCGTGCCGCCGCCGTAGAAGGACTTGCCTGGCTCCCACCACGCGTCGGACTTCGTGTAGATGCCGCAGGATTCCAGAGCCATCACGTAGAACAGTCCCGTGGCTGGATTGTAGGCGCTCGAATACCAGTTGGTCGCGCCGACCACGTTGGGACACGTCTTCGTCCCCGCCGGGGTGGGCGTAGCGCTCGCGCGAACTTGCGGACGGCCCTTTTCGTCGATCCCGTCGGCCCAGTCCATTTTCTTGACAAACGGCTGGCCCAGCAGAAACTCGCCCGTGGCCCGGTCGAGCACGTAGAAAAAGCCGTTGCGATTGGCCTGAACCAGCAACTGGCGCGGCCTTCCTTTAAAGGGCGCATCGATGGCAAGCAATGGCGCGACCGCGTCCCAATCGTGCAGATCGTGCGGAGTGAACTGGTAATACCAGCGCAGTTTTCCGGTTGTCGGCTCCAGAGCGACCACGGAGTCGGCATAAAGGTTATCGCCCTTGCGCTGGTCGCCGTTGTAATCCGGGCAGGGATTGCCGGTCGGCCAGAAAATCAGGCCAGTCGAGGGATCGTAGGTGCCGGTAAACCAGGCGTCGACGCAGCCATGCTCGATCGCGCGCCCCACCCACGTCTCCGGTCCGGCGATGGTCGAGAAGCGCCACGCGTGCTTGCCCGTTTCGACGTCATAGGCGGCAATAAATCCAGGCGCCCCTTCATCGCCTCCGGAGGTTCCGGAGAGCACCAGATTGCCGACCACCAGAGGAGCGCCGGTAGCTCCATAGTGCTGGTGAAAATCGGCCATTTCCGTGTCCCAAAGAAGGTGCCCGGTGACGCGGTTGAGCGCCAGGATGTGCGCGTGATCGGTAATCATGAACACCTTGTCTCGAAGCACCGCAACGCCGCGGTTGATGGCGGATTCCGCATCGCCGATGACGCCTTTGGTCAGAGGACGCTGATAATGCCAGATCTGCCGTCCGCTCTTCGCATCGAGGGCGTAGCACTCGTTGGCGGTGGTCACGTACATCACTCCGTCGACCACGACGGGCGTCCCTTCGAGGCGCGTAGCGCGGGCGATGGGGAACATCCAGGCCGGAGCGAGGTGAGCGACGTTTGAGATATCGATCTGTTTGAGATCGCTGTGGCGATTGCCCGTGATTTGGCCGTGATAAGTCGGCCAGTCGCCTTCGTTCGGATGGACGATTTCCTCGAAGGAAATGCCGGCGGAGGATGCGGCCGCAATATTCACCGATGGCGCCGTTTCGCTGGTGAGACGGGAAAGAAACGCCAGCAGGTCGGGAATCTTCGAGGCTTCGACAGCCGGCATCAGCGACCTCGGCTCGCGCGTTTCGCTGGCGATTTGCAATTTCGAAAACATGTGCAGAGCGCCGTCGGCTCCCTGCAACTGCAAATCGTAGTTGCTTTCGTTCCTGGTGATGCCGCTCAAGACCCTTCCATCTTTGAGCCGCACCGTTACGGGACGATAGCCGGGAGTGGTCAGCGTTTCGGGGCGTCTTAAAGCCTGCTCGATCTGTGCGAGCCTCCTTTCCCGCGCGAGGTTCGTCAGATCGGGCCCCAGAACGCCTCCGCGGCCTTTGATCATATGGCAGCGCGTGCAATTGCCCTGGCCGAAGAAAAATCCCTGACCGGTCTGAGCGTCGCCCGTCGCCGGATGATCGGCTGCCGGGGCGCGCAACGCTGTGATAAATGCGACCAGCGCGTTCATTTCCGCATCAGTGAAGGTGAAAGCGGGCATGCCGCCTTCTTTGATGCCGTTTTTGATGGTGTCGCGCAGGTTTGGCGCGGCGCGGCGGCGGGCGTTTTCAACGATCGAGGGCCCATGCTCGCCTCCGTCGCCATCGGCTCCGTGGCATCCGGCGCAGCGCGATTCGAACAGCTTGGCGCCATCTTGGGAGAAGGCGCAAAGACTGAAGCCAGCCCAAAAGAGGAAGGGTTTCATTTCGTGAACACTAACGTACCGAAATTTTCCGGCACGTGGTTGGGGCACCTGTTTCGCCCCAATTGGTACAGTACGATTAACGACGCGCACCCGATCGCTTAAGTGGGGCGCTTGAGAAGCAAGGAGAGAAATGACGACGAAATTGGCGAAAGCGCCATTGTTTTTTACCCTGGTGTCGGTTGCGGCCTGGGCCCAGGTCAATATGGGCGAGCAAAAGCCGGAAGCCAGCCTGCCCTTCAACATGACCACCGTGACCACCTTTAAACTGCCTTGGCGGATAGCCTTCCTGCCCGATGGCCGCATGTTGATCACCGAAAAGGTCGGGCCCGTTTGGCTGGTCTCCCAACAGGGAGAGAAAATCCAGGTGGAAAATACGCCCAAAGTTTATTTCCAGGGCCAGAGCGGCATGCACGGCGTCTTCCTCTCGCCGCATTACGCCACCGACCACAGTATCTATCTCACCTATGCCGAGCCGGGTGACTATGGCGGAGGCTTGGCACTCGCTCGCGCCAAGCTGAACGTTACCGCCGACTCGGCGAAACTCGAAAACTTCGAGGTGCTGTGGCGACAGGTGCCCACTGGAAAGGGCGGCCAGGAGGGCGCGCAGATCGCCTTCTCGCCCGACGGCCAGTTTCTGTTCCTCGCAGTGGGCGACCGCCAGCGCATGACGCCGGCCCAGGACCCCAATCAGCCGGAAGGCAAGATTTTCCACATGACGCTGGACGGCAAGCCCGCGCCGGACAATCCCAATGCGGGCAAGACCGGCGCCGCCACCGTTCCCTTGATCGATCCGCCCGCCGACACCGAAGCGGCCAAGACCGCGCCGGTGGTGAGCACCTATACCTACACCACGCCAAATTTGACGCCGGCCTATACCTGGACCATGGGCCATCGCACGCCTTATGGCCTTGCCTTCGCGCCCAATGGCGAATTGTGGGAGCTGGAACATGGTCCCAAGGGCGGCGACGGCCTGAACCTGATCAAGAAGGGTGGCAATTATGGCTGGCCTTTGGTCCGCTTTGCTCCCAATTATGACGATGTGCCGGTTGGCGATCCCAAGACCCGGCCTGACCTGATCGAGCCGGTGATCTATTGGACCCCGGTGATCGCACCGGGCAATCTGATGTTCTACACCGGCAACAATGTCTTCCCGTCCTGGAACGGCAACGCTCTGATCAGCGGCATGGCCACCATGAGCATCAGTCGCGTCGTAATGGACGGTCATGGCGGCGCCAAGCTGGCCGACCGCTGGGGCGTCGGTCACCGCATCCGCGACATCGAGGAAGGCCCCGACGGTTCACTGTGGGCGCTGGAAGATGACAATCCGGGCGCCTTGTTCCACATCACGCCGAAATAATTATTCACATCGTGGGAGGATTTTCATGAAAGCGATTTCTGTCGCGGCATTGGCTTTGCTGCTGGGCGCGGCCCCGGCATTGGCCATCACCGTCACCGCCGACCAGGGCGCGGGCCCCGAAAGCATCACCGCCGCGCCGGATGGCGGGCTGATCCTGGGCAGCGCCACCAAGCCCACCATCTATCGCGCCGCCCAGGGCCAGGCCCAGGCCAAGCCCTGGATTGACGCCAGCGCCGACGGCGCCGTCACCTTCCTGGGCGTGCTGTCGGATGCGTCCAGCAAAACGCTGTGGGCCTGCGAGATCGGGCCCCGCTCCGCGCCCGGCGCGCCCGCGGCCAGCACGCTGCTCAGCTTCGATCTTGCCAGTGGCAAGGCGAAATCGCGCTGGAAGCTGCCCGGCGATTCCAGCCTGTGCAACGACATCGCCATCGGCCCCGATCACGCCGCCTATGTCAGCGACACTTTCAATTCCACAATCTTCCGGGTGGCGCCGGGCGCCACCGAAGGCACCGTCTTCATCAACAATCGCGCGCTGGACGGGATTGACGGCCTCACCTTCATGGATGGCGTGCTCTACGCCAATAATGTGATCGCCGACACGATCTGGCGCATCCCGGTGGACGCCGCGGGCAAGGCGGGCAATCCGGTGAATATCTGGACTGACGCGCCGCTCAAGGGCCCTGACGGCATGCGCGCCGTCAGCGGCCATATCTTTGTGGCGGAAAATTCCCATGGCCAGGCTTCCATGCTCACCATCACCGGCGACACGGCCCATGTCACCGTGGTGCAGACCGGGCTGAAGGCGCCCACCGCGATCGAGCCGGCGGGCGATGTGCTGTGGGTGGGCGACCGCGCCGCCGACAACGCCATGTCCATCCCCATGCCGCACTGACATAGCGCGAAGCACTATGTCATCCAGTGAGACGCGGCACGCGCTACGCGCGCGTCGAGTCTCATTGGCAATAAATATCCGTGAACACGAAATTGTCGCGGGCGACGGTGACACCCACCGACACATCAATGGGCGCCGAGAACATCGGCCCCGCGGTGACCACGGTGTGAAATTCCCCATTCTCGCCGCAAGGATCCACTTGCGGCGGCAGATCGCTGAGCAGCGCCGCATCGAAACGCCTTCCCGCGAAACTCCGGTCCAGTTGCCGCGGATCGATACACACCAGATGCGCCACCAGCCCTCTGGCAATCATGTCTTGCGCCAAGCCGCGCGTTTCACGCTGCCA
>Ga0182024_10025849_pt1 | contig 10336 bp, 9 predicted proteins | sample P32metaG_FD_120480 | JGI IMG/M metagenome (GOLD analysis project Ga0182024, IMG submission 120480) | Permafrost microbial communities from Stordalen Mire, Sweden - P3-2 metaG (Illumina Assembly) | ecosystem: Environmental > Terrestrial > Soil > Wetlands > Permafrost | place: Sweden: Stordalen...
ACGCCGTCGATGTCGCCCTTGCTGATCATGGCTTGTATACGCGCATGCCCGGCGGCCATCACTGCCGGCAATTCCATGCGTATGCCGCTCAAGGAGCCGATGTCGAAGAAGCGCCGGTAATTGGTCAATTCTCCGGCGAGCTTCCAGCCATGCAGTACGTAAAACTGCCCTTGCAGCACCGCATCGAGGGCCTGCGTGTCGCCGGACATGCGCTCGACCGCCGCCTGCAGCCCGCCGCTGCGCTGTGCCTGGGTCAACAGCCCCTCCGCCTGCGCAGTCAGGCGCGCGTATTCACTGCGCTGCACATTGTTGGGTCTCTCGATGTCGAGCAGATGTTGGAGGCGCTCGAAGCCGGCCTCGTTTCCCGGAACCAGATGGGACCACGACGCGGGACTCACGGGCCAGCTGTTGTCATAATGCTTGATGCGCGGGCGGCCGTGACGCGCCTCAATCGTGATCTCGCCGGCCGCCAGCGCCGCGCCGTAGGGGCGCGCCAGCGAACACACGTGCACGCGAAACGGCTGCAAGCGCGGATTTCTGAAATCGAAGAAGCTGGCGAACTGGCTGAAGGGACCATGCGTCAACACATCGTCCCACCACGCATTGTGATGCGACGCGGACATGTGATTCGGCACGATGTCGAGCAGCACCCGCAGTCCATGCGCGCGCGCCGCCTGCACGAACGCCGCCCACGCCGGCTCCCCGCCTAGATCATCGTTGACTCTCGAGGGATCGGTGACATCGTAGCCATGCTGACTGCCGGGGACGGCCTGCAGACACGGCGACAAATACACGTGGCTGATGCCGAGTTCCGCGAGATACGGCAGAACTTCTTGCGCGGCGCCCAAAGGAAACCCCGCATGAAGCTGCAGCCGATAAGTCGCGACCCATTCAGCGCTCATGACTTAGCAGTACGAAGGACCGCGCCGCGAGGCTCACCAGACGATTTCGCCTCACCAACTCACGGTCCGTTTCCATTTCCGGACGTGCCGTATCGAACGCAATCTTCCAGCCGGTGGGGAAGAGCTCGTGCGAGATGCGGAAGGACACCGGCTCGTGGTGCGAATTCAACAGCAGCATGAAGTCCATGTCTTGGGTGCACTGCGAAGCACTGTTGCGGATTTCAGGCGACCGGCCGTTCAAATACATCCCCAAGGTCCGCATCCACCCGCCCTCCTCCCAGTCCTTGGGGCTCATGCGCTTGCCGTCCGCGCGAAACCAGACGATGTTCTTGTCGGGATGGATGGCGTCAGGATCATTGTCGTAGAACGCGTAGCGATGAAAGTTCGGATGCTTCTTGCGGTATTGCACCACGCGCTCGGCAAAATCCAAGAACGCGCGCCGCCTCGGGTCCAAGTCCCAGTGATACCAGGACAGCTCGTTGTCCTGGCAATATGCATTGTTGTTGCCCTCCTGGGTACGGCTCAGCTCATCGCCGCCGCTGATCATCGGACACCCCTGCGCGAACATCAGCGCGCACCAGAAATTGCGCTTCTGACGTTCGCGCAGCTCGATGATTTTCTCATCGTCGCTTGGCCCTTCGGCTCCGCAATTCCAGGAAGCGTTGTCGTCCGCGCCGTCGCGGTTATCCTCGCCGTTGGCAGCATTGTGCTTCTGTTCGTAGCTGACCAGATCCTGGAGCGTGAAGCCGTCGTGTGCCGTGACGAAATTGACGCTGGCCGAGGGCGGGCGGTGCGTGGTCTCGTAGAGATCGGCGCTGCCGGCAAGCCGCGTCGCGATTTCCGAGTGCAATCCCATGTCTCCCTTCCAGAAACTGCGCACGGTATCCCGGTACTTGCCGTTCCACTCCATCCATCCCAGAGGGAAATTGCCGACTTGATAGCCGCCGTCGCCCAAATCCCATGGCTCGGCGATCAGCTTGACCGGGGCCAGCGTCGGGTCCTGATAAATGGTGTCGAAAAAAGCTCCCAACTGATCGACGTCCTTGAGTTCCCGGGCCAGCGCGGAGGCGAGATCGAAGCGAAAGCCGTCGACATGCATCTCGGTGACCCAATACCGCAAGCTATCCATCAGGAGTTGCAAGGAGTGCGGATGTACCATGTTGAGCGTATTGCCGCAGCCGGTGTAGTCCATGTAATGGCGCATATCCCCGGGCACCACGCGGTAGTACGCCAGATTGTCGATGCCGCGAAACGACAAGGTCGGTCCGTCGTGATTGCCTTCGGCCGTGTGGTTGTAGACCACGTCCAAAATGACCTCGATGTCCGCGTCATGCAGATCCTTCACCATCTGCTTGAACTCGCGCACCACCTCGCAAGGTGCGTCGGGTTGGCTCGCATAGCTCAGATCGGGCGCGAAGAAGCCAAGCGAGTTATACCCCCAGTAATTCTTCAGCCCCCTGTCCAGCAGATGCCGATCCTGCAGGAAGTAGTGAACCGGCATGAGCTCCAGCGTGGTGATGCCGAGCCTGTGCAAATGTTCGATGATCGGCGGCGAGGCCATGCCCGCGTACGTGCCGCGCAAATGCGCGGGAACATCCGGGTGAGTCATCGTCATGCCGCGAATGTGCGCCTCGTAGATGAGGATTTCGTGCGCGGCAAACGACGGGCGCTTCTCGCCGCTCCAATCGAAGCTCGTGTCGATGACCGCGCCCAGGGGTGCGAACGGCGCGCTGTCGCGGTCGTCGAAGGACAGATCGGCGTCGGGATCGCCGAGTTGATAGCCAAACAGCTCGTCAGCCCAGGTCAGCGGGCGGCCGATTGCCTTCGCATAGGGGTCCAGCAATAATTTGTTCGGGTTGAAGCGCAGGCCGCTCTCGGGGACGTAGGGACCGTATACGCGGTAGCCGTATAGCTGCCCCGGTCCCACGCCGGGAATGTAAATGTGCCAGGCGCCATTGGTGCGTTCGCGAATGCGGATGCGCTCTTCGTTGCCGCCATCGGCATCGAACAGGCAAAGCTCCACCGATTCGGAAGACTCGGAAAATAGCGAGAAATTGACGCCCTTGCCGTCCCAGTTCGCGCCCCTGGGAAATGGCAAACCTGCTGATTGATGACCTCGGTCGTAGGGGGAGTCGCCGGCGGACACTTACGAGCGGCGGCCGGCGGGCACGTCGCGATGATGGTCGTCCGCGGTTTTCAACGATTCCAACATGGCCAATTGCTGCTGCAACTGCGGCAGGCTCTGTCGGGCAAAGGCACGCTGTTGCGCGTCGGAACTATTTGCCTCATCCTCGCATAGCGCGACGGCATCGCGATACCTCTTGATCTCTCGGGCGATGAATTCATCGCTGGAAAACATCGATATCCCCTTCGTGCGCGCGAGCGCCGGATCGGTCTCGACGGCCGTCGCTGCATTCTGGTCGGCGCGCCTCGCGGATTTCTTCGCAGCCACGCTGGACGGGGTGCCCCTGGCCTCCGTGACGACAGAGCGGGCGAATACGGTCGAAAATAACTGTGCGAGCATGTCGGCTCCCCGTGCTTGGCCCAACGCGGGCTGAACAACGATTATTCCCAGGTCCCGACGATGCTGCTGTAGGCAATGGGCTACAGCGCCTGTAGGACGAGCTAAAGGGGCCACGTTAAAGGGGCCACGTCCAGTCGCGAATCTCCGGCATATCCTCACCATAGCGATCGATGTATTGCCTATGCTCGATCAGCTTATCCAGCAATTGCTGCTTCAGGTAATCGCCGCGGCTGCCCGTCTGCGGCAGCCGCGTAACGGCATCCATGACCAGATGAAAACGATCCGCGTCGTTGAGCACCGTCATGTCGAAAGCTGTGGTGATCGTGCCCTCTTCTTTGTAGCCGCGCACATGCAGATTGGCATGATTGTGGCGCCGGTAGGTGAGCCGATGAATCAACCATGGATAGGCATGAAAGGAGAAGATGACCGGCTTGTCCTTGGTAAAGATCGAGTCGAAGTCGATGTCGCTCAAACCGTGCGGGTGCTCCAACGGAGGCTGCAGCTTCATCAAGTCGACCACGTTCACGACGCGGATCTTGAGCTCAGGCAACTCGCGTCGCAGAATGGAGACGGCCGCAAGCGTTTCGAGCGTCGGCACATCGCCGCAGCAGGCCATCACCACATCCGGATCGGCTTGGCCGTCGTTGCTCGCCCATTGCCAGATGCCGATGCCCTCGGTGCAGTGTTTGATTGCGGCATCCATCGACAGCCATTGCGGCGCCGGGTGCTTTCCCGCAATGACCACATTGACGTAGTGGCGGCTTCGCAAGCAGTGATCCATCACCGACAACAGGCAATTGGCGTCCGGGGGTAGGTAGACGCGGACGATTTCCGCCTTCTTGTTGACGACGTGATCGATGAAGCCCGGGTCCTGATGCGTGAACCCATTGTGATCTTGCCGCCATACGTGCGAGCTCAACAAATAATTCAGCGAGGCGATTTTACGCCGCCACGGCAGCCCCGCCGTGACCTTCAGCCACTTGGCATGCTGATTGAACATCGAATCGACGATGTGGATGAAGGCCTCGTAGCAGTTGAACAGTCCGTGCCTGCCGGTGAGGAGGTAGCCTTCCAGCCATCCCTCGCATTGATGCTCGCTCAGCATCTCCATCACCTGGCCGCTGCGCGCCAGGAAATCGTCATCGCTCGTGGTGGCCGCCAACCACTGGCGCTTGGCGACCTCGAACACCGACTCCAGTCCGTTGGAGACCGTTTCATCCGGGCCGAACAGACGGAAATTGCGCGGTTCGGCATTCATTTTGAGCACGTCCCGCAGAAAACGGCCGAGCACATGAGTGTCGCCGATGCCGCTCACGCCGGGCTTGGGCACCTCGACTGCATAGTCGGCAAAGCCCGGCATGCGCAAATCGCGCAGCAACAGGCCGCCGTTGGCATTCGGATTGGCCCCCATGCGCCGCTCGCCGGCAGGAGCCAGGGCGGCGATTTCGGGTTTGAGCTTGCCGTTCGCGTCGAACAACTCCTCCGGGCGGTAGCTGCGCAACCACGTTTCCAATTGCCCCAGATGTTCCGGGTTCTTGGCAGGATCGGTGAGCGGCACCTGGTGGGATCTATAGCTGCCTTCATTCTTCCTGCCGTTGATCACCTTCGGTCCCGTCCAGCCTTTCGGGGATGCGAGCACGATCATGGGCCAGCGCGGCCGCTCGAGTTTCCCTCCCTCGCGTGCGTCGCGTTGAATCTGTCGAATCTCCTCGATGGCCTTATCGAGAGTCGAAGCCATGGCCTCGTGCATGGGCATGGGCTCGTGGCCTTCGACGAAGTACGGTTTCCAGCCGTATCCCTGCAGAAGCTGGGTGAGTTCCTCGCGGGATATTCGCGCCAGGATGGTCGGGTTCGCGATTTTGTAGCCGTTAAGATGCAGGATCGGCAACACCGCGCCGTCGCTGGCAGGATTCAAGAATTTGTTGGAGTGCCACGAGGTGGCCAGCGGCCCGGTCTCCGCTTCGCCGTCGCCGACGCAACAGGCAACGACCAGGCTCGGATTATCGAACACGGCACCGAAGGCGTGGCTCAGTGAATATCCCAGTTCGCCGCCCTCATGAATGGAGCCAGGGCACTCGGCCGATGCATGGCTGGGAATTCCGCCTGGAAAGGAGAACTGCGTGAATAAACGCTTCAACCCCGCTTCATCCTGCGAGATGTTCGAATAGACCTCGCTGTAAGTCCCTTCGAGATATGTACCGCTGACCACGGCCGGCCCACCATGTCCGGGACCCGACATGTAGATCATGTTCAAGTCGTATTTCTTTATGCACCGGTTCAGATGCGTATAGATGAAATTCTGTCCCGGCGTCGTACCCCAATGACCGAGCAACATGCGCTTGATGTGCGCCGGCGCCAGCGGCTCCTTGAGCAAGGGGTTGTCGCATAGATAGATCTGTCCGACCGAGAGAAAATTCGCGGCGCGCCAGTACGCGTCGATATTCCGGGCCAGCGCCGCATCGAGGGCCGGCGTCACGTTTGCTGTCTGCATGTTCAGAAGCTCCTATGGAGAATTGAGGCCCATCACTCGCACGGTCGCCGCTGCGATCACGGACTCCTCATCGGTGCGTATCACGCGCAGCGTAGCAGGCGCCCCCGGCGCGGAAATGACCGCTTCATGGCGCTCATTGCGGCTCTGATCGACATTCACGCCCAGGTACTCGAGTCCGGCGCAAATGCGCGTCCGTATTGCCGCCGAGTTCTCGCCGATGCCGCCGGCGAATACCAGGGTGTCCAGTCCGCCGAGCGCCGCACTGAACGATCCGATCCATTTCTTCGCCTGATAGCAGAAGAGATCGAGCGCCTCGCGCGCGTGGCTGTCGCCGCTCTCGCGCTTCAGCAAGTCCCGGACATCGCCGCTGCTCCCGGAAACACCCAGCAGACCCGATTCGTGATTGACCATGGTTTGAAATTGCTGCGCGTTCAATGAGTCCGCCCGCAGCAGATAACCCACCAGGCCCGGATCCAGATCACCGCTGCGGGTATTCATGACCAAACCCGCCGTCGGCGTGAAGGCCATGCTGGTATCGATGCTCTGCCCGTCGCGCACCGCAGCCATGCTCGCGCCGCCGCCCAAGTGCGCCAGGATCACCCGGCCTCGGCTGGCGGCGGGATCTCCCAAACGCTGGAGTTCCGCCAGCAAGAATGTATACGAAAGCCCATGAAAGCCGTAGCGTTGCACGCCGCGGTCAAAATACCTTCGCGGAATCGGCAGCTGCCGGGCCACCCGCGGCATGTTGCGATGAAACGCGGTGTCGAAACACACTGCTTGCGCTGTTTGCGGATAGTGCTTCTGCAGTATCTCGATCAGCTGGATCTCGCGCGGCAGATGCTCCGGATCGTAAGGTTCGAGGCGTTTCAGTTCTTGCAGCAGTTGCGGCGTCACGCGCTCCGGATCCATGTGCTGCAATCCGTGCACGACGCGGTGCCCGATGCCGTGCGGGGCGGCGTTCGGCCCCTCTCCCTTCAGCCATTCGACCAGCGCATTCACGGCCGACTCGGGTTTGTCCGCTTCGATCTTGAGGTTGCTTGCCTGCTGACCGGCGCGCTGCACCTGCAATGTCGCATCGGGGGTTCCGATCCGCTCCACTTTTCCATCGAGTAGCCGCTCACTGCTCTTGTCGATCTCGAACAGCGCGAAACGGATGCTCGACGAGCCGCCGTTGATGGTGAGGATTCGCGGCATGCGCTCGAGGCTTACACCGCGGCATCCGGCTTGAGCACGGCATCCACCAGGGCGCTCAAGGGGGCGATGTTCGCGATCAGGGCACTCGGGAACCCATGCCTCTGCTGCAGATACTCCGGGGTGTTGCACGACACCCAGCACCGGCCGGTCTCGTCTGCCCAAGCGAGCACTTTCAATGGCAAATCCAGCGCGGCGAGCGGAGCGGCTATCATCAATGGTGTCCCGCCTTTGGGATTTCCTAAAATCAGCAGCTGCGAAGGCTGCATCTTGAGTCCGGCGTTTTCGGCGTCGCGGCTGAAATTCACGCGGGCGAATATCGTCATGCCGCGCGAAGTCGCCAGACGCTCCAGACGATTCAAGGTCTCATCGACCCCGAATGGGCTGGACACTGTCCTGATACCCTGCTCGAGTTCCTGAGTTTCCACTTACCGGTCCTCCACGTATCTAAGCACGATCCTGCACATACTGCTTGCCGTCACGTCGTTGTCATACGCGATGCGTAAGTCATGACGCACTTGCACATAAAATCGATCTCACTTGCCCGCCTTCAGGTGGCTAAGTAACATAACTCACGCGTTGATCCCACGGGGAGGCGCCCAGAGGGAAATTCAAAAAAGGAGAATACTGTGGGATTGGGATCAGAATTCAAAGAATTTGCGATGAAGGGCAATGTGGTCGATCTGGCGGTCGGCGTCATCATCGGCGCCGCATTCGGCAAGATCGTTTCCTCCTTGGTCGGCGATGTCATCATGCCGGTGCTCGGAAAGGTCATCGGCGACATTAACTTCTCGGACCTTGCGGTGACCTTGGGCAAGGATCCGACGGGTAAGGACGTTCTGATCAAGTACGGCTCGTTCATCCAGACCACTTTCGATTTTCTCATCATCGCGATCGTGCTGTTTCTCGCCATCAAGGGAATCAACAAGCTCAAGAAACCCGCTCCAGCGATCCCGGCGCCCCCGCCCCCGCCGCCGAGGTCGGATGTGCTGCTCGAGGAAATTCGCGACTTGCTCGCCAAGCGAGCCTGAACATAGGCATCGAGGAGTTCGGCGGCCGGCAAACGGCTGGCCGCCGGCTTCCCCTCGCCTGTTTGGCGGGCATTGACGGTTTCATTTCATTCGTTAGGAGCATCATGACGACCACTCGAGTCATCGCCTTGGCACTGTTGTCACTGGCCCCAGCCGTAGTTGCGCTGGCCGACGACGCACCCGCCCCACCGCCGCCCAACGGCGTTTGGATGGGGAAGGGGCAATTTGGCTTCTTGGATTCGCACGGCAACAGCGACGCCGAATCGATCAATGGCAAGCTCGACCTGCTGCGCTACGACGGCGCCTGGAAGAACGAGTTGAATGTCACCGGCCTGTACGGTAAGAGCGCCGGCATCGTCTCGGCCGAACGCTGGGAAGTACAAGAACAGACCAATTACACGTTTTCCGGCAATTTATTTGCCTTCGGCGGACTGCGTTACGAACACGACTTGTTCGACGGTTTCCAATACCAGGCCAGCCTTACCGCGGGTTTGGGTTATAAGGTGCTGGATTCGGTATCCGACAAGTTGACCGCACAAGCGGGCGCCGGCTACAGCCGCCTGCGCCCCGAGACGATCGACAAGGATGCCGATGGCGCCGTCATCAGCCGCACCCCGCTCGACGCGCAGAGCGAAGCCATCGGTACGGTCAGTGTCGACTATGCGCACACTTTCAATAAGTCCACCGTCTTGAGCAACAAGCTGCTGGTGGAATCGGGGACATTGAACACGCTCATCAACGATAACATCGCGCTCACGGTCAAGATGTCCGAGAAGTTGGCCTTGAGCGTTGGCTACGGCATCATGGACAATACGAAGCCGACACCCCCGACCAAGAAAATCGATACGGTCGCGACGGTCAACTTGGTCTTTGCGTTCTAAATCACGGAGGGGCTTGCCATGGGCATGTTCGACGGAATATTGGGCGGCGTCGTCGGCGCTGAGATGGCCACGGTCGTCAGCGGACTCATCGAGAAGCACGGCGGCGTGCAGGGCATCATCACTCAGCTGGAGCAGCAGGGCTTGGGAGCGACGGCGCGCTCCTGGATTGGCGCCGGCGCCAACCAACCGATCACGGCCGACCAGATTCATCAAGCCTTCGGGTCCGACGTCGTCAAGGAACTGGCGGCAAAGGTCGGGCTCTCGCCCGATGTGCTGGCGGCGAAGCTATCGCAAGTTCTGCCCGCGGCGATCGACAAGCTCACGCCGGCGGGTGCTGTTCCGAAAGCTTGATTTCGACTCTACTGGCGAGGTAACTGGAGATGGATGGAATGTTGAAGACACTGCTGACGCTGATGGTTATGGGAATTTGCGCGACACAGGTACAGGCGGCCGCCGCGGACCGCACCTATGTGGTGCCGGACAAGTACGATCCGAGCACGTCGCCGCCGTTCAGCAGCGGCGTCATGGTCGGCAGCACGTTTTACGTGGCCGGGCACCTGGGCGTCGACCCGGCTACGGGCCAGGCCGCCGCGGATGCGGACACGGAAGCGCATTTGGTGTTGGATGCGGTCAAGAGCACCTTGGAGAAAGGAGGCTTGAGCATGGACGATCTGGTGTCGGTGACGGTTTACTGCACCGATCTTTCGTTGTACGACAAGTTCAATGCCGCCTATCGCGGCTACTTCCACGACCATTTTCCCGCTCGGGCCTTCATCGGCGTCAGCAAATTGGTGCGCGGCGCGCACTTCGAGATCGCGGCGGTCGCCGTGAAGTCGCCGGCCGCGAAGGCAAAGGCCGCCGCCAAGAAATAGGCCTGAGCCCTAAAAGCGCCTCAGCCCTCGAGCAGCTTCTTGAGCCGGCCGATTTGCTCCGCCAGTACCTGATCGACTCCCTTGGAGAGCGAGTCGAAGCCTTGCGGGGACATGCCGGCAACGGCGTAGCTCAGCACGATGTCGCTGCCGCCCGCCGCGCTCTTGACGCTCCATGTCATTACGCCATCGACCGCCATGCTCCCCAGGGGCCCCAACGCTCCGCGCAGGCGCAGTAGCTTTCCGGGAGCTACGTACACAACGGTCATGTGTTGCACCGAGCCGCCATCCGGCAGCGATTCGCACCAGCAGCCGCCGGCGTGCGCATCCAGTGTCAGGTTCGCAGCGTTGCCTGAGTAGGTGTGGTCGGAGTTCCACCAGTGCGAGGGCGTCAACAACAGCGCATAGGCCTTGTCCGGAGAGGAGGCGACATGCACGGTCTCGCGC
>Ga0182024_10025850_pt1 | contig 10336 bp, 9 predicted proteins | sample P32metaG_FD_120480 | JGI IMG/M metagenome (GOLD analysis project Ga0182024, IMG submission 120480) | Permafrost microbial communities from Stordalen Mire, Sweden - P3-2 metaG (Illumina Assembly) | ecosystem: Environmental > Terrestrial > Soil > Wetlands > Permafrost | place: Sweden: Stordalen...
AGCCACGAGCTTTACAAGCACGTGCTGGATGGGAAAGCGACCGCGGTATTCAAGGGCAAGATCCTCGTCCGCCAGCCCGCCCAGAAGACCGACAGCAAGCAGACCAGCAAGTCACTGCTGCTATCGGATGAGGCGACGATGAACAGCCAGCCCGCGCTGGAGATCTACGCCGACGACGTGAAGTGTACGCACGGGTCCACCACCGGCCCGGTGGATGAGGAGCAGGTCTTCTACATGCGGTCCCGCGGCGTGAGCTTGCGGGCGGCCCGGCATTTGATGACCTACGCCTTCGCCGCCGACATCACGCGGCGGATCAAGGTCGAGCCCGTCCGCCGCCGGCTCGAAGAATTCATGGCGGCCCAGCACGGCCTGCCCCAGGACCTGCGCATCACCGACCTCGGCGCCCACGACGAGGCGGCGGTGAATTTGTAGCCGCCGGCCCGGCAAGAAGGGTAGAATCACTGCCATGACAACCTTCGCCGTACCATCGCCGCTCGAGATTGCCCGGCTTTCGAAGCAGGACGGCAAGCGGTACGAGTTGCTCCAGGGACGACTGGTGGAGAAACCGATGAGCATGCGATCCAACGGTGTAGCCGCTGACATCGTCGTTGCTCTTCGATCGGCCTACCCAAGGTCTCGAGCTCATATTCTTGTCGAGCAGCCAACCTACTGCTTCGAAGACTCTCACCACATGCGAGTACCTGACGTGGTATTGGTTTGGGCGCATCGTCTCCTGGCCGGCTTGACCGATGACGAGTTGCAGATCCCTCCAGATCTCGCGGTCGAGATCGTCTCACCCACTAACACGTTCAACGACGTGCTGGACCGCGTCGAAGAGTACCTGAACGCCGGCGTGCCAAATGTCTGGGTTGCTGCACCGGCGCAACAGCATTTGTACGTCTATCGTCACGACGGCACCCTGGCGCGCTATCGCGTGCACGAGATATTGAAGGATGAGCCCGCACTTCCGGGCTTAACGTTCAAGATCGCGGACATTTTTCCGCAACGTCCCGCAACCAATACCGGCAAATGACCCTTATCGCCGACAACCTCCTTAACCGCAGGTCCTTCACTTTCGACCCCGAGGCCATCCGCGCCGACTTCCCCATCCTGTCCACCACCGTTCGCGGCAAGCCGCTGATTTATCTCGACAATGGGGCCACCACGCAGAAGCCGCGGCAGGTAATCGACGCCATGGCCCGCTACTACGAGACGCAGAACGCCAACATTCACCGCGGCGTCTACCAACTCAGCCAGGACGCCACCGAAGCCTACGAATCGGCACGCCGGAAGGTGGCGGCGTTCCTGAACGCCGGCGACGAGAAGCAGGTCATCTTCACCCGCGGGACCACCGAAGGCATCAACCTCGTGGCCGCCTGTTGGGGCCGCAAGTTCCTCAAGCCGGGCGACGAAGTGGTCGTCTCGGCGATGGAGCACCATTCCAACATCGTGCCCTGGCAGATCGCCTGCGAATTGACCGGCGCCGTGCTGCGGGTGATTCCCATCAACGACGCCGGCGAATTGCGGATGGATGAATACGCGAAGCTGCTGGGGCCGCGGACGAAGTTCGTGTCCGTCACGCACTTATCCAATTCGCTGGGTACGATCAACGACGTCAAGACGATCGCATCGATGGCCCACAAAGTGGGCGCTATGGTCCTGATCGACGGCGCCCAATGGGTTGCCCACCACCCCACCGACGTGCAGGACCTGGATGTCGATTTCTACGCTTTCTCCGGCCACAAGCTGTTCGGCCCGACCGGGATCGGCGCGCTCTACGGCCGGCGCGGATTGCTCGAAGCGATGCCTCCCTACCAGGGCGGCGGGGACATGATCGAGTCGGTGACATTCGAGAAAACGACGTATGCCCCGCTGCCGAATAAATTCGAGGCCGGCACCCCCCACATCGCCGGGGCGATCGGCCTGGGAGCGGCGATCGATTATCTCACCGCCATCGGGTTCGACGCCTTTGCCGGCCACGAGGAAGACCTGCTCCGCTACGCCACCGAACGCCTGGAGCAGGTGCCGGGCCTGCGGATTGTCGGCACCGCCGCCAAAAAGGGGTCGGTCCTCTCGTTCGTGCTGGAAGACCCGGCGATCTCGTCGCTCGACATCGGCATGAAGCTTGACGTCGAGGGCATCGCCGTCCGCACCGGCCACCACTGCTGCCAGCCGGTCATGGCCCGCTTCGGCATCCCCTCCACGGCCCGCGCCTCGCTGGCAATGTACAACACTCGGGCCGACATCGACGCCCTCGCCGCCGGGCTGGAAAAGATCATCGCCGCCGCCCGCGCACCCGGCCGTTACGCGGCCACGGCACAGGGCGCGCTCCCCAAGGCCGGCCTCAACCTGGAAGTGACTTACCCCAAAGCCGCCGGCCCCTCGCCGCAGGCGGTAGCGGACGACCTGGCCGAGGCGTTCGAAATGCTCGGTGACCGGGATGCCAAGAACGAGTACGTCCTGGACCTGGGCCAGAAGCTGCCGCACGCGTTCGACTTGCTGAAGAAGGTCACGCCGCGCGTCGCCGGCTGCATGAGCGAGGTCTACCTGGTCGGCCGGCGTTCGCCCGCCTCGCCCGAGGTGTTTGAATTCCTGGCCGACGCCAATGCCGAGATCGTCCGCGGGTTGATCGCGCTGCTCCAGCGGCTCTACAGCGGCCAGCGTGCCGCCGACGTGCTGGCCTTCGACATTGAAGCGTTCTTCCGCAGGATCGGCCTGGACCAGTTCATTACCTCCCAGCGGCGCAATGGGCTTGCGGGTATGATCCAGAGAATACGCGACACGGCAGGCCGCATCGCCAGCGCGGGCTGATGGGCCCGCAACCCAAATTCATAGCGAAGGCGGGAAGGACGCGAAGAACACAAAACACTGAGACAAATGACCGACCAAGAACAAGACACCAATGCCCCGTCTCAATCCGAGGCCGCCCTCAGGTTAAGCCTCCCGGTGCTGCCGCATTCCGGCAAGATTGACCAACTGCGGCGAGAGGGCCAGCCGGGCGTCCTGCTTCCCGGGCTCGAAAGTAAGACGTCCATGAGCGACAATTCCCCAGCTCCGTTAGAAGCCGACGGCGTTTCTACTTCGCCCGGGCAGCTTGAGACTGCCGCGCCGTCATCGAATTCACCGGCGACTTCGTCAGGCTCAGAGCAGGCGCAGCCGAGCCGGGCCATGCAGAAGAAACTGCTGGAGGCCAAGGTCATCGCGGCACTGCACAAGATCTATGACCCGGAGATACCGATCGATATCTACGAGCTGGGCCTGGTCTACGACATTGAGATCCACGACGATGACTCGGTGAAGGTGCAGATGACGCTCACCGCGCCCGCCTGCCCGGTGGCCGGCTCGCTGCCGGGCCAGGTGGAGCAGCAGATTGAATCCATCCCGGAGGTGACCAGCGCCGAAGTCGTGCTGGTCTGGGACCCGCCGTGGAGCCGCGACCGCATGTCGGAAGCCGCCCTGCTGCAACTGGGGATGTTGTGACGGAACCTGATGGATGCCGTCGGCAAGCATCCCGCTTGCCCAAGGAAAAGCGTCTCAAGACGCCGACGAATGCCCAACGATCAAAACATCCCTCCCACCCAGCCGTCTCTGAGCTACGACGCCGTCCACTACCCGGCCCGGGCGTTTCCGACGACCCACCCGGAACACCTGGCAACGGTCCTGACCCTGTTGGGCCTTCAGGCGCCCCCGGTCGAAAACTGCCGGGTGCTGGAGATCGGCTGCGCCACCGGAGGAAACCTTCTGCCCATGGCCGAGAGCCTTCCGGCAGCATCTTTCGTGGGAATCGATCTTTCAGGGGCGCAAATCGAGGCCGCCCGAGCGGCCGTGGGCAAGCTCGGGCTCAAGAACGTCGAGGTTCGCTGCCAGGATTTGTGCAACTTTGGCCGTCCCCAAACGCCTTCCGCAACCGGTTGGCCCGGCAGACGGGCCGGCCAACCCGCACCCCCTGGCCCTGCCCGCCCTGAACTGTTCGACTACATCATCACGCATGGCTTGTATTCGTGGGTGCCGCCCGAAACTCGGCAGGCGCTGTTCGCTCTGTGCGCCAGGCACCTTGCGCCCGGCGGTATCGCCTTCATCAGCTACAACACGCTGCCCGGCTGGCACGTCCAGTCGGCCATCCGCGAATTGATGCTCGCCCACGTCTTTGGCGCGGGGGTCGACTCCGGCAACGTCGCGCCCGCGACGCCGCGGGAGATTACCGACAAGGCCCGTGAAGTGCTCGATTTCCTTACCGCTGCCGACCCCGCCGGGGCGCCGTTTGCCGTGCAGTTGAAGGAGACCGCCTCACAGCTTCGGGGCCTGCTCGATGCCAACCTGCTGCACGACCACCTTTCTCCGATCAATGACCCGGTCTATTTCTCGCAGTTCGCAGCAGAGTGCTCCGCCAGGGGCCTGCGCTATCTCGGCGACGCACGCACGCAATCCGCCAGCCCGCCCGACCCAGCCGCGTCAGATGTCTTGCCGGGGGAAAAGGTCGCACCAACGCTGTCGCAGATCGCACCGCAGCCGGCCGACATGGAGCTATTCCTGGACGTCTGGTCCAATCGCCCATTCCGCCACTCGCTGGTGTGCAGGTCGGACGCCCCGCCGGCACCGCTCGATGATGCAGCGGCTTCCAAGACGCCCTTCACGGCGAGCCCTCGCTACATGCGTGGGCTGTTCGTCGGCTCCTCGCTGAAGCCGACGAGCCTGTCCGAGCCGGAGTTCGGCACCCCCGCCCCCGAAACGTTCATCAACTCGCGCGGCTTCACGGCCACGGTCGCCGAGCCTTTGACGCGCAGCGCCATGTTGTGCCTGGCCGACGCCTGGCCCGCACGCGTGCCGTTCGACGGACTGCTCGAAGCCGCCTGGGCCCGCATGGGACTTGCCGGCGGCTCGCCCGGCACCGGCGCCGAACGCCTCGCCCCCGCCCTACTCCAGGGCCACCTCTCCGGCCTGATCGAACTCTCCATTCGCCCGGTGCGCTGCGCCACCCGGCTCACTCGCCGACCCGTTGCCCGTCTCCTGTCGCGCGTGCAATCCGAGACCGACGACACGGTCACCACGCTCCGCCACGACAACCTGCAGCTCAACGCCACCGCCCGTCACCTCCTGCGCCTCCTGGACGGCTCGCGCGACTTCGCCGCCCTGTGTTCCGCCATGGAACACATCATGCTGGAGAACGCCCGCAACATGGACCCCAACCTCACCCTGACCGACGCCGACCGCAAACAACTCGCCAAAGGTTTACAACAGGACCTGCGAAGGTTCGTCGATGAAGGGTTGCTGGTAGGGTGAGGAAACAAACGACAACCAATCCGGGATCGAGGCGGGGATCGGAGACGACCATCCAGAGATGGTCGTCGAAAGCCGGGATGAGGAAGGTTTCTCCGGCGTCCATGCGGCCTTCCCAAAGTCACTCCCCGAAAGCCCGTCGCGCCGCCTCTTCGGCGTGCTCCCGGTCCAAGAGTCCATCCTTATGGGCAAGCATCCCTGTCGCTTCGAGCAGGTCGTCGAGCGGGATCTTCCGGGCCGAACCTTCCGGCGGAGCATTCTTCCGCCACTCCGGGTACTTGTGGGTGTGCTCGGCGACGTCCCAATCGCTGGCCCGCTCGAAGCGGGCTGCCACCTCCTGTAGCTTAGCGATTTCCTGCCGGCTCAGTTTCCCGAGCCCCGGGTCCAGGACGAGCAGAACGTCACGAGGCCCTTCGGAGCGGAGGTAGGACTGCCAGACGGGGCTCGAATAGTCCTCTCCACGGATCAGGCTGTAAGTGTGACTGAGCACAGGGCCGTGGTCCAGTGCCACTGGAGAATCGCCGGTGATCGGCCTGCCCCTCTCGGCCAGCAGTTCCCGGTCGGCTATGTAAAGGAACTTCAGAAGCCGGAGGCGGCTCATCCGATGCGTGGGTTCGCTGCGCAGCAACACTGCGGCGGCTTGGGCGACTTTGAGGATGTCAAACGGGACCAACATGAGCGGATAAAGGCCCCAACGACATTAGGGAGCCGTTTGGGTCGGGTTCTAGAGTATCGTCGAGCCGAAGAGGCGTCAAGCAATCACGACACAATCACGAAATCGTTCTCTTCACGCCGCACGCTGCCGAGTTCGAACTTTCGAACTTCCGGTCGAACTTCCGTCTTTCGCGCCGACTTTCGTGGAAGTTCGCTTCCGACCGCTGAACATGCGGGTTTGCAGGGCCATCGGTCATTCTGCCACCGCGACTTTCAGCCTTGAAACGCGAACTTCCGATGTTTCCTCTAATTTCATCATCAGTGTCACGCGGTGCGACTCCCTTCCGGTCGCAGCCGAATCGCTCGGCAGTTCTCAATTCGGGCTCCACGCGAACTGGTATTGATGACACACACCTCAACGTCATGAAAAAACCTGTTCTCGAGGGTAGGCCCATCGGGGATCGGCGGCAGGCAATTGCCGCGGAGCGTCGCCTCACGCCAGGAGCGCGCCACGGAGGGACCGCTCCCGCGCCAGTCGTATCCTAACACGCACCAAACTGTTTGTCAAATAGAAAATCGGCTTATCGGCTACAACCTCAGCGGTTGCTTCCCCGCTCAACGCCGGCACCGCCGCAGGCACACAGGCTAGCGGCTAGCAGTCTGTCGGCAGCCCCGGTAGGATGACGGAGAGCGGGTGGCGCGCGTCGATCGGACGCGCGAATTCTTTGACAATCGAATGAAATAGCAGTTCCGCCGCGCCGATGGGGCGCGGCGGACGGGCTGTTCAACATCACGACCATCAAGCAAAGCACCGACGGCTCGGTGACCGGGTTCCTGTACGACCACAGGCGGCCATTGCAGGAGACCGACGACGCGCAGCAGAAAAGCCCTGCCGCCAAAACGGACACGGCGCCGACGCCGGCAAAGCCGGCGAGCACGGACGCGGACAGCCATGCGGCCGCCGCTCAGAACGAGCCTGCGAAGGCAGACGGTCAGGCGAAGGCTGACCCCGCGAAAGTTGAGACCCACCCCAGGCCGCAGGGGCCGAGGGTCGGGCCAGGCCACAGGCCGCCAGTCCCGGAGTGGTCGAAAGCACCTCCCACGCCCAGCCTGCGGGAGGTGACGGTCAAGCCAAGCCTCAGGCCGCCAGCCCCGGGGCCGACGAAAACGCCTCCCATGCTCAACCCGCGGGAGGCGACGGTCAACGCGAGCCTCAGGGCACCGCACCTCGCGTTGATGGAACTGCAGGTGCGCCCGCCCATGATGGCCAGGCCCCCGCTCAGGCCGCCGGAACAGGCGCCGACGGTCAGGCGCATCCCGGACGGATGAGCCCCGATGGCATCACGGACAGCGGAGGAATGCACGACGGCCGGGCGGCGGCCGCTAATGGCCCCGATGGCACGCCGCCCGGGAGCCAGCCCCCGGCGCCGCCGCCGCCACCGGATGAGGGGACCGGCAAGATAGACAACACTTACCCCGACCCGCTCGGAAAACGCATGTCCGGCAGCCCGCCCGCGGGCGGGAGCGACAAGCCGCCAAGCCGATTGAAGGGACTTATCCCGGACGACTCAGGATCGGACACCAGGAAAGGAAGGGAGGTGGCCGTTCCCGTAGGCGGGAGGGGAGACGAAGCTGAGGAAGGTTCGGGTAAGCCCGTTTACGGCGCCGGGCCGGAAGACAGCGAGGCCCGACCGGGCGGCAGCGCCCCCAGCACGCCTGAAGACGCTCGCAATGCCGGCGGTCAGGGTTCCAAGGAGAACCAAACAGGCGACGAAAATCCTGCCCCGGTGACGGCCAAACCGGCCGCGGAGACGCCGGGGGCACCGTCGAAACCGCCGGAGGCACCCGCCGCAGAGAGTGGCAACGAATCGCAAGCGGTCACACCAGGGACCACAAAGTCACAGCCGCTGTTGCCATCTCCAAAACCCGGCTCGCAGGTGCTCAATTTAGGATCAGGAAACAACCCGCTCGAGGGCGCTACGAACGTTGATATTAGGGCCGTGCCCGGTGTAGACGTCGTGACTAAGCCGGGAGCGCCACTGCCGTTTGGCAAGGGGCATTTCGACGAGGTCGTTATCGTAAATCCCGCTCCAGTTCCGGGTGGCACTTTCGACCCATTGGGACTTTCAGCTCCAGTGATGAAGCCAGGAGCTAAAATATATATCATTGGACAAGACAGCAATTACCTATTACGACAGATCAAACGAATGTCTGACGCCGACCTCGCCAAAGCGGGGTTCAAGCGTGTTACACCCGAAGGGCAGTCGATTATAGCGGTTTTCAGGTTGCTGTATCACCGTAACCGCAATGTTCAAAGTATCCTTCGCAGTCTTCGGGCGTCACCGCCAACAGCGCGGATTTCACGGCATCAACCAGCGCATCGAGCGTCCGTGCACATGCTTGACGCAGCATAGCTTTGATCTTCGACCACACGTTCTCTATCGGGTTGAAGTCGGGGGAATAAGGCGGCAGATACACGGGCGTGCAGCCGGCGTTTGTGATCGCCTCCTCAACACGAGTGCTCTTGTGGGCTGGCAGGTTGTCCATGATGACCCTGTCGCCGGGCTCCAACTGAGGTACAAGGTGCTGTTCGACCCAGGTGGAAAACGAATCACCGTTGATCGGGCCGTCCACCAGCATGGGAGCCAACGCCCCGGTCAGTCGAACTGCCGACAGCAGTGTATAATTCTGCCAACGCCCGTCGGGCATTGACGTGACCAGCCGCTCCCCAATGGGGCACCGGCCGGAAAGGCGCGTCATCAGCAGGTTAATGCCGCATTCGTCGAGGAAAACCAGCTTGTCCAGGTCCAGCCCCGGCAAGCATTCCGCCCAGTCCTCGCGTTTACGCTTTACGTCCGGCCGGTCCTGCTCGCTGGCCCGTATGGACTTTTTTTTAAGCGTCAGCTTCATGTTATCGAGGGCGCGGTGGACAGTGGCGATACTGACCGGGACGTCCAGTTTCTTCCTCAATTCGTCCAGCGTGCTATCGGGCGTTTGCTTGACCAATTCGGCCAGTCTCTGGCGATGCGACGCATCGAGCTTCGGGTCCGGGCCGTGTTTCTGTTTGATGGGCGACTTGATCCCGAATTTCAGCCAGCGTTGCCACACCTTCCTGACCCAAGGAATACTCACCTTGAATACCCCGGCGATCTCCTTCGCTTGCTTTCCCTCCTCGTAGGCGTCAATGATCAGCTCTCGAATCTTCGTTCCGTAGGCTTCCATGCCACAACTCCTTTCGAGACGCTACAATAACAGAAAGGGCGTCCCAGCGCGCCAGCAACATGAAAACCGCTCTAAGGCCGAGGATCGCTTCAAGTTCGGCACGGCTAGAAGAGTAAGTGGACAGGAAATCAATCCCAAGTCCTACCGGCAAGTGGTACTTGAAAGAATTGGTTCATCATGAAGAACACAGCTGAGTATATCCTAACTGGCGGGCAGTTTGAGGAAATCGACTGCTCAGAAGCCGTGCTGAATGTTAACTATCCAGCGTTAACGTCGTCCATCGTCCGCCTGGGACTGTGGGGGATCGTGTTTCACCTCCGAGACCATCCATTACCTGAAGTGCCGCAGGTCCTTGCCTCTGCGCAGTCGTCCGACATGGCTTACCTTCCGGATTGGTCGTCGATCACTTTCACGGAAGTACACGAAGTAGAAGTTCGGGTCGCGCCCTATCTTCCTAGTTTTGATCGTGATGGGGTTCTCGATCGTGAAGCAGGCGAACCCACTGAACTGCACAAGTTGTGGAAATCCGCAGATCAGCGAGCGCCACTACACACCTATGGTTTTGATTGCGTCCTTGACCAGCCATATGGTTACTGCTCATTATTCATTCGTGCATGTGGGACAGCGAAATTGACATACCGACCGGACCTGTTGATCCCATTCTCCGAGTACCAAGCCGATCCAAAGAGTTTCGGTTGGTGGGAAGTCGGGAGATTGCGGGTATGAGGCACGTTAGATGTCGGTCTTGAGCCGCAGAGAATGCAGCGCCGCCATCGCGCCTGCCTGCACCTGGTGACAAAAGCGTAAGCAATCCAGCGGGTGTCCCTGGGGGTAGCCTCCAGGAACATGAAGGGGTGACCAGCGTTTTTGGACAAGACACGCATACGATTCGGGAGCATGTGGGGAAATCAGTGGGAGATCTAAAGGCGCGCTTAGCGGCAAACCCAAAGATGTCCCGCGCCTCCAGCTACTCCAATCTCGCAGAGGCCGAGACCAGCGTTGCAAACGGATTGAAGACGAAACAGCCCGAACTCGACGCGTTCGAAAAGAGGAATTCGAAGGGGGTCAGGAGTCCTTCTTGACGGGGAGATCGCCTGCGGATAGCTTTGCGACCATGGCAAGGCGTCTTCGTGTTGCAGCGGGCGGGGTCGTTTACCACGTCCTGAACCGGGCGGTGGGCCGG
>Ga0182024_10025851_pt1 | contig 10335 bp, 8 predicted proteins | sample P32metaG_FD_120480 | JGI IMG/M metagenome (GOLD analysis project Ga0182024, IMG submission 120480) | Permafrost microbial communities from Stordalen Mire, Sweden - P3-2 metaG (Illumina Assembly) | ecosystem: Environmental > Terrestrial > Soil > Wetlands > Permafrost | place: Sweden: Stordalen...
CCGGTGCAGTTCGTCAGCAAGACTACGATTTCTTTCAAGGTGGTCGACGCGGGCAATCCGCAGGGTGAGGCGACGGCGAGCCTTGAGATCGCGGTCGCGTCGGGATTGAGCATCACGACGGCTTCGATTCCCGATGCAACGGTGGCGAAGGAATACTCCGCCACGCTGGCCGGCACAGGCGGACTGAAGCCATACAAGTGGACGATCGCATCGGGAGCGCTGCCGAACGGGATCACGCTGGACAAAGCGACCGGCGAGCTGTCTGGTTCGACGGCGGGCGCCGGCGTCTTCAAATTCAGCGTGCAGCTCGAGGACTCGGAGGGCACGCCGGCAACGACGACGGTGGCCTACAAGCTGACCGTTTCCGAACCGCCTCCTTCGCCGACAACCACGAAGCTCACGTCATCGAACGCATCGGTGAAAGTGGGGGCGAATGTCACGTTCACGGCAACGGTGAGCAAAGCCGGCGGTGTGCCGACAGGGACGGTGACCTTCCGTCATGGCGGGCAGAGCCTGGGGACAGGAAAGCTGAACAGCAAGGGCGTGGCGACACTGACCACCTCGTTCAGCGCGGCCGGGGTGTTTCACTTCACGGCCATTTACAACGGCGACGCGACCTCTGCAAGCAGCGTTTCCAATCAGATCACTCAGACGGTTACATCTCAATAGCTCCCACGCGCGGGAGAGGTAACCTTGCTGCCGGGCGCTGCGATCCTGTTCAGCTTTTCAGCGCCACGCGGATATGCAGCTCGCGAAGTTGCTGCTCGGTCACTGTGGTGGGCGCGTCGGCCATCAGGTCGATGGCTTTGGCCGTCTTTGGGAAGGCCACCACTTCGCGCATGTTGGGCGCGCCGGCCAGCAGCATCACAATGCGGTCGAGGCCGAGCGCAATGCCTCCGTGCGGCGGCGTGCCGTATTCGAGCGCATCGAGGAAAAATCCAAACCGCGCGCGTGCCTCTTGATCGCTGATTCCGAGCGACTGAAAGATTTGCTGCTGCACATCCTTGCGATGAATGCGGATGGAGCCTGAGCCGAGCTCGAGTCCGTTCATGGCGATGTCGTAGCAGTTGGCGCGCACGCTGGCCGGATCGGTGAGCAGGTTTGCCATGTCGCGCTCGTGCGGCGACGTGAACGGGTGATGCGCCGGCATCCATTTGCCGAGGCCCAAGTCGTACTCAAACATGGGAAAATCGACGATCCAGATTGGGTTGAACCCGCGCCCGCCATCGACCATCTTGCCGCTCTGCGGGTCCGCATTTTGGACGGCCTCTTCGGTCACGCGGAAGGCGCCATGCCGCTCGGCATATTTCTTGGCCAGCTCGGTTCGGAAATTTCCCGCGGCCGAGTAGACATTGATCTCGCGCTCCGAGAGACGCCCGGGAAACTTGGTGTCGCTGGCCTTGATGTGGTGTGCCGGATCGCCGGCTACGACGATGACAAAGTCCGCCTCCGCCGCGCAGGCCAGCTCGCGCACCTTCGCCGCCGATTCAGGAAAGCTCTTGGCCAGCCGCTTGAAATCGTCGATGAACTTGGCGCCCTTTTTCTGGTCGAACATCGGATGGTTGTCTTCGCGTTCCTTGCGGCTCAGTTCGCCGACATTGGGAATGCGCAGCGCGACCACGGGCAGCGCCGGATCGATCTGCAGCGTGGCCAGCGCCTCGCCGGTAAACGCGGAGCGCACGTCGGTGAGGCCAGGCAGGCGCAGGTCCGGCTTGTCACTGCCGAACTGCCGCATCGACTCGTCATAGGTCACGCGCGGGAACGGCGTGGGTAGCGCGACGCCGGCAGCGGCAAACGCCGACTCCAAAAACTTCTCCACCACGCCGAATACAGTCTCCTGGCGCGGAAAACTCATCTCCAGATCGACCTGGGTGAACTCAAGCTGGCGATCGGCGCGCAGGTCCTCATCGCGGAAGCACCGGGCGATTTGGAAATAGCGATCGAAGCCCGAGATCATGAGAATCTGCTTGAAGATCTGCGGCGACTGCGGCAGCGCGTAGAACTCGCCCGGATGGACGCGGCTCGGCACCAGAAAATCGCGCGCGCCCTCGGGCGTCGACTTGGTGAGAATGGGCGTTTCGATCTCAAGAAAACCCTGGGCGCTCAGGCTCTCGCGAATGGCCAGCGTGATGTCGTGGCGCAGGCGGAAGTTGCGCTGCATCTCGGGGCGGCGCAGATCGATGTAGCGGTATTTGAGACGCGTCTCTTCGTTTTGAATGGCCTCTTCCGACGGCGAGAACGGCGCCAGGCGCGTGTCGTTCAAGACGAGCAGTTGCGTGGCCTCGATCTCGATCTCGCCGGTCGGCATCTTGGGATTGATGGCGTCCTTGTCGCGCAGGCTCACCGTGCCGACAGCGGCAACGACGTACTCCGGCCGCACCTGTTCGCCTTTCAGGTGGCCGTCGGGCGTGAGCTCCTTGTCGAGCACGATCTGCGCAATGCCGGAGCGATCTCGCAGGTCGAGAAAGATCAGGTTGCCGTGATCGCGGCGTCGGTTGACCCAGCCCATCAGCACCACCTGCTGACCGGCGTTGGCGGCGCGCAATTCGCCGCACATATTCGTTCGTTCCAGGCTTCCTAAGAAATCAAGCACTAACTGTGTCCTTCACTCTCTTACGAGCTTTGTTCCTGCATGTACCAAGAATCTGCCTTGTGTCAGGCCACGACTTCAGTCGTGCCGAAAGAGGGCCAATAAGAGGCTGGGCTTTAGCCTCTGCGGGAATGCAATGCTCCATGATTCACAATGCTGTCATCCTGAGCGAGCGCAGCGAGTCGAAGGACCTGCGTTTCGTCCCCCGGTCACTCCGCCAGGAACACCGCCAGCTCCGCGCGCGGAACCTTGGTCTGCTCGCCCGTGGAAAATGTCTTCACCGTCAGGATACCGGACTGGAGCTCGTCTTCGCCCAGGATGACGATGCGCCGCGCGGTCTTGTCGGCTGCCTCGAACGACTTCTTGAGGCGGAAGCTGCCCTCGCCCAGCTCGATGCGCAATCCGGCGCGGCGCAGTTCACGGGCCAGCGCGAGGGCAGCAGCGTTAAGGCTCTCGCCCAGCGGCGCGATGAATGCCTCGGCTTTCGTCGCCGCATTTTTGTCGCTTAGTTGCGCCAACAGCGTCAGCACCAGCCGGTCCTCGCCCATGGCGAAGCCGATGCCCGGCGCGCGCGGTCCGCCAATGGCCTCGCTCAGCCCGTCGTAGCGCCCGCCGCCGAGCAGCGCGTTCTGTGCGCCGAGGCCTCCGTGCGTGAACTCAAATGTCGTTCGCGTGTAGTAGTCGAGTCCGCGCACCAGGCGGTGGTTGCGTGTCCAGGGCACGCCGGCTGCGTCGAGGGCAGCGGTGACAGCGGCAAAGTGCGCCAGCGATGCCTCGTCGAGCGAGTCGGCCATGCGCGGCAGCGTGTCGATGATCGGCTGGTCGGCGGGCACCTTGCAGTCCAGCACGCGCAGCGGATTGGTCTCAGCGCGGCGCTGGCAGTCCACGCACATCTGCCCGACCACGGGAACAAGGGCCGCACGCAGCGTCTCGTTGTATCGCGCTCGATCGGCTGCCGAGCCCACCGAATTCAATTCGAGCGTCCAGCCGGTGATGCCGAACTCGTCGAGCAGCGTGGCCAGCATCTCCAGCACCTCGGCGTCGCGCAGCGGGCTTTCGCTGCCGGACGAAGGAGGGCCGATGACCTCTGCGCCGATCTGCGAAAATTGCCGGTAGCGCCCCTTCTGCGGACGCTCGCGCCTGAACTGCGGCCCGATGTAATAAAGCTTCTGCAACTGGCCGCTCTCGCCGAGTTTGTGTTCGATGTACGCGCGCACCACGCCCGCTGTGTTTTCAGGCCGCAGCGTGAGCGACTGCGTCTTCTCCGACTGCGCGCGCGCGCGATCTTCCCACGTGTACATTTCCTTCGAGACAATGTCGGTCTCCTCGCCCACGCTGCGGGCAAAGAGCGCAGTGTCTTCAAACACGGGCGTGCGAATCTCGCCGAAATTGTAGCGGGCAAAGACCGAGCGCGCAGAAGTCTCAATCCAGTTCCACAGCGCGGTCTCCGGCGGCAACAAGTCCCGCGTCCCGCGAACGGCTTTCAGGGTGCTCATATCTTCTCCAGTCTAAATGGGCGCTGGTGGCAGGCTGGTGTTGGCTACACCCGCTCGTGCAATCGGCGGCGTACGATCCGAAAAATCCGGGATTTGTAGAGGAGCTTTCCCATGATGTTTCACGTAGTCATTCATCCCGAAGAAGATGGCTGGATAGTGGCCGAGTGCCCCGCGTTACCTGGCTGTGTAAGCCAGGGTAAGGACGAAAAAGAGGCACTGGCGAATATTCGTGAGGCAATTGCAGGTTGGCTCTGGGCAGAAGACCAGAAAGCAGCCGACTTGCTCCCGGCTGGGCAAACGCCTGTGCTTGTTGCTGTTTAGATAGAGTCCCCTTCCGTTGCCGAGCGCAAGGTTTCGAGCATACTTTCCCGCATTTCGTGCTCAATACGTAGGGTTTGCACATTGGCTCCAGGCTGAAGCGCGCAAAGATCTCGGCGCGGAAGAAATCGCTCATTCGGACATCCAATCCTAGCTGGCTCTTTCCTCGCGCTCCAACGCCTCGTGAATCAGCATTTTGAGATAGGTCTGGTAGCGCAGGCCGCGGCGCTCCGCGAGCGTTCGGGCGCGCGAAATATCTTCCGGGGCGAGCCGGATGGTGGTTGGAGGCGTAACGCCGCGCTGCTTCAACGTTCCCTGGCGGACAAGTCCCGCCTCTGCTGCCTTCAGGAATGTCGCGGCCAATTCCTCGCGGTGTTCGAACGCCCAATTGGCTTCATCGGCTTCGTTCTCAAACTTCGGAATCTTCTGTGTCTCCATGTCGCCGCCTCATTTCGGCAAGGTAGTAGCTTTTGAGCTGCTTCGGCGCATCCCAGGCGGAAATCACTCTCGCCTGTCCGCCGCGCCATGTCGTAAGCAATTGCAAGATTCGCCCGTTGGCTGTCTCCCCGATTTGCAGAAGGCGTTCTTCGTCGTTGCTGTCGTCGCCACCCTGCAACTCGATGTCGAGCGGATCGCCGCGCAGAACCTGCTCGGCTTCGTCCCGCGATACGCCGTGCTTGACGATGTGGCCTAAATTTCCCTCATCCCAATCGAAAATCAAGGCAGGGTCACTCATAAAGTCTCCAAATATATGTAAACTTGTCTTTCTCGAATTCACCTCCCCGCGGATTGTATTTACAGTGTATGCTACTTGACTATTTTGTCAACCAGCGACAAGGCTCGTGGTCGAACCACTGTGCGAATGGGGAGATTGGCAACGAGGCTGCGGCCAATCAGGTCTCCCTGCGTTTGATAGCTTCCGCCAATGTGCGATCGATGCGCGTTTGCCAACCCGGCCCGGTGGCCTTGAAGTGTTCGACGACCTCCGGGGAGAGACGCAGCGAAACCAGCTTCTTGGTCGGAGCCTTTTGCGGGCCGCGCTTGCCCCGGCGAGCCACGTTGCCCTTGCAGGTGAGATCGGCCTGTGCTAACCATGCGCGGGAGGCCTCGGCATCGTTCGGATCGTAGGGACCGTCGCCCGGTTCGAAGGGGATTCGATCTCCCTCCTTGTATGCCAGCACGCGGTCCCAGTCGGTCTTACTCTCTGTCGTCTTCATATTGTTTCCGCGCCGCAATCGAAATTTTCATTGCAGTATGAATCTCCACATCACGCTCGCCCCGACGCTTCATCGCCTCTGAGCATTTCCCCGATCACGTCGGTGTACTTGCTGCCCGAGCCGGTGTTGAAGAGCACCACGCGCTCGCTTGCGCTCAACATTCCGTTCGCGATCATGTGGTCGTAGGCAGCGGTAGCGGCAGCGCCCTCGGGCGACAGCAACATACCTTCATTGCGCGCCCAGTCCTTGAGCGAGGCGAAGATTGCCTCGTCGGTCACGGCAAGCGCCATGCCGCCCGAGGCGCGCACAATCTCAAGGATCAGCGCGTCGCCATACGGCTTGGGCACGCGCAGACCGGAAGCAAAGGTCTGCGCGCCTTCCCACATGTGGCTAGCTTTCGCGCCTGTGTCGAAGGCCTGCGCCACCGGCGCGCAGCCTGTCGACTGCACCGCGATCATCTTCGGCCGGCGGCCCGCGACCCATCCCAACTGCTCCATCTCCTCGAAGGCCTTCCACATGCCGATCAGGCCCACGCCGCCGCCGGTGGGATAGAAGACCGCATCGGGATATTCCCAGCCAAGCTGCTCCACCAGTTCGTAGCCCATGGTCTTCTTGCCCTCCACGCGAAACGGCTCCTTGAGCGTGGACACATCGAACCAACCCTCGTCGGCCTTGCGCTCGGCCAGCATGCGCGCGCAGTCGGAGATCAGCCCGTCTACGAGCGTCAGCTTCGCGCCATAGGCCATGCACTCAACAAGGTTGGCGAGCGGCACATCTTTGGGCATGAAGATGTGCGCCTCAATGCCGGCGGCCGCCGCATAGGCCGCCAGCGCTCCACCCGCGTTGCCCGCCGAAGGGACGGCTAGTTTGCGCAATCCATAGTGGCGCGCCATGGTCACAGCCAGCGCGAGGCCCCGCGCCTTGAAGCTGCCGGTGGGATTGGCGCCCTCGTCTTTGAGCCACACGCCCGCATGGCGGCGGCTTGCGAGCATCGGCGTCCAGCCCTCGCCCAGCGTGACAGGCTCCGCGTCGGGAAGCACCTGCGCATAGCGCCACATGCCGCTCCAGCGGGCATCGGCGGCGGTGTGGCCCACCAGCCGGCGCTGTTCCAAGCCCCTGGCCGGCGAAAGGTCGTAACGCACATACAGCGTGCCGGCGCACGCGATGCAGACAGTCTGCGGCGCGGTGGCTTCCTGTCGGAGAGAGCAGCGCGAGCACTCGAGAAACGCAATCTTCGGCATGGTTATAGGATAATTGAGAACCTGAACCCGGCCATGCAGCCAGACCCGACACCTCGCGCACGAGCAAACTGGAGCGCCGCGCTCATCGCGCTCGCGTGCGCCGCCATCGCGCTGTTTGCCGCGGGCCTTGCTGCAAGCCGGCTTGATGCGCCCGCGGAGATTGGCGTGGCGCTGCGCTGGGCCGGATTCGGAGTCTTCGTTCCGTATGCCGTGCGGCGCCGCTCGCTGCTGATGTGGACTTTTTTTGCCATGCTGGCCGGCGCAGAGCTGGGCGTGGACGCGCCGCACCTTGCCGCGCAAACCCATTTCCTGGGCGACATTTTTCTTCGGCTGGTCCGCATGATCGTCGCGCCGCTCATCTTTGGCGGAATTGTCACCGGCATCGCAGGTCACGGCAACCTCGGCGGCGTGGGCCGTGTCGCGATCAAGGCTGTCGTCTTCTTTGAGGTGGCCACCACGCTCGGGCTCATCCTCGGCACCATCGCCATCAACATCTCTCACGCCGGCGTCGGCATCACGCTGCCCGCCGCTGCGCAGGCCGCGCCTGTGACCGCGCACGCTGGCTGGCAGGATGTGCTGATCAATATCTTTCCTGAAAACATTGCGTTGGCCGTGGCGCAAAATCAGGTGTTGCAGGTGGCCGTGTTCGCGCTGCTGTTCGGCGCGGCGCTGGCCACCATGCCTGAGGCCCAACGCATGCCGCTGGTCACGTTGCTCAAGTCGCTTACCGAAACCATGTTTCGCATCACGAGTATCGTCATGTATGTGGCGCTGATCGCGGCGGGCGCGGCCATGGCCTACACGGTGGGCAGCATGGGCCTGGCATCGCTGCAGCCGCTGGCGAAGCTGGTGGCCACCGCGTACGCCTCGTACATCGCATTTGTGCTGCTGGTGCTTGCGCCAATTTTGATGCTGGCGCGCATTCCGGTGCGGCGCTTTGCCGCGGCGATCGCCGAACCGGCCGCCCTGGGATTCGCGACCACCAGCTCGGAGGCCGCGCTGCCGCTGGCCATGGAGCGCATGGAAGAGTTCGGCGTGCCGCGATGGATTGTGTCGTTTGTCATCCCCACCGGCTACAGCTTCAACATGACCGGCTCCAGCATTTATCTGTCCGTCGCCGCAATTTTTGCCGCGCAGGCCGCGGGCATTCCCCTCTCGTTCGGTGAACAGATCGTGATGGTGGCCACGCTCGCAATCGCCAGCAAGGGCGTGGCCGGCGTGCCGCGCGCCACGCTGGTGGTGCTGATGGCCACGGCTGGTTCCATGCACATCCCCATCGCGGCGGTGCTCATGCTGCTCGGCATCGACACCATCATGGACATGGGCCGCACCGCCATGAACGTGATCGGCAATTGCATGGCCGCCGCCGTGGTGGCGCAGTGGGAAGGGGAGTTGGAAACGGTGGTGTCAAGTCCGGAGCTATGAAAGGCATCTGCTTTATAGATACCCACTGCACTGTAGATATCCACCGCTCTCTAAATATCCCGAGGTTAGGCGCGGTGATGCTGCGCCGAACCTGGAGTACCCAGCTCCGACCGAAAACGCGCGAAAACTCGAACGCCGGTAAGATAAGAACGGAAGCACATGCCCCTCCTCGATCAAATCTTGTCACCCGTCTTGCACGCCGACTACGCCGCACTTGAGTGGGAGCCGTTGCTCGCGCTCGTCGCCGGATTTGCCGCGTCGCCCGTCGGCCGCAACGCGATTCTCGATCTCAAACCTTCAACCGACGAAGCCTGGATCGCGCGCCAGCATCAACTCACCGAGGAGTTGCGCCTGATTCTTGCCGAGCAGGTTTCTGTTCCGCTCGGTGGCCTGTACGATCCCACGCAGCACGCGGCCAAGGCGCAGATTGAAGGGGCGGCGCTTGAAGCCGAAGAACTGCAAGCCGCGGCGCGACTTGCCAATGACGTTGCCGCGTGGCAGGCGCTGCTCAAGGCGCCGCCCGCGCGCCTGGCCGGCAAGATGCCGGGGCTCACTGAGCTCTCGTCGGCGTTGACGACGAGCTTGCGCCCGCTCGCCGAATCCATCGAGCGCACCATCCAGCCCGACGGCTCTCTGGCCGACAACGCATCGCCCGAGCTCGGCCGCATACGCCGCGAGCAGGAGCGACAGCAGCGCGTCATTGAAGAATCGCTCCGGGCCGCGCTGCGCAAGCTGTCTTCGGATGGGTCGACGCAGGAAGACCTCATCACCATCCGCGGCGACCGCTTCGTCATTCCTGTCCGCTCCGAGCTCAAGCGGCGCGTGAGCGGCGTGGTGCACGGCGCAAGCTCGTCGGGCCTGACCGTCTACGTTGAGCCTCTGGAAACCATCGAGCAGAACAACGAGCTGGTGCGCCTGATTGAAGAGGAGCAGGCGGAGATTCATCGCATCTTTGTCGCGCTCACGCGGCAGGTGGGCGGTTACGCGCAAGCTCTTGTGGAAGGCGCGCGCGTGCTGGCTCTCGTTGACACGCTGCAGGCCCGCGCCCGCTTTGCCCGCGACTACGACTGCGTTGCGCCGTCCATTGCGCCCGACGTGCTGCGACTCGACGCCGCTCGCCATCCGTTGCTCGAGAAGAGGCTGCGCGCGACGAATGGACGGATTGTCCCGCTTACGCTGGAACTCACTGCCGCACATCGACAATTGATCATCAGCGGACCGAACACCGGCGGCAAGACCGTCACGCTAAAAACCACCGCGCTGCTGGCCATGATGGCGCAGGCCGGGTTGCCGGTGCCCGCCGCGGCTGCAAGCTTCCCTGTGTTCACGGCGTTCCTGGCCGACATCGGCGACGCGCAATCGATCGAAGCCGCGCTGTCGACGTTTTCCGCGCACATCGTCAACCTCGATCGCCTTTCGCGGCTGGCAGATGCGCGAGCGCTGGTGCTGCTGGACGAGCTCGGCTCTTCGACCGATCCCGAGGAAGGCTCGGCACTCGCGGTCGCAATCGCGCACCATTTTCTCGATGCGGGCGCGTGGTCGCTCATCTCCACGCACCACACGTCGCTCAAGATCTATGCGGCCAACACGCCTGGAGTGCTGAACGCCGCTGCCGGCGTGGAGGAGACCACGCTCGTGCCCAACTACCAGCTTCGCCTTGGCGTGCCTGGCGCGTCGGCCGGCATCCAGACCGCCGAGCGGCTGGGCCTCAATGCAGCCATCGTCGCTGCCGCGCGTCAACGGCTCGGCTCGCAGCAGGTTGACATCGCGCGTTTCCTCGACAAGCTGCATAACGATCTGGCCGCTCTTGAGGTCGAGAAAAAGGCTGCGCGCGAGAGTGAGTACGCGCTCAACGTGGAACGCGCCAGGCTCGCTCGCGAGGGCGATGTGGAGCTGCGCAACCGCACCCGCGATCTTGAAACCAAGCTGGCGTCGCTGCTCAAGGATTTTGAATTTCAGATGCGCGAGACCGTGCGCGCTATTGAGGACCGCGCCGCGCAGCAAAAACTCAGCAAGGAAGCCGAGCGCCGCATGACGCGCCTGCGCCG
>Ga0182024_10025852_pt1 | contig 10335 bp, 7 predicted proteins | sample P32metaG_FD_120480 | JGI IMG/M metagenome (GOLD analysis project Ga0182024, IMG submission 120480) | Permafrost microbial communities from Stordalen Mire, Sweden - P3-2 metaG (Illumina Assembly) | ecosystem: Environmental > Terrestrial > Soil > Wetlands > Permafrost | place: Sweden: Stordalen...
CGTACGTAGCGGTAGGCGGTCATGTAGTGAACACCGAGCTGGTCTGCAACCTCCGGCAGAGTCAGCGGTTTCCTGGCCATTTGGGTCCTTTTGTTCGGCGGGCTCTAGCTAAGTTAGCACTAAATCGAGTTCGTGCTGTCGTGAGAGTATCGCGTCCTGAGATGAACAAGCGAATTGCTCAGACGTCGAGCAAGGTGACATGTCAGCCCCTTCGTGCGCGCCGGTTTTGCTCGTTTGTGAACCGTCCCGCTGGTTGGGCCCCGCCGGTGCATCACGCGACAGTCCCTGGTCGACCCGCGTACCGTCTACAATATACCAAACCGGGCGTAGCGACAGAAGAAGCCGAAACGTCTGCTGAAGAGCGATGACTACGACGTCACGACTCACGTGTCTCCGACGTCGCGCGACATCACAAGAGCGGAGTGCATGGGACTGTCTTCGAACCAGCTCCCAGGTGCCTTGTAGTGACCCGAGAAACGGCTAGCTACCAGAGTAATGATTCAACTGCGCGTGTCCAATGGCCCGTCCACGAAGCGGTCATGGAGTCACCTCGCTCAGGAACGGGACGGCTCTCAGGAGCCCACGTAGGAGAGAGTGACCGCTGTCGCCGGTGCGACAAAGCCACGGGTCTCGAGGCGGATGACTGCTGCTTGTCGGGACTGCTCGGACGGGCCCGGGCGGTAGGTACGCTACAAACGATCGCAGTTCCGAGGAACAGGATGTGGCTGAACGGTGACGAAGAACTGAAGATGCGCGACCGTCGGGTCACACTGCACGAAGTTGCCAAACAGGCCGGCGTTCATCCAGGCACCGCCTCGCGGGCCTTGAACGTCAAGACCCGCTCGCTCGTCAGCAGCCACACTGTCGTGAAGGTGATTGCGGCGGCGCAGGAGTTGGATTACCGCCCGGACCCCGTCGCGCGCAGCCTCAAGACCCGTCGGACGCTCTCGATCGGGGTCTTGATCCCCGACCTGAACAACCCGCTGTTTCCTCCGATCGTACGAGGTATCGAGGACAGGCTGGCCAGGGACGGCTACGTAGTGCTGCTCGGCAACACCGATAACGATGACGAGCGGGAACGACGCATCTTGGAGGAGATGTACGGGCGCCACGTCGACGGCCTCATCGTCGCGACGGCCAGACGCGACGATCCCGCGCTCGTCGATGCCGCGCAGACCGGGACTCCGATCGTGCTCGTGAACCGGGTGGTCGACGACCACTTCTTCTCCTCGCTCTCTGTGAACGACGCGTTGGGCATCCGGCTCGTGCTGGCACATCTCGCCGGCCTCGGCCACCGGCGGATCGCCCACGTCGCCGGCCCCCAGTCGCTGTCGACCGGACTCGGCCGCTATCGCGGCTTCCTCGCCAGCATGGGCGAGGCCGGCCTGGAGGTCTCAGACAAGCTCGTAGCCTTCGCTTCGCGCTTCTCTGAGGACGAGGGACACCGTCGAGCTCTCGAGGTTCTGCGCCCAGAGTTGGGCTCCACGGCGATTGTGGCGGCGAACGACATGCTGGCGCTCGGCTGCTACTCGGCGATCGCAGAGCTCGGCCTTACCTGCCCTGGTGACATCTCGGTCGTCGGCTACAACGACATGCCCTTCACCGACCGGCTGCACCCGCCGCTCACCACGATCCGGATACCTCATTACGCGCTCGGCGCTCAGGCAGCCGAGCTGGTCCTCGAGCGGATCGCCGACCCTCACGTGCCTGTGAAGACGGTGTTTTTGCCCGTCGAGCTCGTCGTTCGCGGCTCTACGGCGCCACCGCGCGAGTAAGCGCGCCTCGCGGGCGTCGGTTTGATCGCGGTGTCGAACGCCACCGCAGCGTGCGCAGTCAGCTTGTCAGCTGCTCGGCCATCCAGTCGGCGCTGCGGTTGCGGTGCCGGTAGCAGATGTTCGTGCACACATGGCCACCGTCGTCGAAGATCCAAAGCTCGACCGGGCCCCCGGCCTCCCTTGCCAGCCGCTCGGCGTGGCGTGCCGGGACGATCCGATCGAGCCGGCCGGTCATGATCTGCAAGGGACAGGTGATCTCGCTCGCCCCGCCCTCCAGGCTCAGTTCGAGCGCCCGGTTGCGGGTCTCTTCGTCACTTGATGATCGAGACCGCGCCTGGAACGCCTCCCGCGTGAGCGTGGGGACGACGTCCCACTCCTCGCCGAAGGTGAACGGCCCCGACAGAGCTACACAGGCGCGCACCCGCTTGTCGCCCGATGCCACCCGGGGCGCGTAGTAACCGCCCAAGCTCACGCCCCACACGCCGATGCGCTCGCCGTCGATCTCGGGTCGCGCCTCCAAGACGTCGATGACAGCCGCTCCGGGTATTTCCCAGTCGGGGCGGATCGGCAGGTCGTACTCGGCTTCTCCTTGGCCGGGGCCGTCCAGGGTGAACGTCGCGAGACCCCGATCCAAGAACAGCTGCTCGGTTGGTCGGACGCCGACCATCTTGGAGCCCTCGAAGGGGATTTCGACTCGCTCGCCGGGGGGATCAAGGTGCGGGAGCGCGTCGTCGAGACAGCGAACCGCACGGGCATGGGCAGCGCGGAGCTGGGCCATGTCCTGGACGAACATGAACTTCGCAAAGTGGTAGTAGACCGCGGCTTGGGCGAGGTGCTGACCGGCTGACCGCGTCCGGCCCAAATCGAGCGCTTGCCGACCGAGCTCCTCGTGCACGGCCCCGACCTCGCACCATGCACCGCACCAGTCGGACCATCGCTCGATCGACTGGGCGAGCTTGTTGTAGTCGTTGAGGTCGATCCCATTCGCCACGAACCGGGGTGCCCAGTCCGATGGCATCTTCAAGTCGCTGGTCGGTCATGTGAGCCAGAATTGCACACGTTTGCAGCGGGATCAACTCCAAGCGACGTCGCCTGCCTGCCACTGGGCCGGTACGTGCCTAGGCCGTCTAGCTGGCATTACACGTTTCAGAGCGATCCCCTTCAGCCAACGGTCCCGCTCGGATCCAACTGTTGACAACCGTCGCGGTCCCCCGGAATACTGCTACGGATGCAAACGATTGTCGCTCAGCCGTGAGCACTGTGACGCTCGACCTGGCTGACGCGTCGCTGGGTTGGGTCGGTGCGGGACGAATGGGGTCGGCCATGGCCGGACGCTTGCTCAGCGCCGGACGCGGGCTGACGATCTTCAACCGGACGCGCTCCAAGCTCGAGCCCCTGATCGCAATGGGGGCCAAGGAGGCGCGTACGGTCGCCGAGCTCGCTGCCAAGGACATCGTGTTCGTGAACGTGTCGTCTTCTGACGACCTGCTCGCGGTCACCCTCGGCGAGGACGGCCTGCTCACCCAGCAAGTTGCCCCATCGGTCATCGTGGATTCTTCGACGGTCTCGGCGGAGGCGTCGGCAAAGGTGCGTGCGCGTGGCGTGGATCGGGGCTGTGCCCTCCTGGCTGCGCCCGTGAGCGGTAGCCCGAAGGTCGCCGCGTCCGGGCGCCTCACGATGTCGGTCTCGGGTCCGCGTGGAAGTTTCGACCTCGTTGCTCCGCTTCTTCACGAGATCGGCGCCGGAGCGACCTGGGTTGGTGACGGCGAGCTCGGGCGCCTGGTGAAGCTTTGCCACAACCTGTTCCTCGGCGCCGTCATCCAGTCGCTCGTCGAAGTCACGATCCTGGCGGAAAAAGGTGGGGTCTCCAGAGCAGCGTTCCTCCAGTTCCTCAACAACAGCGTGCTGGGCTCCACCTTCACCCGCTACAAGTCGCCGGCGCTCGTAAACCTCGACTACCACGCGACCTTCACTTCGACGTTGCTCCTCAAGGACCTCGCTCTCGGTCTCGCCGCGGCGAGCGACCTCGATGTGCCGATGCCGCTGGCGTCGCTTGTCGCGGAGATCGTGGAGTCGCTCGTGCACGAGGGGTACGGCGAGAGCGATTTCGCTGCATTGATCGCTCTGCGGGCGCGCGCCGCGGGGATCGCGATCGAGAGCGAGCATGCCGACGTACCCGATGGCTTGGGAGCGATCTAGGGGGGCGGAAAGATCCGTCGAGCGGGTGTTGACCGGTCGGCGGGTGGGTGTCGCAGCAGGTACACGAACTGCCATAACAGCGGACCGCGAGTGTCGGCAACAAGGAGGGGGATGAAAGTGACTGCAACCAAGGTGCACGGAGCCCACGGGCAGCGCCGAGGGGCGCGCCGTGGCCTCGTCGGGGCGTTGGGCGCGGTTGGGCTGTCAGCGTTGCTGGCGGCTTACAGCGCCAGCAGTGCGGCCAGTACCACCAGCTCGGGCTCGTCCTCCAAGACCCCCATCCTGATAGGAGCATCGCTGTCGTTGTCGGGCGACTTCTCCACCGACGGTCAGGCCTACCAGAGGGGCTACGAGCTCTGGGCGAAGCATGTCGACAGTCACGGCGGGATTCTCGGCCGACAGGTGAAACTCGACATAATTTCGGACAACAGCGACCCCGCACAGGTCGCCACGAACTACCAAAAGCTCATCACCATCGACCACGTCGACCTCATCATCGGCCCAGCGGTCGCGAAGTGCTCGAACACCCCGAGATCGGGGCGCTGTACCTGGGCGGCGCGGTCGCGATGGGAGAGGACGCCTGACATGAGGATCACAGGACCTCAAACGAGCGAGAACGGCGGAGGTGCGTAGAGATGTCAGATCCAGTCGCCTCATTGATCCCCGCGCCGGGGCATCAGGCCGTCGACTTCGAAGAGCGAGTCGACTTCGCTCGGCTGAACCGTTGTCGCGTGAGCCGGGCCCGCGAGGCCCTGGACGCCTCCGAGCTGGGCGCGCTGTTGTGCTTCGACATGAACAACATCCGGTACCTCACTTCCACGCACATAGGTGAGTGGGCGCGCGACAAGGTCTGCCGGTATGCCCTCATGACGCGAGAAGGCGCGCCGATGATCTGGGACTTCGGTTCGGCGGCCCAGCACCATCGGCTGCACAACCCTTGGCTCGAGCCCCGCCACATCCACGCGGGCATGGTCGGCCTGCGCGGATCGGTCGCTCCCGACGCAGGCCTCATGGACCGAGCAGCCCGCGAGATCAAGGGCCTGCTAGAGGACGCCGGTGTGGCAGGGATGCCGATCGGGGTGGACATCGTCGAGCCCCCGATGCTCTTCGCCCTGCAGGCCGCGGGGCTCGAAGTCGCCGACGGTCAGCAGGTGATGCTCGACGCCCGCCAGATCAAGTCGAGCGACGAGATAATCCTGCTGTCGACTTCGGCCGCGATGGTGGACGGCGCGTACCAGCTGATCTCGGAGATCTTGAAACCCGGCATCCGGGAGAACGCGATAGTCGCAGAGGTGAACAAGTTCCTCTACGACGCCGGCTCGGACGACGTCGAGGCCATCAACGCGGTCTCGGGTGAACGGTGCAGCCCGCATCCTCACGTGTTCTCCGACCGGATGATAAGGCCTGGCGACCAGGCGTTCTTCGACATCATCCAGGCCTACAACGGTTACCGGACCTGCTACTACCGGACTTTCAACGTCGGGCGCGCGACTCCGGCGCAACACGACGCCTACAAGCGCGCCCGCGAGTGGATCGATACAGCGATCGCGCTCGTTCGGCCAGGCGTCGGCACCGACGAGATCGCCCGCTCCTGGCCGAAGGCCGAGGATTTCGGCTTCGACAACGAGATGGACGCCTTCGGACTCCAGTTCGGCCATGGACTCGGGCTTGCTTTGCACGAACGTCCGATCATCAGCCGGCTCAACTCGCTCGAGCATCCGATCGCGCTGCAGGAGGGGATGACTTTCGCCCTCGAGACCTACTGTCCGGCGACTGACGGATTCTCGGCTGCGCGGATCGAAGAAGAGATCGTGGTCGCCGCGGACGGCCCGCGCCTGCTCACCTTGTTCCCGGCGGAGGAACTCTTCGTGGCGAACGCGTACTAGGAGAGCTAACATGAGCACAACCGACCCCTTGCGCACGGACCCGATGGGCACTGGGCCGAGCCTCGAGCCACCCGCTACCCAGGTGCGCCTCCGGCTGTTCCAACAGATGACGGCTATGCGCCTCTTCGAAAAGCGCGCTTATGACCTGTTTCTTCAGGGTCTCGTCAAGGGGACGAGTCACCTGTCGCTCGGCCAGGAGGCCATCGCAGCCGGTTTCGGCGTCGCAATGCGGAAAGACGACTGGACCTTCGCCACCTACCGGGGCCACGCCCACACGCTCGCCCGCGGCGTGCCGATGACCCCGGTCATGGCCGAGCTGCTCGGGCGGGCAAACGGGCTCATGGCGGGCAAAGGTGGGTCGATGCACCTCACCAGCGTCGAGCACTACATGATGGGCTCGTACGCCATCGTCGGCGCCCATCTGCCGATTGCCGTCGGCGCCGCTTGGTCCTCGGCGTACCGCAAGAGCGGTCAGGTCGCCGTGTGCTTTTTCGGCGACGGCACGACGAACATCGGCGCGTTCCACGAGGCTTTGAACCTGGCTGCAGTCTGGAAGCTCCCGGTCGTGTTCGTGTGCGAGAACAACCTGTACATGGAGTACACGCCGATTGCGGCCGTGACCGCCGTCGAACACCCGGCCGCGGACCGGGCCGCAGCCTACGGCCTCGAGTCGATCGTCATCGACGGCAACGACGCCGACGTGGTTTTCGCGACGGCGGCCGCAGCGCTCGATCGCGCCCGAAGCGGCGAAGGTCCGAGCCTGATCGAGGCCGTGACCTATCGCCATGGCGGTCACTCGCGAGCCGATCCGGGCAAGTACCGCCCCGACGACGAGGTTGCCGCGTGGCTCGAACGTGATCCCTTGACCGGATATCGCCAGCGGCTTTTGGACGCCGGGATCGAGGAGAAGGAGTTGGCCGGCATAGAGCTCGAAGTGCAGTCCGAGGTCGATGCGGCCACCGAGGCGGCGAAGGCCGGAGAGGCGCCGGGTCCAGAGCTCATCGAGCGCGACGTCTGGTCCGATGGGGGTGCGTCATGGCGGAACTGACTTATCGTGAGGCTGTCGCGCGCGCCATAACCCAAGAGATGGAACGGGACAGCTCGGTCGTCTTTCTCGGCGAGGACGTCGCGAACGCGGGCGGAGTCTTCAAGGCGACGGTCGGGCTTTTTGAGCAGTTCGGGTCCGAGCGCGTGCGTGACACGCCCATCGCCGAACAAGCGATTCTCGGTGCCGCAATGGGTGCCGCCATGACGGGCCTTCGGCCGATCGCGGAGATCATGTTCTCGGACTTCTTCGCCGTCTGCTGGGATGTCGTCGCCAATCAAATCGCGAAGACCCGCTACATGACCAATGGCCAGGTGTCGCTGCCGATCGTGATCCGCTCGGGCAATGGCGGTGGAAGCCGTTTCGGGGCTCAGCACTCGCAGAGCGTCGAGAACTGGGCGATGGCCGTCCCCGGCCTCAAGGTCGTCGCCCCGTCCACTCCGGCGGACGTCATCGGGTTGTTCGCCGCCGCAGTCCGTGACGATGATCCGGTTCTGTTCTTCGAACAGAAGTCGCTCTATGCGACCAGGGGCGAGGTCCCCGACGGGGAGATCGTCGATCGGCTGGGAAGCGCCCGCACCCTGCGGACCGGGAGCGACGCGACGATCGTGGCGCTTGCCGCTATGGTCCCGAGAGCGCTCGCCGCCGCCACCAGGCTTGCCGAGGAAGGCATCGAGACGACCGTGATCGACCTCCGGTCACTCGTTCCGCTGGACGTGACGACCGTTGCGGAAGCTGTCACGTCGACCGGCCGGCTCGTCACCGTCGAGGAGAACCCGCGGTTGTGCGGATGGGGAGCTGAGCTCGCGTCGATCGTCGCCGAGGAATGCTTCTACGCCCTCGACGGACCGATTGTCCGCGTGACCTCGCCGCATGTCCCGCTGCCGGCCGCCGACGCCTTGGAAGACCTGGCCATGCCACAGCCCGAGCTGATCATGGCGGCGGTTCGCAAGGCGCTCGGCTGAAGCATGGAGCGATGTGGACGAGGTCCAGCAGCTCAGTCCATTCGCGCATGAATGCTCGCTCGTGCCTGACAAGCCTGGTTCCACACGCTCAGGGGTTTGAGTGAGACACATCCGACCCCGGAGCGATCGGACATGAGAAGTTACCAGCCAACAGGGAAAACAGTTGTCGCCACGACCACGCGCCTCATGGTCTTCATCGCCACGAGGTTCCCCGGGCGGCATCGTCTTGGGCAGGCAGGTGCGTATGGACCCAGTGGTGGCCCGCGTGGCGGGACTCGATGTACACAAGGACACCGGGATGGCATCCGTCCGGGTCCCCGGCGCCAACGGTAGGAGAACCGAGCTCCCTTGCCCGTCCACGCCAGGGCGGCCGGCATGTCCGACCAGCTGCTGGTCTGCCGCCAATGCCTGGCAATGCCCGCCAGTGACTCGTAGAACTCATCGATCACAAAGATCGTCTTGCCGGTCGGCTCAGAGCTCGGGCGAGCGGGTTCGCCAGTTCCGGAGCCTTGGAGATCGAGTAGTCGAGCAGTGCCACGTCGCCCTCGCGGGGATGCCCCTTCATCCATTCGCCGTGGCTCGCGAAGTTTCGATCTCCTTCGCCTAGAGGTCGTCAGGCCCCAGCGCTAATGGGGCCGCCCGTGCGAGGCGTTCGCGCGCCCGTGTCGGCGGTCGCTCGTAGCGAGGCATAGCGTCGATCGCGAGACTTGGCGCTGGGCTACCGTTCGGGCATGCCGCGCGGATTCCCTCGGGGCACGGTGACTTTTCTTTTCACCGACGTCGAGGACTCCACGCGTCTGTGGGAGGAAGTTCCGACCGACATGGCCGATGGGCTGCGGGTCCACGACGCCATCGTGCGGGGCACGATCGAACGCCATGACGGTTACGTGTTCGGCATCGGCGGTGACGGCTTCCGCGCCGCGTTCTCGACTGCCGCCGATGCGGCTGCTGCGGCGATCGAATCCCAGGAGCAGCTACGCGATGACGCCGCCATCAACTTCTTGGTTCGCATGGGTCTGCACACCGGTGAGGCGATCGAACGCGACCGGAACTACTTTGGCAGCGAGGTGAACCGGGCGGCCCGGCTGATGTCGCTGGCGCACGGAGGTCAGGTGCTCGTGTCAGACGCGACCGAGGTGCTGCTGCGCAACCGCGTGACTCTGCGGCCCCTGGGTGAGCACCGGCTCCGCGGGCTGCGCGGACGGATGTCGGTGTACCAGGTCGTTTCCGACGGACTCCCGACAGAGTTCCCTGCGCTTCGAAGCGTTGACTACTTCACGGGGAACCTCCCCCAGCAGCTGAGCTCACTGGTGGGCCGCGAGGACGTGGTTGCCGAGGTTGCCGAGCTCGCGGGCGCGAGCCGGCTGATCACGCTGAGCGGCGCCGGCGGCGTCGGCAAGACTCGGCTGGCCCTCGAGGTCGGGGCCGAGGTGGCCGGCGAGTTCCCCGACGGCGTGTGGATGGTCGAGCTGGCGTCGGTCGGTGACCCGGCCTCCGTCCCAGCGGCGATCGCGACCGCGCTCGGCATCACGCCGCAGGGGGACTCGGGACTCATCGACACGGTGGCGGATGCGCTGAGAGGTCGGCGGCTCCTTCTGGTCGTGGACAACTGTGAGCACGTCCTGGCCGCAGCCGGATCGGCCATCGAAACGATCCTCGGGCGGTCTGGGGGCGTGAAGATTCTGGCGACGTCGCGCGAGACCCTCGCGGTCGATGGGGAGACGGTGCTCACCGTGGTGCCGCTGGCTTTGACGGGCGGCGTGACCTCCGACGCCGTCACGCTGTTCCTCGATCGTGCCCGAGCGGTCCGGCCCAACTTCGGGCTAGCGGAGCTTGCTACCGCGAGCGCGGTGACCGAGATCTGCGAGACTCTGGACGGGCTCCCGCTCGGCATCGAGCTGGCCGCCGCCCGAATGGCAGCCATGAGCGCGGTCGAAGTCAGGGATCGACTCGCCGAACGATTCCGTCTGTTGAAGGGGTCGATACCGGGGCCGGAACGACAGCTCACGCTCCGCGGTGCGGTGGAGTGGTCCTACGACCTGTTGACCGACGACGAGCGGAAGCTACTTCGCCTGACCTCGGTCTTCGCCGGCGGCTTCGACCTGACGAGCATCTGCGCCGTGGTCGACGGGGATGACGACGTGGACGTGCTCAGGCATGTCGACTCATTGGTCCGAAAGTCGCTCCTGAACGCCGACTTCACGGCCCCCCGCACCCGTTACAGCCTCTTCGAGACCATCCGCCAGTTCGCCGAGGACCGGTTGGCGGAGGCGGGCGCGCTCGAGCGAGCTCGTGACCGACACGCCGAGTACTTCGCACGGGAGTCCGCCGCCAGATGGGAGGACTGGAACGGGCCCGGATGGCGCGAAGCCGTCGACTGGGTGGAGGCGGAGCTGGGCAACCTCCGGTCCGGATATCAATGGAGCGCGGCACGTGGCAAGTTGGAGTTCGCGACCGACATCGCC
>Ga0182024_10025853_pt1 | contig 10335 bp, 7 predicted proteins | sample P32metaG_FD_120480 | JGI IMG/M metagenome (GOLD analysis project Ga0182024, IMG submission 120480) | Permafrost microbial communities from Stordalen Mire, Sweden - P3-2 metaG (Illumina Assembly) | ecosystem: Environmental > Terrestrial > Soil > Wetlands > Permafrost | place: Sweden: Stordalen...
ATCCTTGTAAGGGATTCCGCAGCAACATCCAGAGGAGGGTTTTCATGGCACAGCAAGCGACTTCACCCAAGGAGGGTTCTGTGGCCTTCGTTGTTCCACCGCTTCCGTACGCGTTCGACGCGCTCGAACCGTACATCGACAAGCTGACGATGGAGATCCATCACGATAAGCATCACGGGGCGTACGTCACGAATTTGAATAAGGCGCTCGAGGGGCATGCCGATTTGCAGGGCCTGACCATCGAAGAATTGGTTGGCAACTTGAGTCGCGTTCCTGAAGCGATTCGCGGCGCCGTGCGCAACAACGGCGGCGGACACCTCAACCACTCCATGTTCTGGAAGATGATGATGAAGGGCGGAGGCGGAGAACCGAAAGGCCCGGTGGCCGATGCCATCAAGGCCGCGTTCGGATCGTTCGCCGACTTCAAAACGAAGTTTGCGCAGGGCGGGATTACGCGCTTCGGCTCCGGATGGTCCTGGCTGCTGGTGCGGGACGGCAAGCTCGTCGTCGAATCCACCGCGAATCAGGACAATCCGATCAGCGACGGCGGCAAGCCCGTTCTAGGCGTGGACGTCTGGGAGCACGCGTATTATCTGAAATACCAGAACCGCCGGCCGGATTACATCGAGGCTTGGTGGAACGTCGTCAACTGGGAAGAAGTCGACAAGAACTACGCTGCGGCTAAGAAATAAGGCTGGGTTTTTGCTGGAGCGCGGCCGGCTAGGTTGCTGGCCGCGCTTACGGTTTGCTTGGGGCGCGGTGGATTAGCTCGCGGCTGCTGTGCGCGGCAAGGCCAGGATGGGTCTGCCGCTTGCGGCGCGTCGCACATCGGGAACGGGCTCTTCCCGATTTGGTACCGCACTCGGCATAGGGCTGGGCATGGGGAATCCGAAGAGCGTATTGGCGGGCGCAGCCGTCGCCGGCAACATACCGATCGCGGCTTTGGAGATCAGCTCGATGCGGTCCTGCGCCTTGAATTTCTGGAGCAACGCGGAGACGTGGAATTTCACGGTGCGCTCGGAGAGATTCAGGTGCACGCCGATTTCCTTGTTGGATTCATGCCGCAGCAAACACTGCAGCACCTCACCCTCGCGGCGAGTGACCTGGGCGCGGCAACCAATCGTCGCCCGGCCGGCTTCGAGAAGTTCCTCGGCTCGCTGGTCCACTGATTCCGTCAAGCCGTCACGCGGCACGACCAGCACGGTGTAATCACAGGGCTTCTGGCCCCGGACCACGCAATGCATGGCCAGAAGACCGGCAGCCCATTCGACCGGGACGGTTCCGTCCGGCGTGGCCTGCACCTGGAAGCGCACGGCACCGGAAGCTCGTTCACAAAAGACAAAGGCTTCCGGCCGCACGTTCTTTTGATCGCCGGGAGTTGTTCTTAACAGGGTGCTTTTCTTGTATTTATTCAGAGTGCCCTCACCAGAGATGGTTTTTATCACTCCGAGGCGGCGAGCGGAACCTTCGGCTCGATGAGAAATTCTGAGGAGGAATGAATACCGGCTCTGCCCCGCAACATCCCTCGCCGCACCGTCGATACCTGAGAACCCAACTGCCAAACCAGACGGCTAATCAATGCACGAAGAGGGCCATCTTCGCGGCGTCCGTCTTTGCTCGACAAATCAACCGCTTGGGCGGCGGTGCGAAATCCGCTTGGCGGTCCATACATGAACTTTTACCTACCGAGTGCATAATTTCCCGTATGACGAAAGCAGTGGAGTGCTGAAACGGATTCAGCGGGGGAGGATGCGGGTCTGGCGCGGCGACAGAAGCTGGTATCGAATGCCGCGCCAGGTGATGGTCCGGGTGAAGGCCGCTACAATTGTGTTGTAAAGGTAAACGGGGGGAACCAGCGGCGCCAGCAACGTCCAGGCCCAGCCGTAGGCCAAGAGTTCGTCGCGCGATTCCGGCAGCAGGTCGATCACGGCGGCCAGGCGCAGCACTCCGCGTCCCGCGCAGAGAATGACGGGAAGCAGCGTGAGAAGGAGGATCTGAAAGCTGGGAAGTCCTGCGGCCCAATTGCTCACGAAGAGCACGAGTCCGAGCAGAAGCACCGCGCCATAAAATACATTACCGAGCGCGGCCGTCATCCAGAGTTTGGGCTCGTAGACGCGCGTGATGATGAGCTGGCGATTGGTGAACTCGAAAAAGTTGGATGCAGTTAGTTCGATCGGAGATGCCACCAGGCATTCGGGCACAAAAGCGATGGGATGGCCGGCGCGCGTCAGTGCGTCCGTCATCGAGTAATCGTCGCTCACCGATCCGTTCCAAGCTTCCATCACATGCGCGTCCTCGAATCGGTCGCGGCGGATGGCCACGCCGCCGCCCCAGCAGAAGTTGTGATCGTGCTCGCCGAGGTAGGTAGCGATCGTGGCGTTCCATGCCGATGCCAGCGCGCTCCAGAATCCGCCGCGCCGCGGCAGCAGCCAGCGGAACGTGGTGGCCGCGCCGACGCGCTGATCGGCAAGCGGAGCAAGCGTGCGAGCCAGCCAGCGGCGAGGCGGCTTGCCGTCGGAATCGACAAAGACCAATACCTCGAATTCCCGCCCCACCTGTTCGACAGCGGCGCGGAGGTTGTTCACCTTTTCTCCGCAGTCCTTCGGGCGGCCGGCGCGAATAATATGAATCGGGCGCTTGGAGTTTGCCGCGAGACGTTCGAGAAGCTTGTACGCAGGATCCTCGGCGCTGGCGATGGAAAGAAAAAGCTCGTATTGCGAATAATCGAAGTTGGTGAGCGCGGCCAGATTTTCTTCGAGGCCGGTTTCGAGGCCCTTGACCGGACAAATCACGGCGACGCGAGGCGTGTAGAAACCCGCGGGCAGGCCAGCGCGGCGGGTCGCCATGCGCAGCCACTCGATGCCTTGCCACAGACTATAGAGTCCCTGCAGGATCTGCTCGATCAGCAGCAAATAGAATAGGTCGATCATTGGGGCGGAGAATAGCAGAAGGTTTCGGGCGCCTCCATCGGCTTGTGAGCGGCGCATTCCAGGAGAGCGAAGAACGGGAAAGCGCCGCGCCCGCGCCAGGCGCCTCTCCATGCGCCCACCCAACCTGCGGTGCAAACATTGGCGCCGCCCGACTTGCGACGCGCGCAACAGAGAGGCGTCTTCGCCAAGGACGAACTCAGCGTCGCGAAGACTTGCGGCGAGCGGCGGGCTTGCGCTTTTTGCCGTGCTCTGGCTTCAGGGAATGGCGCGTCGCCTTTCTTTTCGCGTTGCGACGCGGCACTTTCGTGCCACGGCCTCTTGGCGCTGTCGCGCGGCGGCGCCGCGGCGCTTTCGTCGTAAACACGCGCGTCCGTCCAAGCTGCCTGAATCTTTGCGCCGCGGCGCGCAGGATCTCCCTCTCAAATTCGGCGGCGGCGCGGCGGGCCTGCTCCATCATCGCCGGGTCCAGCAGCAGCGCACAGCGGTCGCGAAACGGGGTTTCACCGGCGTGTCCTGCGCTGGCCGCAGATATCGGACGCTTTCCCCATCGGCGATACATTTCCAGGTCTCTCTGAAACATCTCCGCTTCGGCGGAGGCTTCCGCGGACGGCCAGTCCAACCCGCGAGCCAGCGACGCCAAAAATTCCGCGTAGAACGCTTCGAGAAACGCGGCGTCATCAGGACGCAACAAGCTTTTTGGTCCCGGCGAAAACGCTTGCGGCAAGATCCGGTGCACGTCCGCCGCCATGACCAGCAGCGCCTCGCGGCCGATCGTGGAGGCAAGTTCGGGAAGGCGTGCCGGGTCGCTCAGCAGGCCGTGGCGGCTATGCCGTTCGGCGTAGGAGCGCACGAAGCGGGCGACCAAGCCATCGCGCCCAACGTCGCGCACAAGCAGATGTGCCAGTTCACCGGCATGCGTCAGAAAGAGTTTGCGTTGGGCTGCCACGGAACTTCCAACCGTGAGGCAAGCCCGCGTGGCAGCGCAAGCAAAATCTGCATGCTTATCCCTTTGATAAGGTGGACACCACTATCCATAGCCCTAACACACAAAAAATAATCAAGAGGATGATCTTCGTCCAATAACGGGTTGGTTCTTTTGTCCGGTGAATCTGCTCCCGGCCCCAACGAAAATGGCCCTTACGTAGGGCTTCGACCAGAAAATATCCGCAGAGCAAAACAAGCAGGGCAAACCAAACGAGATTGGGCTGCCGGATCACTGGATCATTGCTTATGACCGGGCGATCAAGCTACCCGGCCCGCCGCTATTCCGCCCCTTGTACCAGAAATAAAAAAGGCACGGCCGAAAATTGGCCGGGCCTTTTGGGGTTAGCAAATCGCTAACGCTTCAGCGTGAGCGAGGATTTAGTGCACCGCCGGAGGAGCGGCCGGGGTCGGCGCCTGCGGAGGCAGCAGGGCGCCGAGCGTCGCGCCAGCCGGAGCTGGCGTGAGGACCAGGTTGAGCGCCTCATCCACCGTGCGAACGTAGTGGATCTCCATCTCGTCGGTCAACAACTGCAGGTCCTCCTTGACGTTGTTCTCGTTCTCCGCCGGCAGGATCACTTCCCGGATTCCCGCTCTCTTGGCTCCCAGGACTTTCTCCTTGATTCCGCCAACCGGCAGCACCACGCCGGAGAGGGAAATTTCTCCCGTCACGGCTACGCGCGGCCGAACCGGCCGGCCACTCAGCAGGCTGACCAGCGCGGTGACCATGGCGACTCCCGCCGAAGGACCGTCCTTGGGCACCGCGCCCGAAGGAACGTGGATGTGGATGTCCTGCTTTCGGAAGAAATCAGGATCGATCCCGTAACGTTCGCCATTGGCCCGCACCCAGGACAAAGCAGCGGTCATGGACTCTTGCATGACTTCGCCCAAGTGTCCGGTCATGGTGAACTGCTTTCCGCCGCGCATCCGCGTGGCCTCGATGAACACGATATCGCCGCCCACGGGCGTCCAGACCAGTCCGACGGATACGCCGGCCGGCTTGACGCGCTCTTCGACTTCCCGCTCGGAGCGGAACTTCGGTATGCCCAGGGCTTCGTGCACCACCTCGGGCGTGACCAGCAGTTTATCGGTCTTGCCTTCGGCCATGCGCCGCGCCTGCTTGCGGGTCACCGTGGCGATTTCGCGCTCGAGATTCCGCACGCCCGCTTCTCGCGTGTAGCTGTGGATGATCTCGCGCAGTCCATCGTCGGTGAACGAAATGTGCTCATCGACCTTGAGTCCATGTTCCTTGGCCTGCTTCGGAATCAGGTACTTGTTGGCGATGTGCACTTTCTCGACTTCCGTATAGCCCGCCAGCTCGATGATCTCCATGCGGTCGCGCAGCGGCTCGGGAATCGGATCGAGCCAATTCGCCGTGGCGACGAACAGGACCTTGGAAAGATCGTAGGGCACGTCCAGGTAGTGATCCCGGAAGGCGTTGTTCTGCTCGGGATCGAGAACCTCCATCAAAGCCGACGAAGGATCGCCGCGGAAATCGCGTCCGAGCTTATCCACTTCGTCCAGCATGAACACCGGATCATTGGTCTCGGCGCGGCGCAGACCTTGAATGATCTGCCCCGGCAGTGCGCCAATGTAGGTCCGGCGATGGCCGCGGATTTCCGCTTCGTCGTGCATGCCGCCCAGAGAGACGCGCACGAACTTGCGTCCGAGCGCTCGCGCAATGGACTTCCCGAGCGAGGTCTTGCCCACGCCCGGCGGCCCGACGAAGCAAAGAATCGGACCCTTCATCCCCGGCTGCAGCTTCTTCACAGCCAAGTAGTCGAGGATCCGCTGCTTGACCTTTTCGAGGTCGTAGTGATCCTCGTCGAGGATCGCCTGGCCTTTGACCAAGTCGATGTCCTCGGTGCCCGAGGATTTGTTCCACGGCAGCGTGGTCATCCATTCAAGGTATGTCCGCGCCACCATGTACTCGGCCGAAGCCGGAGTCATCTTTTGCAGCCGCTTCAGCTCGCGGTCGCATTCCTTGCGAGCCTCGGCCGGCATGCCCGATTCGTCCAGCTTCTTGCGCAGCTCTTCGATTTCAGCCTGCGAGTCGTCGGATTCGCCGAGCTCCTTCTGAATCGCCTTCATCTGCTCGCGCAGCAGGTACTCGCGCTGGCTTTGCCCGACCTGCTCCTGAACTTGCTCCTGGATTTTGTTGCGCAGTTCGAGCACCTCGAGTTCTTTCGAGAGCTCGCGCACCAAGGTTTCCAGGCGCCGGCGCACGTCAGCGGTTTCCAGTAGTTCCTGGCGCAGCAATGTGGAAAGCGATGGCAAATTGGCCGCGATGAAATCGGCAAGCCGGACCGGCTCGTCGATGTTCAATGCAACCGTCTGCAGATCGTCGGAAAGCTGCGGCGACCGCGCCACCACGTCGCGGAAAAGTTCCCGAGCATTCCGCTCCAGCGCGGCCAGCTCGGAGTCGCGCCCGCCCACCACGTCTTCGACGGGTTCCACTTTTGCGCGCATGAACGGCTTCAGCCCGATCAGCGACACCAGGCGAATTCGCGCTATGCCCTCGACAAAAACCACCAGATTGCCATTCGGCAATTTGACGGTCTTGTGAAGTTTGGCCATGGTGCCCACGCGGTGCAGGTCCACGTCGGTCGGATCTTCCACTCGGGGATCGAGTTGGGAGATGATTCCGAGCACACGGTCCTGCCCTTCGAGGGAATTCAAAAGCGCCAACGAACTCTCTCGGCCCACCGTTAGCGGCAGCACGCCACCCGGAAATAGGACCATATCCCGCACCGGTAGAATAGGCAGTTCCGGTGGGATCGTCGTTGTTTTATTATCTGTCATAAGCCCCCCTGGCTCCGGGCGCGGAGCGCCACCTACATCTGTATCTAGGCAATCGAAAGACCCAATGGCACTCAGCGCACCCAACCGTTTAGATGCGGCTCCCTAGGAACGGACTCAGCTTTTATAACTGCCGTACTAAGCAAATCTTAGTCTATTAGGCTAAGATATACAAGCGGGCTCATTCGATGGTTGTGTCGTTTAATGCAACTGGATGTCGCACAATGACTTGTCATATCCTCCCTGAGCATCCTAGACCCCCGCTCTACCACCGCGCTAGATTTATGGTTCAGCCGTGTCTTATGATTCGGCCTAGCTGCGGTTCAGACGTTAGGCGATCAACATCCGGTTGGACGCCAACAACCCCTTGCCGTGCTGTCCGTGGTATAAGCATCGGCAAGAGTTAGATGAGCTTGAACCCACTAAGGTGAGATGCCCGGAGGGGTAAGCCCGGGTGAGCCCAAGGTAAGTGCTAAGGTAAGCGAATGACCAGCAAAGCGCCACTCAGCCGACCGGCCCGGTTGTTTTTTCGATCCCCCCTTTTAGCCTGGGCGCTTCTCGTCGCCGCCGGTGTGCCCTGGCTGGCGAAGGCCCAGGAGGCCGGTTCGGAACGGAGCGACGCGGCCCGATTTCGCCAGCGGGTCACAGCGATCCTCTCCGATGAAGCCGCCGCAAAGGGCCACTGGGGCGCGCTGGTCACGGACGCCGAGACTGGCGAAGTGCTGTTCAGCCTCAATCAGTCGCAGTATTTCACTCCGGCCTCAAACACCAAGCTTTTCACGACTGTGCTTGCCCTCAGCACACTTGGTCCTGACTACCGCGTTCGCACCACGGTCGAGGCTGCCGGCGCAGTCGACCCGGCAGGCCGGTTGCGTGGTGATCTACTGCTGGTCGGCCGCGGCGATGATCTCACAAATCGGGTCTTTCCTTACACCAAACAAGGGCTGCGCGATGGGCCTCCGGAAAAGGCCTTGGCGGAACTTGCCGATCAAGTAGTCCGCCGGGGCCTGAAACAAATCGACGGCGACGTTGTGGGGGATGACAGCTATCTGGCCCCGGCGCGGTTTCCCTCCGGCTGGACCGTGGACGACACGGTTTGGAGCTACGGCGCCGCAGTCTCCGCGATCGTTGTCAACGATAACGCGATGACGCTCGAGGTTCGCCCGGGTGAGGCTAGCGGCGCTCCTCTGCGCGTCAGCGTCGATCCATCCGGGAGTCTTTACGACGTGCGCAACGAAGCGCTAACGACCGCTGCAGGCACGGAACCACAACTCCGGCTTGCGCGGGATCCCGAGTCGCACACATTCATCCTCAGCGGCACGCTGCCGCTCGACGCGTCCCGCCGCTTCCTGTCGGTTGCCGTTCAGGAGCCGGCTGAAAACGCCGCGGCATTGCTGGCGCACCTATTGGAAGCACGCGGTGTGCACATCATGGGGCGAAGCCGGGCGCGTCACGCGGGCGACCCGGCAGCGTTCGTCCCGCCGGCCGGGCGCACGGTGTTCGCCGACCACATCTCCCCGACCTTGATCGAGGACGTCCGTCTGACCAACAAAATCAGCGACAATCTTCACGCCGAGCTGCTGCTGCGCATCGCGGCGAAAGAAAAAGGCGGCGCGGACAACCTCGATGACGCTTTGAAATTTGCCGACCAGTTCCGCCAGGGCATCGGCCTTGCGTCCGACGATGTGCTGCTCAAGGACGGCTCGGGCCTTTCCCGCGACGATCTGGCGACCCCGCAAGGCTTTGTGCACTTGCTGGCCTATGCTGCTGGGCAGCCTTGGGGCGCCGCGTTTCTCGGCACCCTGCCGGTGGCCGGAGAAGATGGCACGCTCGAGGGTCGTATGAAGGGCACGGCCGCAGCCGGCCGCATTCAGGCTAAGACGGGGCAAGTCGATCACGTAGAGGCGCTCTCGGGTTTCGCGACCACGCTGCGCGGCGAGCGGTTGATTTTTTCCCTCATGGGCGATAACCATATCGCCAGCGGCCACGACGCCGCAGCCATCGTGGACGGTATTTGTGTCGCCATGGTGGAAGAGCTGGGCGTGGCGCCGCAATCGCCCGCGAAAACGCCGGAGCAACAGTAGCGGCGGCAGCAACTCCCGGCCGTTCAGACCTTTTCGAGTTGAAGATAGAATGAAAGCAGCAGTTGTCACCGCGGCAGGCAAGACGCCCGTCTACAGCGATTTCGCCACAGCCATTGCAGCGGCGGGCGAAGAACTGATCTCGGTACGAGCATCCGCACTGAGTCCGCTTTCAAAAGCGCTAGCTTCGGGAGCGCACTATAGTTCCGGTGGAGTTTTTCCCTCGGTCGCAGGCGTGGATGGTGTAGGCGTGACGCAGGATGGGAGGCGAGTCTATTTCGCCTTGCCTGACGCGCCCTTCGTGGCTCTCGCCGAGTTCTGTCCCGTGAGCTCCCGCCAGTGCGTGCCGCTGCCGGACGCTCTCGATGACATCACTGCCGCGGCCATCGCCAACCTTGGCATGTCGGCTTGGGCCGCGCTCGTGGAGCGCGCGCGCCTGGTGGCCGGTGAAACTGTTTTAGTCAACGGCGCTACCGGGACGGCGGGCAGACTTGCCGTTCAACTGGCCAAGCATCTGGGAGCCGGGAAGGTCATCGCTACAGGCCGCGGCGCTGAAGAGTTGGAAGAGGTAAAGAAGCTTGGAGCGGACATCGTCGTTCCATTCACTCTGGGCAGGCAGCACGCATCGGGAGCAAAGGACTACGAGAATGCTCTCAAACAGGCTTTCGCCTCGGGAATTGACGTCGTCATCGATTATCTGTGGGGCGAGAGCGCGAAAACGGTGATTGTGGCGATCGCCAAAGCTGCGGAGGAAGCAATACCTGTGCGTTTCGTTCACGTGGGTCAAGCCAGCCGTGAGGAGAATATCGATCTGCCCGGTGCGGCGCTTCGCTCGTCGGCGATCCTGCTGATGGGCAGCGGACTGAAGAGTGTGCGTCTGTCCGTTCTGCTGCAAGCGATCAAGAACGTCTTCGATGTGGTTCAGCCGGCTGGTTTGAAGATTGCAACCAAGGTCGTGCCGCTTTCCGACGTGGAGGAAGTTTGGGACAAAGCGGCCGGCAAGCCACGTGTGGTTTTCTCCATCGGGTAGTGCGCCGCTCCGTCTTCGCCACTACGACGCGCCGTCCAATACCCGGTACAATACCCTCCCAGATATGCCTCCCGAGTCCAGAATCATCACGGTGTTCGGCAGCTCACGTCCACTCCCCGGCGAGCCCGACTACGAAGAGGCGCGCTTGCTGGGCAGCGCACTCGCCGCTCTCGGCTTCCGCGTGTGCACCGGAGGCTACTGCGGCGTGATGGAAGCGGCCTCGCGCGGCGCGAAGGAATCCGGAGGCCGCACGCTGGCGGTAACCGCCAAGTTCTTTCGTTCGGGCACCAATGCGTGGGTGGACGAGGAGCACGCCGTCGATACCTGGCAGGAGCGGCTTTTCGAGCTGATCCGCCTGGGGCATGGCTTTGTTGCTTGCAAAGGCGGAACGGGCACCATGGCCGAGCTCGCCGTGGTTTGGGAGATGCTGAATAAGGGCGTGATGACGGGCAAGCCTTTCGTCGCGCTCGGCGATTTCTGGACTCCGATTCTCGAGCGAGTGCGCGAAGTCGAG
>Ga0182024_10025854_pt1 | contig 10335 bp, 7 predicted proteins | sample P32metaG_FD_120480 | JGI IMG/M metagenome (GOLD analysis project Ga0182024, IMG submission 120480) | Permafrost microbial communities from Stordalen Mire, Sweden - P3-2 metaG (Illumina Assembly) | ecosystem: Environmental > Terrestrial > Soil > Wetlands > Permafrost | place: Sweden: Stordalen...
CAGTCTGGTAGCGCACTTGCATGACACGCAAGGGGTCGCAGGTTCAAGTCCTGCACGGCCCACCAATCTTTTCCTTATCTGGTAAGGCCTTTTAGGGCCGAAAAGGCGGCCGAAGCGCACCGGCGTTTTGAGGCCGCCGGCATCCGCGGCCCGTTCCTCATCGTGTTCTAATCCGCCAGGAGGACACCCGTGAATCCGCACCGATTCGTGGCGACTCTCTCTTCGAGACTGCGCATTCGATTCGTCTTGGCCGCTGGACGTTTGTGCTTCCGGGCCGAAATGTTGATCCATCACTTACGGAGATACTGAGAAAGAGTCCGGCCGAGAGGACAATTACTCGATTGTTTTGGCGAGGCGAGCGTCATAGCGCCATTTTCAATCTAAGTTCACGACGTCGCGTCTCTGCCGCTCTGATGACAAATGCCTACGACGGTTACTCCGGGATGGCATGACACTCGATGAATTACAGATTCACGTCCCTCATGGTCAACTCGCTGTCAAAATCACTCCTGTAGGTGTTCGATATCGGTGTACTGCTGTGGTACGAGCTTGGTGCTGATTTTGCTAGCACGAATTCGCCCTAATGCGTATGCTCTGGCTTAACGCGCCAACGGTGGCGTCAACTGGGGAAACCAATGGATCATGCAGTCGTTATGCGAGTCAAGCTGCCAGGAGATGTCAGCGACAAGGATACGCAAGCAATGCTCGACGAAATCGTGGTTCCACTCGCGAAATCACAACCAGGTTTCAAGAATGGGTCGTGGATGCACGACGGCCCCGATGGAATGGGTGTCATAGTTTTCGACAGCGCCGAGAATGCTGCGGCCGCCGCGGACGTGCTCAAGCCGCCAGCAGGCGGTCCTCAGCTTGTCTCGTCCTCGGTGTACGAAGTTCGCGCCGAGGCATGATTTAAGTTGGACATTTAGGAGCCCGTTTTTGGCCCGCGGCGTCCAGCATTAATCACCACAGTTTGGATAGATGCCCTTCGACGACTCCCGAGCCATCGATAACGACCATCGATGGCGACGGAAGAAATTGTTGGCTCGTTCCCGCAGCGGGAAATTCCACCAGAGTCTCACGGACCGAATCACTCAAGAAGCGTGATGGTTGAGCCCAGGAGTGATCATCACGCACTCGATGGTGGTGGTAGCGGAGAGGTACGTAGACGGCGAGATTCCTCCGTGCCCGCGTGATCGCGACATAGAAGAGACGGCGTTCTTCCTCGAGACCTTCGGGCGACCCCAGCGACATGTCCGAGGGAAAGTTGCCGTCAGCAGCGTGAATGACATGAACCGCGTCGAACTCGAGACCCTTCGCTGAGTGGACGGTCGAGAGGACCAGCCAATCCTCGTCGATCATCGGAGGGCCCGCGAGATCTCCGGTGGATGTTGGAGGCTCCAGCGCCTGCTCAGCTGCCACGTCGCTCAGTCGCAACGTCCCCGTGCACGACAGCACGAGCGCCCCGAGATCCTCAAGGCGCGACACCGCGTCGTCGTACGTCGATGAAATAAGCGGCACCATCGCTCGGCGAATTCGCTCCGCGTGCACCTCGACCGGCTCCAACTCCTTCTCGCACAAGGCGTCCGCGAGAACTCGTGACATTTCTCCGACATCGCTCGGTAACACATCGACGACGCCCGACCATCGTCGCTGGACTTCGCCGTGGGATAGGGGGATCTTCCCGTCCATGTCTCGGAGTGCGTTGATGGCCCGTCTCGCCTTGGACGGACCCACTCCGGGCATGAGCTGAATAAGACGGAACCACGCCATCTCATCACGAGGATTGTCCGCGAGACGAAATGCCGCGAGTAAGTCCTTCACGTGCGCAGCTTCGAGGTAGCGCAGACCGCCGTACTTGACGAAGGGGATCCGCCGCCGAGCGAGTTCAATCTCGAGGTCGGCACTATGGTGCGCCGCTCGGAACAACACCGCCTGTTTCTGTAGGGCAATGCCCTGTTCATACAATTCAAGGACGCGGTCGGCGACCGATTCTGACTGGTCGCGTTCGTCGGCGCAGTGCACGAGCAATGGCTGGCTCGCGCCACGAATCGGGACCACTTCGCGAAGGATTGAGGAGAATCCTTCGGGCGCGTCGGCGGCGATGGCGTTGGCCACCCCAAGGATCGCTCCCGACGAGCGGTAGTTGACGTCCAGGGTGATCGTCGTCAACCCATCGAAATAGCGTTCAGCATCGAGCAAGAACCTTGCTGTCGCGCCACGAAAACCATAGATGGCTTGTGCGTCATCACCAACGATCGTCAATCGAGGATCTATTCGGCGTAGACCGACGAGCACGTCTAACTGCAGGAGGTTCACGTCCTGGAACTCATCGACCAAGATGTGGTCGTAGGCCGCGCCGAGCTCTTCACCCAAGGCATCATCCTGCGCGGCCACCCGCCAGTACAAAAGCAGGTCGTCAAAATCCAGAAGTCCGAGTGACTGCTTTCGGGCCACAAAGGTGGTGAAGAGCGAAGCGACTTCCTCGAAGCTCTCGGCGCACCAGGGCGTGTTCTCTCGCATGACATCGGCGAGTTGCATTCCCGTATTCACCGTTCGCGAATACAGTGCACCAAGTGTCGACTTCTTGGGAAGTCGCCGATCCTTGCTCAGTATCCTCAATTCGCCGCGAACAAGGTCCATCAGGTCGGCCGCATCACCTCGGTCCAGGACACCGAAACCTGCGGGCAGACCAAGGGCGGCGTGGTGGCGGCGAAGCGTGTGGTGGGCCACTGAGTGGAAGGTCCCGCCCGAGACCCTGCGTCCTTGGTCGGCGCCTCGAAGTGCGCGAACTCGGCTTACTATCTCGCGCGACGAGCGGCGGGTGAAGGTGAGGAGCAGAATTCGCTCCGGCGCGACGCCGCGCTCGAGAAGAACATCGACTCTGGCCGTAAGCGTCGTCGTCTTCCCAGTTCCCGGTCCCGCGATGACTCGCAAGGGCCCGTCCCCAAAGGAGGCGGCCTCACGTTGTCTCGCGTTGAGTTCTCGATGAGAAGCCAACATACGTTCGACCTTATTTATGGGGTGTTACAGCCGCCTCGGCTCGCGACGTATTCGATAAGAAGCATTAGCCCGGATCGCGTAACTGCGGCTACTCGTCGCCGTGGACCACTGCACCCCCGGCCACCGTCACGTCGACGGTCGTGTAGCCGATCTCCGTCGTCGGAATCGAAAGAATGTCCTGGCTGAGCACTGCCACATCGGCTTGGCGACCGACGTCGAGCACGCCCAACAGGTTCTCGTCGCCGTTGACGTAGGCCACCCCGGTCGTGAAGGCCGCCAGTGCCTCAGCGACGGAGATTCGCTCCTCGGGACGAAAGGGCCTCGTCGTCTCGTCCGTATCGGGATGTCCAAGGTTCGTCGAGAGGCATCGGTTCACGGCCACGTGGATCTCATCGAGGGGGTTCGGGCTCGACACGGGCCAATCCGAGCCGAAGGCGATTCTTGTCCGAAGGCGCTGAAGGGACGCGATCGAGTACTGCCAGTCGATGCGGTCCTCGCCGACGTAGGGAATCGTGAAGACCTCCATCTGGGGATCACTGCACGCCCACAGCGGTTGAAAATTGGCGATGACTCCGAGACGTGCGAAGCGATCGAGCTCGTGCGGGTCGATGAACTGAAGATGGGCCACGTGATGGCGATTCACGCCCCATCGTGTTTCGCCCACCGACTCGGCCGCATCCAGGGACACCGAGACGGCCCGGTCACCGATGGCGTGGAAGTGGACCTGGAAATCCTCAGCGTCCAGGGCTCGCACCGCGTCAACCAAGAGATCGCGCTCGATGAAGAGGTCGCCCCGATGGGATCCGTCACGTCCGGGAGTGCCGAGGTACGCGCGCGACATGGCCGCGGTAAACATCTCGCACACACCATCGACCATGATCTTGACCGACGTCGCTCGAAACGCTCCCGCCGGCGCGGCCTCGCGCCGACCCAAGAGGAAGTCCACTTGCTCGAGTCCCTTCGACCGGTCCCACCAGAGGGCACCACGCACTCGCGCAGTGAGCCACCCCTCGAGCGCCGCCGACCGGTAGGCGTCGTAGGTGTCGACCACCCCGATCTCACCCGCGTCGCCGACGCAGGCGTCTTGCCAGTGCGTGATGCCGTATCCGTGCAACGTCTTGAGAGCCGTGCGCAACGCACTGGACATCTCCTCGCGCGAGGTCGGCGCGAGGTGACGCGCGACCAGCGCCATGGCGCTTTCGTGAAGAGTCCCTGATGGGGTGTCGTCGGGTAGACGCTCGATTCGACCGTTCGGTGGATCAGGAGTACGCGCGTCAATTCCGGCCCGCTCGAGGGCCGCGCTGTTGACCCAGGCGGAGTGGTGGTCGCGATTCGGTAGGAAGGCGGGACGATCTCCACACACCTGATCGAGATCGGCCGCGGTGGGTGTGCCGCCGGGAAACGCCTCCAGGGCCCAGCCGCCGCCGAGCACCCAGCCTTCGACGGGTTGGACCGCGGCGTAGGTGGCGATGCGATCCAGGCAGTCCTGTCGACTTCTCAGTCCCAGCAAGTTGCAACGCTGGCTCTCCAGGCCGCCGGAGATGGCGTGGACGTGGGCGTCGCCAAAGGCGGGTACGGCTAGTCGTCCAGCGAGGTCGACGACTCTCGTCGATGGCCCGCGCAACGCGTCGATCTCCTCGTTCGAGCCGAGTGCGCTAATAACACTCCCGTTGATGGCGATGGCTTCGACGTATCCCCGCGGCGAGACCGGGGTCGCCACGCGACCTCCGCGCAGGACCAGCGAAGGGTGTGGCATTTGCGAACTCCATTTCGAGACCGGACGTTGCACAACCTAGTCACGTTGACGGACGTTCGTCGTGCGAGCGAGTGGCGCGCTCGAGATCGCCCTAGCCGGTCGCTCGGCCGAGAACTATACTCCTGCGCCACATGACAATGAACCTTGAGGCACCGCGCGGACCCATCGAGGTCGGCTCCGGTGACGCCGCCGTCGTGCTCGACGAGGTCGCCAAGTCCTTTCGAGGTCCGACTGGTTTGAAGACAGTCGTGCACGACCTGTCATTGAGTGTCCAGGCGGGGGAGTTCTTCTCCCTGCTCGGTCCGTCAGGCTGCGGAAAGACGACCACCCTGCGGATGATCGCTGGATTGGAGAAGGTGGACAGCGGTCGAATCTTCCTCGCCGGAAAGGATGCGACTGATCTGCCGGCGTACGCCCGCAACGTCAACACCGTCTTTCAGAACTACGCACTTTTTCCGCACCTGCGCGTCTTCGACAACGTCGCCTATGGGCTCCACCGTCAGCACGTGGCCAAGGAGGAACTTCGGCGACGGGTGATGGAAGCTCTCTCCCTGGTGCGAATGGACGGATTCGCGTTGCATCGCCCCCAACAGCTCTCCGGAGGTCAGCAACAGCGAATTGCACTAGCGCGCTCGATCGTCACGAGACCGACGGTGCTCTTACTCGACGAACCGCTGGCCGCGCTTGACTTGAAGTTGCGCGAGTCGATGCAAGAAGAGCTCAAACGATTACAACGCGAGTTGCAGCTTTCCTTCATCTTCGTGACCCACGACCAGGCCGAGGCCTTCGCGATGTCGGACCGTGTAGCGGTGATGGAGGGCGGAAAACTGGTGCAGGTCGGTTCGCCGGAGGAGCTCTACTTGCGACCGGCGACGCGATTCGTCACGACCTTCGTCGGACGGGCGAACTTCATCCCCGCCGCGCTCGTGGAGGGCATCGCCATGAATCGGCCGGACAACGTGGCGTCGCGACAGCTCAGCGAGACGCCTGACGCGGATGCCGCCGCCGAGGTCGAACCAACCATCTTCGTGCGGCCCGAGCGGTTGATCGTGCGCGTCGGCGTCACCGCCGTCGAGGTCGACGGCCCCCGAGTCAACGCAGTGGTCATCGACAAGACGTTCTCAGGAGGTCTGACGATGATACGAGTGCTCGCCGGTCGCGACCTCGAAGTCACCGCGACCTGCGACAGCGCCTCGTCCGAAGCCCGCGACGCGGTTGTGGGGGAGGCCGTTGTCTTGACCTGGCGGCCGGAAGACGCTACGCTTCTCGATCGATGATAACTTATTGACCAGTCAGTTTTGCTTTCTGAATGGTCCCCCCGTCCAGTTGCTCGCCCACCAAAGGAGACGGTAACTATGGACAACACTCACCGCGACGACGGACTGCGGATCTTGGCCCCCGAGGGTCACCCGCTCACTCGTCGCACCTTCATATCAATGTCTGCGGCCGTGGGCGCCGGCGTTCTCGCCGTTGGCTCGAACGCCGCGGCCGCGAGTTCGACGAGCGCCCTCGAAGCGGCGGCGCGCAAGAGCCTGAAGACCGCCGGCAAGACCACCAAGAACCTCTACCTCTACACCTGGGGCCAGTACGACAACCCAACGACGTTCACCGCCTGGCAAAAGGGAACGGGCATCCCCATCCAGATCGGCAGTTACGACTCCAACGAAGCCATGATCGCCAAACTCGAGTTGGCCAAGGGCACGGCCGGCTACGACATCGTCGTGCCGACCGGCGGTTACATCCCGGAGATGGCGGCGAAGGGACTTCTCCTGCCCCTCAACAAGTCCCTGATTCCGAACTTCGCCAACTTGGATCCGGCGCTGTTGAACTTCCCCTGGGACCGTGGCAATAAGTACACGGTGCCCAAGGACTTTGGCACAACCGGCTTCATCTACGACAAAACGTTGATCACGCGAAAGATGGAGACGTGGCAGGATTTCGTGACCGCGGCGGGCCTGCCCCAGGTCTCGGGTCGCGTGTCGATCCTGGACGACCCGAACGACGTGCTCGCCATCGCGCTTTGGAACGAAGGGGTCGACTGGAACACGCTGGATAAGGCCAAGCTCCACACGGCGAACAACTGGCTGATCAAGAACCTCGCTCCGCACGTGAGCAACCTCGACTCGTACCCCGGCGGGACCGGCGGCCTGACGAGCGGCACCTACGTACTCTCCCAAGCGTGGAACGGCGACGCGCGCCAGGCGTTGACGAAGGACCCGAAAAAGTTCGCGTGGGTGGTCCCGTTTCCAAAGTCGGAGATCTGGGTCGACAACTGGGCTCTCGCCAAGGGGGCCAAGAACGTTGACACGGCTCACGCCTTCTTCGACTACATCTTGGATCCGACCGTGTCGGCCAATGAAATGGTGTACACCGGCTACAACACGGCCGTCGCCAACGTGCGAAACTACCTGCCCAAGAACCTGGCTCAGGAAAGCGTGATCTTCCTCACCAAGCCGCAGGAGAAGCGACTCGTGGCGTACCTGGTGAACTCCACGAACAATTTGCGCACCCAGCTGTACGACGACTTCAAGGCGGCGATCGCCGGGTAGGTCGTCGTTCGAGGCGGGCGCGGCCGAGATGGGAGAGACGTGTTAGGGCGCGTCAGTTTACGCAGCTTCACCAGCCTCACCTACGCGTGGTTCGCCTTGTGGTTCCTCGCGCCGACCGGGATCATGCTGGTCTACGCCTTCGGCCACACCGCCGGAGTCAACCAGGCGGGACTGGTGAACCTGAACCACTTAGGTCTCGGTAATTTCTTCCAGGCGCTGCGCTACCCGACGGGACCAGTGTTAGTGATCAGCCTCGAGAACGCAGTACTCGCGACCGCGCTCTGTGGTGTAATCGCCTATCCGGTGGCCTACTTCATCGCCCGCAAGTTGGGTCCCCGCGTTCGCGTGATCGTCCTACTCCTCGTTGTGCTGCCCTTCTGGACCGACTATTTGTTGCGCATGCTCGGCTGGCGAATTTTTCTTAGTCCCCTGGGACTTCTCTACGGCGCCCTCCACGCGATTGGTTGGCACATCACCTACGTCTCGATCCTCGACACTCGCGCCGCGGTGATGATCGGCCTCGTCTACAACTACGTGCCGCTCTTCATACTTCCGCTCGCGGTGGTGCTCGAACGTATCGATCCGCAACTGCTGCAGGCGGCCGATGACCTCGGGGCCAAACCGTGGACCATCTTTCGCACGGTGACGTTTCCCATGTCGATGGCCGGTGTCGTCGCCGGCACCGTCCTGGTCTTCGTACCGATGCTCGGCGACTACGTGACCCCGACGCTCTTGGGCGGTGCGAGAGGGCTCATGATCGGAAGCTTGATCGCTTCGGAGTTCAACGAAGGTCAGAATTGGTCGCTCGGCGCGGCGATGGCGATCTTGCTCATCGTGGTCCTGGTGGCCATCGTGGTCGCGTGTTGGCTCCTCGCCCTGGGAGTGCGACACGCCATGATCCGAGCTCGGCGGAAGTCGCTCGCCCGGGATTGGGCGACGTGATGCGCTCGGGAGCGAACAAGTGGGCCCTCGGCTTCTTCACGACCTTGGTCGTGCTGTTCCTCTTCCTACCGCTCGTCGTCGTGGTGGTCTTCTCCTTCAACGGAGGCTCCGACGCGTTCTTGTGGGGAGGCCTCAGCACGGCGGCCTACGGTCAGGCGGCGCACGACACGACGCTGATCATCGCGTTACGGATATCGATTGAAGTCGCGGTGGCGACGGGCCTCATCAGTATGGTGGTGGGGCTTATCGCCGGACTGGCCAGCACCGGTCGGGGCTGGCCGCACCGTCTCCTCTTCATCCTCTTCGTCATCATCCTGGCCACGCCCGAGATCGTTGGGGCGAGCGGCTCGCTCCTGTGGTTCGTCACCCTCGGCGTCACCAATGGTTTCGTGCGACTGATCATCGCGCATTCCATCTTCGGCAGCGCTTTGACGGCCCTGATCGTGCGGGGCCGCGCCTCGGGACTCGACCCCGCGGTGTTCGAAGCGGCCAACGACCTGGGCGCCCGGACCCTCACCATGCTGCGCACCATCGCCGTACCGCTGCTGGCACCGGCCCTGATCGCCGGGGGACTGCTGTCCTTCACTTTCAGCCTCGAGGACCTCGTGACCTCGGTCTTCGTCAGCACGGCGCAGACCACGCCGTTGCCCGTCTTCATCCTGGCGTCCTTTCACTCGCAGTTCCACACCGACATCTTCGCCATCGCGGTATTGGTCTTCGTCTCCACCACCGTCATGTTCCTCGTGGCACTCATCGCGATGGGGGGCGGGTCGAGGTCGCGACTTCGTCGCGGACTGCGTCTGCTCGGTGCGACCACTGCCGAACCCGAATGACGAAATCGATCGGGGACGGGCGGCCGTCGCGATGACGGACACGGTCAACGGTGGGGTCTCGTTCTGGCAGAGTCAGCTCGGTCCGGCGCCGTCGCGGCCGCCACTGACCGGTCCCGTGTCGGCCGACGTGTGCATCGTGGGCGCTGGATTCACGGGTCTGTGGACCGCGTACTACCTGCAGCGGGCCGACCCTTCACTCTCCATCGTGGTGGTCGAACAGCGCTACGCGGGATTCGGCGCCTCCGGTCGAAATGGCGGCTGGTTGAGCGCGGCGGTCGCCGGCTCGCTCGACCGCTACGGGGCACGCCGGGGCGTCGACGCCGCGCGCGACTTGCAGCGCTCGATGATCGACGCCGTGGACGAGGTGATCCACGTCACGCGCGACGAGGGCATCGACGCCGACCTGGTGAAGGGCGGTGTCCTGCGCGTCGCGCACACGCCGGCCCAGCTCCACCGGATGGCGCAGGCGGCGGCCACGGCAACCAGGTGGGGCGACGTTCACAATGAGCTAAGCGCGGCGGAAACTCGGTCCCGCGTCAATGTCGCCGGCGCGCACGGCGGATCGTACAGCCCCAATGGCGCCCGTCTGCACCCGGCGAAGCTGGTTCGCGGACTGGCCGACGCGGTGACGCGATCCGGCGTGACGATTTACGAGTCGACACCGGCGACCGCTCTCAGCCCGCATCGCGTGGAGACTCCGTTCGGGGCCATCGAGGCTGAGTTCGTGGTCCGCGCCACGGAGGGGTTCACCGCGTCGCTTCCTGGCCTTCGTCGTCGGTGGCTTCCCATGAACTCCTCGATGATCGTCACCGAACCGCTCGACCAGAGAACGTGGGACGAGATCGGTTGGGGTTCGGGCGAGACCCTGGGTGACAGTGCACACGCCTTCATGTACGCGCAACGCACCGCCGACGACCGGATCGCCATCGGCGGACGCGGCGTTCCGTATCGTTACGGATCGCGCGTCGACGTCGATGGCGAAACTTCCCCGGCCACCGTGGCCCAACTACAACGGATAGTGACGCGGCTCTTTCCCGCCGCGAAAGGCGTGGCCATCGAGCACGCGTGGTCGGGCGTGCTGGGCGTGCCGCGTGACTGGTGCGCGACGGTGGAGTACGACCCGGCGAGCGGGATGGCCGCCGCGGGTGGCTACGCCGGGCACGGCGTGACGGCGGCCAACCTCGCGGCACGAACCCTTCGCGATCTCATCTTGGGCCGTGACTCGGCGTTGGTGCACCTACCGTGGGTGAACTGG
>Ga0182024_10025855_pt1 | contig 10335 bp, 7 predicted proteins | sample P32metaG_FD_120480 | JGI IMG/M metagenome (GOLD analysis project Ga0182024, IMG submission 120480) | Permafrost microbial communities from Stordalen Mire, Sweden - P3-2 metaG (Illumina Assembly) | ecosystem: Environmental > Terrestrial > Soil > Wetlands > Permafrost | place: Sweden: Stordalen...
ACGGAGCGCGGCTTCGCGACCTCTCGCGGGCCGACCGGCTCGATGAGCTCGGTTTTGAGCTGCCCGTCGCTGGCGGTGATGACCCGCCCGGAGAAGTGCTGCTGTCGGAAGGTGCCCAGCTGATCAACAATCACCTGCCACCGGGAGAGCCTCTAGCGGGTTACCCAGCGGCCCTGATTGGCCCAGAGCTGGTGGCCAACCTCCGCGGGTACCTGACGGGGAGCCTCGACCTCGTTTTCAGGTTGGGAGGGGAAGGGGCGCAGCGGTACTTCGTAGCGGACTACAAGACCAATTGGCTCGCCCCCCCGGGGGAAGACCTGACCGCATGGCATTACCGGCCGGCCGCCCTGGAAGCCGAGATGCGCCGCGCGCACTACCCTCTCCAGGCCGTCCTCTACATGGTGGCGCTGCACCGGTACCTTCGGTGGCGCCTGCCGGGATATGACCCGGGACAACATCTCGGCGGGGCGGTTTACCTCTTCGTGAGAGGGATGGTGGGACCCGGCGCGCCAACCGTCGAGGGGCGGACATGCGGGGTCTTTTCATGGCGGCCCCCCTCCGAACTGGTGGTTGAACTGTCCGACCTCCTCGCCGGCGCGGTCTCAAGGAGCACCACCGATGGCGCTTGACCAGCTCGACGCCCAATCGGTCCTCGGTCTGCCGCCCGACGGGTTGCTGGCACAGTTCAACCAGGCTGGCGTGCTTGTGGCAGCAGACGTCCATGTGGCTCTAATGTTCGGCCGCCTTGGCCGTGACGGCGATGAGCTCGTGGCACTGGCGGCCGCCCTGGCTGTGCGCGCTCCCCGTGTGGGCCATGTGCTTGCCGACCTGGCCACGGTCAGGGAAACCGCTACATCCGGCGCCGAGGACGAGGCCGACCTCTCCGGGCTCCCTTGGCCTTCCGTCGAACTGTGGGCAGATCACATCGCTTCCAGCCCAGCGGTGTCTGTCGGCGATGAGGGCCCGGACGACCGCCCCCTCCGCCTCGTCGGGACCGGCCTCTACCTCGACCGGTACTGGAGGGACGAGGTCTCCGTCGCCAGGGACCTGATCGCCCGTTCCACCGCCGTGCCGTTTAGCGCCGAAGAGGGCCTCCTCTACGACGGGCTGGAGCGGTTGTTCCCCGACGATACGGGAGGCCTGCAGCGTAAGGCCGCCGAGATCGCTGTCCGCCGGCACTTCAGCGTCATCGCGGGGGGGCCGGGCACGGGCAAGACGACCACGGTCGCTCGCCTGCTGGCACTCCTCGACGAGCAGGACGCAGTCAGCGGGGGGCCTCCGCTGAGGGTGGCGCTCGCAGCCCCGACCGGCAAAGCGGCAGCCAGAATGGCCGAAGCGGTCCACGCGGAGGGCCGCAAGCTCGACGTGGACGAGGTGGTGCGAGCCCGGCTGCTGACGCTCGGCGCGTCCACCGTGCACCGGCTTTTGGGCCGCCATCCTGCCAGCGCCAACCGCTTCCGGCATAACCGGGACAACCGCTTGCCGCACGATGTCGTGATCGTGGACGAAACCTCGATGATGTCGCTGCCTCTCATGGCCCGTCTTTTGGAGGCGGTCCGGGAAGATGCCCGACTGGTCCTGTTGGGAGACCAGGAACAATTGGCCTCGGTGGAGGCAGGCGCGGTCTTGGGCGACATCGTCGGCCCCGCGGCCGCCGGTATCTCCGCCGCCTCGGGTACCAGCCTGGTCGGTACCAGCCCGGTGACAAGCCCGGTGGGCGAGTGCATCACCGTCCTGCGGACCAATCACCGCTTCCGCGGCCCGCTTGCGGGGCTGGCCAGCGCGGTACGCGCGGGTGACGAGGATGCTGTGCTGGAGGCGTTGTCTGAGCGCACGGCGCTCCTGGCGGGGCCCGAGGCTCCTTCCATAACCCGTTGGCTGCCCGTCGACGTAGCTACCGCTGACGAGGCGTCTCTCGAGCCGGTCCGCGAGCTGGTCTGCACCTCAGGCCAGCTCCTCGCCGAGGCGGCGAGGCACGGAGACGGTCCCAGTGCCCTCGACGCCCTCGGCAAGCTCCGGCTGCTCTGCGCGCACCGCGCGGGACCGTCCGGTGCCAGCACGTGGAACATCCATGTGGAGCAGTGGTTGTCGGATGGCCGCGCCAGTTCCGAGGGCGGCTGGTACGTGGGCAGGCCCGTGATCGTGACGCAGAACGACTACAGCCTCGGGCTCTTCAACGGCGACACAGGGGTGGTCATCGAGCGGCCCGTCGGGGGGCTCACCGTTGCCTTCAGGCGGGGAGGCGAGGTGGTAACGGTCAGCCCCTCGCGGTTGGCGGCGGTCGAGACCGCCTTCGCCATGACCGCGCACAGAGCGCAAGGCTCGGAGTTCGACGAGGTCGTAGTGCTGCTCCCCCCCGCATCTTCCAGGATCCTCACGCGCGAGCTCCTTTACACGGCAGTGACACGCGCCAAGCGAAGTGTCATGCTCGTGGGCACGGAGGACTCGGTCAGGGCTGCCGTGAGCCGCCCGATCGCGCGCGCCTCAGGACTGACGGCCCGGCTCTGGTCCGGCTACCGTGCGTGAAATGGCAAATTCCGCCCAGGTCCACGGCCGAGCGAGCTGCCCAGGTTGAGCGAAGGGTGGGCTCGCCTGCGGGAAAACACGTCGCTTCGCGGTCGGGACTGGAGCAAGGCGGCCGGCGACCTCACTGACAGCTGGCTGGTCCAGCTCTTCGACTGGGCGGTAACGGCCGGGGCAACGGGTGCTGGGGGCGGCCGGCGGGAGGGGCAGCGGCTGAGCCTTCGAAGCCGCCGCGCCAGTGCGACCGGAGAAAATCCGGCCAAGGGACTGGCGCTCCTGGCCGTCGGGAGCCTCGGGCGCGGCGACCTCGCCCCCGGGAGCGACCTGGACCTGCTGCTCGTCCACGATGGCCGGCCGGACGTGGTGGAGGTGGCCGACCGGCTCTGGTACCCGATCTGGGACGACTCGATGCCGCTTGACCACAGTGTTCGTACCCTTTCTCAGATCGGCCAGGCCGCCGAGTCCGACCTGCGGGTGGCCCAGGGCCTCCTCGACGCACGGCCCCTGGCCGGGGACGCCGAGCTTGGGACGAGGGCGGTCGTGCTCGGTAGGGGGCTTTGGGAGAAGCGGGTCGGCAAGTGGCTGCCGGCCGTCATGGAGTCCCGGGCGCGCGTGCAACAGGACCACGGCGACGTCGCTTTTATGCTCGAGCCGCAGCTTCAGGAGGGCCGCGGCGGCCTGCGCGACCTGCAGCTGCTCGGCCTCATGGCGGCGGTGACCCCGGTATTGGCCGCTGTGGCTGCGGACGAGCGTCTGGCGAGCGCTGGCGATTTCCTTCACTCGGTCCGGGTGGAGCTGCAACGGCCGAGCGGGCGTCGCACGGAGCGCTTGACGCTCGAGGACCAGGACCGGGTCGCCGAAGCCCTCGGCCTGGCTGGTCGAGAGGACGTAGCCCGGGGTGTTGCGCGGGCGGGGCGCGCTATTGGGTGGCTCACCGAGGACGCTTGGCGGAGGGTGGAGTCGTGGCTGGCCGGCCCGCGTGGCAGGGGAGGCTCGGCGGACAAGGTGCTCGGACCGGGGCTCGTCCTGCGCGACAACGAAGTCGCAGTGCCTCTGTCTGTCCGCGTTGGCGAGGACCCGACGCTTGCCCTGAGGGCAGCGACCGCATCTGCGGAGCTCGGGGTACAGCTTTCCCGGGCCACGATGGCGCGCCTGTCCGAAGAGGTCCAATCCCCACCGAGCCCGTGGACAGAAGACATCACTCGTGCGTTCCTCGCGCTCCTCTCGGTCGGCCATGCCAGCACCCACGCCATCGAGACGCTCGACCAGCTCGAGGTCTGGGGGCGCTACCTGCCTGAATGGGCACGGATCCGCAACATGCCGCAGTTCAACCCGTACCACCGTTGGACCGTCGACCGGCACCTGCTCGAGACCGTGGCAAACGCTGCCGGTCACCAAAGGGACGTGCGCCGGCCGGATCTCCTGCTCCTCGGCGCCCTGCTGCATGACATAGGGAAAGGGACGCCCGTCGACCATTCACAAGCCGGCGAAGCCATCACGGCCGGCGTCGGTGAGCGGCTGGGATTGTCCACCGACGACAGGTGGATCTTGCAGCGGCTGGTCCGCCTCCATCTCCTGCTGCCCGAGATAGCCACTCGGCGCGACCTCGACGACCCGGCCACGGTCAACGTCGTGGCCGAGACCGTAGGCAACGAGACGACCCTGGAGCTTCTCAGGGGTATTGCTGTGGCGGACGGGGAGGCCACAGGCTCGGCAGCCTGGACGCCATGGAAGGCCGACCTCGTCGACCAGTTGGTCGAGCGAGCGAGTGCCGTCCTGGCCGGACGGCCAGTGCCAGCGGGCGCACCGTTCCCATCGGAAGAGCAGCGTCGTTTGATGGCATCCGGCGGGCTCCAGATCTTGGCGGACCAGCGTGAGCTGGTGATCGTGGCCGCCGACCGGCCCGGGCTTTTCAGCGACGTCACGGGGGTCCTGGCCCTTCACGGGATCGGGGTGCTCGAGGCGCGCATTCACAGTGAACGCGGCCACGCCCTGGAGGTGTTCATCCTCGACCTACCCGAGCATGCCGACCCGCGTTGGGAGCGGGTCGTGGGCGACATCAAAGGAGCGCTCGAAGGGCGCTTCAGCGTCGGCGAAGCGCTCGCCCGCCGGCCTCCCACCCGGTCCCGGCGCGCGCTCGCGCTGCCGAGCCCTGAAGTGCGGGTGATCATTGACAACGACGCCGCGACCAGTGCCACGGTCGTGGAGGTGCGCGCCCCGGACGCCGTTGGCGTGCTCCACAAGGTGACTGCGGCCATCGCGGCGCAGGGCCTCGACATCAGTTCGGCAAGGGTAACCACCCTCGGCAACGCCGTGGTGGACACCTTTTACGTTCGCTCTGGCGGGCGGAAGTTGAAGGGGAACGACGCGGCCGAACGGCTTAGCGCGGCGATCGAAGATGCGCTTGTGGGCACCGGCCCCGAGCGGCACTTGTAACACAACCGAAACATAGCGGTTGCGGCCCGGAAACAACCGCCCTCTACGGTCTGGTGGAGCCTACGGCCGCCTGGTCGCGAGGCGAGGCTTACCTACTACTGAGGGAGGGCTTTTGAGTTTAATAGCAGCAGCGAATATTTGTACTCAGGGCGCCGTAAGTTGTTCAGACCAGGCATGGCTGAACACGGGCGACAACGCCTGGCAGTTGACAGCCGCCACCTTTGTCGCCCTCATGAGCGTCCCGGGCCTGGCGGTCCTCTTCGGCGGCTTGGTCCAAAAGAAGTGGGTCGTCAACACCATGTTGATGACGTTCGCGGGCTTCGCTTCGGTTCTCATCGTTTGGGTCTTGTGGGCGTTCAAGATGGGTTTCGGCTCACCAATCCTCCACGGGGCTAACTGGAAAGCGAGCAGCGACCCGATATCGAACTTCTTTGCCAACTTCGTTGGCCACCCGGGGACGACGCTCAGTGCGGCCGGGCTCGAAAGCCAGGCCTCCATACCTCTGGTCAACCCCGGGATGCCGACCTTCGCGTTGCCAAGCGCCAGCGTGGTCTACTTCCAGTTCGTGTTCGCGGCTATCACGCCGCTGCTGTTCCTCGGCAGCGTGCTCAGCCGCATCAAGTTCAAGGTCTGGATCGTTTTCGTACCGCTGTGGACCTCGTGCGTCTACGCCGTCAACTGCATGCTCCTCTGGGGCGGCGGCTATTGGGCCCAGCAGGGTGCCGCCGACTTCTCGGGAGGCTACGTCATCCATCTGGCCGCCGGTGTCAGCGGCTTTGTTGCCGCGGCGACGATCGGTCCTCGCATCAGGGCTGACAGAGAGAAGGCCCTCCCGCATAGCTTGCCCCTGGTAGCCATAGGAGGCGGCATCGTGTGGCTGGGCTGGAACGGCTTCAACGGCGGCGACCCCTACTTCGCCAGCGCCGACGCGGCCGCAGCTGTCATCAACACCAATATGGCTACTGCCGCCGCCCTCCTCACCTGGATCCTCTGGGATACGTACGCGAGCGCGGCCAAGAAGCCGACTTTCCTAGGGGCGATCAACGGCATGGTCGTAGGGCTGGTCGCGATTACGCCTTGTGCAGGTTATGTTAACGGTGCAGGTGCTCTGCTCATCGGGGCCATCGACTCCACAATCGTCTGGTTCGCCTGGACATACCTGTCGCGCGCAAGCTTCATGAAGAAAGTCGACGACGCAATGGGCATTATTTACACCCACGGCATCGCAGGCTTCTTCGGAGGCTTACTGCTCGGGATCTTCGCGGACCCGAACGTCGTCGTCTACCAGAGCGTCGGTGGGGCACAATCTTCTCTCAAGGGCCTGCTGTACGGCCACCCGAAGCTCCTGCTCATCCAGTTCCTGGCGGCCATCACGATCATCCTCTGGGACGGGACGGTGACCTTCATAATCTTGCGGGTGATCAAGGCATTAATGCCCTCGCATTCGCTCAAGATGTCCGACGCAGATTGCGAGATAGGCGACCTGGCCGCCCACGACGAGGAAGGTTACCCTGACCCTGAAGGTGCTCACAGGGTCGACCCGGGGTATGGTGGCGGCGAACCGGTGCCTGCGCGAGCGTCTGCAGTCACCGCCGGAGGTGTTCCCTGATGATCCTCGTAACCGCTGTTATCAAGCCGCACGCACTCGACGCCGTCCGGGAGGCCCTGTCATTTGTGGGCATCGCCGGCATGACGATCACCGAAGTCAAGGGCTTCGGCCGCCAGCGAGGCCATACCGAGGTCTACCGGGGCGCCGAGTACAAAGTCGAGTACGTCCCCAAGGTCAAGCTCGAAGTGATCACGGCCGCGGAGATGGCAGACGACGTCGTCGAGGCCATTTCTAAGGCTGCCCGTACGGGCAAGATCGGCGACGGCAAGATCTGGGTGACCGCTGTCGACAGCGTGACGCGGATCCGCACCGGCGAGACCGGGCCTGGGGCCATCTAGACTTGCTAGTTCATGGCTCGTAGGAAGTATGCAACAAAGCGTGGAACCGAGAGCCCCCCTGCCACAGTTAGTGGGGGGGCTGGTTCCCGCATAGTAGGCACCAGCGGGTCGTTGCCCGCTGTACCGCCCTCGAGTACTGCCGGCGGCTTGGCGGAGCCGCCGCAGCTCGGGATAGCCGTGATGTCGTCGTGGGGTTGGCGTATCCTCGCCGTCTTTACGCTGGTGGCGCTGGGGCTCACCATAACGTTCGCCCTGGACGGCCACACAGCCTTCGCCGTCGTCTGGTTAGTTATCACGGGCGCCTGGGGGTTTTTCTCGCTGGTGCTCTGGCGACGTCACCTCGCGTGGGACATGAGCTATGTGCCGCCCCCGCGCAACAAGTAGGACGCAGCAGAAGCGGTTTGTCGGGAGCTAGCCGGCGATGGAGAAGGCCGCTGCGCTGAAGGACGCCGTGGTAGGCAGTAGCTCCTCCCAGGTGTTGCCCGGGGTGAGGTTCATTTTCGCCCCGTCCGCCATGACGAAGGTCGCAGGCTGAGACAGGGACGGCCTTTTCCACATCCCCTTCAGCACGAAGCCGTCGCGGAACACGTAGGCCTGCCCAGTCCCGGTCAGGGTGAGCTCGTTCTCGTGAGCGCCAGTTTCGTCCTCGATGTACGGGGTCGGGTACTCGTTCACCCGGAGGACCACAACGTTGGCAGCGGAGATCTGCACGACGTCGCCCTGGATCGCAGGGCCCGTGTCTGAGTAAGACCTGAACCAACGCCGCGACCTGATCCCCCAGGTCCATGTGGTCTCGTCCAGGTGGGAGAACCGGAGGTGTACCGCGCTTGCCGGCGAGCCGCCTGGAGCCGCCCGACCGTAATCGAAGTACGGCGGTGGCGGGTCGGTGAGGGGGAAGCCGAAAGTCGCCCCCGCGGAGTACAGCGCCGCCGTCGAAGTCTCCAGGTTGTGCGGTTCGAGGCGGGTGCTGTCGCGCAAGTAGGCGCCGCCGGCCCGGTCCGCGCCGACATCCTCGAGGAGGGAACCTGGGGAGTCGATGGCGTCTATGACAGGCTGGATCGCTCCGGAATAGGCGAACAGCACCTTGCCCAGCGGCTGCAAGATCTGCACGTCCACGAAGCGCCCCGAACGTACCGGCTCGATCCTCGCAGCCTCCTGGCACTGGTAGACGGCGACGAACCGTGTGATCCCGCCTTCGACCGGCTCCTCGAACACGATATCTGCCTTGTCGAGGCCCCACTGCGGCCGGGCCGCCGGTAGGTTCTCGACCTTGACCGCTAGAGCTGGCCGCTCGGGGACCTTGCCAGCGGGGGGCAGTGCACCCGTGAGAGGGCAAACGGGCTTGTGATGGGCATGCCGGGGCGTGGTAGTGGTCGTGGAGCTTGTGGTCGTGCTGCGCGAGGGCACCGTGCTCGCCGGGGGGACGGCGGCATGCTTGGAGTGGCCGCACCCGCTTACCAAGGCAGCCAGGGCGGCCGAGGCAACGAAAACAGCAGCCACCCGGCGTCCGCCAGGCTGCCATCTCACTTCCACAGAAGTTAGCTGCCCGCCCAGCCCGCTTGGGGCCGCGCCGAAACGTAGCCGGCCTGCCGGCCCATCGCGCAGACCGACCGCGGTGGCGCTGCGAGGCCGCGCTGGCGCTGTCAGGCTCTCTGGCCTTGCCGGCGGACAGCTTCGGCTGCGGCGGCGATGGCTTCGGGGTCGCCGAGCCAGCGGCCGCCGGGCTGGACTGGCCTGAGGGACTTGTCCAGTTCGTAGACGATCGGCACACCCGTTGGGATCTCCAGCTTGGCGATGTCTGCCCCGCTCATCTGGTCGAGGTGCTTGATCAGGGCTCGGATGCTGTTGCCGTGGGCGGCCACGAGGACCACCTTGCCGTCGAGCAATTGGGGCGCAATGGCGTCGAACCAGTACGGGAGCATGCGCACCACGACATCGCCGAGGCACTCGGTGCGCGGCACCACCCCCGGCATGTATCGGGGGTCAGCCGAGACGTCAAAGCTCTGGCCTTCCTCCATAGGCGGTGGAGGGACGTCATAACTGCGCCGCCATAGCAGGTACTGCTCCTCGCCATATCTGTCCCGCGTTTCCGCCTTGTCGAGGCCGGTCAAGCCACCGTAATGGCGCTCGTTCAGGCGCCAGTGCCGGTGTACGGGGATCCACATGCGCCCAGTTTCCTGCTGCAGGATGTTGAGCGTCCTTGTGGCGCGGGTAAGCAGCGAAGTGTGGGCTACGTCGGCCAGCAAGCCCTCGTCGGCGAGGAGGCGGCCAGCTTGGCGCGCTTCATCCTCACCTGCGGCGGAGAGGTCGACGTCCCACCATCCCGTGAAGCGGTTCTCCAGGTTCCAGAGGCTTTGACCGTGACGGACCAGTACAAGTGCCGGCATGGGCTTAAGCCTACCCGGCCAGCACCGGAGCCCTCGAACCGGCGTATCCTCCTGCCAGATTTCTTGACAAGTAGGGACTCAAGTTTGCTACGATGTAGTCCAGGCGCAATTCGAGGCGCTCGGTAGATGTTCGACCACAACGTGAGGACCGGGCAAGTGGGGCTCGGCCCGTTCAAGGAGGCTTCTCATGGCTAAGGCTGTCGGTATCGACCTCGGTACTACCAACTCGGTAGTCGCGGTCCTGGAGGGCGGTGAGCCCACCGTGATCGCCAACGCCGAAGGGGCCCGGACGACGCCCTCGGTAGTCGGTTTTTCCAAGTCAGGTGAGGTCCTGGTAGGCGAGGTTGCCAAACGCCAGGCGATCACGAACCCGGAACGGACGATCAGGTCTGTCAAGCGCCACATGGGCGACAACTCCTGGCACATCGACATTGACGGTAAGGCTTATAACGCGCAGGAGATCTCTGCGCGCATCTTGCAGAAGCTGAAGAGGGACGCAGAGAGTTACCTCGGTACGGCTGTTACGCAGGCGGTCATCACGGTCCCGGCGTACTTCGACGATGCCCAGCGCACCGCGACCAAGGAGGCTGGCCAGATCGCCGGGCTCGAGGTGCTGCGGATCATAAACGAGCCGACTGCTGCCGCCCTGGCCTACGGCCTGGACAAAGAGGAGCAGGAGCAGACGATCCTCGTGTTCGACCTCGGGGGCGGCACCTTCGACGTGTCCGTGCTCGAGATCAGTGAGGGTATTTTCCAGGTCAAGGCGACGAGCGGCAACACCCATCTTGGCGGCGACGACTGGGACCAGCGGGTAATGGACTGGCTCATCAAGACCTTCAAAGACACAGAGGGCGTCGACCTGTCGAACGACAAGATGGCGCTGCAAAGGCTGAAGGAAGCCGCTGAAAAGGCCAAGATCGAGCTCTCGGCGGTGCAGGAGACCACGATAAACCTGCCGTTCATCACGGCGACGAGCGACGGGCCTAAGCACCTGGACGTAAAGCTGACGCGCGCGAAGCTCCAGGAAATGACGGCGGATCTC
>Ga0182024_10025856_pt1 | contig 10334 bp, 10 predicted proteins | sample P32metaG_FD_120480 | JGI IMG/M metagenome (GOLD analysis project Ga0182024, IMG submission 120480) | Permafrost microbial communities from Stordalen Mire, Sweden - P3-2 metaG (Illumina Assembly) | ecosystem: Environmental > Terrestrial > Soil > Wetlands > Permafrost | place: Sweden: Stordalen...
AATACGCCGAGGGCGTGGTCCCGCCTTACTACGACTCGCTGATTGCCAAGCTGATTGTGCACGGGGTCGATCGCGCGGAAGCCATCGCCAAGATGGAGCGCGCACTGAGCCAGTTCGTGGTGCAGGGGATTGAGACGTCGATTTCGCTGCATCAGGAGATCTTCGCCGACGAGGGATTCCGTGCCGGGGAGTTCGACACCAAGTTCATGGAGCGGTTCCTGGCCAAGCGGGCGGAGTAAGGGACTACCCATCTGCCGGCGCCGGGAAGCGCTTGACTTCCACTAAAAATTCGGGAAGCCGTTTTTGGTGAACGGGTGCGTTACAGCGATTCCTGTCGAGAACCCATGTGGTTTTGGTAGTTGAATTCTCCATTCGGATCGCACATGTGGCTCTGCTCCATGGGGTCAAGATCGTGAGCGCTGGATTTGGACGCGATGGTCTGGTAGCACTTTGTGCATATGGAGTCGATTGACGAATCGTGATTCTGTCTTCTGGCAAAAGAGACAAGGGGCGTCATTGTCAGACTCTCCGAGGAGCCCGCAGCCTTCAGCATGGGGACGGATATTGAGGTTGCAGGATGCTCTTTGCCAAAACTACAAGATGAATCGATTCCGAGTCCGTTCAAAATTGCTCGTCTCAATAAAAAACCTTGGTCTGCCGGTGCTCCTTTCGCCTATAGTGTTGTGCAACACAATCCACGGGGAAAATCTGGGGGGAAGAGATGGGCATACTTCAGAGCCTTCCGCAAATCATTACGGCCATCGGGGGACTGGGAACGGCGGCATTCGGCATGGTGGATTCGACCAAGGTGTTCTTCGGCGGCGTGAATCGCATCGGGTTTGGCCGCATTGCCAACGCAGTGACCACGCTGACGCCCGGAGCGCCGGCGGCCGGACTGAGCCAGGCCAAAATCCTGGCCACTCTCAAGGCGAACTGGTACAACGGCACCGACTTGAACAGCCAGAAATCCATTGCCAAGTCGCTGATCAAGCAGGGGATGAGTCCAACCAATGCGCCGGCCCTGGCCGCGGTGACCGGGGTGGACGCGGGCGTGCTGGGCTCGGTGGCGACGAAAATCTCCGCCGGCACGGCGCTGGCGACCTCAGAAAGCGACGTCTATGCGCGGTTCGATTTCATTCTGACTGCTTTGCTGGATGAGGTGTATCAGGGCTCCGACCAGGCTTACAGAAACGGGACGCGCATCGTGGCGTTTATTTTTGCGCTTGCACTGGCGATCGTGGGTGGGTGGAGTCTGCATAGCGGCGCCAATGGCCGGTACTTGTGGTCCCACGACATGGGCTTTGCCTTTCTTGCCGGACTCCTGGCGACGCCGCTGGCGCCCATTGCCAAGGATCTTTCCAGCGCCCTGGCGACCGCGGTGAATACCTTGCAGTCCATCAAGAGGTAGGAGACGTCATGACGCAGTTTCTCGATTGCCGCATGGCGCCTGTCGGCGGAGAGCTGGCCACCTCGGTTGCAGTCTGCCAGGGCGCCAGCATCGACAACTACACCGGGCTGGATATGGGCCAGCTGCTGAATGCGATCGGCGGCCAGCATGTGCTCATCGCCACGCACGGCTTCAATGTGAACCGCGCCGATGGCATCGCCTGCCTGTCGAACTGGGAGGGCCTGCTGCAGCTTCCCGAAGATGCAGCGTTTGTCGGCCTGCTGTGGCCGGGAGATTCGATCTGGGCTCATGGCCTCGACTACCCGGAGGAGCCCAGGCTGGCGGATAACGCCGGTGTGCTCATTGCAGAATTTCTCGACACGGTATTCGCCGGCGCGGCCAGCATCTCGTTCGCTTCGCATAGCCTGGGTGCGCGGGTGGTGCTCTCGACGGTGAACAACATGAGCCTGCCGGTGCGGCGGGTCATGCTGATGGCCGGCGCGGTGGACGACGACTGCCTGAGCAACGAGTTTCAGGCTGCGGCGGCCAAGGTGGAGCAGATTTCGCTGCTGGTGTCGAAGCAGGATGAGGTGCTGTCGTTCGCGTTTCCGGGAGGTAATTTCTTTTCGGGGATTCTTGCGGCGGGGCATCCGTGGTGGCGCGCGGCCCTAGGGCACGCAGGCGCAGCAACGCCATGGCCATCGAATCTGCAAGCGCCATTCATGATTCCGGACAACTGGAATTATCAGCACAGCAATTATCTGCAGGTGGATCCGCCGCCCCCGCCGCCGGCTTTGCCGGTTCCCATCGGCGTTCCCCCAAACGGATCGCCTTTCCCAGCCAACGGCGCACGCGGCTGGAGTGAGGCTTTTTCGGCGGCGTTTGTTTCTACGCGGTTCCGGTAGTGCGGTGAGTGGGAAGTTCGTCGCAGAATCGAGAATTAGTTTTCGACACCTAATTTCGGAAACGCAGGTCCTTCGACTCGCTGCGCTCGGTTCGTCGAAAATCATCTGCTGGACTTCGGTCGCCCCTCTGGGGCTTGTTGGACCAATTCGCGCCCTTTCCCGGGGCTGCGCTTCGCTTGCCCTGGGCTATTATCGACCGCTCCCTCCGGGAGCGAGAGATGGAGCGCCGTAACAGGATTTTCATCCGCATGGGTGAGCTACAGGCCCATGGACGCTCAGGATGATAAGCCATTTTGTGGTGGGTACATTGGCGACAGTACGCTAGACAAGATGCAATTTGAGAAAGACCAGCAGGATGAGACCGGTGATCCCGCCTGAGAGGCAAATGAGAAACCAGAGCTTTACCGTCCAGGGACGGTTGAGCGGGACGTCAAACACGCCGGGATAGGTCAGCAGGACTTCTGCGTGGCCGCGAAAGAACAGTCCCTCGAACGTCGCCACCCACAGCAGAACAATGGTGATTAAAATCAGGCCGGCGTAGGGCCCCTGGCGCGGATCCAAAGAATGCAGGGGAGGGGGAACTGCACCGCACAAGACCGCTCCGCCCAGAAGGAGCCAGGGAAGATTTCCGTAAATCAGCCACACTCGAACAAAGGTCCGGAAGCCACTGTCCAATTCAGGATCGGCAACAATTCTTGACCGTGCTCTCTTCCGCCAGACTGCTGCCTGAACGCAGGCTACCACAATGAACAGCAGCCCCGCGTGCCGAAGCACGAACGGAAGATCGCCCCCAGAATACATATTTTCCCCAACCTCTAGTGTATCCAAACGCCGGCTGAGAGAAACAGGAAACTTTGGTCATCAAAGGGCACCGGCAGCCGGTAATCTCACGTCCCAACCCGCGTCCCAAGCGGGTCATCTCTTGTCCTGAAAATGCCCTGCCAACTGTCGCCGAGCTGGCTTTGCGGACACTCCCCCAGCATGTAACAATCGCATGGTTCGGCATGCGGAGGAAGCGGCGATGAGACTGGCAAGCCAGATGGCCCCTGAAAGCCAGATGGCGCTTATGGACCGCAGGCGATTTCTGAGCGGTGCGAGTCTGGCGCTGGGGAGCGGCGTTGCCGGCGCGCTTGCTCCGCGGATGTTGCTGGCGGCAGGGTTTCCAACGCAACCATTGAAACCGGATTACACGCTTAAAATTCAACCCTGCAACCTGGAGATAGCGCCGGGCGTGGTGGTGAAGACGACGGCCTACAACGGGCAGGTTCCGGGGCCGGTGCTGCGGCTGCGCGAGGGCGTGCCGGTTACCATCGACGTGACTAACGCGAGCGCGAATGCAGACATTGTTCATTGGCATGGGCTGGCGATTGATTCCAGGAATGACGGCGCAATGGAAGAAGGTTCGCCGATGATTGCGCCGGGCGCCACGCTGCGCTACAGCTACACGCCGCGGCCCTCGGGCACCCGCTGGTACCACACTCATGCGGGCGCGGGCGGCGATTTAACGCTGGGCACGTATAGCGGGCAGTTTGGGTTTCTGCTGATTGACGGCGCGCCGGACGCCGGACACTACGACCAGGAGATCTTTCTGGCGATTCATCACTGGGGGCCGTCGTTCGTGCCCATGGTGGAAACGATGCGGGCCGAGTCGCAAAACCATCCGCTGACGCCAGGCTCCGACGTGGGCTACCAGTACGCGACCGTCAACCAGCACATGCTGGGGGCGGGCGAGCCGATTCGCGTGAAGCAGGGGCAGCGCGTGCTGATGCGCCTCTTGAATGCCAGCGCGACGGAGAATGTGGTGCTGGCGCTGCCGGGGCATACGTTCAAGGTGATTGCGATGGACGGGAACCCGGTGCCGAATCCGGCGGCTGTCGAGGCGCTGTCGCTGGCCGTTGCGGAACGCGTCGATGCGGTTGTCGAGATGAATGCTCCGGGTGTTTGGGTGTTGGGGTCGACGCTGGCCGAGGCGCGCAAGATGGGGCTGGGCGTGGTGGTCGAGTATGCGGGAAAGGGCGGTCCACCGGTGTGGACCGATCCGAATGTGGGCGCGACACCCGCGAAGTGGGATTACGGGCAGTTTGCGGCGACGACGCCTGCGGCTGCGCCGGACGAGACGGTTACCCTGACCTTTCGCGACATCGGCCCGCAGAAGGGGTCGAAATTTGACCCCAGATTTGACGTATGGACGATCAACAACAAATCGTGGCCGGATGTGGATCCGATCCAGGTGACCAAGGGGAAGCGCTATCGCTTCCTGCTGCGCAATGGGAGCGGGGATCAGCATCCGATTCATCTGCACCGGCACACGTTTGAGGTTGCGCAGATTGGGCGCACGCAGTTGAGCGGGCTGCGCAAGGATGTGATCAACCTGATGCCGCTGGAAACGGTGGCCGTCGACTTTACGGCCGACAATCCGGGAGACACGCTGCTGCATTGTCATCAGCAATTGCACATGGACTATGGATTCATGACGATCGTCAAGTACACGGCTTAGCAGAATCCAAATCGGTGACTGCATTGATTGGCGTGGGCGTTGTGGTCGAGATTCAGCGAGTCAGCCCCCGCTGACGCGGGGTTAGCAAGTCAGCGAGTTAGCGAAGTACAAGGAAAAGGATGATCAACTTGAATCGGATTATGTGCGCCGCCGCACTGATTGTTTTGCTGCCGGGCGGCGTATGCGCGGCGCAAAACTCATCGGGCTGGCCTGTTTATAACGGCGGGCTGGACGGGGACCACTACTCGAAGCTCACGCAGATCAATCGCGCCAACGTGCATGAGCTGAAGCAGGCTTGGAGCTTCGATACCGGCGAAAAGGGCGGCATTCAGGACAATCCGCTGGTGATTGGGCGACTGCTCTACGCGTATACGCCGACGCAGAAGATCGTGGCGCTGGATGCAACGACAGGCGAGCAGAAGTGGAAGTTCGATTCCGGCGTGGGGGGCAATCAGCCGGCGCGGGGAATGTCTTATTGGACCGATGGAAAACAGGGGCGCATCCTCGTCGGGATCATGAATTTTCTCTATTGCCTGGACGCGGAGACGGGCAAGCCGATGGAGAGTTTTGGCGAGGCGGGGCGCGTCGACCTGCGAAAAGACTTGCGTGGGAATTACGAAGAGCAGTCGATTGTGCTGACCACGCCAGGCGTGATCTACAAGGATCTTATTATTGTGGGCGGGCGCAATCCGGAGACGCATCCCGCGCCTCCCGGAGATATTCGCGCCTTCGATGTGCGCACGGGAAAGCTGCGCTGGAGCTTTCATACCATTCCTCGCCCCGGCGAACCAGGCTACGAGACGTGGCCTGCGGACGCGTGGAAGACGGCTGGAGCGGCAAACAACTGGCCGGGCATGGCGCTGGATGCGGAGCGGGGCGTGGTGTATGCGCCTACCGGCTCGGCGGTCTTCGACTTCTACGGCGGCGACAGGGTGGGCGACGATCTTTACGCCAACACGCTGCTGGCTCTGGACGCCAACACCGGCAAGCGGCTATGGCACTTCCAGGGTGTGCATCACGACATCTGGGATCGGGACTTTCCCTCGGAACCGGCGCTGTTCACGATCAAACGCGATGGAAAGACAATCGACGCGCTGGCGCAAACCACCAAGCAGGGTTACCTGTATCTTTTCGACCGGGTGACGGGAAGGCCACTGTTTCCGATCCACGAGTTGCCTTATCCCAAGAGCACGGTGCCGGGAGAGGTGACTTCGCCGACTCAGCCCAAGCCGGACGCGCCTGAGCCTTTCGCGCGGCAGCAGTTGACGGAAGACATGCTCACGACGAGAACCCCCGAGGCTCATGCGTGGGCGGTGAAAGAGTTCGCGACTTTCGCGAGCGATGGGCAGTTTGTTCCGCTCAGCGTCGGCCGGCAGACGGTGGTTTTTCCGGGCTTTGACGGTGGGGCAGAGTGGGGCGGGCCGGCCATCGATCCGGCGACCAACGTGCTGTATGTGAACGCAACGGAGATGGCCTGGACGGGCGGGCTGGTTCCGGCAACGACGGGCGGCAGCGCAGGCGAGCAGGTCTATCAGTCGCAGTGCGCCATGTGCCACGGGACGGACCGCGCTGGTGCGCCACCGGCATTTCCTTCGATGGTGGGCGTGTTCAGCCGGCTCAGCGCGCAGCAGGTCAACGACAACATCAAGAAGGGCAACGGGCGCATGCCGTCGTTTCCGAATATCGATGAAGCGCGGCTGAAGGAGTTGATGGATTATCTGCGCACGGACGCTGCTGCGGGGGCGGGCAAGGAGAGTGCTCCGGTGCCAGTCGTCGGGATGACGGCGCAGTCGCCTGCGGACAAGGCTGGAGCCGGGGTTTACGCGGACCGCTGCGCCATCTGCCATGGAGACCACATGGAAGGCATCGCTCCATCGTTCCCGATGGTGATTGGCGTGGGCGGCAGGATGACCAGGGCGCAGATTGTGGACGTGATTCAAAACGGCAAGAACCAGATGCCGCCGACGCCCGATTTGCAGGGGCCTGACCTGGAGGCGCTGCTGCGTTTTATGGGGGTAAAGGAACAGGCCAAGCCACAGGCCTCTAACGGCGAGGGCGAACCGGACAGATATACCTTCACCGGCTATCGCAAGTTCCTCGACCCTGACGGCTACCCGGCCATTGCGCCGCCCTGGGGCACGCTCAACGCCATCGATCTCAAGACAGGCAAGTATCTGTGGAAGATTCCCTTCGGCGAGTACCCCGAACTGGCGGCGAAGGGGTTGAAGAATACGGGCACAGAGAACTACGGCGGGCCCATCGTGACGGCCGGCGGGGTGCTCTTTATTGGCGCTACCATTTACGACCACAAATTCCGCGCCTTCGACACGCGCGACGGCAAGCTGCTTTGGGAGGCGGAGCTGCCGTTTTCAGGCGTGGCCACGCCAGCGACCTACATGATCGACGGGAAGCAATATGTAGTCATCGGGACCAGCAGCGCGCGGGACCCGAAGGCGGCGCAGGGTGGGGCATACGTGGCCTTCGCGCTGCCAAAATAGGCTGGCGTGAGTTAAGGGAGCGGGTCAGGGTTGGGCAGTTGGTTGACCGTCAAGCCCGCTGCTTGTGCGGCTTGGTGCTGCTTTTGGCCAAGCGTGTAGAGAGATTTTGCGCCGAGTTCGAAGGCCGCGGCGATATGCAGCAGGTCCGCAGCGCGCACGCCGACAGAGGGCGTGATCTTGCGCGACAACGTCTTCGCGCGGTTGAATGCGGCTTCAGGAATCGGCTTCCAATGCAGAACGCCAGAGCGAAGATCCGATTCTAGGTCTTTCACGGCGTTATCCATATTGCGCTCCGACATTTCGCGCCGGAAGACTCGTAAAGCGAATGCGTTGACAGTTTCCATTTCGCAGAGGGCCGAGACTACCAGAGTCTCGGTGGCGCCGTTGACCAAGCGGAGAGCCTCGGCGGTGTTGCCATCGCGAAAGTGGAGCGAGAAGACAACGCTCGCGTCAAGATAAATCATCGCCTTCAATCACCGGTCATCGCGGTCCGCGGAGATGATTTCCGCGCCAGTGACCGCGAGAATGCGATCACCGAAGTGAGCCCGCATCCGCCCCAGAAAATCGGGAAGCGGCGGCCTGCCGGCAAGCTCCGGCACGGGCTCAGGCGTGAGACGTGCGATGGGGCGTCTGCGCTTCGTAATCTGAATCTCCTCGCCGGATCGCAGCATCTCTTCGACCTTTGGGAAGTCGTAGCGGAGATCGCGAACGGAGACGGTTTTCATGTATCACATTCTAGCATCACAAAAATGCCAGCCTGCGAGGGATTTGGGCTCAGGGCATCCTTGCGGGCCGTCTCCTGGGCGCTGTTTCCTGTGGAAAAGTATTTTCGTTTTTTATTCGCCTTTCCATGCTGTTTTCGAGTATGCTGTTCTGGCAACAGCGGAGGTTGCACAATGGACATTCAAAAGGAATTGATTGCAGAGTACGATGCGGAGGTCACCCGGACAAGGAAGATCCTTGAGGCGATTCCCGCAGGCGCCGATTTCACCTGGAAACCTCATGGCAAGTCCATGGCGCTGGGCCGGTTGGCCGGGCATTTATCCGATACGGCCGGAGATTGGGCGATTCATACCTTGAAAACCAACAAGCTGGAGTTCCCGGCAGATCACAAATTCGAGCCGTACATCCCTGCGTCGACGGCGGCGATGCTGGCGCAGTTTGATCAGCAGACGGCCGAGGCCAAGGCAGCGCTGGCCGCCCTCAAGATTGAAGCCTGGGACGAGAACTGGAAGCTCGTGGCCGGAGGCCAGGCATGGATCGACGACACGAAGTACAAGGTCTGGCGCAACTGGGTAATCAACCACCTGGTGCACCACCGGGCGCAGTTGGGGGTTTATATTCGGACGCTGGACGGAAAGCTGCCGGGAATGTATGGGCCGTCAGCGGATGAGATGTAGGAGGGGCGCAAGAACGGCGGCGGTTCTGTCTTTGAAAGGGCGGGCTTCGGCTGCATAACCGCAAGGATGAAACGAGATTCGAGTTTCGATTGCGGAAGAAATGCAAGTTCAATAGACTTGCATTCCATCGGCGGCTGCAGCCTCGTCTCCTTCTTCGCTCCTTGCGGCACGGCTGAACAGGCTGCGGAAAAAGGCCTGTTTTCAAATGAACATTGCGAAAGGCATACCTCAGGGGCTAAAGCCCTCATCGATTCTGCTGGCTTTGTGCTGGGACTAAAGTCCCGGCCTACCGCACGATTGGGTTTTTCCGCAGCCTGTGAAGCCGTGTCCCTTCAAAATCTCTCGGCTCTCTTATTTCTCCGCCACTGGCAGCGCACGGAACTGCTCGCATGGGTCTTGCGTACTGATACCCGGCGGGCAACTTTGGCGGCCGGATCGCGTCTTAAGGTTGAGATGCGGCGGAACGTCATGGATTGCAGGCCGCCGGAGGTTGACTCTCGTGACTCCCCAGGAAGAACAGATGATCGACTCGCTCGTCGAGCGGGTAAACCAGACACAATTGCAGGAAAAAGATCCCGATGCCGAAGGGTTGCTGAACAAGGGATTGGGCCCCAACCCGGACGCGCTCTACATTCTGGCGCAATCAGTTCTGATCCAGAACATCGCGCTCGACCAGGCCAGGGCGCAGGTGGCGCAGCTTCAACAGCAGGTGCAACAGGCGCGCCAGCAACCCGCACACGCCACCAGTTTTCTCGGCAACCTGCTCGGCCACCGCGACCCGGCGCCCCCGCCGCAGCCGACCTATATTCCGCCTCAGCAACAGGGCTATGTGCCGCCTCCGCCGCCTCCGCCGGGGAATGACCCGCAGTACGCGCAGCCGCAATACATTCCCGCCGGCCAGCCGAGCTTTCTGCGCGGAGCCATGCAGACGGCGGCGGGCGTGGCTGCCGGCGCGCTGGCCTTTGAAGGCGTGGAATCGCTCTTGCACGGGATGGGTGGCTTTGGGCATCCCGGGTACGGCATGGGTTCGGGCATGGGTCCGGGAATGATGGGCGGCGGATTCGAACGGCCAGTCGAAGAGACGGTGGTCAACAACTACTACGACCAGCCCGGCGGGCAGGAACACCGGGGGGAGCAGGGCGGCTTCGACCAGGGCGGCCGGGACTTTCAAGGCCAGGATTCTCGTGGCCAGGAGCAGCACTTCCACGAGTCCGCCGACCAGGGCGGCGCGCAGCTTTCCGACGCCGGCTACAACAGCAGCGCGGACGATCAGGGCAATGCCGGATATGACGACAGCTCTGCCGGTGACAATGTTGCGCAGGACGACGGCGGCGGCTCCGATGACGGCGGCGGCTCCGACGATGGTGGCGGCTTCGATGGCGGAGGCGGAGACTTCTCGTAGGGCCTGAATGATAACTTCGTTTTGAGTGAAGGGTACGGGCTTCAGCCCGTACATCAGAACCTGCAAATGATTTGGCTTTCGCCCCTGAGGGAAGGTTTTCAGGAGTTTGCATTCCCTCGGCGGCTAAAGCCGGAGACTAGAGCATTTTCGGGAATAGTGTAGCCCTGAGTCTTATTGGTATCCCACCCTTTCCGCAGAAAGAAGCGGAAAGGATGGGGCACGGAGGACTACAGCAAAAACGAAAA
>Ga0182024_10025857_pt1 | contig 10334 bp, 6 predicted proteins | sample P32metaG_FD_120480 | JGI IMG/M metagenome (GOLD analysis project Ga0182024, IMG submission 120480) | Permafrost microbial communities from Stordalen Mire, Sweden - P3-2 metaG (Illumina Assembly) | ecosystem: Environmental > Terrestrial > Soil > Wetlands > Permafrost | place: Sweden: Stordalen...
AGCGGGCCGCCATGTCGGGTTCACCATCGACGGCCCGCGCGGCCCGCGCTACGTCGCAAAGCCCGGTCCGGTAATCCTGGCGCGCCGCACGGGGCGGCCGATTTCCGTGTTTCACATCGGCGTTGAGCGGGCGCATACGTTTGAGAAATCGTGGGATCTGTTTCAGATTCCGTATCCATTTTCGCGCGCGGTGATGTTTGTGGCGCCACTCATCCGTGTTCCCACCACCGCGGATGCCGACTTGATGAAATCAAAGCAGGATGAGATGCAGGCCGCACTTGAGCGCGTCCGGGACACGGCGGAATCCTGGTTTGGATCGACCGAACAGGAACGCGACCGCCTGCGTGAACAGTGGGGCGAAAGAAGTCCCTAGCTGTCGCCCAGTTTCACAGGAATATCCATTTTCTTGCCGTCGCGAACAATTGTTAGCGTGACAGTATCGCCGGGCCATGCGCGGTTCAGCAGGAGATTCAAATCCATCTGGCTGGTAAGCTCTTTCCCGTTGACGGCCACCAGAACATCGCCGCCGATGCGCAATTCCTGCAATCCCGCCAGCACCGAGCGCGTCCCGCCGCGAATTCCCGCTTGCGCTGCGGGGCCTCCAGGAACTACGCGCTCGATCAGGATTCCCTGCTGGACGCCCAGGTGCAGCGCATCGGCGAGATTGGGCCAGATTGCGCGGCCTTCGGCGCCGAGCGACGCATGACGCACGTGACCTGTCGAGATCAGATCCTCGGCCGCCCGACGCGCCGTGTTGATGGGAATCGCAAATCCTATTCCGGCGGTTGTTCCGGTGGGCGCGTAGATGGCGCTATTGATTCCGATCACTTCTCCGCGGCTGTTCAGCAGGGGCCCGCCGGAATTCCCGCGGTTGATGGCCGCATCGGTCTGGATCGCTTCGTCAATGAAGGTGCTCTCGCTGGTTTGCACTGTACGGCCGAGCGAGCTAACCACTCCGGTCGTGAGCGTGCTTTGAAATCCGAACGGATTGCCGATCGCGAGCACGCGTTGGCCCACCAGCAGGTTCCGGGAATCTCCCAGCGGCAGTGTTGCGATTTTCCGCCCCTTGGGATCGATCTGAAGCAGGGCGATGTCGTTGCGCGTATCCGCACCGATGTACTTGGCCTTGTAGCGCGATTGATCGCCAAGCGTGACCTCGATAGTCTCGGCACCCTGGACGACGTGATAGTTCGTCAGGATGTGCCCTTCGGTGTCAATGACGAAGCCCGAGCCTGCTCCTTCCACCGGCACGGCGTCGAAGAAGAAATCGTACTGAACCGCGCGCGTCACGATATTGGCGATCGCTGGCGAAGCCTGCTTGTAAATACGGACGTTTTGCGCCTCGGTAGGATCCAGAGCCGTTGGACCTTCATCCGCCGGCAGACCCGCGGGCAGGGCGTGAACCGACAAGGGACTGTGCTGCCCGTAGCGAGAGCCGGCCCAGTATGCGCCCAGCCCGATGATCAGTCCGAGTGCCAGGAGCCGGATCGCGCGTCTGTGATTTGCCGATTTTGCCATCGCTGTACTTCCTTCTGCCGATAGATACGCAACTGCCTCAGCAAATGTTTCTACCCGAATCAGCCAGTTGCTTCAGTTTTTCAACAACTCGATTCACCTCCCGTCTCGTTTCCTCAATCGCACGGGAGCAATCGATGACTTCATCGGCCAGCCGCCGCTTCTCGTCCATGGGCATCTGCGCGGCGATGCGCAGTTTCGCATCCGCCAACGAAAGACCGCGTTGCTTTAGGCGCTCAAGCTGCTGCTGGGGAAGGCACCAGCAAACCACGACGCGATCGAGATTCTTTTTCGCGCCGGACTCGAGAATGAGAGCCGCGTCCTCAAAGGCCATATCTGGACCGCCCGGGCGGTCCAGGGCCACAAACCAGTTGGCCACGACTTCCTGGATGCGGGGATGAAGGATTTGGTTGAGCCGCGCGCGCTTTTGCGCGTCGGAAAATACAGCTGCGCCGAGCTTCGGGCGGTCCACCGCTCCGCCTTTGCCGAGAACTGCTTCGCCGAATTCCTGGACGACTTCATTGTAGGCGTCCTGTCCGGGTTCGAGCAGCTCGCGCGCAATCGTGTCAGCATCGAGCACGGGGTATTCGTAATCGCGCAGAAGTCCGGCTACCGTAGATTTTCCAGAAGCAATGCCGCCAGTGAGGCCGACGCGCAGCATCAGGGATGGGTGGATGCGCCAACCGGGACACGCGCGCCGCGGCGCATGCGCGCGGCTTTGACCGTGTTGCTCATGAGCATGGCGATGGTGAGCGGGCCAACGCCGCCGGGAACCGGCGTGTATGCGCCGGCGACTTCAACAACATCAGGGTGAACGTCCCCAGCAAGAATCGAGCCCTTGGTGCGAAACGATTCAAGCTTCGCAGGAAACTTCGCGAAAATGCGCTCGGCTTCGGCGGGGTCCTTCACGACGATCTGGCCCACGTCGATGACCGTGGCGCCAGGGCGGATGAAATCCGGGGTCACCATCGCCGCTTTGCCAATGGCCGCGACGACGATGTCGGCGCGGCGCGCGATGCCTGCCAGGTCCTTGCTCTTGGAATGGCAGATCGTGACCGTGGCATTTGCGTGCAGAAGCAGCAGCGCCTGTGGTTTGCCGACGATGTCGCTGCGGCCGATGACGAGGGCGTTCGCGCCTTCGATCGGAATGTTGCTTCGACGAAGAATTTCCATCACCCCAGCCGGTGTGCAGGCGACCAGCGCCGGGCGTCCTGCGACCAGATGGCCGACATTGACCGGATGAAACCCATCGACGTCCTTTGCGGGAATCACTGCGTCGAGAATTTTCTTGGAGTCAATTTGCTTGGGCAGCGGCATCTGCACCAGAATGCCGTCCACATCGTCGCGATCGTTCAGGTCGTTGACGATGGCGAGCAATTCTGCGGTCGAGGTCGTCGCAGGCGGCGTAATGTGGAAGCTGCCAAGCCCGAGTTTCTCGCATGCCGCAATTTTGCTGTTCACATACAGCTTCGACGCCGGATCATCCCCCACGCGCACGGCCGCAAGTCCAGGGCGAATTCCGGCGCTTGAGAGTGTAGCGATTTCGGCCTGAAGTTCGGCATAGATTTGATCTCGGATTGCGTTGCCATTGAGGATACGCGCGGCCAAAGGATGCTCCTTGTGTGGTATAGCGATGGTATCGAACGCGCAATGATAGCACACGGGATTTGTCCGGAATTACATCCTCGGTCGCAAAGCTGCGCGGGCAGTCCTTGCGAGCCGCGGCCGTCCACAACGATTTCTTGGTCCTAAGGCCTTGCTCAAAACAGACGTTGTACAATGATCGGTCGGGCGAACGCCGTGGCCGGAGAACTGCAGATGATGTTTACAGAAGGTTCGGAGAGAAAACAGCTCGAGCGCGCGATGCGCGACGCCGGTCGTCTGCCGCCGGGACAATCCGCTACGCTCAAATGGCCTGTGCTGCATGAGGGGACGGTGCCGCGTTTTGATCCGCGCACGTGGGATTTCCGGATCGCAGGGCTGGTCGAGAAACCCGTTCGACTCACGTGGGACGAATTCACTCGGCTGCCGATGGAGGAAGTCACCGCCGACATGCACTGCGTCACGCGCTGGAGCCGGTTCGACGTGCGATGGGAAGGGGTCAGGTTCCAAGAGGTGATGAAGCTGGCCGGCGCGCGGCCGGAAGCGAAGTATGTGATGGTCGCCGCCGAGCAGGGCTACACGTCGAATGTGCCGCTCAAGGATCTGATGCGTCCGGCGACTCTGTTCGCGCTGAAGCACAATGGCGAGTCGCTTCCCGTCGATCACGGCTACCCGGTGCGCCTCGTGGTACCGCACCTGTATGCGTGGAAAAGCGTGAAATGGGTTCGCGGGCTGGAATTCTTGGCGCAGGACGCTCCCGGCTTCTGGGAAGAAAACGGCTACAACACGTACGGCGATCCGTTCAAAGAGCAGCGCTTCAGCGGCTAGCCGGTTGCGGTAATTGCTTTTGTCCCTCTGTTCCGTGCGGAGTAGAATTCTGACCGTTCCGGCAGCTGAAAACAACTTTCCGGTTATACTCTCTGAGCTTTCATGGCTCTAACCCCAGGCACAAAACTCGGTCCGTACGAAATCAAATCGCAAGTAGGCGCAGGTGGCATGGGCGAAGTTTACCGCGCTCGCGACACGCGCCTGTCGCGCGACGTTGCCCTAAAGATTCTGCCGGAATCTTTCTCGCGCGATAGTGACCGCCTGCGCCGCTTCGAGCAGGAAACACAAGCGGTCGCGGCCCTGAATCATCCGAACATTCTTGCGATCTACGACGTCGGCCACTACAACAGCGCCCCGTTCCTGGTTTCCGAGCTCCTTGAGGGAGAAAGCCTTCGCGCCGTGCTGAATCGCGGTCCGATCCCGCAGCGCAAGGTCGTCGAGTACGCCGTGCAAATCGCAAATGGCCTGGCGTCTGCTCACGACAAGGGCATCGTGCACCGTGACCTCAAGCCCGAAAATCTGTTCGTCTGCCGCGACGGCCGCGTCAAGATTCTGGATTTTGGCCTGGCCAAGCTCGCCGGCAAAGCCGGCCTTGAACCGGACGGCGCGACGATGACGAGCTCGCACACTGCGGCCGGCGTTGTCCTGGGCACGGCGAGCTATATGGCCCCCGAGCAGGTGCGCGGTGAATCTGTCGATGCCCGCACGGACATGTTTGCTTTCGGCGCCGTTCTCTTTGAGATGCTTTCGGGTAAAAGGGCATTTCAACGCGATACTCCTCCGGAAACGATGACGGCGATCCTGCGAGAGGACCCGCCGGAAGTTACCGATGTCGAACCTCCGATTCCTCCGGCTGTTGATCGCATCGTCCGCCGCTGCCTTGAAAAAAGCCCGGACCATCGTTTTCAGTCCGCGAAGGACCTGGCATTCGGGCTGGAATCGCTCTCGCAAATTTCCGCAACCACCAACACCGGCGCGCAAGCTGCAGTTGTAGCGACGAAGTCCGGCCCTCGGCTAAAGTTGGTTGTGGCCGCGGGAGGAATCGCGCTCGCGGCTGCTTTACTCGGTCTGGGCTGGTGGGTCGGGCGCGGGACGGCAGCAGCGGTGCCGCCCGAATACCAGGAGATCACGTTCCGTACCGGCTCCGTTGGCAATGTCCGGTTTACTCCGGATGGCAGCATTGTTTACAGCGCCGCATGGGAAGGTGGCGGCGACCAGCTCTATATCGCTCGCGGGGGCGACAACGGTTCCACCGAATTGGGGCTGAAGGACGCGGAGCTTCTGTCGGTTTCGAAAAATGGAGAACTCGCCGTCCGGCTCAATACGCTTCTCTATGGAGGATATTCCAAGGCTGGAACTCTGGCGCGCGTGCCCTTGAGCGGCGGCTCGCCACGAGAGGTGTTGGAAAATGTCCAGGACGCGGAGTGGGCTGCCGACGGCGAGAACATGGCCATCGTGCGGTATATTCCGGAGAACTCGCATTGGCGGCTGGAATATCCGGTCGGAAAGGTGCTGCTGGATACGATTAACTGGATCAGCCATCCCCGGATTTCGCCGGACGGAAAATCGGTAGCCTTCGCCGACCACGAAAATCCCGCAGGCGACGACCAGGGTTCGGTGGCAGTGATTGACGCCGGTGGGCATGAGAAGAAACTTTCGCCAGGGTGGTCTTCGGTCGAGGGAATCCAGTGGTCGCCTTCAGGCGATGAAGTCTGGTTTTCAGCCTCCGATAGCGGTGCGGCGAACCAGCTCCGCGCTGTGACTCTCGGTGGCAAGGTGCGGACCATCGCCAATGTTCCCGGGGGAATGTGGCTTGAAGACTTGCACAATGGCCACGCGCTGATGATCAGCCATCAGGAGCGCATCGACCTTCGCGGGATGCCGCCGAACGGAAAACAAGAACGCGACCTCGGGTGGCTCGGATGGTCCGGGCTCCGAGACATCAGCCGCGACGGCACCAAGATATTGTTCGAGGAAGAAGCCGAGGGCGGCGGACCGAACTATACCGTTTACCTGCGCGACACCGACGGCGCACCTCCGGTCCGGATCGGTGAAGGCGTCGGCGCCGCGATTTCTCCGGATGGAAAATGGGTGATCACCAGACCACTCAAGACCGGTGGATTGACACTGGTTCCGACGGGCGCGGGCCAGAGCAGGCAATTGACCCACGACAATATCAGCTACGGCATGGTCCGCTATTTGCCGGATGGCAAACACCTGCTCGCAGGAGGAATCGAGGCGGGCCATGGGGCTCGTGATTACCTAATTGACGTAAGCACGGGCAGCTCGACGGCCGCAACACCGGAAGGCGTCGGCGGCGTCATGGTATCGCCCGACGGACGCAGCGTGGCGGTGACGGGACCCGACGGCAAGGCAGGAATCTGGACGTTCGGTGAGAGCGCCGTGCGTCCCATCCCGGGACTGGATTCCTCGGAATCCGTGTCAGGATGGACTCCGGACGGGCAGTCGTTGTATGTGTCCTCGCGTCAAGGGGCAAGAAAAAGTGCCAAGGTGTATCGCGTGAACATTGCTACGGGGAAAATGGAATTTTGGAAGGAATTTGGAGCGGACCTCCCGGCGGGATCGACGAGCGTCGGTCGTGTGGAATTTTCCAGCGGTACGAACGCATACGCGTACTCCTATGACCAGACTCTCTGCGAAACGTACATGGTGAAGGGATTCAAGTAGCGTCGTCGGTTGCGCGGGTTCCCAGCCGGTTCTGTGAAATGAAAACGCCCCGGAAAATTTCCCAGGGCGTTTTCATTTCCCGATGTCGAGCTTCCAGCCGCTTCGAGCGCCTCTAGTAGATGTCGTACTGCTCCCAGTGCAGCGTGGGATCAGCCTGGATGATCACCGTCTTCTTTGTCCATTGCTCGAGCTCATCGATCAGTGAAGACTCGCGAGTCTTGAGTGCTTTGCCGATTTCCGGATGGACGCGAAGCGTGATGCTGCCGGAACTCAACTCCGGAGCCATTTTATGCGCCTCGGTCTGAATCTCGTAGCACAGCGTGGGAATGGATTTCACCATTCCCGAACCGGTGCAATACGGGCAGGGCTGGGAAAGCATCCGCTCGAGCGCTTGCTTGGTGCGCTTGCGGGTGATGGCGACGAGTCCGAATTCGTTGAAGCGGAGAACCTTGGACGGAGCACGATCGCCGCGAAGGGCGTCCTCCAGGGCGGCCATGACCTTGTCGCGGTTGCGACGCTCCTCCATGTCGATGAAGTCGATCACGATGATGCCGCCAAGGTCGCGCAGGCGCATCTGGCGGACAATTTCTTTCGCGGCTTCGGCGTTGGTGCGGACGATCGTGTCTTCCAGGCGGTTCGAGCCCTTGCCAACGAATTTTCCCGTGTTGACGTCAATGGCGACCAGCGCCTCGGTGTGGTTGATGACGATGTAGCCGCCCGATTTGAGCCAGACCTTTGGCCGCAGGCCTTTGTCAATTTCCTGCTGGATGCCGAATTCCTCAAAGACCGGATTTTCCTTGGTGTAAAGCTTGACGCGACCAACCAGGGCCGGCTGGAAACGGCTCATGAAGTCGACGACTTTTGTGTACTCGTCCTCGGAGTCAACCCAGATTGCGGTGTAGTCCGAACTCATGTGATCGCGCAGCAATCGCTGGACGAGGTTGAGATCGCGGTGCAGGATTGACGGAGCTTTTTTCTGCTCCGAGCGTGCCTTGATTTCAGACCACGTGCGCGTAAGAAATTCGACGTCGGCGCGAACTTCTTCCGGCGCCGCGGCGCCGGCGGCGGTGCGGACGATAAAGCCTCCGCCCGCGCTGCCCTTTGCATCGTTGACCAGATGGCGCAGGCGCGCGCGTTCCTCGGCCGAGGCGATCTTGCGCGACACTCCGGTATGGTCAAGCGTGGGCATATACACCAGGAAGCGGCCCGGGAGAGCGACGTGGCTGGTGATGCGCGCGCCCTTCTTGCCCAGCGGTTCTTTGGCAATCTGGACAATGATTTCCTGGCCCTGCTTCAACATGTCGGCAATGAGCTGCGGCCGTCGCGGCGCCGAATGCTGGTGACCGTGGCCACCGCTGCGTCCGGGCTGAGGGCGGCGTCCGCGGTCGTCGCGACGGCCGCGATCGCGTCCGGGGCGGCGCGCGGGGTTCTGCATCCGCGCGCGGAAATCGTCGCGGACCTGCGCCTTCCACGGTTGCTGTTCCTGTGGAGGAGGATTTTCTCCGGCAACGAGTGATTCGCCTTCGGTTGAAATTGCTTCCGGCTCGTGCTCGGCATCGGAGGCTGGCGCAATCATGCCTTCGGTCTCGGCGTCAGCTTCCTCTTCCTCGAGCTCGTGTTCGTCCGCTTCGGCGTCGGTTGCGGCTCCTGCTGTCAGGGATTCGCGTTGGTCTGCGCCTTCGACGGCGTCGTGCACGGCACCAGCGGCTTCATCGGCGGCGGCAAAGCCTCTTTCTTCCGCCGCGCGTTCGGCTTCCTCCTCGCGAGCGTCGGCAACGTGTTCGGCCAGGACAGCAGCTTCTTCGGCGCTCAGTTCCGGCGCGGCGTGCTCTTCGTGCGCGGATTCCGCCGCGTGAACTTCGGGCTCGTCCTGTTCGATCCGAGGCGCAGGCTCATGCTCCGGCACAGAGGGAGCTGCCGCTTCCACGTGTTTTTCAACGGTATCACCGCGATTTTTCCACTTCGAAAGCGATTCGCCGGGCAAAGGTTCCAGACCGGTCGAAAATGATCCAGTCGCGTCCGTGCGGGGCTCAGAGCGGAACTCGTGCCGGGGTTCAAAGGCGCGCGGAGGCGGGGAGTCGTGTACTTGCTCGGTTTGCTCGACGGGCGGGGCAGCTGGCACGCTTGCTGCGAAGTTCGTGGGCTCGGAAGGCGCCGAGACTCCCGCCGTGTCGGCCGACGCCGGGGGGGGCAACTCACCGCCGGGCTTTTCGCGATATTTTGCGAGAGATTCTCCCGGGAGAATGATCGAAACGTGACCTTCCGGCGCTCCCGGTTCGCTCGGGACATCTTCAAACGGGCGAGACGAAGCGTATTTTGACGGAGGAAGCTCGCGGCCAAAGCGCCGGTCGCCTCCGCGCCCGCCGCTTCCGCCACTACCACCATGCCGGCCAAAACGCCCTCCGCGTCCGCGGCCACCGCCGCCACGGCGTCCAAAGTCGCGGCCCGGCCTGCTGTTGCGATTTTCGAAGTTACCGCGGTCGTGCGGAGCCGAGGGGGGCGAGGGCCGCGAATTGATCGAGGCAGCCGCGGCAGCAGTCACTGCAGCGTTTCCGGGCTCGATCGCCGATGCCGCCGATACTTCGTGCTCCGCGCCGGAATCCGGTGCGACGGGCTCATCGCTTGCGAATTCGACGGCAGGCAATACGGCGCTGGGCGGCGTGGTAAAGGCCTGAGCGCCATGGTCAGGCGCCTTGGAATTCTTATCGTCGGCGGTGGCGATGTGATCGTCGAGCTCCTCGATACCTTCAAGGAAGTCGGTGACGTACAGGAAGGCGTCGCTATCGAGCCCGATATCGACAAAGGACGATTGCATGCCTGGCAGCACGCGTGTGACACGCCCCTTGTAAATGCTCCCAACTAGCGCAAACTCTTTTTCCCTCTCAACGTAATATTCACAGAGCAGGCCTTCTTCCATAATGGCGACCCGTGTCTCGTGGGGGTTCGCCGATATAACCATTTCCTTCGACATGGATACTCCTCATGGCGCATCGGACCGCGCCGGCGCACGCATGCGCGCGGAGCGCCCGGCGGGCGTGGCGGAAGGCTGTGCCTTGTACCTGCCACGGCGGGCCGTCCAGGAAAGAACGATCGCGTTCTTGGATCGATTTCCTCACCCGATGCATTCCTCAATTCAAAATTGAAATCTGAAATTCCGGTCCCGAACGAGCAGGACGCGGGTACTGCTGAATCTTTGTTTGGCTCCCACAGCCGGGGTTCAGTTGACGAAACGCCGCATGCGGACGTTCATCACGAGTCCCAAAGCCAAAAACACGAAGGCCGTTGCCGACCCTCCGTAGCTCATCAGTGGCAGTGGAATGCCGGTGACCGGCATATATCCGATCACCATCGAAGCGTTCACCAGAACGTGGAAGCCCAGGATCGCGGTCACTCCCATCACGACGTACATCCCGGCACGATCTTTCGCTTTCTGCGCGTTGTCCACCAGCCGCAGAATCAGGCCCAAGTACAACAGCAAAACGACACAAACGCCAATGAAACCTTGTTCCTCAGCCAGCGCCGCCAAAATGAAGTCCGAATAGCGGACGGGCACAAAGCCCAATTGGTTCTGGCTGCCCTTACCGAATCCTTTTCCCCAGAATCCTCCGGAGCCGACGGCGATCTCAGATTGCAAAATCTGATAGCCGGCGCCGCGCTGGTCCTCCTCCGGATGCAGAAACGTCTGAATGCGCTGCTGCTGG
>Ga0182024_10025858_pt1 | contig 10334 bp, 10 predicted proteins | sample P32metaG_FD_120480 | JGI IMG/M metagenome (GOLD analysis project Ga0182024, IMG submission 120480) | Permafrost microbial communities from Stordalen Mire, Sweden - P3-2 metaG (Illumina Assembly) | ecosystem: Environmental > Terrestrial > Soil > Wetlands > Permafrost | place: Sweden: Stordalen...
ATTGCAACGGCGGATACGCCACGTCCGCCGCCGCCGGTGGTATCGATCTTCTCGCCAATCCAAACCTGCTGGTCCAGGCTGGCTCACCGCCTCCACCCATCGAAATCAATTTGAAGCCGGGCGGGGGGACCTTGAAGGCGAAAGTGGCCGTCGATCCGAAGCCGGATCAGGCAGCCGTGTTGTTGATCCCCGCTTTTGCCGCTTCGACGGGTCCGCTTCTCCAGGGCCTCTTTCGTTTTCCGGGCCTTAGCGAGGATTTGGCTATCGAGCTTCCGAACCTCGCTCCCGGCGATTACGTCGCCTACGCGCTACCGCAGTTCCAGAACGTCGAATTCCGGAATCCAACCTTCCTGCAATCGCTCACCGGCGGCGTCAGCGTGCGAATCGAAGACGGCCGCACCGCCGAAATCACGATCTCGATCATCGTCAAATGAGACTCGCGATTCTCGCGATTGCAGCCGCGCTCACGGCCGCCGGACAATCGTTCCATGTCGCGGGTATCGTCGTAGACGCGCAGGGCGGCTCGCCGGTAAATCGCGCACATCTTATTCTCTCTACCAGCCGTACCGATGAGAGGTACGCCGTCACCGGTGAAGATGGCCGATTCTCATTCGACGTCCCGAAGGGAAAGTACGGGTTGATCGCCGAACGCCGCGGCTCGCGTCAGACTTTCGGCGCGACGGGACCATCGTCGACCTTCGGCTCGGCGATCATTACCGGACCCGATCAGGATACGGGCCACCTGGTGTTTCGCTGGCACACTCCCGGCGCGATTTTCGGGCGAGTCGTCGATGATCGCGGCGAGGCGGTCGAAAACGCGACCGTGCAGTTGATTCGCGAGTCCATCTCCGTGGGGAAAAAACGCGTCGCAGCCTTCACCTACACCCGCACCGACGATCTCGGGAATTACCGCATCGGACCGCTGGGGGGCGGCACATATTATCTGGTCGCCACGGCCGAGCCCTGGTACGTCAAGCAGCTTTCGATGTTTGCGAATGTCCGCCGGAATAATGATCCGAACCAGCCGACGCCGCCGGAGCCGGCCTACGCGCCTTCTTATTACCAGAACGTGACGGACCCGCGCAGTGCAGCCCCGCTGATCCTTAACCCGGGCGCGGAAGCGCAGGTGGATTTCACATTGAGAACCGTGACCGGCGCGAATGTGCATCCGGTTTGCCTCAACGCGAATCCGGAGCCCGCGCAGCCAAGTCCCCTCCCCAACAATCGCCCTAACTTTGGTGTCAGCCCTGTTCCCATCCCGCCCAATCGTTGCCAAGGTACGGTGAACCTCTATCTGCACGGTATCGGCGACGTGGAGACTGTGTTCGCCGCAACTTACTCGCCTCTCACGGGCGCCATCTCCGGAGTCCCGCCGGGCCGCTATTCCGTGCGTTACAGCGGGAACGGCGGAGCGATGCGCAAGATCGTCGACATATCCGGCGGCGACGTCACTGTCGACCTCGCAGCGCTGCCGCAACCTTCCGTCAGTGGAACCGTCGCGTTCAAGAATCCCGGAACCAAGCCGCGCGCCACCATGTATGTGCGCCTGGTAAACGATGCAACCGGCGCGGCCATCGCGCGCGCCATCGAGCCGGATGGCAGTTTCTCATGGAAAAGCGTTGCGCCTGGAACGTATCGCCCGCAGATCACCGGCACGGACGGCTTCTACATTTCGAATCTGGTGGCGCGCGGCGCGAATTCGAATCAAGGTGTCATTGACTTGATCGATGGCGCATCCGTCCAGCTTCAGCTCGTCGCCAGCGATGAAACCGGCCGCTTGAAGGGTTTCGTTATGAACGGCGACAAGCCCGTTCCCGAGGCGTTGGTGGTGCTCGCGCCACGCGCCGGATCGACTGACCCGTACGATTATCGCGGTTTCCAAACTGAGCTCGACGGCAGCTTCGACTTTCTCAACCTGCGCGCGGGCGATTACGTATTATTCGCCGTCGAAAGGGCCGATCTTGAATACGCCAATCCGGAAGCTGTCAAGCCGTATGTCAACGCGGGAAAACCTTTTCGCGTCGAGCCGCACGGCGTGTACGCGGAAAATGTTACGGTGACCCCTTTCGTCAATCCCATTCGTCAATAAAGACGCGCCTCGGGAATGACGGCGCGCGGTACAATGGAACCGTACCGATAGGAGATTCCATGAGTTATCGATTTCTCGCCTGCATAGGCGCATTCGCGGCCATGCTCGCCCCACTTCCCGGGCAGACTACCTCGACCGCCGCCAAGCCGACCTCCGCAACCAAAGCGAAAGGCGCGATCCCGCGAACTCCCGACGGCCATCCCGACCTTCAGGGCATCTGGACCAACGCGACCATTACCCCGCTGGTCAGGCCGAATGCGTTCAAGGATAAGGCCACCATCAGCGATGCCGAAGCCACGGCCTACGAGAAACAGGATCACGAAGTGCTCGAGAGCCAGGACGGGAAGTCCGACGGACCGCTGATCGCCGCGGCAGGATCGTCCGGCACCGGCGGCTACAACGTTCTGTTCGTCGATCGCGGGGACAAGCTTGCGCGCGTCGATGGACAGGTGCGGACTTCGTTGATCATCGATCCTCCGGACGGGAAGATTCCGACTAAGCCGCGCGCGCCGCGGCAGCGCGGAGGCGGCGGTCAAGGCGAGGGATACGCCGGCATGAGCTATGACAGCGTGAAAAATCGCCCCACCAGTGAGCGCTGCCTGATCGGCTTCGGCTCCACTTCCGGGCCGCCGATGCTGCCGGTTCTCTACAACAATAACTATGAGATCGTGCAGACGCCCGACGCCATCATGATTTTGGTCGAGATGGTGCACGATGTTCGCGTCATTCGCATGAACGCACAGCACGCCTCGTCCGATATTCAGCGATGGCTGGGCGATTCGATCGGTCATTGGGACGGCGACACGCTGGTGGTCGAGACCATCAACGTCAACCGGATGAACCGCTTCCGCGGAGCGTCGGATAAATTCAAGGTCACCGAGCGCTTCCAGCGCGTCGATAAGAACACGATCCTTTATCGCGCCACCATCGACGATCCGGAATCCTACACTCAGCCCTGGACGATCGAGTATCCGTTCCTGTCGACCCCCGGCCCCGTCTTCGAGTACGCCTGCCACGAAGGCAACTACGCGATGACGGACATCATGGGCGGCGCTCGTAAAATGGAAGCTCAACCGGCGAAGAAGTAAGTTCCAAGAGATTCGAGCCCATTCATGTTCATTCACGTTTATTAACGGCCGGAACGCTCAGTCCAAATGCCGGTCGCACTCCGCGATCTCGTCTTCGGCCTGCTTCAGCCGGCGTGCCGACTCGGCCGTCGCGGGCACCCAGTGCTTCCAGCGCGCGAGGTTTTTCTGAAACAAAAGCCGCGCCCAGCCGTAGTGATGGTTCGAGAGCAGCATGCGGCCATATAGATCGTCGAGATCGGAAGCCGCCGCCACTGCGTCATAGGCAGGCCGCGGAACCTCCAGCACGCGTTTCTCGAGCGGTTGCCCTTTCTCGATCAGCGCCGCGGCGTCGTCCCCCTTGCCTTGTTGAAAAAACTTCTCCGCCTCCCGATCGATCGCCTCGAGTTGCCGCACGGTTTGAACGTATCCGCTGTCGGTCGCCGGATCGGCCGTGGGCGCGACGGGAGCGGGTCCGCATGCCGCGAGAAACCCGGCGATCGCCGGCACGATGACGAAGCGGAGGACGCTCACCGGATTCAGAATACTAGAACCGCCGTGCTGAACGTTTTGCCAATCGCGCCTCCCGCATGAGATCCTCAAAACCAGGGTGCCTGTGGTTTCAAAAACGCCATCGCGTCCGCTTCGAATCGTTTCGATCGGCGGCGGAAACGGGCTTTCGACGCTCCTGCGCGGCCTCAAACGCTACGTCCGGGCGGTGGAAGGCCAGCTCGATATCACCGCCGTGGTCACCGTCACCGACGACGGCGGAAGCTCCGGCCGGCTGCGCCGTGAGTTCGACGTGCTGCCGCCGGGCGACATTCGCACCTGCATGGTGGCGCTCTCGGAGGACGAAACCCTGCTGTCGCGCCTGTTTCAGTACCGCTTTTCAAACGGCCGCGGTTTGAAGGGCCACAGCTTCGGTAATCTTTTTCTCACCGCGATGACACACCTCACCGGCGACTTTGGACAGGCCGTCAAACTGTCCTCGGAAGTGCTCGCCGTGCTGGGCCGGATCTATCCGTCGACCGCCTCGAACGTGGCCCTGGAGGCGACGCTCGCCAACGGGACCCGCATCGCGGGCGAGACCCGCATCAGCCGCAGCCGCTCGCGGATTGAGCGTATCGAGCTGCGCCCGCGCCGTCCCAAGCCGCTGCCGGAGACGATCGAAGCCATTGCGCGCGCCGATCTGATCACTATCGGTCCGGGGTCCCTCTTCACCAGCGTGATTCCGAACCTGCTGGTCGACGGAATCCCCCGCGCAATTGCCGCATCCCCCGCCTTGAAAGCGTATTTCGTGAATCTGATGTCGCAGCCGGGCGAAACCGATCACTTCCGCGCCTCCGACCACGTCGCGGCGCTGCTGCGCCATGCCGGACGCGCGCACAGCCGCTCGCTGATCGATGTATGCGTGATCAACACGCGGCCGGTGGGAGGGAAAGTGGTGGATCGTTATCGTGCCCGCGACGCGCGGCCGGTCGAGAACGACATCGAAAATCTGGAGCGCATGGGCCTCCGCGTGATCGGCGCCGATCTGCTGCGCATGTCCGCCGGCAAGGCTCCCAACCGTGTTCCAGAAAAAATTCGCCACGACCAGAGCGTCCTCGCCGCCATCGCGCTTGAGCTCGCCCAGCAAGGCCTGCGCTCGAAATTGAAGCTGACCTCATGAGTATCTGCGTCGTGATCCTCGCCGCGGGCCTCGGAACCCGCATGCGCTCCAAGCGTGCCAAGGTCCTGCATCGCGCCGGAGGCCTCGCGCTGATCGAACATGTGACCAGCGCCGCAGGCCATGTAATAGAACACGCGTCTCCCTCATCGATCCTGGTCGTCACCGGCCACCAGGCCGATGAAGTGGAAAAATTGCTCGCCCCGATGGGTCTGCGATTCGCGCGGCAAACCGAACAGAAGGGCACCGGGCACGCGCTCGCTTGCGCCCGCGATGCGATTTCGACCGGCGACGGTCTATTGATGGTGCTCTACGGCGACACGCCGCTGCTCTCGCCTGCCACCCTCCTGCGTCTGCGCGACCTTCAGGCGAATTCCGACGCCGCGGCCACGCTGATTACCACCACGCTCGCCGATCCTTCAGGCTACGGCCGCGTCCTCGCCGACGCCGATAGAAACGTCCATGCCATCGTCGAGGAAAAAGCCTGTACGCCCGCCCAGCGCGCCATCCGCGTCATCAATTCCGGGATCTATTGTTTTCGCGCGGAGCTTCTCTGGAAGCACCTCGGGGAAATTCAGCCCGACAATCCCGCGCACGAATTCTATCTGACCGATATCGTCGCGATTTTTGCGCGTCACGGCCTGCGTGTCCAATCCATGCATGTCGACGATCCGGCGGAATTGCTCGGCATCAACACGCGCATCGAGCTCGCCGACGCCGACCGCATTCTCCGTCGCCGCAAAACTGACGAGCTGATGCTCTCGGGCGTAACCATTGAGCGGCCGGAAACCGTGTGCATCGACCCGCACGTGCGCGCCGGCGCCGATACCGTGATCGAGCCCTTCGTGCGCCTGCTCGGCTCAACCGAAATCGGCGAGGATTGCCGCATCGGCGCGGGATCCATCCTCGAATCGTCGTCCCTCGCCGACCGCGTGATCGTCAAGCCCTACAGCCTGATCGCGGATTCGCGGATTGAATCCGGCGCCGAGATCGGCCCCTTCGCACGATTGCGGATGGGCGCCCAGATCGGCGCGGACGCGCGCATCGGCAACTTCGTCGAAGTCAAGAAAAGCCGCATCGGCGCGCGCGCCAAGGCGCAGCACCTCGCCTACCTGGGAGACGCGGCCATCGGCGAGCGCGTGAACATCGGCGCGGGAACCATCACCTGCAATTTCGACGGCGAGCACAAGCATAAAACCGGAATCGGAGACGGCGCGTTCATCGGCAGCAACTCGACGCTGGTCGCGCCGGTCGAGATCGGCGCCGCGAGCTACGTCGGCGCGGGCAGCGTGATCACCGATGCGGTTCCCGAAGGCGCACTGGCGCTCGGCCGCGGCCGCCAGGTGAATAAGGAAGGCTGGGTCGCCAAGAAGAAGTCGAGCAAATCGCGCGGCGATTCAAAATAACTCGGGCCACGTGGCGCAGGGCCGTGCCCTGCGTGTGATATCGTTCGCGCCAGGCGTGGCGCTCTCACTCGTGCGTGCCGGGTCGACGCTCTTGGAACAACGGAGGACTCAGCGGCCGCCGCGAGGCTAGACCAGTTTCAGAGTTAGCGTAGATCAGCGGCCCAGGTGGGGCGGGTCCCGGGCGGGTCCCCTGACCCGCGCGCGACCCCTGGTCGCGCCATGAGACCGGCCTGGGGGCCGGGCTGCGGACGAGGGCGTCCGCCCCACATTGGTCCACAAGAACTCTGAAAATGGTCTAGTCAATTCGCGGACGGTCTCTCCACGTGATCGATCACCAGATACTCGACCGGCCCCTTGGTCGTTTCCAGCTTCAACCCGAGCTGTGCCTCTAATGCGTCAAAAATCGACGGTTCCGTGTCGACTGGCGGCGGCGCAGGACCGGCATTGGCCCGGCCTTTCCCGCCGCCATCATTGGATGCCATCGGCGAGAATTTCAGTTCGACATCAAATGTCCCCATATATCGGGTCCTGTCGATCACCGGCCGGTCCAGCAGGGAATCAAAATTGAGTCCCTGGGTAAACTCCGGCATCTTCATGCCGCGGCCAGCGATCATCACGCCGCCCCTTTCCGCCGTGATTGCCGCTTCATTGCAGAAATATACGCCTCGAATAGGCCCGCCGCCGCGACCTTCGGCCGAATGATCGAAGTCCCTGGGAACGCAGCCGCCCTCTTTCGACGGTTCCAGCTTCAGACCCTTCTTCGAAACGGTCAGCGCGTAAACCGCCGCCTCTTTCGTCGCGCGATGAATCCGAAGTTGGAAGCGATCTTCGAGCAGCGTCTGAAGCATCGGGCCGGACATCTGCGCGACACGTGCGTTGTTTTCCGCCTTGGCAGCCACGTCGTACTGGTCGGAATGAATCCAACTCGGACCGCCAGTAATATCGAGAACCTGCCGGCTGAAGCTGATTCCATTTGCGAAGCTGACATAAGCCAACTCAACGAGCCTGTCAAGACTCATGCAGTTCATCTGCAACCTGCCCGGAGACAGAACCAGAGGGGTATCGTGCCCAACGCGGTACTCGGCGCATGTCTTATCCAGCTTGACGGACGCCACTTCGAATTGCGGTCGACCGGCCGTTTCTTTCTGTGACTGGCCCAATCCCAATGCGATCGCCAACGCCGCGCCGACGAGCCTCAAGAGGATGCGAGTGGTCAAGGCAGCCGCGGCTTCCGTACAGAGAGGGCGGCAACCACCCCGAATATCAGGCACGTATCCAATAGCAGATTGAAAAGAAACTCATGCTTGACGTTATCCCACGCGTCACCGAAAGCGACGATGAAGAACTCAGCTACGCAACACGTCGCGAGGCAGATTGCTAACTCCGTCCACCGCCGGACCGGCCCCGTTAAACCCGTCTGAAAGAGCGCCAAGCCTCCGGCAAGAACCACCAGCATCAGCGTAGCGAGAAGCGGCGCGGCGATTCGCGATAGGCAGCGCTCATGGAAGCGGCTCCACAGCGCGATCGCATTACTCCTCGCTCCGGGAGGCCGGCCGGCGGATCTGTCGAAGTTACCGCAGAATTCGGGCCGCAGGGAAAGGGCAGCGGGAAGGCGCGTTTCAATATGCCGCCACATCCGTCCCGGCCGTTTCAAATAGAATGCCATCAAGCCGAAAGGGCTGACTTTAGCCTGAATGGAATTCACCAGCGCGTAGCTGGGGTCGAGCCCAGAGCTCTAAGGTCGGCTTGCGGGTCCTGGGACTCCGGTAGCATCCCGAAGAAAACGGCATCATACAGCGGCATTACCCTGGGCGCCGGAAGCACGGAACGGTACATAAGGACTCCCGTGAGGCACGTCGTAACAATCCCTGCCACGGCGGCGTAACGGGCCTTGCGATCTGAAGCGCGCCAGGCCAACCCCAGATCAAAGACAGCCAGCGGTATCGAGAGCGGCGTATTCTGGACCTTCGCCGTGATCCACAGCGCCGCAAAAACGTTCCAGCGCAGGACCGGCCCAATCGAGACTCGTTCGCGATTACAAAGGTCTATACTTTCCGCGAGAAGAAACAAGAACCACAGGCATGAGGCGGGTTCCATGTACAAGGAATTCCAGTAGGCAACGTAGCCGACATCCGTGAGGACCAAAAGCATCAGCGCCCAGGCAATCCGGTACTTCGCGAGGGCTCGCGTTACCCACAGCAGGCGCGCCAGGGCGAGCATGAACAGGACGGCGTGAGTTGCGCCGAAAACGGTGATGTCGAAGACCTTCGGATTGGCAAAGATTCGGTTTAACGTCACCGCCATTACGGCGGGGATCATTTCGGAGGTGGCCTGCTCCCAGCGCGGGTCCCGGCTGCTTGGATCCGTGACGAACTTTCGAATCAGATACGAGTACTTGCGCTCGGCCCCTTTTGGAACTGGTGCGTAGCCCAGCGGCCCAAGTATTTTCAGAAAATCGCCCTGGTCCGCGAGGCCGATGATCGGTGGGACGAAAAGCTGCCAGACAAGCAGCGAGCCGGCCAGAGCCAGGGCTAGACGCAGTTGTATGATCCGTGACAGGCACGCCCCCGGTGGTCGAAATCTAACCGGAAAGTCAGGATAGCGCGAACCGTTTAATCGTACCCGACTCCTGCCGCATAGGCTACTCCGGCGAAAGACACTCAGGCGGCAGACACTCAGGCGACAGACACTCAGGCGAAAGACGGCTCGGGAAGGACGCCGCGCCGGCTACTTCGGCTTCTGCTGCGCCGTCCGCACCACGATCATCGTCGCCACGTCGCCATCATCTCCGGTGATATAGCGCACCGTCACGCGCTGCTTCACCTTCAGTTTCCCGGTATCCCACTTGGCGCCCGACGCGTTTTCGACCTTGGTCTGCCCGGTAAGTTTGAAGGTGCGCTTCTCGGTCTTCCCCGACACCACGCGCGAGACCGAGATTTTTTCCGCCGAGCACTCCGACAGCGCGCCCGCAAAAAACGTATCGCCCGCCTTTTGTTTCGGCGAGTCTTGTTGCGGCGGATTCTGAAACGCAGCGCCCTGCTGCGGCGATCCGGCAAGCAGCATCACTGCAAGCGGCAGGGCAAGCGACAGGGCAAGCGCGAGGCCGGACGAAATTCGAGCCACTGTCTTTAGAATACTGAAACCTCCGCGCGACTTCTCAATTCGTACATGAAGTTTCCTTCACCCCTTCGCGCTCAGCGTGCCAGCAGCCGGAGCGAAGCGATCTTCCAAACGTCACCCTCGCGCTTCATTACGAAAAACAGCGGTGTGATCTCGGTCGTCTCGCCGTTTTTATATGTCCAATTTCCGTCCACCACCGCGATATCCGGCGTGAGAAAACGCACCGCGCCACTCCCAGTATGCGGGTTCAGAATCTCGACCGCCGGTTGCAAATCGATCCTGGCTTCGCCCAGAGGCTCATGCGAAATCGTCACCGACAATCGCTGGACAGTCGGCACCAGGGCTCTGTATTCCAGCGGATTGACCTTCGGAAGCCGCGCGAGATCCGACGAAACCTCATCGACAAAGAGCCCCGTGGATAGCGGAAATTCATTGAGCGCAGCGATGGTATGGTCGATCGCCGCGCGGTCCGCCACTTCATCCGCCAAGGCAAAAGACACGAAAGCGAGCGGGAACAACAACATTATTTTGGAGCTTGCGCGATACCCCATGAGAATAGGCTAGACCATTTTCAGAGTTCTTGTAGACCAATGTGGGGCGGACGCCCTCGTCCGCAACCCGGCCCCCAGGCCGGTCTCATGGCGCGACCAGCGGGTCGCGCGCGGGTCAGGGGACCCGCCCGGACCTGCCCCACCTGGGCCGCCGATCTACGTTAACTCTGAAACTGGTCTAGCACGCGTCTCCGCTTACAAAACCAGCAGAGGATGGTACACATGCGGCAGCCGCGCTTCGCCGATGGCGATCAGCTCGCCTTGCGCGGTGACAGCCTTCACATAGCGTGCGCCCGTGCGCGTCTGAAACGGCGAGACGCGGAAGTCGCGGCCATTTCGGATCTGGCCGGCCGTGATCGAGTCGACCGTTTCCAGCGGAAATTCCGGAAGCAGCTCGGCCGCCGGAATCAGCGCGTCATTGAGCCGGCCTTCCTCCGC
>Ga0182024_10025859_pt1 | contig 10334 bp, 10 predicted proteins | sample P32metaG_FD_120480 | JGI IMG/M metagenome (GOLD analysis project Ga0182024, IMG submission 120480) | Permafrost microbial communities from Stordalen Mire, Sweden - P3-2 metaG (Illumina Assembly) | ecosystem: Environmental > Terrestrial > Soil > Wetlands > Permafrost | place: Sweden: Stordalen...
ATTCCATCCAAATGGAGGTTTTAGGTTGGTCATTAAAAATTTGCGTTCTATGAGAGGAATTGCGGCAGAATCCGGATCAGAAAACTCGCCGGTCATCGCTGTTTTTGCGCTCCATGTTGCTAGTAAGTTTTGAAGGATAAAATCTATATTGCATGGTTCACCGCGGGCTAGGGCAAGGAGGAGCGGCTTTGTTCGCTTCTCCATTTCGCTCATCCATCCATTATTGCAAATATTACAAACTTTTCTCACATGCTTAGTGGATGCATGTCCTGGTCTGGTTTTTGTCGATTGCGTCACTATCGTCTCACCAGATGGGTCAAGGCGAAATCTCGCCCTAAATTGATTATGCTGGTCAGAATCAGAACGCGGAAAAAGCTCTTCCATCCAATCGGGCCAAATATGTTCCTTGCTCATGCCAGTATGGTCGCAAAAGATGCAGCGATTTTGACCGTGTAGAAAAGGTGGACGTTTTGGCATATGATTGCCGGATGGCAGATGAGCACTACAGCACGAAAGAGACTCAGGCTCGTGTCAAAGCGGCCGTGCAGGGGGCGTTTATTACGTCACCGAAGCCGTTAAAAAGCGCGTCTCCGAAGCGGTTAAAGACACAGCGGAAGAGTAAAAAGCCTAGCTCCGACAACAAACGAAGCTAGGCTCTCGTTTTTATCCTCGGCGACGTCCTGTTTTAGTGTCGTCTCGCTCAACCCATTTGCTTTGCGGCTCCGGGGTAGCCGGGGCGCGTTTGCCTTGAACTAAGGGTTGTTCGTTCGCCTGATTTTGGATCTTGGTAGATACCAGATCGCTGGACGATCTGGCCGGATCTCAAAGTTTCGCGCTTCATTGAAGGCTCCAGTTAATAGGAGCCAGCACGGACTTGACGTGAATCGCGAAAACGACGATATGAGATTCCGTGATCACAAGCCGCCCGTGCTGGCGGTTGCTACCTAACGCCGGGGCGTTTGCGCGCCTCGGCGTTTCTACTTTTAAGTGATTCGCTGTTTGTTCCAAAGCATTTTTGCAAGCAAAATCAGCTAGAACAATCAGGTTGCCCGCCGCTTACGCCATCGCATAAAGCGCCGGGCCTCAATCTTTAAATCTCGCTTAGTGAGGTTGCCGGTACGTGAGACGCTTGCCCGCTGCATTTTTAGCCGCAAGCGCCGCACGGTCGCCGTCGTTATAGCCAAGCTTCATGCGGTAATTGTAACGGAAATCGAATTCCGACAGATACCTATGCAGATGTTTTTCTTTGCAATGCTGATAGGTGCCGCGCATACCGCGCTTGAACACGCCGAAATAGCCTTCAACCGTGTTAGTGGTAACGTCGCCACGCGCGTATTCATAGGCACTGTGCTTTACAGTTTCGTGCGAAGCGAACAAGAGGCCGATGCTAGGTGACGTGCCTTCGTCGGTCATTAGACGGCTCTTGCGGTCGGCATTGGCGAGCAAGATGTTCTGCATGGTTTCATTGGTCAGATCGGAAACGTGAACCGATCGCGCCCGGCCGCCGCGCTCCACAAGCGTCATAATGCGAGCTTTGCCACCGGGACCGGGCTTGCCGCGACGGCGGCGCTTCATAGCCGGGTTGGTGTCAACGTCTTTCGGTCCCCAATAGGTTTCGTCGCTTTCAATGATCTTGCCTTCGCCGCCTAGCGGCTCAAGGCCGCCGGATTTCATAGCTAAGCGAATGCGATGGCATAGAAACCAAGCCGACTTATAGGTGATCTTGAGGGTGCGGTGGATCTGATGCGCGCTCATACCCTTTTTGGATGAGCAAAGCAGCGTGAATGCCTGTGCCCATAGCCGCAGCGGAATATGGCTGGACTGCATCACGCTCTTGGTCGTGACCGTAAAATCCTTACGGCACTCGCGCTCGGCGCAACGATACAGGCCGGGCTTAGACCGGGCGTAGGCGGTCCCTAGCGTGCCGCAATGGGGGCAAACCACGCCATCCGGCCATCGCATCTTTTCAAACCACGTGCGGGCCGCTTCGTCGTTCTGGTGCTGCGGTTCATTGAGTACGGTCATAACCAAGCCCTCTTTATGGCCTAATACTAAGACTTGGGGCTTGGGGTGTCAAGTATATAATTCCGTTAAAGATACTATCTTTACTATTTTAAGCCAGCGCCTAGAATGCGACAAGGGCATTGCCTCGGCACGGCGAGCTAACTTCGATGACGCAAAGAAGCGGCGAATCGACCGCACGCATCATGTTCGCCGGCCGCTCGTCCTCGTTGTCGGCACAGGTGGTCGCGGAGGTACGCGAGGCGCTGTTCGCCAAGCGGCTCAAGCCCGGCGATTTCCTTGGCACCGAGAAGGATCTGGCCGCCCGCTTCAAAGCGAGCCGCATCGTCGCGCGCGATGCGCTGCGCACTTTGGAAGCGCTGGGCATCGTCGAAATCCGCATGGGCAAAGGCGGCGGCGCCCGCATCGCGCACGGCAATCCGCGGCTGTTCGCCGAGGCGCTCGCGGTACAGCTCGATCTCACCGGCGTGACCGCCGCCGAGATTATGGACGCGCAGCGGGCGATCGAGACGCTCGGCGCCGAGCTTGCCGCAGAGAACGCGACGCCGGCCGACGTCACAAAGTTGCGCCGCTTGCTCACCGAGGCGGAGGCGGCAATGGGCGATCTCGACGAATTCACCCGGCTGTCGCGCGACTTCCATCTCGCCGTCGCCGAGGCCTCGCACAACCGCGTCATCCTCGTGCAGCTCATCTCGCTCGAACACGTATCGTGGCCGCGCCGCAACGTCACCGCGACGCCGAAATTGGCGCGGCACATTCTGGACATCCACACCAAGCTTGCCGATCTGATCGAGCTGCGCGACCCAAGCGGCGCGCGGTCCCTGATGGACGACCACGTCAAGATGATCCGCGCCCGCCGCGTCGCCGAGCGCGGCCGCATTCCCACCAACGGACACTTCAGCTGCTGAACGCCATGCCAATACCGGAGGAACACCAATGGCAAAGTTTCTGATCGAACCGCATTTCCGTCTGCAGGAATGGGTGGCCGAGGAGAAGGGCTATTTCCGCGCCGAAGGCCTCGACTACGAATTCCGCGAACTGGTGCGCGCCACCGGCGGCAAGATTCATGACAAGGGTGACAAGGTCGGCGCCTTCCAATCGATCGAGGAAGGCCGCAAATCGAACGTAAGCTGCGCCTGCCACTGGACCGTCAATGTCGCGGCCTCGAACGGCCACGGCCGCATGTACACCGACGTCTATTCGGTGGCGCCGGCGGGAATCTTTGTCGCCGCCGACTCAAAGATCAAAACGCCGGCTGACCTTGCCGGCGTGCCGATCTCGGTCGGCTATCAGTCCGGCAGCCACTACGCCACCGTGCAGGCGCTTGAAGCCTATCTCAAGCCGGATGAGATCAAGCTCAACTACGCCGACGGTATGCTGTTCGCGCGCATGGAGAAGCTGATCGACGGCACGGCGCCGGCGGTGAATCTGTTCAGCGGACCTTACTATTTCGCCGAGCAGCTCGGCTTCCGCAAGGTCATCGACACCACCTTTATGATCGGCACCATGATCCACGGCAATCCCGATCCGGAGGACTTACGCAAATTCTTCCGCGCCTTGCGCAAGGCGCAGCGCGACATCGACCTGCGGCCCGAGCTCCACACGCACTATTACAAGAACGAATTCCCCGATCGCTTCCATGCGCAGATGGATACGCGGCGTTGGGGCCCGGGCGAGCGGCTGGTGTTCGAGCCCTATACCAAAAAGGTCTACGAAGAATCCTTCGAGTGGATCGCCGACCATCACTTCTTCGCTGAAGGCACGATGGGGACAGGGCGATACGAGCAGGCGACGCTGTCGTTGATTGGGTGAACGCAACAACGGTCAATTAAGCAGGGAGGAATCCGTCATGGCCAAGAGTCTGACGCCGGTGAAAGTGGCGCCGAAGGGCATGGGACTGAACGATTTCGTCGCTATGCAGGAGGGCTATTTCGCCGCGAAGGCCTCGACGTCACGTTCGACTGGAAGACGTTCCGCGGCACTCAATCGAGCTGGAAGGAGCTCGATTATTTCCATCGGCCGCAGGACCGGCCTTACACCGACGACAAAGAGGACGTCGTGCAGGGCGCCTGCCTGTGGGGGACGATCTGCAACGCCAGCGCCGGCATGGGACGCGTGGTCACCGAGGGCTACGGCGTTTCGCCCTGGGCGATCTTCGTGCGGCCGGATTCTAAAATCAGGCAACCGCAGGATCTCGCCGACGTACCGGTGGCCGTCGGCATGCGCGCCGGCAGTCACTTCAACGTGCCGTATCGCCTGGAAAAATACCTGGCGCTCGATCGTATCAAGACCGTCAATACCGGCGGTTTCGGCGCGCGGCTGAAAGTCTTGCTCGATGGCGGGGTGGAGGCGGCGAGCCTGTTGCCGCCGCAAATCGCGATGGCCGAGCAACTCGGCCTGCGCAAGATCATCGAGGACGATTTCAAGACGTTGTGGTGGGTGCCGGCCGCTGCGGCGGCCGATGTCGTGCATGGCTACATGCGCGCGCTCAATCGCGCCGAAGAGGCGTTGTCGGCGAACCTGCCGAGATACCTGCCGCTATGGAAGCTCGCGGTGCCGCCGGAATTCGATAATTTCCATCCGTGGGATTTTATGGCGTTCGGCCGCGGCGAGCGCTTCGTCAACGAGCCGCTGCCGCGCGAGGAGTTCGACCAGGTGTTCGCCCAGGTCGAACGCTGGGGGCTCGATCAGCATTTGCAAACGCGCAATCCGAAACACTTGCAGTATCCAAGCGCGTGAGCCTGGGGACCGGGATGAATCGGCGACAGACCGAGGTCCCCGCATTCTTCGTTATCCTCTTCCTTGCGTTCGCTCAGTTTGCCGGCGCAATCGCCGAAGCGCAGCAGACCTCCGATCTGCGCGTTGCCGACCTCGTGCGGGCTGGAAGACTTCGGGTCGGGATCGGCTTGGCGAACCTCGGATCGGCCATTAAAGATACGGCAACCGGTGAACTGCGGGGAATAGCGGCGGACCTTGCGCGTGCGCTTGCGGCGCGGATAGGCGTTGCGCTCCAACCCGTCGAATATCCAAGACCCGGCGCCGTGTTGGATGGCGCTTCGACCGACGCGTGGGATGTTGCATTCCTGGTCATCGACCCGGCGCGATCTGCAATGGCCGACGTCTCGCCCCCTTACATGAAAAGTGATTTCTCCTATCTGATTCCGGCGGCCTCTTCGATCCATAACCTCGCAGATGCGGATCAGGCGGGGATTCGGATCGCAGTACCGCGGGGGGATGCGGTCGACCTGACTCTAAGCCGCCTGCTGAAGCGGGCGACATTAGTGCGTGTCGATAACCAAGCTGCAGGGGCTGCCTTGCTACGCGCCGGACAGATCAGCGCTTACGCGGCACCGCGCCCGGTGCTGCTGGAGCTTTCGGCTCAGTTGCCGGGCTCCCATGTGATCGAGGAAGCGTTTGCGACTATTTCTTTTGCGGCCTTCGTTCCAAAAGGCCACACGGAGCATTTGGCCTACGTGAGCGAGTTTCTCGACGAGGCCAGGGCCTCCGGACTGTTGCAGCAGTTCATCGAGCGCACGGGCTTGCGCGGGTTCAACGTGGCGCCGTCGAAGCCAAAATGAATGCCGTCCATGAGGCCGTTGAGGTTTGATTCCATCCTGCTCTGGGTAGGACCATTTCAGGAAAAATCCAAGCGGACTCAAAATTGATTTTTGGCCTTGGTGCCAGGAGAGGCATCTCATGTAACGTCTAAGCTACTGATTGTACACGCATTTTGCGCGGTAAAATCCGTCGATACCAACAGAGATACCAACGAATTTTTCAAGGATGCGCGCCCGGTGGGCGCTTCTCTTTTATTGTGCCTGCAGTCGACGGCGTCGCGCAGTCAGGCACGTTGGATTGATGCGAGCTTGATGAAGGCCAGATAGTGGTCGCGACACGCCGACATTGCTTGATCTTGTTGAAGAATCGTTCGATCAAGTTGCGCGCGCGGTACAGGTATGGGCTAAAGCAGATAGGGTCTTTGCGATTACGCTTCGATGGGATATTGGCCCACGCGCCTTGGCGGCGGGCGAGCTCCCTGATCCAATCGGCGTCGTATCCACGATCTGCGAGCAGCATCGTTTGCGGAAGCAAAGCGCTGAGAAGAACCGAACACAGCCGATTGTCGTGCGCCTCACCCGGTGCCAGAGCGAGATGGACCGGCAGGCCATTGGTGTCGACCACCGCGTGAATCTTACTCGTGAGGCCCCCTCGCGAGCGACCCATATCTTGGTGATTGTTATCCGCGATGCAGGCTCCGTGCTGGTGTACGCGTACGACGGAGGTATCGATCATCTGCACCGCCGCGTCATGACCGGTGGCCAGCGCATCCATGAACCGGTCCCATACGCCAGCCTGCCACCAACGAACGAAGCGATCATAGCAAGCGGTGCGGGGACCATAGGTTTCCGGCAGATCGCGCCATGGCGTGCCCGAACGCAGGACCTAAAAGATGCCGTTGAGCACGCGTCGGTCATTTACGCACGGAACGCCGCGCGGCTTGTTCGGCAGCATCGGCTTGATCGCGGCCCATTCATAATCGGTGAGTTCATAGCGCATGACTCGAGGCTCCGGTTTGGGAGCTTGAATCACGCGCCGGGCGATACCATCAACCCGCGAAGGCCCGTCGCGGCAGATGCCATTGCCCTGAATTTAATGCCGCTTTCGGGGGCACAACGGACATGGCCTGGCCTGTCGCCGCTTCGGGGCAGCCGTGAATGACCCATTTCGTCACTTCGCCACTGTCAATTACCGCACTGCGAAAGGTTCATTCGATAACGTCATCGGCGATGGCGAGCAATTTGGCTGGCACTTGGGGGCCGAGAGTCTTGGCGGTTTTGAGATTGATTAAAAACTCAAACTTGGTCGGTTGTCCGTTCATTTGGCACTCGTGCGCAGCGCCAATCTTGGTCGTTCCGGAAGTCGCCCCGAACTTGGCTACGCTTTGGGCACTGGCGCAAAGGAGGACGACGATGGTCCTGAAACGTTCAATGATCAGGGCGCCTCGTCAGCGACAATTTCCAGAAACTTACACTCGATAATTGCGGACCGCCCAGACCGCTAAGGGGGACAAGGCGTGCCTGTCTCAGTTAACATCCGCACCGCGATAGAGTGGAACAAGTGCGTCGCGCAAATGGACTGAGACCACAATGAATGAGATTCAACCGCACATTCCGACTGAAGTTTATCTCGACTTTCTAGGACGAACGATTCCAATCCACTGGAACTATCACGCCATGCTGATGGTTGGGGTCTGGTTCATGCTGGTTCCCATCTGCATCATCACGATCCGGTTCGGCAAGCCAAAACCAACGCTCAACGGCATCCGGGTAAAAGTCTCGATCTGGAACGCAGCGTGGTGGTGGTTCAGCGTTCACAAATACGGCCTGATGCTGGCGATCGGCCTGGCGCTCGCCGGCGCGATCGTAGCGATAATGGTCAGAGGCGGCTTTAGCGGCTCGTTGCACTCGATCTTCGGAATTACCACGGTCACTCTGGGATGTTTGCAGATCGCCGGGGGCTGGCTCAGAGGAACCCATGGTGGCCGAAACTACTACACGGCCGATCCGAACGATCCCGCGACCTGGCATGGCGATCATTACGACATGACCCGGCGCCGACGGATTTTCGAGACCTATCACAAGACCGCAGGCTATTTTGTCTACTTCTTCGCTGCCGGCGCGGTCGCTACGGGCATGATGCAATATCCGATGCCGGGACTGGCGGCATTCATCATCGCCGTCGTGCTTGTCGCGTTCGTGCTGTCCATCGTGCTGGAGTACAAGGGGCTGCGCTACGACGGCTACCGTGCGGCGCACGGCTACAATCCTGAGCATCCCTTCAACAAGGCTCGCGAAAAACTGTAACGACGTTCATGGCCGTAGCACGCGGCCCGCGCCCCGACATTTTCAGGAGCGACACGCATGACCAGCCAAAATCTGCCCAAGCCGGACTTCGTCAAGAACATGAAGCTGATCGGACATACCGATCAAGGTGGGCGACCGGATGGCGTGCAACTGATGGTCAACAAAGGCTACGTCTTCGTCGGCCACATGTTTTCCAATGGTTTCAGCGTGATCAACGTACGCGATCCGCGCAAACCCAAGCCGGTCAAATATATGCCGGCGCCGCCGAATACCTGGATGATCCACCTGCAGACCCACGGCGACCTGCTGCTGGTGATCAATGCCAGGAACATGTTCGCGGCCAAAGAGTTCCAGGACGAGCGACAATATTACCGGGGTTCGCACGCCGAGCAGTCCGACGCCGCCGACGCGACCAAGATACACGAGCGCAACTGGACAGCGGGCATGGGTGTCTACGACATTTCAAACCCGGAGGAGCCTCGTCAGATCGGCTTCATGCCGATCGAGGGCGGCGGCATTCACCGCATCTGGTATGTGGGCGGGCGCTGGGCCTATGCATCGGCGCTACTCGACGGCTACTCCGACTACATCTTCATGACCATCGACATGGCCGATCCCACCAAGCCGAAGGAAGCCGGCCGCTACTGGCTGCCCGGCATGAACACGGCGGCCGGCGAAAAGCCGGACTGGCCGTCAAACCGGCGCTATGGATTGCACCACACCATCGTCAACGGCGACACTGCCTACGGCGCTTGGCGCGACGGCGGCCTGGTGATGATGGATGTGTCCGATCGGAGCGCCCCCAAACTCATAGTCCATCGCAACTGGTGTCCGCCCTATGGCGGCGGAACGCACAACTGCCTTCCCCTGCCCGACCGTCAGTTGCTGGTCGTGGCGGACGAGGCGGTGCTCGACCATTGCGAGGACGGAATCAAATACATCTGGATGTTCGATATCCGCGAGCCTGCAAACCCGATCAGCATCTCGGTATTCCCGACTCCGGACGAAGCCGACTATGTAAACAAAGGCGCGCATTTCGGGCCGCACAACATCCATGAAAATCGTCCGGATGCGCTGCTCAGTTCGACCCTCATATTTTCAACCTATCAGAACGCCGGCATTCGCGTCACCAACATTAGCAATCCCTACCGTCCCAACGAGGTAGCCGCGTTCGTGCCGCCAGCGCCCGAGCGGCTGGTCGATCACCGCCCGCACCGAGTCAAAGTCATTCAGACCTGTGACGTTTGGGTGTCCACCGATGGGCTGGTCTACAGCACTGACTTCAATGGCGGCCTGTATATTATCGAGTATCAAGGGTGAATCACCCGACGACATCATTGAATGCGCACGGTGTAATGTCGTTTTTGGCCCGTTCCGACCGTTCGGGCATGGTCGCTATCGGGGTGTTGCGCACGGCGGCCCCGTACCTGACGCCAAGCAAATGGTTTTATTTCGGCTGTATGCTCGGATCGCGTCCTGGAACTTGGGGCGGCGGAATAACCGAGGTGTCTCCGGTTTTGGGAGTCGGCGCCGTCATTCCAGAGTTGACCTCCGGAGGGCAGATGACTCCCGCATTGCTTTGGTCGTGCTCAAGCGTTTTGTTGGATCGCTCCTGAGGGGTGCAACCCTTGCCATCGGTCGTCGGTGCTTGTGCAAAGGCGATTGAGCTCGCCGCAAAGAGCGCTACAGCGGCCACGCAGCTTTTTTCCAGTACGTTCATTTGGCCACTCCTGTTTGCGGGCGGGCCCCTAGTGATAACTTTCGAAGAGACAGCGAGTTCCTAGGCGCGGCCGACCGCCCGCTCCGTCACCCCCACATGCGGAGAATGCCAACCGTACAGGCTTCCCGGGCGCCTACCTTGATCTCGATCAAAGGAAAAGCCCCGACGTTGCCGGCCGGGACTCCAAGAGTTGCCGGGCTCAGATGACAGAACTATCCGGATCTTCTCTTCGGACGAATGACGCTTGCGAGTTGCCCGGCGGATGTTCTTCGCGCGGTCGGTCTTTTCGATATTGACTCCCTCGATCTTCTATCGCGCGTGCGGTGTTTGAGGAGGCGACCTGTGGATCGCAAGAGCTCAACCACGATGATTTTCGTGCCCGGCGGCACCTATCGCATGGGTTCGGACAAACATTATCCCGAGGAGGCACCCGTCCACCGCGTCACCGTGAATGAGTTTTGGATCGACCGAACACCGGTCACGAACGGGCAGTTCAAGGAATTCGTCAAGGGGACCGGCCACGTCACTTTTGCGGAAATTTCGCCCGATCCAAAAGACTACCCGGGCGCGCTGCCGCACATGCTCTATGCGGGCTCCCTCGTCTTCTCACCGCCGTCGCGCTCGGTCGATCTGCGCGACTGGAGTCAGTGGTGGACCTTTCTCAAGGGAGCGGATTGGCTCCATCCCTACGGGCCGAAGAGCAATGTCAACAATCTCGACAATCATCC
>Ga0182024_10025860_pt1 | contig 10334 bp, 7 predicted proteins | sample P32metaG_FD_120480 | JGI IMG/M metagenome (GOLD analysis project Ga0182024, IMG submission 120480) | Permafrost microbial communities from Stordalen Mire, Sweden - P3-2 metaG (Illumina Assembly) | ecosystem: Environmental > Terrestrial > Soil > Wetlands > Permafrost | place: Sweden: Stordalen...
ATCGGTGGAATGGGAATCGAGCCGAAGCTGCCAAGTGCTTGAAAAGATGGTGAGCGCGGTAGGAATCGAACCTACAACCTACTGATTAAGAGTCAGTTGCTCTGCCAATTGAGCTACGCGCCCACGGTGGGGATTTGGCTGGTAGGACGAACCGAAATTATAGCATCCGGGGCGCTTCCCGCAGCGAACAAGCATGACCGCGCTCATCCATTCTGGGTTCTGCTTCCAGCCAAATCTTCTAGAATAATGTTCTAGACAAATCGCAATCCCAGCGGCCTGCGAACCTGAGTGGCATGGCGCAAATCGAAACTCGCCGGCTCGATTGCAACCACAACGCCCTCAGTTGGTGTCGGGACCTTCACCGCGCAGCCCCGCCGTTGCAGCTTCTCCGCATCGGCATTCGGCGCTGAAACAGTACACTACCTCTTGCAGGTGGACTATGGGCGCGGGCTCACGACGGACTTGGCGATGGCTGGAGATTACCTTGTGCGTATGCGGCTTCGCCATTGCCGCCTCAGGTCGTTGGGCGCGGACATTTCAACCGCCGGGACAGTCACTTCCGGAAACGCAGCCGCCAGTCTTTCGCGCTGAACACAACGAAGTGGAAGTGATTGTAATTGTACGTGACGGCAAAGGCCACGTGGTCAGTAACCTTAAGCAAAGCAATTTCGAAATTCGTGATAACGGCAAGCCGCAAAGCATCACCAATTTTGCGATTCAGGGCACGACGCAGTACCAGACAACTCCCCAGCCAAGCCAACCCACCGCGCCGGTGGCTGCCCCACCGACCACGTGGCAGCGAAGATTCGTCGCGTTGTTTTTCGACGATGTGCACACTGAAGCCGGGGACTTCGCGCGCGTCCAGAAAGCGGCCGAGCAATTCGTGCAGCAGAGCTTGCCGCCCCAAGACCGCGTCGCAATCTTCAAGGCCTCGGAGAATGGCGAAGTCGCATTCACTAATGACAAACCCAAACTGCTGGCCGCGATCGACGCACTGCGCGTACACCCCGCCAGGAACCTTTCCACCGTGACACAATGCCCGCGCATCACGAATTATGAGGGTTACCTGATCGTGAATCATCTTGATCCGGAAGCTCTAACCATGGTGACCCTGCGCTTGAGGAATTGCATGTGTCCTCCTCCCGACAGCCAAGGCTGCCCAACAATGGATAATCTCAAGGTCATGGCGGAAGGGTATGCCGAACAGACATGGCAATTCCAGTTGGACGCAGCGCAGCGGCTGCTGGCGGCGCTCGATCTCACAGTCCGCGTGCTCGGGACCATGCCGGGCCGCAGGATGCTGATGTTGAGCTTTTCCGGATTTCTTTCTGGCGACCTCGAGCCCGATGTGGACCGGGTGATGACAATGCCCTGCGCCGCGGCGTTGTGATCAATGCGCTGAACGCCAAAGGTCTCTACGCGGAGGCTCCAGGCGGCAATCAAAGAGAGCAAAGCCTGGAAGGCACGTTCAGCGTCAGCCCTCGAAACTCGATGTATGAGACCCAACAGGTTTTCGCGCGCATGGAAGCCGAAAAGGGAGCCATGACCGATTTTGCGGAGAGCACCGGCGGCAAATTTTTCAATAACAACAATGATTTTCTGCGCGGCCTCAATGAACTCGCGGCGCCCGAGGTTTCCTATCTGCTGGCGTTTTCGCCCCACCCGCTGAAACACGATGGAAAGTTTCACAACCTCAAGGTGGAAGTAAAGACAACTGGCCACATCAGCGTGTACGCCCGCAAGGGATATTTTGCGCCGGCCGATGAGAAAACCAAAACCGCAAAGGCCGGTGCAGCCTCAGCATTGGATGTTCCACCTCTCGAGCCAAAAATTTCCGTGCCCCCAACATCGAAAGCTCCGGCAACTACGCCGGCAGGTGCGGAGGCAGCGGCACCGACACCGACGGAGGCAACCAGCGAGACTCCTGCGCAGCCCGCAAACGATGCTTCCAAGGCTGCTCCACCGCAGCCGCAGTCCAGTCCGGCTTCAGCAAGTGCCTCGTCCGCATCCCTCGCGGTGCAGCCTCCATCCGCGGACGCTGCCGCCGAGATCGCCTCCAAGCGGGCATTCTTGAATCGCGCGTCGCGTGAGGTAGGACATTACATTCAGGCCTTCGCTGATCTCACCACGGATGAAACGCGCGTTATGCAATCGTTCGATGAGCGCGGCTTCGCAGACAAGCTGCGTTCCATGCAATCCGCGCTGGTGGTCTATCGGCTTCGAAACGATTCAGAAAGTGTGCTCGAGATCGCGACGTGATTTCAATCGACGGGCACGAAGTCAAAGGACATGCCGCACGAGCCACAAAATTGTGGCGTGAAATGGCCGCGGCCCGTTCCCTGCAAGAGGAAGTCCGGCGCCTTAAGGCCGACAGTGAACGCTACGATATTGGATTGGAGGAGACGGGTCTAACGGTATTCGAAGGCCTGCCGCTGCGCTCGCGCTGCGCGGGGGATTTCACTTTTCGGGAGGTACGGCACGAAATCGCGAACGGACGTCCCGTGCGGGTTTTTGCTTACCAGCAAGTCCGTCCTTGTAGTGTAGTCGCCTACCATTTTGCCCTGCCACCCGAGTTTGCGGATTCCGCATTGCTACATGCCGGCGAACTTACATTGGATGCTGAAACTGGCCAGGTGGTCCGCGAAGAGCGCAACGTGTACGCCGGCGGCCCCGGGAAAAATGCACCCCGCGTCGCCCACATTACTCTCGGCTACACCGATAGTCCATTCGGTATCCTAGTGCCGAAGACAATCGAGATTGAGACCTTCGTTCCGCGTGTGATTCGTATGACGAATGCGGGGTTCGGGTTGCATGCGCGCACGGTGCAGAGCTATGGCCCGTTCTCCCGCTTCGAGGTCAGCGTAGGGGAGAAAGTTTCAGCGCCTGTTCCCTGAGTTCGAGTGGCGCTCCGCGCCAAAGAACGTAGTTCGGTAACCAGTTTTCAAGGTTGAGTTCGCCCCGCACGTTCAACCCGCGAGACACTACGAACGCTGGCGAACTTCCGCCGGCAGACTCCTTGAGTCGCTGGTTAACGAATGCCGCGAGGGCAACTGGTCCGCTGCGATCGGAGGACGGCGCTCGACCGTGCCGATCACCGGCGCCTCATCCATGCCATCGGCATATGCCATAGAGGCGAAACGCTGCTCGCTGCACATGCGATCGATCATGCGTTGCTGCCGTCCGTTGAGCACGGCGTGAGGGAGAATGGGAAAATTGCGGAACATCCAGAGCAAATATACCCGCTGTCGGAATGAAGGCATCACATAGCGCGGACCGATGGGTGTCTGTACCTGCACCACACCGGCCGCCAGTTTTTCAATCAACATGACTGGGCCCACCTGGAACCTGAAATTGGCCAGAGCAATTCTAGGGCCGCTATTATTGCAGGCCCACAATGCAATTGGGAAGCCTTTTTTTCCTGATTTACGAATATATTGATCGAAGCTCCAGCTTGCCTTCCACGATTGGGAAATTTCGCCCCAGATGCGTCCTGAAAGGGGCGTGACCGCAGCCCGCGCGGGGAAGATCGCGATGAGATCAGATCGCGACTTCGGGGAGGATGTCCATGCGGCGGATCTGGGCCGCCACCCCGAATTCTGATCCCTGTTCTTCCACTCGGACGATGGTGGCCTGGCAGCACACCCAGCACTTTTCGCCGGAAGTGAGTTCGGGAGGAAGAATGAGCACCAGCTCGACGTCCGTGCCCTTTTCCATGCGGGACTTGGTGTAGAGGAAGACTCCGTTGGCGCTGACATCGCGAGTCTGCGCTGTCTGATCCGCGCCCTTGGCGGTGCGCACACGAGCGTCAACGCGGGCGGAGATTCTTTTTCCGGAGCGGCGCTCGGTGTCGGCCTTCATGCGGGCGAAGTGCCCACCTACTGTACACTAACGCCGCGAATTGGACGAGAAGCTCCCGCGCGCAGCCGGGCTTTGCGCACGCTGGACAGCCGAGAGCCTGCCCCTGAGCGAAGTCGAAGGGCGGCTGTGGCTACATGTTAGATGATAGGGCGCTTGGCGCGAACTGCCGGGACCACCAAGGCCTGCTCCAGGGTGGGCACGTTGGTGCCGCGCAGTTTGGCTTCCGCTTCGTGCAGCTTATCGGTCTGGGCCGTTTGGTAGTAGGCCTGCACCAGCAATTCCAGGGTGAAAGGATTGTCCTGATCCTCTTCCAGGTCCGCGATAGCGTCCTGGTATTTCTTCTGATCCATCAGCATAGTTCCAGCGGCGCCGTTGTAAGAACTCTGAATGACGCGGTTGCGGCTGCCGCTAGCCATACCCTCGAGCTGCTGCAGAGACTTGTCCGCCAGCGGTTGGTCGCCCGCGCGAGCGGCTCGGACGGCGCGGTTGCGGAGGATGCGCGACATCTCTTCGTTGCGGTCCGAGGTGGAAAGGGTCGAGCGATGGCTAAGCGATTCCTCGGCCAGCTTGAGATGCTTCAGAGCAACGTTGTCGTCGCTCTGATACTCCGCCATTTGGCGGAGCGCCTGTGCTTCCTGCAGATCCTGCTCCTTGGCATGAGCAGTCTCGGCAATCTCTAGAAGATTCTTGTCGGCTTCTGCGTAGTTGCCGTCGCGCACGAAAGTCATTGCTTTCTGCATGCTGTAAGTGAGGCGGTCGGCTTCATTGTGGGCGAAGCGGATGGCCTTGTCGTATTCAATGCGGGCCTGCTGCTGATTGCCCATGAGAGCGTAGGTATCGCCGAGGCCCAGTTGCGAGGTCACGAAGTCGGGATCGATCTTAAGCGCGGCGCGATAGTGCGTGAGTGAGCCTTCGAAGTTTCCTGCCATGCGCAGCAGTTCTCCGTAGGAATCCTGCGGATTGGGCTGCTGGGGAAGCAGGGCAACATAGCGATCCATGGCCGCAAACGCATTGGCAAATTTCCGGTTGCGGGCATCGACATAGGCAAGATCGTTCAGGGCAGCTGGGAAATTTTTGTCGATGGCGAGCGCCTTCTCCATCATGCGCCGCGCCTGGTCGTCGCCGTTTTCGCCCATCAGCCAGTTGCCCGCGAGATAAAAGAGATGCTTGTCATTGGGATACATCTCGAGCATGTCGTTCATGGCGGTGATGCCGCCGAGGAAGTCGCCTTCCTGCACTTTGGAAACCCAGGCAATCATCAACTGCTCGCCGGGCGTTTCTTTGGGCGCGAGCGCCTTGGCTTTCGCGCGAGCCGCGCTGACTTCCTGGGGATTGCCGCTGTTGAAGGCAATCCATGCCCAGGCGACGGCAAGATTGGGATCCTCCTTGACGGCCGCGCGCCATTCCTCGTTGCAGCGCTCAAGATAAAGATTTTCGTAGTCAACCATGCCCTTTTCGTAAAGCTCACGGGCTTTGGGATACGCGGTTGTGACCGGCAGCGTGGTTGATTCACCCTTCTTCAGGTGGTGCGCGTAAAGCGGCGCGGCGAGAAACAGACCGAGAGCGAAAATGGCGCGGGACTTCTGGGAACAAGCCTGTATTAGAAGAGTGCGTATTTTTAGGGAAGCGATGCGGCGCATCAAGATCTCCGGAACAGAGCTTTGTGGGGAGGTGATTACGAGACGAGGGTAACATCGGCGTAACCGTGCGACGAGGTGACGAAAGACGTAGGTCGAACGTGAAGAGCGGTGGTTGGTGGGGACAGCGAAAGTTGCTGGAGTTCGGTTCTCTAGTGTTGCACAGAAGAATTTATTGGCATGGTGGCCACCTCCGGACACGATTTTCTCAATGCCAATTTTTACATAGACCGTACGAGCGTCCTCCGAGGTTACTGGGTTGAAACCGACCGGAAGATTGTACTTCGCGCCTTCGAGCTCACCGAAAGCACCTTGCGCGATCCCTTTACAAGAATTGGAAAGCCAGAGCCGCTGAAGTAGGTATTCGCTGGATGCTGGTCGCGCCGGCTCACTCAGGAACACCGGCTCGTCTACCGCGTCAGCGAACGAGGATTGATTTTCTGCAGGCGCGGTATCACGACTAATTGCGGAAATGTTTACTCGTAGCGCAGGGCTTCGATGGGATTGAGCCGCGCGGCTTTGATGGCGGGCAGCATGCCGCTGATGATGCCCACGAAGCTCAGGATTGCGGTCGACCAGATCAGGGTGGCGGAGTCGATGTAAAGGTGAATGTCGCCTTCGCTAGCGTTGTCTTCAAAAGCGCTCCACAGGGTGAGTGATCCCACAGACCACGAGACCACATACGCTAGGATCACGCCCAACAGTCCGCCCAGCGCGGTGATTACCAGGGCTTCTGTGAGGAACTGAAACAGAATGTGCCAACGGTGTGCGCCCAAGGCCTTTTCCACGCCGATTTCGCGGGTGCGCTGGGTGACCGATACCAGCATGATGTTCATCAAGCCTACGCCGCCGATGCCGAGGGTGAGCAGGCCGATAAAGCCCAGCAAAATCTTGATGCCGGTGGAGATCACCTGCAAATCCATGAGGTCGGCGAAGACGTCGAAGACGAAAATGGCGCGCTGATCCTTGGGATTGAACCCGTGGTGGAAGGCCATGGAGTCGCGGACGGCCTTCACGACTTTGGCATGGTCGCCTTCATACTCCATGACGACCGAGCTCAAGTAGTACGTGTTGATCAGATCGCTCATGGCGCTGTAGGAAACGTAGACGTGCTCGTTGATGTTGTCGTCCCCATTCTGGACCTGATGCTTGAGCACGCCTACGATCTGATAGGAAATGCCGTCAAGGCGGACGTTCTCGCCGAGCGCGTTCTGGCCGGAGAAGAGTTTCTTCTTCGCGTCGGAGCCGATTACCGCGACGCGTGTGTGCGTAAAGTCGTCGGCCTCGCTGAAAAACGTACCTTCCACGACATCCATCTTGCGCATGCGGCCATACGAGGCATAAACGCCGCTGATACCGTAATTCGCGCTGCGCGTGCCATAGGCGACCACGCAATTCTTGAACGCCTCCGGCGAAACGCGCTTCAGCAACGGAACTTCGGCGCGGATATAGTCGAGATCGTTGACCGTGAGGCGAACCTGGGTCCCGGCCTTGGTGCCACCGGCCTGCAACTCGGTGCGGCCGGGAAAAATGAAGACCAGGTTGGTGCCGAAGGAGTGGAAAGCGGACCACAATCCGCGTTCAAAGCCAGTGCCGTAGGCGAGGAGAAGTACGACCGTCGCGATTCCCCACGCCATGCCGAGCATGGTCAGCACGCTGCGGCGCCGGTTGTGGCGGAGCGCGTTGTAGGCTTGCGCGGCGAGATCGAGGATCATGAAAGACAGCTCCTAGCTACTGGCTTCTTCGACAGTCTAGATTTTTGATTGCTGATGGTTTGACTTTTGATTGAAAAACCTAACTCTCGCCGTTTCTCAATCAGCAATCAGCAATCATTCCTGCCGCAACGCCTCAACCGGCGGCAGCAATGCCGCTTTTCTTGCGGGGTACAGGCCTGCGGCTATTCCCGCGATCGCTAGCGAGCCGATGGCTGCAAGGGCTGAGGCCGGGATGATGCGGGGCGTGTCAAAGCCTTCGGGCGCAGGCAACATAGCCAGCAGAGTTACGAAACCGGTTGCGATGGCCAATCCGATGCCGCCGCTGAAGGCGGTGAGAAACGCTCCTTCGACGAAAAACTGCGTCAGGATGGCCCGATAGGTTGCGCCCAGCGCCTTGCGCAGGCCAATCTCTTTCGTGCGCTCAGTGACCGAGACCAGCATGATGTTGATGATGCCGATGGCGCCGAGGCCCAGCGTTACTACGCCGACCACGCCCAGGAACCAGTCCATGGCATCGAAGATTTTTCCTACACGCTTCATGTTCTCAATCGTGTCCCAATCTTCGAAGGCGTCTTGTAGCTTGGGACTGAAACCGTGGCGGCGCGCGAGGATGCGATGGATCTCGTCTTTCGCTTCCGCGTGCAGATCTTTGGAGATCGGCTGATAGTTCAGGAACGAGATCGCGTCCTCGGAATTCGCTTTGATCAATGGGAAGAGATCGCGCATGGTTTCGATGGGGATGAAGATGCGCGAGTTGGTGCCGTTATTGCCGTCGCGTCCGACTTTTGCGACTACGCCAACGACATCGAAATTAATGCCGTTCAGCAGAATCGTTGAACCGACGGCGGGCCGTCCTGGAAACATGTTCTTGAGAAGCTCCCAGCCCACCACGGCGACGCGGCGGCGTTCCAGGTTGTCCTTGTCGTTGAACCATCTGCCGGGCTCTACAGGGACGTTGCGAATCTGGTTGTAATCGGAGGCCACGCCGAAAACCTGGCCGTTGGTCGATCCGTAGTCGCTGACTGCGCGGATATCCTCGCGATTCAAGACCGGCGACAACGCGCCTACGAACTGAGCCTCGTTGCGGATCGCCAAATAATCTTTATAAGTGAAGTAATAGGTCTGCCCGGACTGCGTGCTGCCCTCGACGGCAGAAATCCGTCCGGGAAACATGAACATAATGTTTTGTCCAAGAGTGGCGAGCTGCTTTTCCTGGCCGCTGCGGAAGCCTTCTCCCAAACCTACCAGGAGCAACAGGGAGCCTACGCCCCAGGCAATTCCGAACATGGTCAGGAATGAGCGCAGTTTATGCGCCCAGAGGGTCGACAAAGACTGCCGGATGATGTCGAGAAGCATTCGCATATAGCTTTGTAAATCATGCCCCCACGCCTCCGGGGAGGGGCGTGGGGGCACCCGGGTAACGTTCAGGCGAGGGGTCTCAATCCCGCCCAACCATCTGATCAGTAGTACGCAGCCGGGCTATTCGAAGTTCCCTGCTGTAATTAGGTAATTAGACCCCGAAGAGTAGAAAAAGGTTAGCTGCATGGCGAGCGCAAAATAGCGGGCGCGCTTCTAAAAACAGCTTAAGAATGACCCTTAAGAGAAGAGTTCATTCGCGCACATATGCCAAGTTGTCGAACCTTAGACCGTCGCCGTGTTTTAAGGAGAAGTTGACTCGCGAACAGGCCTCGGTCCACCCGGTCCGCAGTCGTCGCAGTTCACCCGGCTTCAGGTTGATCGACACGGCGCGAGCGCCCTCCGTTTGAATAGCGATGCCTGCCTCGGACGCGCCGCCGTTATAAACATCCACGCCGACAAAGACACGCGGATTTGGGAAGGAGAATTCCAGTTGCTGGGCCGTGGGATCGGCCGCAATGAGGTTGAACGTGCCAAACTTGCCGCCTGGCGCGCCGATCTTCCACTCGTGCTGCGGCCAGTCGATCAGTCCGGAGGGATAGGGATATTGACTGCTTAGTTCCGTTCCGGCCGCCAGGTGCGGATCGTCGAATGTGACGTAGAGCGGAGGAACGCTTTCGCTTTTGCCCTGAATGTCGATATCGCGCGCGACGTCGTGACGAATTCGCAGTACGCACGTCGATTCATCAAAAACAAACCCCTGCTGATCGAGAGCCTTGCGATGCCGCAACGGCCGCCCGTTCGCCGTCACCGAGTCGGGGATAAAGTTCAGCCGCAGCACGTCGGTCGACCCATCATCGAAGGTGGAATAGGTCACCGAGCCTTTGCGGTAGCTTATCTTCGTGACAACGGAAGACGAACCCAACAAGTGCGACTCGTCCGCCGGCGCCCACTCCGGCACCGCCCAGAAGGCATCCATCAGGCGCCGTGGACCGTCTGCGAACTGGTCGGTAAACCACCACTGGTTCTCGCCGAAGGGGGCGTGCGCTCCGCCGGGCAGTCCCTGGAAGTAGGTTACCCAATTGAAGGATCGGAAAGCGGCCTCGCGGTAGTCCGGATCGCCGGTCTTGGCGTAGTAAAGCGCTTCCACGGCCGCCAGTCGTGCGGTGTGGCTATCGCAGCATTGATTGGGAAGGTTGCAGCAGAAGTTGATGCCGTTCCCCTGTTCCGTGGTCACCGTGGCACCGTGCACAATATACTTGGGCCATTTTGGCGTGGTCTTTACCCATGCGATCAGTTGCCGCGCGTGTTCCTTCCACTGGGGATCTTTTTCTGGATGCAGCAGAACGTAGCGGGCGAATTCCAGAGGGATCACCTGATTCATGTTTCCCATGCTGGGTACGACGTCTTCGAAATACCCCACCCACACATTGTTGGTCAGCGGATAAGTCTTGAACCACGACCACGCGCCTTGCCGGACGCGGGCGTAACCGGCAACGTCGCCTTGATGCAGTCGCAGTAGTTCGTCGAAAAGCATGATGGGCTCAATCACATTGGCCGAATACGGTCCCATGGGAGCGCCTTCGATCCTGCCATCGCGCGCGTAACATCGCACCGGCCACGGAGAGTGGGTCTCGTCTCCCAGCTTGTAGTTCCTGACCAGCGCGTCGGCGCACAGAATGGCGGCCTGCAGGTACTTTGTGTTGCCCGTCATTTCGTACAGTCGCAGATAGGCGTACCCATCTTCGCCCACCACGTGAGGTTCAAT
>Ga0182024_10025861_pt1 | contig 10333 bp, 8 predicted proteins | sample P32metaG_FD_120480 | JGI IMG/M metagenome (GOLD analysis project Ga0182024, IMG submission 120480) | Permafrost microbial communities from Stordalen Mire, Sweden - P3-2 metaG (Illumina Assembly) | ecosystem: Environmental > Terrestrial > Soil > Wetlands > Permafrost | place: Sweden: Stordalen...
AGCGTAGTGCGGCTTTTCTTGAGGCAAAGCCGCGCCGGGCTTGGCTGTTCCGTATACACCAGAAGTGAAAATACCTTACCGGAAGTATTTCGGCGCAGAGCTGCCCAAATTAGCGGGAAACCGGGTTGTTGGAGGGTGTAGTTGGCTGATTCCATTGAGGAGCGATTCGCCAAACGAACTGTTGCGGTACAAATTGCACCGGGAGTTCTTTGCCTTGCGCTCGATTCCTATTTTTTGGCGCTCCCATTAACGTGCCCGACACGACCTCCGAGTCCCGAAGGGACGGCGTGAAAGTAGCCCAGGACGTCAGTCCTGGGTGCACATTGGACTCAAATCAAAAGAGTCCCCGCAGGGGACGGCTGAAAAATGTGTGCGATAAATTCAGCCGTTCCTTGCGGGACGGACTCATTTGTTAATCCTACCTAGGACTGACGTCCCGGCCTACTTTCACACCGTCCCTTCGGGACTGCTCCGTGCTCCCGGTGAGATATCCGGCCTCACTGCCGATGGTCCTCGGTGAATGCTTCAGGTGCTGTCCAAATTGACCGCTCCAAAAAGCCAATTTAAACAAGTCTGATTCCGGCGCCTCCAGATGACGGAAATCAGTATTTCCAGCTCATGTCCGCGCCGGGTGGGGCGGTCTTCTGGATGCGGTCCATGATCTTGGGCAGGTACATGGTGTTGTAGTGCAGGCGTGAGAGCGCATTAGGCAGCTTCGGGTCGCCGTTCCAGCAGTGCTCCGCCCGGTCGCCGTATTTGACCTCGCCTTCATACGGGACCCCGTGGCCGGGGCTGCCCGTCTGGTCGAGGAAATCCTGCATGAGGTACACGGCGTCGTTGAGGAAGTAAGTATCTGCGGACCCAACGTAGAGATGGAGCTTGCCCTGCAGTTGGGCCCCCAGCTTATCCCAGTCGCGTTGCAGGATCGCGCTCAGGTCAAAGTGATCGTGCCAGTAGGCGGCGACCTGGCGGTCGATGGCGCCGGTTTGCTTGTCGAAGATCTGCGCCGGGTAGCCATCCGGCCCAACCGGGCCATAAACGGCTTGCCAGATATCAAACTGCTCTCCGGAACGCCCGTGGTCGCCCAGGGCAGCCTCGTAGGCGACGTTGTCGCGGAAGGACATGAGCGTCTGGCCGAGGTAGTTGCGCATAGCCGGCTGCTCGATCTGCTTATGAGCGCCTTCGAGGTAGAAGACGTTGGGTTGCTGGTAGAGGTCGGCGGTCATGTAAGCGTGGAAGTCGACCGGGTCAGGGCAGGCGACGAACGCGCCGTTGTAGTGCGTGGGATAGAAGAGCTGCACCGCGAGCGATTCCCAGCCCCCGGTAGAGCCGCCATAGACGAAGTGAGCCCAGCCATCGGGCAGCCCGCGAAACTGCTTCTCGATGGCGGGAATCAGCTCGGTCTCGATCGCGTCGCCGTAAGGGCCGAGGTTGGCGGAGTTGACCGCGTAGGAGTCGTCGTAGAACGGGTTGGCGTGTTGGATCTTGGCCACCAGGATGCGGGGAAAGCCGGGGCTGATCCACTGCTTGTATTCGTTGTAGGCTTCCTGCTGCTCAATGCGGTTGTAGCCGGCCAGGTGAAAGCGCTCCGAGTAATCGGGCTTGAGGTCGGGGTCGGGAGGCGTGGTGCGGAAGTCGTCCATGCCGTCGACGAAGTGATCGTGAAAGATGGCGATAGGGAAGTGGGCGTTGGGATGCTCGTCAAAGCCCTCCGGCACCAGGATGATGGCGGAGAGATACATCGGTGTGCCCCAGAACTTTGTCAGCAGTTGGCTCTGGATGCGGATGTGGCGGATGTACTTGGTGTCGGGCTTAGGGACGATGGGCGGGAGGGTCTCGGTGAGCGACACGGCAAGCTTGGTGTGGCGGTCGATGTGGACCTTGGCCGGCTTGGAGTAGAGATTCCCCGGGGCAAGGTTCCAATGTTGGCCTTCGCCGCGGTCTGGCGCCAGCTTCACCGTCGTGCCGTCGGCCCGGTGGAACGTCTGGTAGATGTTCAGCATCGCCTGGACGTAATAGTCGCCCGGGGGCACGTTGTCGAGCGAGCGGATGGGATAGCCGGCGGCCTCTCCGTTGACGATTACAGGCTGGCCGGGAGCCAATCCATCGACGGTCGTGCCGAAGACAAGCTGCGAGCGAGGGGAGTCGTCGATCTGCATGCGCGGCTCGGCGGAGGGATCGGTCGAGAGCAGCAGGAGGACGCGCCCGTCGAGCGGCTTGGAGGAGGAGCTGGCGGGGAAGCTGACGGTGATCTGGGCGGCGAGAGGAACGGCTGCGGCCACCGCAAGCAGTGCGGCGACGAGGCAGGGGAGGTTGCGCTGCATAGGTTGAGAGTATACGAGCGGTATCGATGTGGTTTCCGCGTTCGCGGCCCGCTCCCTTTGCACCAAATGTTTTGCGATACTAATCAGGGTGCCATGTCCAACTTCAAGCGCACTGCCTGCCGGTTGCTCGTCGCCGTTCTCTTCCTTCCTTGGACGCCAGTAGCGCGGGCCAGCGCCTACGATGGACGTCCCAAGCTGGTCATCATCCTGGTGGTCGACCAGTTTCGCGCCGACTACCTTGACCGCTACCGCGCCGATTTCAAAGGCCGCGGCTTCCGGCTCTTTCTCGACCACGGCGCTTACTTTGAAGATTGCTACTACGACTACGCCAACACCAAGACCGCCCCCGGCCACGCCACGCTGGGCACCGGCGCCTACACCGACGGCCACGGGATCTCGTCCAACGAGTGGTGGGATTTGAGCCGCAACAAGGAGCGCCCGGTCACCTCCGTCGAGGACGAGCGCTACCGCATTGTTGGCGCGATCCATCCCGGCAAGGCTCCCGGAGCCTCCCCGCTCAATCTTCGCGCCTCTACCGTTGGCGATTCTCTGCGCCTGGCGACGGTGGGCCAGGCCAAAGTCTTCGGCGTCTCGCTCAAGGATCGCGCCGCCATCCTGCCCGTCGGCTATTCGGCCAACGGCGCTTACTGGATCGATCCCGCCTCCGGCTCCTTCATCACCTCCAGCTACTACATGGACGCGCTTCCGGACTGGGCCACCACCTTCAACACCGGGGACCGTGCCGGGCAGGCCGCTCAGGAAGCCGGCGCAGCCGATACGCGTGACTTCTACAGCGTGGTCGGACGCACTCCGGCGGCCAACGCCTACGAGCTCGACTTCGCGCGCGCTCTCATCACCGGCGAGCAGCTGGGCAACCATCCGGTTACCGACCTGCTGGTCATCAGCCTCTCCGCCACGGACCTGGTCGGCCACCAGTCAGGACCGGACTCGCCCCAGGCGCGCCAGATGGTCGACAGTCTTGACCAGCAGCTCGACAGCTTTTTCACCTGGCTGGATAAGAACATTCCCGGGGGTCTGCCTAATCTCTGGATCGCGCTCTCCGCCGACCATGGGGTTGCTCCCGTTCCCGCCCAGGCTCTTGCCCTCGGCATGCCTGCGGCCAGCATTGACTTGGGCAGGTTCACTGCCAGCCTCAACGACGCCATGAATGCCAAGTTCTCTCCCGGGGAGAAAGTCGAATATCTGCTGCCCCAGCAAGAGCTGCCCTACCTGGCGCTCAATCGCCCGTCCTTTGAAGTGGCGGGCATCAATGAACTGGAGGCGGAGCAGGCCATTCAGCAGGCGATACCCGCTGCCGTTGCTGCCCTCGCGCCACCCGCGCCGGTACCTGGCAGCATTGAGCCTAAATCGGCCGCCCCGGAAGAATCCGCCAGCCAAGCTGCGTCCCAGAGCCCCAATGCCGCCCAACCGCCCAACACCGCCACCAACCCTAACCCGCCCCCCCTTCCTCGCACCATCCCGCCGGTTGGCTCCGCCAAGCAGCGCACCAGACTGCGCTCCACTGGCCCCCGCGCCTCGGCCGGGAGCAGTGTTCCGGAACCACCACCACCTCCTCCGCCAGTGGTCCGGCTGCCGGCCACGCCTATCGTGGTGCACACCTACACCCGCGACCAGCTGGCCTCGGGCCAGCTACCCCCGTCGGAGTGGGGACATCTGCTGGCGCACAGTTACAGTCCGAATGGCGGGTGGTACGTCATGGTGATTCCGGAGGCTTACCAGATGGAGACGCTAAAGTCTGGTACCACCCACTTCAGTCCCTGGTCCTATGACCGCCACGTCCCGTTGGGGTTTTATGGCGCGCCTTTCACCCCCGGGATCTATCACGGCCGGGTACAACCAGTAGATCTGGCAGCCACTCTCGCCTCTGTGCTCGGGGTTACTCAGCCTTCAGCGTCGGTCGGCGCCGTGCTCACCCAGATCATTCGCATCCCGCCCGCCCTCCCCGCCTCGCGTGGGGCAAAGGGCGGTCACCGTCGCGAAGGCGCGCCTGAGGCGCCGCCGCCCGCGCCCCTGGGGGTGCCGGCGGCTCCGTCCGAGCCAGCTCCGGACACGACTTCCGCGCCTTCCACGGCGCCTCCTGCAGCCGCCCCAGCCCCGGCAGCGCCCACTCCCAATACTCCCCAGGGGGCCGCGTAAAGCCCGTGAAGCCCGATATGAGCGTTCGCTTCGCTGGCCTTCTACTTCGCAATCCGGTCATTGCTGCCAGTGGGACCTTCGGCTATGGCATTGAATTTGAAGATGTTGTCTCGCTTGACCGCATAGGCGGTTTTATCACCAAGGGCCTGTCCGTGGAGCCGATGGCAGGAAACCAGGCGCCACGCCTGATCGAGACCCCCGGGGGCATGATCAACGCCATCGGGCTGCAGAACATCGGGGTCAACGCCTTCATCGACAAGAAGCTTCCTTTGCTGCGGCCTCACTCCGGCACCGCCTGCATCGCCAACGTCTTTGGTTACGAGATACGCGACTACATTGCAGTGATTGAATTGCTCAACTCGGCGCCCGGCATCGCCGCCTACGAGTTGAACGCCTCCTGCCCCAATACCCAGCACGGTGGGATGGTCTTCGGCACCGATACCGGGATCCTCGACCAACTGGTCTCGCGCGCCAAGGCGGTTTCGCGGCGGCCTCTGATCGTGAAGCTTTCGCCCAACGTCACCTCCATAGCCCAGATGGCCCGCTGTGCCGAGCAGGCCGGCGCCGACGCGCTCTCGCTGGTCAACACCTTCCTATCTCTCTCCATCGACATCGAGACTCGCCGCCCGCGTATCGCCAACAACACCGGGGGGCTCTCCGGGCCGGCCATCAAGCCCATTGCCGTGCGCATGGTCTATGAGGCCTCACGCGCCGTTTCCATTCCAATCTGTGGTCTGGGCGGCATCACCACCGCGGAAGATGCTGTCGAGTTTCTTCTGGCGGGAGCGACCACCGTCCAGATCGGCACCGCCAGTTATGCCGACCCGCGGGCGGTGCAGCGCATCGCTGACTCCCTGGAGCGCTGGTGTGCTCGCCATAGCATCACTCGCGTCGCGGACCTGACCGGAGCCGTACAACCAAATTGAAGTTGGCGCTTGTGTCAGGGCCTTGCATCCTGCTGCCGACGGGGTACCCGCAGTCATTCTGCCAAAGGAAAAGCCCCTGGCCTCGGGGGAGGGCAGGGGCTTCTCTGTCATTAAAGCGTTGGCTACGCCACGTTTCTCATCAATCGCTCCCGCAATTCCTCAGGGATGCGATCCTGTAGTACCCGGGCTTGGGCCATGGCTACTTCGGCAAGATAAACCGGCGCGGGCGTCGCCACCGCTACCAGTACCCACATCACGAGCGAGATCAGCAGGCCCGCGATGGCTGCTGCCTGCATGGTCAGCACGAACCCCATCTGCCACAGGTGCAGATTCATTAAGGCCCAGTGCTGCAAAGGCTGCACCCGGTGAATGACCGCCAGGGCCAACAGGAAGACCGCGATCGATACCGTGCTCAAGCCAATCAGGGCGACATCGATGGTGCGGTGCAACCGCTGCCGCGAGCGGCAATGCGCACATTCCACTAGATGCTGTTCGTAATCACGGCGCATCTCCGGAGTAATCCCGGAAATGTCATACCTCCAGCTGGAGAGTATGTCGCCTACAACCCGATCAGTACATGCTGTTGTTTGCATTGTTATATTTAGCCGCGTACACCATAGTAACATCCCTGCCCAATCTAGCCAGCAAATTCGCTGCGCCGGAGAGCAGGCCGCCAATAGAACTTATTCGATTATAAGCAAATGGGCTCGAGGGGCATATTTTGCTCGGCCAGTATCAGCTTATTGGCCAGCAGGCTCATACGGTCCCGCAGCGCCCTTTCTGCCGTAACTCGTGCCAGTTCCGGCAGGTTGTTACATTCAGATAGATGCGCCAAAACGACATAGGACGCGTTTCCATCATAGTTTTTCTCTAAGAAATCGGCGGCGGCCTCGTTCGATAAGTGCCCCACACGGGACATGACACGCTGCTTGACCGACCAGGGATAGGGTCCATCGCGCAGCATCTCAAGATCGTGGTTACTTTCGATCATAAGAACGTCACAGTTTCGGATCGCCATCTTCACGTTGGGGGGTATGTATCCGAGGTCGGTAGCGATCGCCATGCGGATGCCGTCGGCTTCGAAGACAAAACCCACCGGGTCAGCCGCATCGTGGGGAATGGTAAACGGGGTGATGGCGATGTCGCCGATCGAGAATCCGCTGCCGGCAGCGAAGTACTCCACCCCGGGCAGGCTGCAGGGATCGTCGTGCTTGGCCGCCGAAGACTCATCCTCGCACGGGCCTTCCCCTACCGCTGCCGGGGCAGGCGTGGCCATCGGCGGTGCTGCTTCGGCTGCCTGCCGCTGGGCCAGATCCTGCTGTCGGTGGGCCAGCCACGCGGCGTAGGTTATCCGCTTATGGGGCATCATCCAGCGCATCCACGCCCGATGGGTTGCCTTGGTAAAGTAGACGGGCACACCCAGCCTGCGCGCCAGCACCGCGAGGCCCTGCACGTGATCCTGATGTTCATGGGTGATCAGCAGCGCATCAATGGCCGCGGGATCCTCGCCGGCCATCTGCATGCGTTTGAGCAACTCCCGGCAGGAGAGCCCGGCATCCACCAGGATGCGCGTCCGGTTGCTGGACACGAGCGTGCTGTTCCCCTTTGAGCCTGAGGCCAGCACTGTCATCCGCATCATGGCAAAAGCATACGCTCCCGCGCGGTGGAGTACGTGTCCCGCTGCGCCAGGGGTGCCAGCCGTGGCACTCCCGTTTCCCCCGCCATCCGCTCAGAGCCAAATTGGGCCTTGAAATCCAGACGCGTCGCCGAATGACAGAACCCCAGCTTCGGAATACAGTCCCGAAGGGACGGAATGAAAGTAGCCCAGGACGTCAGTCCTGGGTAGACTTCACCAATCGGAGAAGAGTCCCGAAAGGGACGGCTGAACGCATGTCTCCTGGTAAGGCATGGAACAGCTTTCGCCGGCGAATTGGAGGAATCAGGCTTTTTGACGCCAGGCCTCCAGCAGCTGATTGGCTCTCTGCCGATGCTCCGGAAAGCGCAGCGCCAGGACCTGAAGCCAAACCACGCCCTGGAGCTCCCGCGCGTCGATGTAGGGTTCCAGCGCTTCCCAGGACCAGCCCTTGCCGGGACCATCATAGGCCGTGAGCACGGTCTCGACGCCGGAGGTAGGCGACTCCGCTTGCGCCCCCCACCCCAGCGAGACCACATCCCAAGCCAGCGGCCCCCGGCACACGTCTTCAAAGCCATTCCACAGCAGGCCCGCAGGTGTCCGGAGCAGGTGACGGATGTGTGCGTTGCCATGTAGGGCCTGGGAGCGGGCCTGCGGCATGCTCAACGTCTCAGCCAACCGCCAGTGAGCCTCCCGCAGCATCATCATGTCCATCGCCAGGAGCCCACGATTCGCCTGCAGATACCTGAGCCAACGCGGGATCTTCTCCAGCACCGGGATCAGGTAGGGCAACTGGCCGGGGTAGCTCTCGAGGGCGCGATGCAACTCCCGCAGCAAGGGCAACGCCTCGTTGAGGCTCACCGCGCCGTTTGGGTCGTGCGCGATCTGCTCCCAGAACGTGATCGCGTATCCGTCAAAAACATGAGGGCCGGGATCGATTTCGCTGCTGGGCGGCGACACCGGCGCACCCTGGTGCTTCAGAAAAGCCGCCACCTCCAGCTCTCGCGCGAGCCCGGGCAGCAGATCCGGACGCACCAACGCCATGGTGGTCGCCACGTGCGCGACCACGCGGGTTGGCGCAAGATGCACCGCCAGATGCGAGCTGTCGGCCAGCACTACCGGGTGATCGCAGTTCACCCCCAGGCTGCGAGCCAGGGCAACAGCGTTTTCCACGCCTCTCAAGCGCAACTGGTCCATAGCCTGACGCTCCGAAAGCATTTTCACTTTTCGTGTAATGGAGGAAATTGAGCTGGGCGCAGCCGTCCCAGCGAAGAACGGCTGCACACAACCATAGTCTCCCACTCATCGTAAAAGTTGAAAATGCTTTTAGTACTGGTAGAACCCTCGCCCTGATTTCCGCCCCAGCCAGCCCGCATCCACCATGCGAATCAGCAGCGGGCACGGCCGGTATTTGGGGTCGCCGAGACCCTCCTGCATCACCCGCATGATGTCCAGACAGACGTCCAGACCGATCAAGTCGGCCAGGGACAGCGGTCCCATGGGATGTGCCATCCCCAGCTTGAAGACCTCATCCACCGCGGCGGGGGTCGCTACCCCCTCCATGACCGCAAACATGGCTTCATTGAGCAGTGGCATCAGCACCCGATTGGAGACAAAGCCCGGTGCGTCATTCACTTCCACCGGCGATTTGCCCAGCGCTTCGGCCAGAGCCTTGACCTGAGCGTAGGTGTCGTCGGTGGTCTCCAGGCCCCGGATTACCTCGACCAGCTTCATCACCGGGACAGGATTGAAGAAGTGCATCCCGATCACCTGGCCCGGTCTCTGTGTCTGCGCCGCCAGCCGGGTGATGGAAATGGAAGAGGTGTTGGTGGCCAGAATCGCCGCTGGCTTCAGCAATGCGTCGAGCTCTCGGAAGAGTTCCTGCTTGAGCGCGAAGCGTTCCGGCGCCGCCTCGATGACCAAGTCGCATGCCACCAGGTCCTGTCCCTGAAGGGTGCCGTTGATCAATTCCAGAGCCGCCGCCGCCTCGGCCGCCGTCACTTTGCCTTTGGCTTCCTCACGCTCTAAATTCTTGCGGATCGTCTCCAGCCCGCGATCGAGGAAACGCTGTTCCGTCTCACACAGCACTACCTGAAACCCGCCGCGGGCAAAGACATGCGCGATCCCATTGCCCATGGTCCCGGCGCCTACGACGCCCACCACTTTGATCTGGCTCATCTAGAGTGCCCGCGCCAGAACGCAGGTGATGTTATCGCGGCCTCCGGCCTCATTTGCTGCCGCGATCAGCCGCGCGCACATTTTTTCCAGATCGCCGGAGGGGTCAAGAATCTCCGCAATCTGCTGGTCGTCCACTTCGCGCATCAGGCCATCGGAGGCCAGCAGATACAGGTCTCTGGGCTCGACGGTAAAGTCGATCAGGTCCGCGGCTACTTCGTCCTGCGTGCCCACCGCCCGGGTAATCACGTTGCGCATTGGGGAGGTCTCGGCTTGCGCCGGGGTCAACTGCCCTAGCCGCACCTGCTCGTCCACCAGGGAATGGTCAAGCGTCAGACGCTCCAGCTTGCCGTCGCGCACGCGATAGCAGCGGCTGTCCCCAACGTGAGCCACCCAGGCACGGTTGCCGCGGGTCGCCAGGGCCACCAGCGTCGTTCCCATGCCTGCCCGGGCCGGATCCCGCTCCGCGCTGCTGCGCACGCTGTCGTTGGCCGCGTCCACCGCCAGCTGGAATGTCTCCGGGGTCAGCGCGGCTGGCCTCATCGCGCGCATCATGGCTTCGACAGCTAACCGGCTGGCGATTTCACCGGCGGCTGCGCCGCCCATGCCATCGCAAACGACAAAATCACAGGCGCCCTCGGCATTTCTGAGGCTCATTCCGTAGGCGTCTTCATTGGTTTTCCGGGTTCGCCCCTGGTCGGATGCACCGGCCGCCTCGAACTCCAGCACTACGTGCTCGTCTGGCATCTGCTCTTCCCTGTGAGGCAACCGCAATTGTGCCACCATAATCTGTCCTGGAGCCGGCGTAAAGCAGCTTTTGGCCGCCGGGAACGTCCCGCGGCGTGACCCCGCACGATTAGAGCAGATTTTTCCCTTTGCGATGTACAGGGAGTGGTGGGGGGAAAGCAGCTGGAAGCGGGCTTTCCTGAGGTGAAAACCCGCGAATTCTGGGCAGACTTGGGCGAAACCAGCCGGATTTCGGCTTTACAGGCTGCGGAAAACTCTGCTTTTGTATCAGGGCACGACTTTAGCCGTGCCGTAAATGATTGCGAATACGTCGGGCTGCCACGAATGGCCGGTTTAACTGCGCTCCCCTCGCTAAGTGCCTGCGGCTTTCC
>Ga0182024_10025862_pt1 | contig 10333 bp, 8 predicted proteins | sample P32metaG_FD_120480 | JGI IMG/M metagenome (GOLD analysis project Ga0182024, IMG submission 120480) | Permafrost microbial communities from Stordalen Mire, Sweden - P3-2 metaG (Illumina Assembly) | ecosystem: Environmental > Terrestrial > Soil > Wetlands > Permafrost | place: Sweden: Stordalen...
ACGCGATTGCCAACAAGCCGGTCGCGGGACTGGGAAAGATTCATGACTGATACGGTTCTCAAATTCCGCAGCGAGCCGGAGGGCGGCGCCGGGATCCGCAAGGCCTCGCTCTTGCGCCTGCTGCGCGAGCGCCTGCGGCTCATACTGCTCGTCATCGTTCCCCTGCTGGCGCTCATCGCCGGGCTCGTCTTCTATCTGGCGGGCGGCCGCACCGTCTCCACCGACAATGCCTATGTGGGGGCCCAAAAGGTGCTGGTGACGCCCGACATTTCCGGCAAGATCGCCTCGGTCAGGGTGAAGGAGGGCGAGCGGGTCGCGGCCGGCGACGTGCTGTTCGACATCGATCCGACGCCGTTCCGGTTGGCGCTGAGCCAAGCGCAGAGCAAGCTCGACAGCGTGCACACCGACTTCAACAACATGAAGAGCAACCTGAAATCGCTCGACAGGCTGGTGGAGCTCGCCCAGCAGAACGTCGCGCTCAAGCAGAAGGACGTCGAGCGCAAAGCCACGCTGCTCGCCAAGTCGAGCGGGGCGCAGACGGACCTCGACAACTCGATGTCGGCGACCGTCACCGCGCAGTTGCAGGCGCAATTGGCGGTGCAGCAGCAGGCCACCACCCTCAACGCGTTGCTCGGCAACCCCGACCTGCCGATCGAGCAATATCCGCCCTATCAGCAGGCGAAGGCGGTGCTGGAGCAGGCCGAGCGCGATCTCAACCACACGACCCTCAAGGCGCCGATCGGCGGCACCGCCACCCAGGTCGACAATATCCAGCTCGGCCGCTTCGTGACCGCCGGCACCCCGATCCTGAGCGTCATCGACGACGGCGCGCCCTGGGTCGACGCCAATCCGAAGGAAACCGACCTCACCTATGTGCGGGTCGGACAGAAGGTCGCAATCGACGTCGACGCGTTCCCGGATCATGCCTTCCACGGCACTGTGAGCTCGATCAGTCCCGGCACCGGGGCGCAATTCGCGATCCTGCCGCCGCAGAATGCCGTCGGCAATTGGGTGAAGGTGGTGCAGCGCGTGCCGGTTCGCATCGCCTTCGACGCCGGGCAGGATACCGGCCTGCTGCGCGCCGGCATGAGCGTGACGGTCGACATCGATACTGGCCGGCGGCGCTCGCTGTGGTCGCTGCTCGGGTGGAGCGGCGGCGCCGCGACGGGCGCGCAGCCGTGAATCTCGGGCGCGGCGCCCGGTGGCAGCGGCCGCTCGTCACCATCTGCGCCATGGCGGCGACCATCATGCAGGCGCTAGACACCACGATCGCAAACGTGGCGCTGCCCTATATGCAGGGCAGCCTTTCGGCCTCGCTCGATCAGATCAATTGGGTGCTGACCTCCTATATCGTGGCTTCCGCCATCATGACGGCCCCGATCGGCTGGATCGCGGATCGCTTCGGGCGCAAGAAGCTGTTCATCGTCTGCACGGCGGGCTTCACGGTCGCCTCGATGCTGTGCGGCCTCGCCGGCAACATCGGCGAGATGGTGGCGTTCCGCCTGCTGCAAGGCGTGTTCGGCGCCGCGCTGGTGCCGTTGTCGCAGGCGGTCCTGCTCGATTCCTATTCGGCGGCCGAGCGCGGTTCCGCCATGGCGATCTGGGGCATCGGGGTGATGCTCGGGCCCATCATGGGCCCGACGCTGGGCGCCTGGCTCACCGACAATTACAATTGGCATTGGGTCTTCTTCATCAATCTTCCGGTCGGCATCGTCACCGTCATCGGGCTCATGCTGTTCATGGAGGAGACGCAGCAGCAGAAGCAGCTTCGCTTCGATTGGTTCGGCTTTCTGGCGCTGGCGGTCGGCATCGGAGCGATGCAGCTGATGCTCGACCGCGGCGAGCAACTGGGCTGGTTCGAGTCGTCCGAGATCGTCGCCGAGACGGTCGTCTCGATGATCGGCTTCTATTATTTTCTGGCGCATTCGCTGACCACGGAGCGGCCGTTCGTTCGCTTCGACATTTTCAAGGACCGGAACTATGTCGGCGGTTGCCTGTTCATGGTCATCATCGGACTGGTGCTGTTCGGAACCATGGCGCTGGTGACGCCGTTCATGCAGAACGTGCTCGGCTACCCGATCCTCACCGCCGGCTTCCTGCTCGCCGCGCGCGGGGTCGGCACGCTGATCGCCATGCTGATGGTGGGCCGTCTCATGAAGATCATCGAGCCGCGCTACCTGGTGCTGGCCGGGATGCTGCTCGCGACCTTCACGCTCGGCCAGATGGTCGACTTCACCGACCAGACCACCCCGCACACGATCGTGGTGGTGAGCGTAGTCCAGGGTTTCGGCCTGGGCCTGGTGTTCGTTCCGCTGAGCACGGTCGCATTTGCGACCTTGCCGGGGCACCTGCGCACCGACGGAACCGCCATCCTGACGCTGGTCCGCAATCTCGGCAGCTCGGTCGGCATCTCGGTGGTGATAGCCGAGCTCACCAGCACGGCGAGCGGCATGCACGCGCGCCTGTCCGAATCGATCACGCCGTTCAACGACGCCTTGGCGATGCCCGATGCCGCCATGCTCAACCTCGGCACCGATCTGGGGCGCGCCACGATGGATCGCCTGCTGACCCAGCAGGCCACGATCATCGCCTATGCGAACGATTTCAAGCTGCTGATGTATTTGACGCTCGCCACCATCCCGCTGGTGTTCGTCATCGGGGTTGCGCGGGCGCGCCCCGCGGCGCCGATCGAGCCGCCGGCACCGGCGCATTAGGCGACGACCACCCCGCATCGTTCTCGATGAAGCCGACCTTGCGGCGGCGGAAGATAGCCCGGGCCGGGGGCGCCGTCCGGGCCGGGGTTGCACCCGGCGCGGCCCGCTTTCGTGATCGCCAACACAGTTTGTTTGATTGCGGGCCGGGTGCTCGCGATTTCACGAACTTCCGGGCGCAGCGCTCCGACCAACGGGTGGAGAGAAACCAATCTCAGAGGAGATGACTATGTCGACCCGTAAATCGATGTTCGCCCTCGCGGCGATCGCTGCACTTGCTACCTCGGCTCTCGCTCCGACCAGCGCGTCCGCCCACCTCGGCGGCTTCGGCCCGCACGGCGGCTTGGGCCATTCCAGCTGGGGTCACTACCATGTGGGCTTCAACCATTATCACTGGTGGCCGCATGGGTATTGCTGGCACTGGAACTATTGCCACTGGCACCCGCATTTCGGCGTCGGGGCCGGAGTGTCATCGACGGTCGTGTCGGGCGGCGCTTCCGCCCCGGCATCGACGCCCGCCCCGGCCCCGACCGGCGGCTGTCTGAGCAAGCGCGAGCTTCCGGACGGTGACGCCATGTTCAAGGACCATTGCACCGGCGAGCAGGCGCAATCGCAGCCGCAAGCAGGCAGCCCCGCCGGCCACTGAGCCGCGTGTCCGGGCCGCGCCCCGTGGCGGGCCCGCGAGCAAACCGGAGCCCCGGCGGATCTGCCGGGGCTCCGACATTTCGCAGCAGGGATCCACCGGTACCCGAGCTTCAGGTCCCGCCGTCGCCGATGATGCTGTAGGGCGCCCAGAACAACGGGTGCGCATAGCTGAACAGCGTCTTGCCCGAATCATCCACGAAGCCCGGACCGTCGATCAATCCCATCATGGCCTGCCGCAACGCCTGCGCGCGCGTGAGCTTCGCATCGGCGGCCTGGCGCCGGAACACATCGGCGATGAGCTCGCGCGCGGACTGCGAATGCACCGACCAATTGGTGACCAGAAGCGCGCGCGCTCCGGCATAAAAGAAGGCGCGGCCGAGGCCGGAAGCAGCCTCCGCCCCGGCGCCCGAGCCGGCGGCGGTATTGCAGGCGGACAGCACCACCCAATCCGCGTTGAGCTTGAGCCCCAGGATTGTCTCTGCGGTGAGCAATCCGCTGCCCTCGATTCCGGCAACTTTCGGGGCCGTCAGAGCGAGGGCCGGCTGGTTGAGGCCGTCGATGTCATCGGCCATCAAACCATGAGTCGCGAAGGCGACAATGCGGTAGCCCGACAATTTGGTGGTTTTCACCACGCGCTCGTTGGCGTCCTTGCCGAGCTTGAGCGTCTTGGCGGGATCGACGCCGAGCGCGACCGCGATCGAGCGCAATTCGTCGGCGGTGTCGGGCAGTCGCGGAAGGTTGGCGAGATCGGCGGCGAAGTCGCCCGCCGGCAGGCTATGCTCCCGCTCGAGCACCGCGCCGCGCGCGACCAGCGGGGCCGGCGCGACCTCGGCCGGGGCCGGCGTGGCCGCGGCGAGCTGTGGCTTGCCGGTGTTGGCCTTGTCGCCCGGCGGCTTGGCCGAAACCAGGGCCTGCGTCCGTGCCGCCTCGGCGGCCTGCGCCTCGTTGAAATACGGATCCCCGAACCCGATCAGCTTCTGACGCTGATTGTCGGCCAATGCCGTGGTTCGCAGCGCCTTGAGGGCCGACACCGACGGGATCACCGTGATGGCGTGATCGCGCGCCAGCCAGGGCACGCTGCGGTATTCGGCGAACAGCGTCGATGCATCGGGATCGGGTTGCGCCGCAGCGGTCGGCAACAGGCCGAGCGGCAAAAACCCGAGCGCGCCGTTGGTGGCGACGATCAGATTCTTCGCCGGCCGCCAGACCTCCACGACGGGCTCCATCAGCGTCGCATAGAGATCGTGCGCCAGCGCCACATCGAATGGCGGAATTTCGTTGATCGTCAAGGCCTGCGGCTCGAGCGCCGCGCGCAGCTTGCCGACCTTCTCGTCCAGCTCGCCGCTGGTGATCGACAGCGCCTTGAAGCTGACCGGCCCGCTTTTCGCGATTGCCCAGACGAAGCTTTCGCTCTCGCCGAAATAAAACGACAGCATGGCCTCGTCGTCGTGCAGCACCGCACGGACGTCGGCTGCGCCGACCGGCGGCGGATCGATGAGATTGGCGTAGGCCGGGAATCGGCGCGCCAGCTCGCGTTGCGCGCCGGCATGGTCGGCGCGCAGCTTGGCGATTTTGGCCTGCGTGTCCTTGACCGCTTTGTCGTCGCGGCGGTCCGAAGGCTGAGCGAGAAGATTGGCGAGATCGGCGACCGCCCCATTGAGCTGCTTGCCCAAATCCTGCTCGGCCCGCGCCACCCCGGCGAGCGCCGGATCCTTTCCGGCGGATCGCGCCGAGGCCTGCGCCAGCGCGCGCTGCACCGAACGGCCGCGCAGCCGGTCGGCGAGCCCGATCGTGGCATCCGCCGCCGCCTCCGCGCCGGTCGGATTGCGCGCCAGCAGGCCAAGATAGTTTTCCAGGATGTAGCGATTGCGATCGGCGATCGCTCCTGCGCTTGCGCTGTCGCTGTCCTCCCTGCGGCTTGATTCGAGCAGCGTTGGAACGGCAGCTTGAAAAGCCGCAAGGGCTTCTGCGTCGCGCCCGGCCTTCGCCAAGGCGCTGGCCAGATAGCCGCGCACCACGGCGGTCGCCTCGCTGTTTTCGCCCGAGCGCGCCCGCTCGCGCGTCAGCTTTCTGCTCGCGAGCTCCACTGCCTGCGCGGCTTTGCCGGTGCCGATCAACAACTTGATGCGCGGGGTCTCGTTGACGAATGCCTCCCGCCGGGCCGGTTCCCAGCCCGCCACCAGCCGATCGACCTGGTCGTAGAGGGCCTGCGCCTGGTCGGGCAGGTTGCGGGCTTCGAGGATTTGCGCCAGCTGCTGCAGATTGAAGACAACGCGCAGCACGTCATCATGAAATCCGATGGTGCGATAGATTTCGAGGGTCGCACGCGTGAGCCGCTCGGCGTCCTCATAGCGGCCCTCGCCCATCATCGCAACCGCAAGCGCCGAAACCGCTTGTCCGGTCTCCTCGTGATATTTCCCGACCCGTTGCAGGCGCCGCAGCAGGACTTCGCGGACGTCGACCTCGCCTTCCTGGGCGCGGCCTTGCAGTACCTTCATGTGGCCTTCGGCGAGCTGAAATAATTCCAGGCCCCGCTCATAGTCCTCGCGAAAGGGAAAATCCTTGCCGCCGAGCTTGGCGGCCTCTTCGTAGCGGTCGAGCGATTCGGCCTGGGCCTGACGGCCCTGCCGATAAATGGCTTCCGCGTCGGCGAACTTATTTCTCAATTCGCGCAAGTAGCCGTCGACGCGAACGACTTCCGCCTGATAGGTCGCGCGGTACGGATCAACGCTGGCCGGCCAGGACTGCGACTCGGCCAGCAGAGCGTGCAGGTTGCGGGCCAGTTGCTCGGCGTGATCCATGTCGTCGGCGCCGCCATAGATCCGGGCCAGCTCCCCGTAGAGCGAGAACAGCCGGCCGCGCAGGCGGGGCTCGAAATTGCGGATCTCGTCCATCATCAGGGGCAGCGCATCCTTGCTGTCCCCAATTTCGAGAAAGCGACGGTGCACGAATTGCATGTAGCGACTCGTCACGCGTTCATAGTTCTCGCCTTTGCTGAGCTTGACCGCCTCTTGGGCGTCCGCAATTCCGTCAGTCATGCGCCCGACCAGGACGCGCGCTTGGGCGCGGCGGAAATAGGCCTCGCCGCGTTTGGGGCCGGCCAGATTGGAAGGAATCGCGGCGTCGGCATCGGCCGCGAGCATTGCGGTCTTGGCGGGGTCGGGCTTTTCCTGATCGAGCAGGGCGAGCACGTCCGCGGTATCGGTCACCGCCGGCGGCGGCGCCGGTACCGGCGCGGCGTCCTGCGCCGAGCCGGGGAGCTCGCCGAGGAAGCCCAATCCAACCGCGAGCGCGATCGCAAAGCTGAAGTGCCTCATGGGGGGCTCCCTTCTCGGACCACCTGACACGATAAGCACGTGATTTGGCCAATTTGCGTCGGACATGCGCCGCGTTCCTTGACGAGGGTCGGCTCGATTATAGCAAAGGAGCCGGCGCCTTGCTGAAAGGCAAATCGGGGCACTACCCGGTCGGCCACGTCCGCGATATCGTCGGCCCTGCGATCGGGACTTCGTCGGCTGTTGCAGGCTCGAGAGGAGGCCAAGTGTCCGAGTTCGTGTCGAAACGAGCTTTCGGCGGCGTGCTGGCCGGCCTCGTCTGCGCCGGCGTCACCCTGGGATGCGCATTCGGCGCAGAGATCGCGCCGGTGCCCAACTTCGCGCCCGACAGCGCCACCGGCTGGCTTGCGCAAGACGACGAATTCATCCCGCCGCCGAGCGGACCGGGCCCGATCAGGTCCGATCCCGCCCACCCGTATATCAGCTTCTACAAGTTCCGCGACAATCCGCATCCGATCTTCCGGGTCGCCGACCTCGGCAATCCGATTCTGCAATCATGGGCGCGCGAGCAGCTGAAGAAAATCAACGAACGGTCCCTGTCCGGAAAGGTCGTGTCCATTCCCAAGGAGCGTTGCTGGCCGGTCGGCGTTCCGGCCTTCTTGGTGCTGCCGGCGACGCCGGTCTATTTCATCCAGACCCCGAACGAGGTGGTGATGATCTGGATGCAGGACCATCAGGTGCGCCACGTCTATCTGAACGTGCCGCACGCGGCCAACCTCAAGCCGTCCTGGTACGGGGAATCGGTCGGCCATTACGAGGGCGATACGCTCGTCGTCGACACGATCGGGCTCTCCGCCAGAACCTTTGTCGACAACTATCAGACGCCGCACACCGAGCAGCTACATGTGGTCGAGCGCTTCCGCATCGTCGATGCCGGAAAGACCCTGGAGGTGAACGTCCAGGTCGAGGATCCGGGCGCCTTCACGATGCCGTGGAATGCCATCCAGCGCTACCGTCGCGTCGCGCAGGGGCCGATGATCGAGATGGCTTGCGCGGAGAACAACGAGGATCATTTCCATCACGGCCTCGATCCGATGCCGCAGGCGGACCGGCCGGATTTCTGAGCCGCTGCCGTCGGCCGGCCGTGCCGGACGCTCCCCCGGCACCGGTGGGGGCGGATCGAGCCACGTTCACTCCCGATTGAGGAACGGTCCGGTTGCCGGATCCGTGGCCTTGTAGGTGCGGATCGCATTGCTGACCGTGGTGACGTGACCGCAACCCAGACAGGTCACCGGCGCGTAGTCCGCCGGATGGTGCGAGCTGGTGAAGCTTTCGTAGCCGCACTTCGAGCACTTGCCGTTGCTGGTGAAGGTGAAGGGCATGGCACCCTTTCTATGTTTCTTGGAGAAATCTCCGACGCGCGCGCTCTCTCTCTAGTCCGAAATCCCGCTGCCACAAAACCCAAAAGCCCCGCGACCGCTCGCGGGCCCGGCGTCAAGCCGTCGCAGTGTCCGTGGGCGGAATGCGAGGCCGACCGTCGTCACGGCGGGTGATGCAAGCTCAGGGCGAGACCAGACGCGGGCGCAATTGATCGGGTTCGCTCGATTTGATCCTGATCAATGCGGCAGCGTGCCGGAATGGCATTTTGCAGCCATTGAGTCTCTCCCTTTCCGGGCCGCGCGACTTCAAGTCGTTCCGGTCCGGAACTTGAGCTCCGGTTTCATCGCCGGGGCTCTTTTTTTTGACTTTCGCACACCGGTTACCACAAACGGCGTGTTCCGCCTCGCTTCAACGCCGTGGAAGCGCAAATGGGCTCAATCCGGCGGCAGTCCGGTTTATTTCTGGCCGCTCTTGGGAATGATGCTCACGCTTTCGGCGATCTGGTGCAGGCCGCGGCTGAGCTCGGGCACTTGATCCGGGCGCAGATGGCGATACTGCTTCTGCCGGATGAGCAGCAGGGAATCGACGTGGCAGGTGAGCGACTCCGTATTGCATTCGGCGCCGGCTTTGATGCCGTCCAGAATGGTGCACATCGTGTTGGCGATGAAGGTGAGCAGCTCGAATCCGACCGTGGTCCCGACGTCGCGCAGCTGATTGGCATGGAATTGAGCGGCGTCGATCCAATCCTCAACCGGCTCGCCCGACTTGGCGCGGTCGACCCAGCCGATCAGCTCCGTCAGCTCGCCGTCCAGCCAGTCGTCAAATCCGACCTTGGCCTCCTCGACCTTGTTCTGGGCATTGTCGAGCGCCTTGCCGCGCGGCACGCCGCCCGGCCGTCGCGCCAGTGTCTGGAAGCGCGTCTTGGGAGAAAAAACGCGGGCTTCGTTGTCGGGATTTTCCGCCATCAGTTTTGTCCGGTTCGGGTGGCGTTGAACAGGCTGTCGATATCGTCTTGTCCGAGGGCAGGACCGGTTTCCTTGGCGACCTCGATGATGCCGTCGCCTTTGCGGCGACCCACGCCGCCGGGGTAACCTTCGATCTTGAAACGGCGGTCCGGCCCGAAATAAGATTCCGTGTCGACGAATTGCCGCGGATTGAACGCCACCCAGGCCAAACGATCGTAGAGATTGGCGGGCGACAGCGGCTTGGCGACCACCATATTGGCGCCTGCATCGCGTCCGGCCTTGATGGTGGCCTCGCGGGTGTCGCTGGTCATGAGCAGGATCGGCATGGTGCGATTTTCGTTGTTCGGATTGCGCCGGATGGTGCGGGTGAGCGCGAATCCGCCATGCGGCGGCAGTGCTCCATCGCACAGCAAGACGTCGATCTTGTGACCATTGAGCGTTTCGAGAACGCCGGGCGAATCCCTGACCTCGAGCACCTTGTTGGCGCCGAAGCCGCGCAGCATGCCGTGAACGAGCAAGCACAGGAACGGGCTCGGATCGGCGACGAGAATCAACAAATCGCGGAGATTAATGGTGCGCTCTGCCATGCCACTTCCTGAACCCGCGCCACAACACGCGAGCCTCGCACGAGCCGGCGGTTCCGGGTCCGGCGCGCCAAGATCGAGATTTAATTCGAGTAAACACTGCCAATCGTTAATTATTCGTGGTTAATTTTTAGTTTAGCTCGAACGCGAGCCGGCGGATGCGAAGCACCCGCACCCGCTGCGGCCGCCCGGGCGCGTCATTCGTCCGGGGTCGGACCGCACCAGCCCGGCAGATAGCCGGCGTCGTGGCTCTTGGCCAATTGCAGGGCCTTTTCGAGCGCGTGGCTGAAATTGTCCTCGACCGCCTTGCGCTTGATCCGCCGGCGCAGAAAGTCCGCCCACAGGAATTCGCTGAACGGCGTCGTATCCTTGGCGTAGCCCCCGGCGCGCCGCAATTCGCCGGCGAGCGACCGGAACGGATCATCCACCAGCTCGCCCACCGATTTGGGGATGGCGGCGTGGCTGCGCCGGTGGCCCTTGTCGTCGAAGGCGTGCATCCAATTGCGATTCTCCAGCACGAACCAGAAGGCATCGGGCTCGAGCTTGCTCAGGTTCGCCACCACGGTGATGAGAACGTTCTTGACGCCTTCGTCGTGCAGCGCCCGCGCCAGATGGTGATGATCGATGACGAAATGGCGGTTTTTCGGTCCGAGCACGACCGGAATCATGTGCTTGCCGAGGAACTCCTCCCCCTTCTTCGTGCTCTCCTCGCGCCAGCGCACGCGCTTGGACGCGACCTCGCGCATCCCCACGGTGATCTGGGTCGGACGCAG
>Ga0182024_10025865_pt1 | contig 10332 bp, 9 predicted proteins | sample P32metaG_FD_120480 | JGI IMG/M metagenome (GOLD analysis project Ga0182024, IMG submission 120480) | Permafrost microbial communities from Stordalen Mire, Sweden - P3-2 metaG (Illumina Assembly) | ecosystem: Environmental > Terrestrial > Soil > Wetlands > Permafrost | place: Sweden: Stordalen...
CAGCGGCGGCAATTGTTATTGACCGTACGGAATTGAACCAACAGGCAATGATCGCAACGGACGACTTCCCTAGAATCTACTGGGGCAAGAGTCGTAGCCATCGGGTTGTGGGAGTGCCAGAGCGGGCTACTCCTTACTACTAACGACGGAACCAGAACAACTTGGGGGAGAGGTTCCGGCCACAGTGACAATCTGAGGTACAAGGCCTGTGGATGTCAAGGTTAAAATGCATGAAGCCGTGAATTGTGGCGGCGAAAAGCAAAGCGAGCGGTGAACAGCCCCGCAGAAACAGGGCAGAAAACATGATTGATCGCGAGAGCGCGTGGTGTTTACTAACTGAGTTCACTCAATCGGAAAGTTTGCGCAAGCACGCGCTGGCGGTTGAGGCTTGCATGCGCGCTTGTGCCCGTAAGTTTGGAATACAAAACTCTGAGGCGTCAGCGCTCGGACTGTCGGAGGAAGACTTGTGGGGCATTGTCGGACTGATTCACGACTTCGACTATGAGAAATATCCCAGCCTCGAAGACCATCCTTACAGGGGCAACGAGATTCTGGGGCAGCGAGGCTGGCCTGAAGAAATCAATCGAGCCATCATGTCGCACGCTGAATACACCGGCGTGACGCGCGATACTCCGATGGAGAAAGCTCTTTTTGCCTGCGACGAGCTTGCCGGATTCATCACTGCCGTGGCTCTGATCAAGCCGGGGAAGTCGCTGGCCGAGGTCGATGTGAAGTCGGTGCGAAAGCGGATGAAAGATAAAGCGTTTGCGCGCAAGGTCAAGCGAGATGACATCGTCAACGGCGCTACTGACTTGGGTGTCGATCTCGATGAGCACATCGCGTTCTGCATTGCCGCACTGCGAGGGATCGCTGACAAGTTGGGATTGGACGGGAGCGCGGTGAATGTTGTCGAAGCGCCTTAGGGTGACGATTCAGCCGACGTCGATTTCGATCCCAACCGGATTAATTCATAACGCTCGGGCGAGACTGGCCCTATCGCGAAAGGCAGAGGACCGAGGTCGGACGAATAAAAGCCGGTGCCTAATTCGCGTTGGACGGTCGTGATGCCGAGTCGCATGGGAATCTGAATCACATCGCGCGAAGACACGAACTCCGGTCGGATTTCGAACAGTCGGTCTCTCTCGGCGATGGCGAGGAAATCTCCGGGGCCCTGCGGCGGGTCGTTTACCACAACCGGGCGCGCCCCGAATGACTCCATGTAATATTGGAATCCCCAATGGCCCATGAACCACACTTTGCCGGGCTGATCGCGAGTCCTTTGCTCGATCAGCGTTGCTGCGGTGCGGGCGGAATTTGCCAGCTCAGTGTCGGCCCAGGCGAGCCAGAGTGACACTGCGCCCGCGACCGCCAGCGGTATAGCTAGCATTGCGGGGCGCCAGCGAATCGAGCTGGTTTGCATCGCGTCCAGTCGCCTCGCGATCAGAATTGCAGCAGCCGGAATCAGTGGCAGCACGGACCGGGCGTTGATTGCCCAATTCAAGAAGCCTGTGAAGAAAAATGTTCCGAAGACCCAGAGCATCAGCAACAGCGAGTCGGCATCTTTGTTTTTCCATGCGTCCGTGGCCGCTAGCGCCAGCACGGAAAATCCCGCAGCGATGAAGAACGTCAACTGGGTCCCTACCAGGAACCAGTGTTGGTAAAAGTCGAACGGCCAAAACATTGCGCCGAGGCCGATTCGTCCTTGGGCTATGAGAAACCCCGCAATCCCACTCGCCACGCAGACTGCGAGAATTTTCTTGCGCGACCATAAGACAGGCGCAAGCGTCAGCGCGGGCAGAATTAATCCTCCAACAAAGCTCAGATCTACCAGCGTTGTGGCCAGCGCCGAACTTTGTCTCGCTTGCCGCACGCCCGCGGACATATGAGCCGCTTCGGAAATCATTCGCAGCCCGTAGACTGCTTTGGTCCAGTGCTGGTATCCAGTGAGCATCGCGATCGGCAGCAGCAGATACCACGCCCAGCTTCCGAGACGGCGCTGCCGCGCCAATGAATATGCGGCAAGCAACAGAATTAAAGCAGCGCCAAAATACTTCGTCAAAGCGCACAGCGTTATCAGCAGAACCGAGCTAATTAAATAGCTCGGCCTCTGCGGTTCGAAACCTTCGATCCAGAAAATGATGGCCCACATCCACAGCGCCAGCATCAGCGTGTCGCACATCACGCTGGTTGCGCAGACCAGAAACACAGGCGTGAGCAAAGTGGCCGTGGCAGCCAGCAACGGCGATTTTGTAAATCGCTGCGCGAGACGATATGTGCCCAATATCGAGGCTAAGGCCGGCAAGAGAAACGCGAGATGCAACGCGCGTTCCGACCATCCGACGAAACTGGCCGCTGCGGCGATGTAATAAGACGCAAGCGGAGGATTCTTGGTTTCGCGAGCCATTGGCACGGCGTCGAGGAACCAGTTGACTTTGAATCCGTAGGGATCAAGCGGGTGCTGCGTGATCTGCCGCGCGACATAGATGAACAAAGTGTCATCGACGTTGAAAGCCTTGCCGGAAAATGGGAGCAGGCATGCGAAAACGGCCGCGGCAAGAAGTATGTAATGAACGTACTGAGGCTTAGGTTGAGCTCTGTCGGTCGGCGATGCCATCAGGAGTGCAGCAAGATTAGATGCGAGTGAATCTTGTGTCAATGCATGATGGGCCGAAAGAAATGTTCTTGATTCGGCTGTCGCGAGTTGCGGCCCTGCTCAAGGTTTCCGAAAGATCAAGGTGCCGGCTGCTCTCACCTGATCGAGCGTCGATCCACGAAGAAACATAAAATCCAGCGACTGGCCATGCTTCAATTCTGCCTGAACAGACGTGCCCAAGCTCTTCGCGATTTGGTCTTGGTCGCGGGCAGCATTTTCGCTGAGGTTGATTCCGATGACAGTATGGCTGGAGCCCGCCTGAGTTGCCATTTGAAATAAGTAGATCTCGGCTATTGAGGGAAACGAGGCGGCCTTGCTCCTCAGCAACGCCTCGACTGCCTGGCTCGGTGGATTAGCCGGCCGCCCGATAAAGATTTTTTCATTTGCTTTGATTTGAAACTGCACTCCTTTCGGCCCGATGTAGCCGGGAATGAGACCCTTCGATAGCAGGTCAAGCTCAACTCGTGTCACTCGTCCGCCCGGCCGAATCATTTTTCGGATTGGATCGAATGGATTGATAACGACAGCTTGAATATCGGTCCCCATAACAAGCCGAAACAGCTCCTGAGCTTTGAGTCCCAAGTATGGCGTATTCGGATCCCAGTTTCGCAGCGCTTCGAGATCGGTGAATGCGGAGGTGACTCGTACCTGGTTACGGTCAGTCACCGCAGTCAGCTGAATTCGCGTCTCATGGGTCGCGGTGTGCAGCCCGGGCGTGAGACCTGCCGGAATCTCTGGGACGGGAACCAACAGCATTGATCCAAGGAGCGTTTCGTAAAGCTTCTTTCGATTCTCAGCTCCGTCGTTCGAAGCAACTTCCTCCATGGCGCGTACGAGTTCAGGGCCGCCGTCCTCGAGTCGGGCTTCCTTCTTCTTCCCAAACAATGAATCCATAAATATGCTCTGGTCTACCGCACGACTTCTGCAACCTTCCCGCTCGCAATCAACTCCGCGATGCGCGCGAAGTCTTTGTACATGACGCGGTCTTTCTCCATCGTGGGACATACCGACCGGATCGCCGCGTGCGCCGCCTGTCCGCGCTTTGAAGTCGTCAGCGGCGCGAGGAAGTCGATCGCCTGCGCCACCGCCATGGCTTCGATGGCCAGCACGTTGCGCGTGTTCTCGACAATGCGTTTCAGTTTGATCGCCGCCGTCATGCCCATGGAGACGTAATCTTCTTTGTTGCCCGAGGTGGTAATTGAATCTACCGACGCGGGATGCGCGAGTACTTTATTCTCGCTGACCAATGCCGCCGCCGTGACCTGCGGCATCATGAAGCCTGAATTCAATCCTGCGCCTTGCGCGAGGAATGGCGGCAAACCCTCGCTGAGCGCGGGATTCACCAGGCGCTCGATTCTCCGCTCGCTGATGCCGGCGAGAGAACTCAGGGCGATGCCCAGAAAATCTAGAGCGAACGCGAGTGGCTGGCCGTGAAAGTTTCCGCCAGAAATCACATCGCCTTTGAAATTCTTCGCGTCGGTGATGAAGACCAGAGGATTATCCACAGCGGAATTTGCCTCGGTTTCAAAAACCTCGCGGCAATGCGCCAGCGTGTCGCGCACCGCGCCGTGAACCTGCGGAATGCAGCGCAAAGAGTACGCATCCTGCACGCGGCCGCATGCGCGGTGCGATTCGCGAATCTGGCTGCCCTCGAGCATCTTGCGCAGATTCGAGGCAGTCTTCATCTGTCCGGCGTGGGGGCGCGCTTTGTGGATGCGTTCATCGAACGCCGCGTCGGTGCCCTTCAGAGCATCGCAGCAGAGTCCGCCTAAAACGTCGGCGGAATCGACGAGCGTCTCCGCGGCTAGAAGCGCCAGCGTTCCGACAGCCAGCATGCCTTGCGTTCCGTTGATGAGAGAAATCGATTCTTTCGCTTCGAGCACCAGCGGCTTGATCTGCGCGCTCTTGAGGGCGTCGGCGCTGGGAATGCGCGCGCCCGTCGCATCGATGCATTCGCCTTCTCCGATCAGAGCCAGCGCCAGATGCGCCAGGGGAGCCAGATCGCCGCTCGCTCCCACGCTGCCTTGCGACGGTACGAAGGGCGTGACGCTGCGGTTGAGCATTTCGCAAAGCGTGTCGATCACGACTGCGCGCACGCCGGAATACCCTTTCGCCAGAGAATTGGCTCGCAAGAGCATCATGGCGCGCGTTTCGGCGGCAGAGAGCGCCTCGCCTACACCGACTGCGTGTGAACGCACAAGATTGACTTGGAGTTCGCGAATCTGATCGCCGGCGATTGGCACGTCGCTGAGTTTGCCCACGCCCGTAGTGATGGCATAGGCCACTTTGTCGCTGGCGACGATCTCGTCGACCACGGCGCGCGCACGATCGACAGCCTCGCGCGCGTCGGCGGACAGAAGCACTGGGCGGGGCTCGTTGATGTGCGCAACTTCAATCTGCGCGACGTCGCGCACTGCTTCCAGCGTGAGATCGTTACCGTTAATGTGGAGGGCGTTCAAATCAGTTTCCATTTTCTGGTTTTCTTATTGATGATTCGATCAGGGTTTGCGGCCTTGTTTTCCCACCGCTGCGCGAAAGACACTCAAATACTTTTCCGGAAGTTCGGCAATTTTCATCGCTCCATCGGTGACGATGTGGGTGGTCTCGCCTTCGGCCAGCAGTGCACCGTCATCTACGCGCCGCAACTCATAACCAAAGTGGATCACTGACTCGCGCACGTTTAACAACTGTGTGCGTATGAGCACTTCGTCGTCGTATTTCACGGGGGCGCGGTAGCGGCATTTGGCTTCGACTACGGCGATGAAGCAGTTGTCCCGGCTCTCCATGTCGCGATAGGAAAAGCCAAACTGCCTCAACAATTCGACACGACCCACTTCGAACCAGATGAAATGGTTTGCGTGGTAGACCACACCCATCTGATCGGTTTCCGCGTAACGCACGCGCAGGCGAGTCTCGTTGACTGCTGTCGGATGATTCGAATTCATTTGCCCGTCCACACTGGCTTGCGCTTTTCGAGAAATGATGTAATGCCTTCGCGAAAGTCTGCGGTGGTGCGCACGGCGGCGTTCTCGTGCACGGCAGCTTCAATCTGTTTATCGAGTTCGGCGCGAGCGTGATCGTTCAGCAATTTCTTGGTCGCGCGCAGCGAGGCTGGACTGTTCTCCATGAGAAGAGCGGCTAGTTCCCGAGCACGCTTCATCAGATTGTCCGGTGCGACGACTTCATTGACCAATCCCATGCGCGCCGCTTCTTCCGCGCCGATGATTCTGCCGGTCAACAATAAATCGCGCGCGTGCTTCTCTCCGGTCTGGCGCAGCAGAAATGTGGAAACGATGGCGGGCACGAAGCCTATGCGAACTTCGGTGTAGCCGAACTTGGCTTCCGGCACAGCCAGCGTGAAGTCGCAGAGCAGGGCGAGTCCCGTGCCGCCGGCGATGGCCGGGCCGTTTACTGCGGCAATTGTGACCTTGGGAAATTCATACAGCGAACGGAACAGGCGGACCATGGTTTGCGAATCTTCCAGGTTCTGCTCGGGAGTGCGGCCGATCAGCGTTTTCAGATTCTCCAGGTCCATGCCGGAGGAAAAGGCTTTGCCCGCGCCCGTCAAGATCAGGACGATGGCGTCGGATGCTTCCACTTCCTTCAGTCCGCGCAGCAGGTCGTCGATCAGTTCGAAGCTGATCGCGTTGCGCTTATCCGGACGGTTCAGCGTAATCGTGGCGACGCCGGAGTCGCTGGCGAGTTGGATTGTTGTATAGCTCATATTCTATGAATAGTTTTCGTCGTCGATGGAGTTCATGTACCTCGCTCCCATCTCCGTCGTCGCGCGCAGCAGCGTGTCCAGCGATTTCAGAGGCGGCAGTTCGGCGCCACGTTGTTTCAGGGTCTCGATCACTTTTTCAGTGGCGATATTTCCAACCAGCGCATCCTGCGCGAAGGGACACCCGCCCAGCCCACCGAGCGCCGAATCGAATCTTCGGCAGCCCGCGTCGTAGGCCGCGAGAATCTTTGCCGCGGCGTGCTCGGGACGGCTGTGCAGGTGTACGCCGATCTCCAGATAATCGTACTTCGCCATCACTGTGCCGACCAGTTCGCTGACTTGCTCGGGCGTAGCCATGCCGACGGTGTCGGCCAGCGAAATCATGCGCAGATTGTCGACTTCGAGCAGCGAGATCGCTTCGATCACTTCGTCGACGCTCCACAGATCGCCATATGGGTTGCCAAACGCCATCGAAATGTAGACGACCACATCGAGCCCGGCAGTGTCAGCTTTATTTTGGATCTTCTCCAGTTCTTCGAGCGCGGCTTCGGCGGACTGATTCTGATTCTTGCGCAAGAAAGTTTCGGAAATCGAATACGGAAATCCCAAGGTGTGGACCGCATGAGTCTCGGCAGCCCGCTGCGCGCCCTTCTCGTTGACCACGATGCCGATGATCTCGACGTCATCGGGCGGATCGAGTTCCTTCAATACCTCTTCCGAGTCCGCCATTTGCGGCACAGCTTTGGGTGAGACGAAGGAAACAGCATCAATATGTTTGAATCCCGCGCTGATCAAGGCCTGCAGGTAGGCGCGCTTGATGTCAGCAGGGATCTGGCCTTTCAGCCCTTGCCAGGCATCGCGGGGACACTCGATAAGCTTCACAGCGTCGGACATGGCTTCTTCTTGGACGCTTGGAGGTATGTGCTATTCATCTGACGAGAGCCTTTCTTACCTCTCGGGCTTTTGACCTCTATCCTCCGGGAGCAGGAACAGCAAATCGCCCGCGGACGGCGGGTTGATGATCGGGGTGAAATCGTATTTGATAATCTCGAGCATATGCATAAATCCATTTAGGTCAACGTGAAGCATCACGGTACCATCACCGCCGTCCGCATCCTTCCACATGCCCTCCCACGCGAGGCCGCCCTTGCGCGGCGAAGGAACTCCCGAATCGCACCGCAGCTTCAGGGTACCGTCCTCATGGAGCTGCTTGGCCGTCAGCGAACTCAGTTGGGTACGCAATTCATCGCGGCCTGGAAAGCTTGCTTCGAGGAGTTTCTCCAATAATCCTCGTTCCCGGTCGCTAAGCTGCCGAAACTCCGGTTCCATTTTGAGAGTACCTAAACCGATCAGAACAAGTCACAAGGTAACAACGATTCGCGAGGATCGAAGTTTTCAACAAACTACGTTTGCAGCACACCTACCTTGAACTCGGGCACGTCGGGATTCAGCGCCGACGCTTCCAGAGCTTGCGTAATGGCGTCGCGTGTTTCAACCGGATCGATGATCTTGTCGATCCACAGCCGCGCTGCGCCATAGCGCGGGTCGGTCTGTTCGTCATAGGTGCGCTTGGTCGATTCGTAAAGTTCTTTCTTGTCTTCGTCGCTGAGCTTCGTGCCGCCGCGTTCCAGTTGCTTCACTTTGACCTCGACCAAAGTTCCTGCCGCGGCGTCGCCGCCCATTACTGCGTAGCGCGCCGTCGGCCAAGCAAAAACGAATCGCGGATCGAATGCCTTGCCGCACATCGCATAGTGCCCCGCGCCGAACGATCCTCCGACGATGACCGTGATTTTCGGCACCACTGAATTCGATACCGCGTTCACCATCTTCGCGCCTGCTTTGATGATGCCGCTCCACTCCGCGTCGCGGCCCACCATGAAACCGTTCACGTCGTGCAAGAAAATCAGCGGGATCAGATTCTGGTTGCAGTCCATGATGAAACGCGCGGCCTTCTCTGCCGATTCGGTGTAGATCACGCCGCCGAACTCCATGCGCTTGTGGCCTTCATGATCAGTTTGCTGAACGTGCAGTTTCTGATTAGCAACAATTCCTACGGCGAAGCCGCCGATGCGTCCGTAACCACAGATCACCGTCTTGCCGTATTCCGGCTTGTATTCGTCGAAGCGGCTGCCATCGAGAATGCGCGCCAGAATTTCTTTCATGTCGTAGGGACGCGCGGGAGAAGAATCGTAAATGCCATAAATCTCTTCCGCCGCGAGCGCCGGCTCGACTGGTTTTTTTCGGTCCCACGGGGATTGCCGCCGGTACCCCCACTTCTCCACGATCGATCGAATGCGCGCAAGACAAGCTGGATCGTCCGGTTCGCGGAAATCCACCGTGCCGCTGATCGCCGCATGCATGGCGGCTCCGCCCAGTTCCTCCGCCGAAACTTTTTGCCCGATCGCCGCTTGCACCAGCGCCGGCCCGGCCAGAAACAGTCCGCTGCCATCGGTCATCAGAACGTGATCGCACATGACCGGCAGATATCCGCCTCCGGCGACGCACATGCCCATGATCGCCGCAACCTGAGGAATGCCCAGAGCCGACATCACGGCGTTATTGCGAAAGACCCGTCCAAAATCATCGGTATCGGGAAAGACATCTTCCTGCAACGGAAGAAACACTCCTGCCGAATCCACCAGGTAAATCGTCGGAATGCGATTCTCAATAGCAATGTTCTGGGCGCGAATCACCTTCTTCGACGTCATCGGAAAAAATGCTCCCGCCTTCACGGTAGCGTCGTTCGCGATGATCATCACCATGCGGGTCTGCACTCGTCCCAGGCCCGTGATCACACCTGCGGCCGGAGCGCCGCCCCACTCCTCATACATCCCATAGGCGGCGTACGCTCCCAGTTCGAAGAAACTTCCAGGATCGACCAGCAAGTCAATGCGTTCGCGCGCCGTGAGGCGTCCCTTATTGTGCTGGTTTTCGATGGCCTTGGCGCCGCCGCCTTCGCAAATCTTCTCGCCTTCATTGCGCACCTGCGACATGAGATCGGCCAGAAAACGCATGTTGGCCTCGTAACGTGCCGAGGTAGGGTCGACCTTCGTACTCAGGACGTTGGACGCCTGAGGCGACGGAATGGCGGGAGCTTCGCTGCGATCAGCCATGAGTATGAATTATGAACAATAATGAAGAGCGGACTGTTTACGGTATACCACTCTTGCAGGGACGCGCAACGCGAGGCACGTCGGCGAGGACAACATTTGTCCCGCGGAAAAGCCCGTTTACTGCAAATGCATGCGGTGCAGCATTTCCTGAAATAGGTTCCCGCTTATTTTACGGCCGACAACCTTCGGCCGGAGCGGATCAGCAGGGTCACGGGGGAAGGATTCACGGTCTTCCAGCTTCCATCTTAAACGGCTGCGGAGGAGAGGGCAAAACTGCTCTGTAGCCGCCAAGAACCGAAGCAGGACGACTCCAAATCCCTTCCCCAGTGCCGCTGCCTCGTGCCAAATCCCGCCGGCCGTCTTTTTTTCGTTGACTCGCGCCCCGCCAAGTGTCACGGAGGCTCACCAACCTTTGATTTTTTCTGCCGCCACCACCACAACTGAGGCTGCCGCACCTTTCGCGCTTTTCGAAAGGTGCGCACTCGTCAGCTGTTAACCAGGAGATTTCCCTTCGTCCGACAGCACGTTCACGAGGCTTCTTCGGTCAAACCCGCCCAGGCCCGCACGCAATGTTCATCCGTCACAGACACCCGATGTCGATCTGTGATAACAATTCCCCGTGCCCGGACTTCATCGCTATTACGGCGCAGGCCACCTGCACTATATTACGACCAGTTGCTATTACCGCCGTGCTTGGTTTGCCAGCGAAGCCAACCGCGACTTATTCGTCGAGGTGCTCGAACAAGTTCGACGGCGCTACCATTTTGTCGTGGTTGGCTATGTCGTCATGCCCGACCACATTCATCTTCTGTTGAGCGAACCGGAGCGAGGCAATCCCTCCGTGG
>Ga0182024_10025866_pt1 | contig 10332 bp, 10 predicted proteins | sample P32metaG_FD_120480 | JGI IMG/M metagenome (GOLD analysis project Ga0182024, IMG submission 120480) | Permafrost microbial communities from Stordalen Mire, Sweden - P3-2 metaG (Illumina Assembly) | ecosystem: Environmental > Terrestrial > Soil > Wetlands > Permafrost | place: Sweden: Stordalen...
CCCGGTCAGTTCGGCCATCACCCGGTCGAGCGCCTGGCGGTAGACGCGGGTGATGCTGGCGACGTACGCCGGCGACTTGAGCCGGCCCTCGATCTTCAGCGAGGCGACGCCCGCCTGCACCAGGTCCGGCAGCACTTCCAGGCCCGAAAGGTCCTGCGGACTGAGGAGGTAGCGCTTGTCCCCCAGGGGCACTATTTCCCCGTCGGCCACCAGTTCATAGGGCAGCCGGCAAGCTTGGGCGCATTCCCCGCGGTTGGCGGAGCGGCCGCCCAGGGCTTCGCTGGTGAGGCACTGGCCGGAAAAGGCGACGCAGAGGGCGCCGTGGACAAAGACCTCCAGCGGCAGCGGCGCCGGTGCCGCGGCTTGGGCCGCATTCATCCGGGCGATGTCCGGCAGCGAATTTTCCCGGGCGAGGACGACCAGTTGCGCGCCCAATTCCCGGGCGAATTCGACTCCGGCCGGACTGGTGATCGTCATCTGGGTGGAGCAGTGGATCGGAAAATCCGGCGAGAGGGCCCGGATCAGCCGGCAAATGCCGATATCCTGGACAATGGCGGCGTCGACCCCGGCGGCGATGATGCTCCGCAGGTAGTCCTCGGCCTCCGGCAACTCGTCGGTGAAGACAAGGGTGTTAAAGGTCACGTAGCCCCGGACCCCGCGGCGGTGCAAAAACGCCATGAGCGCCGGCAAATCGGCCTGCACAAAATTTTTGGCCCGCATCCGGGCATTGAACCGCTCCAGCCCAAAGTAGATCGCGTCGGCTCCGTTTTCCACGGCGGCGCGCGCGCATTCCCAGTCGCCGGCCGGCGCCAGCAGCTCCGGCCGGCGCCAGGCCGGCCCGCCCGCGATGGGTGGGGCGGCGGCGGGCGCGGACAGGGACGCGGTGGACATCTCCGCAGGTTACCCCAGTCCGGTGCGCGGGCGCAAGCGGCGCGACGCCCGTCCGGGGCGTCAGTCCACGGCCACGATCAACGGCCCGGCCGCCAGGCCGCCTTTGGGCGCGGTGAGGCGTTCGCCCGCCCGCCGCCCCAAGAGACTGCGGCCCAGGGTGGAAGCGGCGGTGATGACCGTGACGGCGCCGCCGTTCCAGTCCAACTCCAGGCCCCCGCGGGCCGGGCCCATAAAATAGCAGGTTTGATCGCCGCCGCTCTCCACCGTGACCAGGGCGCCGAGGGCGACCGGGGCGCCCGCGGCGAAGCCGGGCAGCGGCAGCGCGCGGTAGGCCGCGATCGCCGCGGCGATCTCGCTGGCCATTTGCGCCTGCCCGGCGGCCAAGTAGGCCGCGCTCTGCCCGCGCATATCATACTGGCCCTCGGCCTTGCTCTCCTGATCGGTCGCCTCGGCGCGCGAACCGTGGGCGGCGTCGGTCTGGAGGGCGAGGTCGGCCTCCAGGCGGGCGATGATCGCCCCCCGGAGCGCCGCCTTATCCATGGCGGGAATCACGGTGGTTGGGGGGAACCGCGGCTGGGCGCCGGGGTCTGATTCTGTATCATGAAAACAAGCACACACGACAAGATCACCGGCAGCGTCAAGGACTTAAAGGGCAAGGTCAAGGAGGTGACCGGCGAGGCGACGAACAACCCCCGCCTGCGCGAGGAGGGCCGCGACCAGCAGGTGGAAGGCAAGGTGCAGAAGAAGGTCGGCCAGATCGAGCAGGTTTTCAACCAGTAGATTTTGGTTTAGGATTCTGGAGCCGGTCAGCCCCTGGGGCGGCCGGCTTCAGGCGTGGCAGGCGCGGTTCCGGCGAAACCGCCAGGGGGGATTGACGCGACCGCCCCCGGGCATTTCAGTGCCCGCGCCTATGAGCATCCGATTCGGCATTGCTTGTGCTTACCACCGAGCGTGAACCCGCCGCCCTCCTCTGCCACGCCGAAGGCGGCCTACCGGCTGACCAAAATCGTCTTTACGCTCGGTCCGGCCTCGTCGGACGAGGCGATGCTGGAGCAGCTGATCCTGGCCGGGGTCGACGTCTGCCGCCTGAACATGGCCCATGCGGACCATGCCTGGACCCGGGCCATGATCCAGCGGGTGCGGGAGGTCTGCCGGCGCACGGGCCGGCATATCGCCCTTTTAATGGACGTGAAAGGGCCGGAGATCCGCACCGGCGACCTGGCGGCGCCAGTGGATCTGGCGGCTGGGCAATTGCTCGATCTGCTGCCCCATCCGGGCGAGGCGGAGGGCGACATCCTGGCCGTAACCGTCAATTATCCCCATATGGGCGGCGACGTCGCCGCCGGGACACCGGTCTTGGTGGATAGCGGCCTCATTCGCCTGGAGGTCGTGACGACCTCGCCCGAACGCGTGCGCTGCAAGGTGATCGTGCCGGGCAAACTCAGCAGCCGCCGGCACATCAATCTGCCCGGGGTCAAGGTGCGGCTGCCGGCCTTGACGGGCAAGGACCGGGCCGACATCGCCCTGGGGGTGGAGGAGCAAGTCGACTTTTTTGCCCTGTCCTTTGTGCGGGAGGCCGACGACGTGGATATTCTCCGGCGCCTCTTGTCGGAGAAAAAGAGCGCCGCCCGGATCATCGCGAAGATCGAGGATCAATCCGGCCTCGCCAACCTGGACGAAATCATCGTCGCGGCCGACGCCATCATGGTCGCCCGCGGCGATTTGGGCATCGAGGTGCCGATGGAGGACCTGCCGTTGATCCAGAAGCGCGCCGTCGACGCCTGCATCCGGCACCGCAAGCCGGTGATCGTGGCCACCCATTTGCTGGAATCCATGATCGCCTCTCCCGTGCCCACCCGGGCCGAGGTGAGCGACATCGCCAGCGCCGTTTGGTCCACGGCCGACGCCATCATGCTCTCGGGCGAGACCACGACCGGCCGTTACCCCCTGGAATGCGTGCAATTCATGAAGCGCGTCGCCGGGCGGGTGGAGGGCAGCATGACCAAGGGCTACAACCAAGCGCTGCCGCTCAAGACCCACAAGGACCGGCTGCTGCGCTCGGCGGTGGTGCTCGCCCAGGAACTGGGGGATGCCGGGGTCTTGGTCTTTACGCGCAGCGGACTCTTGCCGCAGACCCTCGCGGCCCTGCGGTCCTGGCGCTGCCCGATCTACGCTTTCACGGATGCCCCGCAGGTCTTCCGCCACATGTTGCTGCTTTGGGGCGTGGAGCCCTTTCTGATGGATTTTACGGCCGAGCCCGAGCAGACGATCAATGACGCATTCGCGTACCTCCTGCGCCGCGGCTGGGTGAAGAAGGGCGACTGGATGGTGGTCGTGACCAACGCCCTCGCCGGGGAACGCACGATCGACACGATCCAAATGCGGCCGGTCAACTGAGCGCCGGCCTAAAAAAAGCGCCCCGGGGGTTTCCCCCCGGGCGCTGGCTCTCATGACGAAAGATTAGGCCCGGACCTTGATGGCGGCGCGGCGGCGGACGGCGGCGAGCATCAGGAGGGCGGCGCCCAGCATGGCCGCCGTGGAGGCGGCATCGGGGCTGGTGTAGATCAGCTGGTCCTGGTAGATGCCATTGATCTGCCCGGCGCCGTTGTAAGTGACCAGGTCGAGGACATTGACCCCAAATTGATTGGGAGTCTCCGCGACCTCGGCGTTGGCGAGGCTCCCAAATTTGGCGATCAGCAGATTGGCGAACGGGCTGCTGGCGGTCGGCGCCGAGTCCCCGTTGTGCGGGTCCAGGCCCCAGATCAAGTTCTGGAGTTCGCCGGCGTCCGTGATGCGGGTGTTCGACGGGTCGTTGTTCAGGAAGTCGTAGCCGGCCAGTTGCCCGGTGGCAAATTGCTGATAGAGCCACGCGGTGCCCACCGAAAGGGGAACCTCGAAGTCGCCGACCGGGGTGTTGGTGTCGCCCACCGCCGGATCGATCAGGTAAGGACTGATGAAGTAGTCGTAGGTCGAGCCCACATAGAAATAGACCTGATCCTGCACGCAGAAGGTTTCAAAGCCCGTGACCCCGCCGAGGTCGTAGGTGGCCAGGGGGCTGTAGCCGGCCGGCACCGCCTCGGGCACGCCGTTGTCCTGGAGCAGCGCGGTGAACTCGCCGCCGTCGCCCGCCTGGTACGGGTTCGTCTCGCCGAAGCCGGGGCCGACTTCCAAGAACACGGTGTTGTCGGCGAAGGCCACGGCGGCTGTCGCGCCGAGGGCGAAGCCCAGGCCGAGGACGGTTTTCTGAATTGAGATCATCGCGATGACGGTTGAAATTTCGGAGCCGGAATCCCGCGGGGGCGGGGGGCGGAGTCGGCCGGCGCGGTTTTTTGCACGGGCAAATTAGAAATTATCCCCCCCGGGCATGGCGATAGCGCACACCTAAGTACTATTGCGCACCGTGATTTGGCGCATTTGGCGGCGGATCGTTCGCGTTGGCCGCTCACGGGGGAGCGAGCGGACGTGCGAACAAACCGAGGCGGTCGGGAATTGAAGTGGCCGGACTTTCGTGCACGTTGTCTTTCCCGATGGCCGCCCCCCTCAGAACCTGGATGCTATGTCTGGTCGTGTCCGCCGCGGTGGCGGCCTGTTCGCTGCCCGGCAATGTCATCGAGAGTCCGGTCCAAAACCTGATTCCCGCCCTCAAGCCTGGAGTCTACACCTCGAAGATGGTCGAGGTGCAGCCGGTGGTGACGAAGGAGATCCAACCCGACTATCCGCCCGAACTGCGGGCGATCGTGGCGGGGCGAGCCGATTTGGTCTTCACCGTTCGCGCCGACGGCAGTGTCATCGACCCGGTGGTGGTGAGGGCGGACGACGTCCTTTTTGGAGAGGCGGCGGTGACTGCGGTGTTGAAATGGAAGTTCCGGCCGGCCGAGGTGAAAGGGGCGCCGGTCGATTGCCGCATAACGCTGCCGTTCTTCTTCTCGTCTCCGTACGGTTACGATAATCCGTATCACTCGGACCCCGCCTCATCTTCCGACGGGCCGCCGGCCGCCAGCCATCAGACCGCGATCGGACAGAAATAGCGGCTGCGTGAGGCGGTGGTGGGTGGTCGTCCCGGAAGGCGAAGTGCGAGGGCGGCTCAGGCCGAATTTGGCTCGCTGGCTAGGAGCGTCGCCGGCACCGTTTGCCCCATGCCGGGCGCTGTATTCCTTAGCTACGCTTCGCAGGATGCCGACGGCGTTCGGCGCCTGTGCGAGACGCTGCGGGCCGCGGGGGTCGAAGTGTGGTTTGATCAGGAAGGGGGATTGGAGCACGGGGACGAATGGGACGCGAAAATCCGCCGGCAAATCAAGGAGTGCGTGCTGTTCGTGCCGGTCATTTCCACCACGACCCAGGGGCGCCCGGAGGGCTACTTCCGGCTGGAGTGGGAGCTGGCGGCCGAACGCGCCATGAGCATCGCCTCAGGCGTGCCCTTCATCCTGCCGGTCGTGATCGACGCCACCCGCGAGCCGGATGCCCTGGTCCCGGATCGGTTTCGCAAGGTCCAATGGATGCGCCTGCCGGGCGGGGTGGTTTCGCCCGAGGCGCAGGCGCGGTTTCTGAAGCTGTGGTCGCATCGCAGCGGAGCGTTCTCGCCCCTGCCCACCCGCGAAGGGGACGGCGCGCCGACTCAGTTGGCGCCGGCAGCGCGCAAACGGCGCGGGTTCGCCTATGCGCTTGCCGCGGCCGCGATTGCGATCGGCGCCTGGGGCATCGGACGGCGGCGGGACCACCCGGCGTCAGCGGCGAGCCCAGCCGCGGCGCCGGCGACGGCACCGTCGGCAGGGGAACCTGCGGCCCAGGCGCAAGAATTGGCGAACAGGGCCCGGGCGATCTATGATGCCATTGGCTTTACCCGCGCCGATCTGGCGGTGGCCGAACAATTGGCGGGCCAGGCGACCGTGGTCGACCCGGATTCGGCCTACGCCTGGGCGGTCCGAGCCCGGGCGCACGCGGCCTATATCCAGCGCTTTTGGGCCTACGACGAGAACGTGAGCGCGGAAACTGAAACCTTCGCCAAACGAGCGCTGGCGCTCGATGCGAGCCAGCCTGAGGCGCTGACGGCGCTGGCCTTTGTGTTGGATCGCGCGGGGGCCGAAGGGCAGGCGGAGGCATATTTGCGGCGCGCGCTCGCGGTGAGCCCCGGGGACTCCCCCATCAGCCGATTATTGGGTCAGGTCATTTCGCGAGCCGGCCGACCTCAGGAAGGGGTCGCCCTGCTGCAGGATTTGGTGAAGCGAGACCCCAGTGACGTCTTGGCGCGCTACGACTTGGCCCTCATGTACGTGAACGATGTGCGAATCGCGCGCGCCGGAGCGGCGAATCTACGGGCAGCATTGGCGCAACTCGATGCCGCCATGGCCATCGCGCCGACCGATGGCATCCTATTGATGAAGGCCAGGATTGTCATCGCCAGTCATGGAGATGTTGGCACGGCGCGGGCGCTCATCGATCGCCTTTCCGTGGCGGGCCGCACCGAGGACCGCGCGGTTTACGTAGCGATGTGGTGCGGCCTTTTGGGACGCGATCCCGATCGCGTGCGGGCGGCTTCGGCTCTGACCTTCCTGGACTATTTTGAGGACCGATCGGTGGATCGGCCGAAGGCGTGGGGGGACGCGCTGGCGGAGCGGATCGCCGGTCGGGAGGGTCTGGCCCGAATCCACTGGCAGACGGCTGAGGCTGTTTTGCGCAAACGACTGCAGGATCATCCCACCGACCAAAATTACCGGGCGGAACTGGCGATTACGCTCGCCTGGCAGGACCGCGGGGCGGAAGCGGCGCAAGAGATGGCGCCCGTGGAAGCGGCGTGGCGGGAGGAAATGAGCGAGCGGGACAATCGGGCGCCGTTGCTGCGGCTGGGGGAGTATTATGCGGCGGCGGGTGATGCGCCCAAGGCGGTGGCGTATTTTCGGCGGGCGTTGCCGATCGGCTCTTACTTCATTTCCAAATCGATCTTAAAACTTGATCCATGGTACGACAAGCTGCGCGGCCAGCCGGCGTTCGAGGCGTTGCTCAAAGAGAGCGACGGGCTCGCGGCGAACTGAGCTGCGAGCCGGAGATTCAGCCTACCTCGGTCTCGGGATGGCCTTGGGATCATTCTGAAACCTTCGGAAATAAGAATCCAAGCCGAGCGGGGTTTCCCAGCTGCCGCGCGATCAGCCGCGGGAACTAACCGGCTGGGTTGACAACCGTAATCGGCAGGTACAGATATTTCACGTGAAAAATAGATACAGTATCAAAGAGGCGCAGAGCAGCCTCCCCGCGCTGATCCGCTGCGCCGAAGCCGGGGGATTGGCCACCATCACCCGACATGATCGGGCGGTCGCTTATGTGTTGGGGGCCGACGACCTTGCGGCCTTAATCGAAACCATGGAGATTCTGTCGAACCCTGCCGCCTGCGCGGCGATCGCCGACGCCGAAGTCGGCCGGGGTCGGACGTATTCGCTGGATGAGATCGCGGAATGAAGCGGCGGATCCAACTTCGGGCCCAGGTGAAGGATTTTTTGGACCGCCTCCCGCCGGAACCGCGGCGACGGCTCAAACTCGCACTCAGGGCGTTGGAGAACGAACGCGGCGATCAGACGGCGTTGCGCGAAGGACTGGCCGGCTATCAACGACTCCGGGTAGGCGGATACCGGGTGATTTTTCGTTACTTGCCGGGCGGCGTGACGGAGTGCGTCTTTGCCGAGAGGCGCAGCCTGGTCTATCAGCTCTTCGAACGCGAGATGCTGGAACGCCTGCGTCACGAGGACCGGAACCGGTCTGGACCCGATGAATTTGCCGTCGAGGAAGAAGCTCCGGCCCGATACGGGCCCACGCGTCGCCCGGGCAGAAAGCCGGTGAGGGCCAAGGGCCGCCGAGCTGCGACCGCAACCATTTCAACCTGACCCAGTCGACTTGCCTAGCCAATCTGGAGGCTAGCTACGCGGAAGAGCGCCACCGGTCAAAGTAGCCTTCCTGGGCGGATCGGGTTAGCGGTCCTCAGAAGCTCCGGTCCGCCAGTACGCTGTCTTACAGTCCAATCGTTCTCGGACCGACTATTGACGCACCGGCAATCCTGTCATTCGCGGAGTCCCTGTTTTCTGTAGGGATCCGGAGGCTTGCGTTGTGAATCGTGCTTTACGTAGCTTCACTGCGTGAAATACGCCTCGGTCTATTCTCGGCCAAACAGCGCCCGCTAGTACATCGTCTATTGGGACCCGAAGCGGCAGAAGCGGATCTGCCGGGCGACGCCCTTCCTGCTCGAGGATCCTCAGGGAAAGCGGAGAGCACTGGAACTGGCCGAGGAAAAGGGGAAATGGGCGTCCGTCGACAAGGGCACTGCGGGGTCGGAGAGAGCGATCAAGGCCGGGTGTGCACCAACGTCGCGCCGATTGAAGCGGAAACTTCGCCTGACGGCGGAGCGCCTCTGAACCCTTCGCCCCGGTTAATGGCCCCCAGGCAGCGGCCAAGCTCCGGCATCCTATTCCCTGACTATTGGTCCCATGAATCCGGAATCCTGGTGCCCGTTGCCAAGAACTCCCGGCCCGCAGTCTCTGGCAAAGGATTATTGCAGGCGCCCTAAACCTACGCCTTCACCGGGACAGGAGCTCCAGGGGACGCACTGGTAGTAACCGAATCTGTGTTGGGCCCTTATGCGGGAACCGACAAGCGCTCCTTGGCGGCTTCGAGCGCCTCTAGCAGTTGGTCCCGCATGAAGGGCTTGTGGAGGATCCCATCCACGCGGATACCCCGGGCGATCGTTAGATAGGTGTCGGCGCCAACGCAACCGCCGCCAGTCATGGCGATGACGCGGACATCCGGGTAGGACTTGCGCAGGGCGAAAATAAGTTCGAAGCCGTCGCCATCCGGCATAAGTAAATCGGTAAGAATTAAATCGACCGGCTTTCGGTCTAAGTCTCGAAGCGCCTCGCGGGCGCCGCCTGCGGACGAAACGGAATATCCCGCCGATCCGAGATTTCTCGTGATCAGATTGCAGATCAGCGGGTCGTCATCGACGACAAGGATGGAATGGATGACCATGTTGGCGGGCGCACTATTTATGAACGGCGCAAGTCGAACCAACACAAAGCCGTACCGATCCGTAGTATTACGTATCCATGGTGACGATGCACCTAATGAAGGCGCAAGGAGATGACTGAGGCGCCGCCCTGAAGCTTCGTGGTCCTGTGATTCCGGGCAACCGAAAACCCTGACACCGGGGTAGACAGGCCCAAAGGCGGCGGCCCGTAGGCAATCGGGACCACGGAGGTCTGACCCAGCATAGCTGAGACCGGGCCGTCGTCGTCAACTGTTAGGATTCGAACGAAGATTAGTGCTGCGATTCGCTGGAGAGTGCCGCACGCACGGCGGCTCCCAGCGAGTGGATGGTGGTCGGTTTGAGCAAGAGTTGGCGAATGCCCGTTGCTTCTACTTTTTCAGAAGTGAGCGACGGGCTAAAACCCGTTATCAGGATGATTGGCAGTCCGGGCTGAATGTGCAGGAGCTGGCTGGCGAGAAACAGGCCGGTCATCCCAGGCATTGTTTGATCTGTGACCACCAGCGCAAAGCGATGCGGATCGGCGCGCACCATCTCGAGCGCGGCTTCGGGTTTTGTCGCAATCTCGACGTTGTACCCGAGCGCGACCAACGTACTTTGGCCCAGCCGAACGAGCAATTCCTCGTCATCGACAAACAGGATTCGCTCGCCATGGCCACGCGGTACCGGTCCATCTTCGATCGCAGCCACGGTTGCCTCGCCTTCATATGCGGGAAAATAGAGATGGAAGATTGTGCCCTCTCCGACATGGCTGTATACCGTGACTGCGCCGTCGTGGCTGTTCATGATCCCATGCACCACTGCCAATCCCAACCCGGTGCCCTCTCCAAGCGGCTTCGTCGTGAAGAACGGCTCGAAAATCCGGCGCAATGTCGCCTCGTCCATACCGCTTCCGACGTCACTCACGGAGAGGCGCGCATATGCGCCGGGCCGCAGAGCTGGATTCGTGGCTGCATATGCCGCATCGACCACACATCTCTCCAGCTTCACTTGCAGCCGGCCAGCGCGATCTCTCATCGCGTGCCATGCGTTCGTCCCGAGATTCATCATAATTTGATGGACCTGGGTTGCGTCGGCGAGCACCAGGGGCACATCCACCGCGTATGTTGCGTCGATCTCAATGCTCGATGGGATGCTTGAGCGCAATAACTTGAGGCTTTCAGCCACGACTGGTTGCAACTGCATCGGCCGACGCTCCTGCGGCCGCTGGCGACTGAACGTCAGTATCTGCCGGACAAGGTCGGTAGCGCGGAGTGTTGCCTGCAATACTGCGCCGAGGTACCCGCGCACGTCGGGATTGTAGTGGACCCTGAAAGTTGGACAGGACGGATCGTTAAGTCCAAAACCAGAATCGAACGATCCCCATGTCCACGAAACGACGTCAGCATAATCCTGAGTTCAAAGCCAAAGTCGGCTTA
>Ga0182024_10025867_pt1 | contig 10332 bp, 11 predicted proteins | sample P32metaG_FD_120480 | JGI IMG/M metagenome (GOLD analysis project Ga0182024, IMG submission 120480) | Permafrost microbial communities from Stordalen Mire, Sweden - P3-2 metaG (Illumina Assembly) | ecosystem: Environmental > Terrestrial > Soil > Wetlands > Permafrost | place: Sweden: Stordalen...
CCCGCGATATCTCAACTCTTGGATCATGTCGGCGGAGCGATGACCGTTCGCGTGCTCCATCACCAATACGTCGGCTTCTATCCGTTTACTGCCATCGAACGCGGGCAATTACCGCTCGGCGCAACGCTATCGTTCATGCAACTACTAGTAAAGTTCACCGGCGCGATTCTTATGCTAGTTGCCATTCTGCACTTTCATAAACGTCCTAAGACTCTCGAATTGCCTTGAGATTTCGATCTTTCGCTATAATGCGGTAGATGCTGAAATCGAACCTACACAGACAAGAAAAAGGCCGTCAGCTTCGCCGACCGGCAGAAGAAATCGCCTGTAGTCCGATCAACCCGCGTAGCCTGCATCTCGTAAATCGACCGGCAAAAGAGGTCGCCAGTGGTGAAGCGGGCGCGCGTCTCTGAGATATAATCCAAGCAGTGAATCCGAAAGAGAAGAAACCACCTGAGATCGGCGCCACGATTCGCGTCCGGCTCTACAATAGCCTGGTCGTCACAAGCACAGCCCTGGCTATCGTGGAAACGTCGAGCGGCCAGAAGATCCGCATTCGCTCCGGCGATGTCGTCACGGAAATAAGCACAGACCAAGTTCTTTGAACGCGTTGACCTTTTACCTTCCACTCGCCTGTTTTTCATCCAACTGGCGCCGCGTGGCGCCCGGCGGGTCGTCAGTTCTGTCGAGTCGCAGGGCGGGATGGCGGAACGCCCCGGGGCGCATGTGGGACGCGCGGCCTAAATTAAGGCAGCGTGACGTAGTACCCTGAATAGTAACAAGTGGACGTAAAATTTCCTTTAGGGTTGGGGGCCTTCGTCTGCGCCTCGCAGAGCAACAGGGTGTTGGGGTCGAGGTACATAGTTGCAGAGACCGTATTGCGGTACTGGGAGCCCGCAGGTTGGCTGAGTCCGTTGTCTCCGGCTTGTGCATAGACAATAAAGTCGACCCCGGCCGTGAACCCTGAAGATGTGAGGAGCATGTATGTGTTCGCCGGGTCGGATTGGGCTCTGTAGGATTCCTGTTGAACTACTACCTCCTCGTTAAATGGGGTCGCAATCACACACGACCCAAAAGCACTCGTGCTGCTGGAAATCTCACATTGCGCGCTCCAAGCATGGCGCGCTGGCTCATCCACATTTTTGTTCGGAATGGGGTTTGCGGTCGTGTTGGACACCTCGACCAGCGTGGCCACGGCCGCGCGAACGGCCCGCGGACCGATCATCGCGAACGTTGTCACCAGCAGGGCGCAAGCCGCTGCCAAATATCCGAGCTTTGTGAGTGGCTTCATTTGCATTCTCCTTTGTGTGAATTCGAGTGTTCGTTACAGTTGCATCGCGTTTGAAACCGATCGCCGCCTACGGAAAAAAAATCCCAGTGCGAGCAGGCCGCTGGCCAGAAGCGAGAGCGTCGCAGGTTCGGGCACGGGGGAAACGGTGCCGGACGTCGTAATGTCCAATGCGTAGGCGCCGGAGGTGTTGGGGCAGTCAACGCCGTTGATCCCGAGGTTGCAAAAGCTGCCGCCGGTGAAATCGCTGAACCCTTCGCCCAGCGTCCCATTGTCGTAAAACGCGTTCGGAACGTAATCGCCGTCGCTGAGGACGACCGTGTAGGTGCCCGCGGCCAGCGAGGAGAGCGTCATAGTGATGTCACCGCATTGCGGCGAGCCGCCAATCACCGGCGCTCCGGCGGGCGGGCAGCCGCCGAAATCCGGGTTCTCGTAGTTGGTTTGGTCCAAAGAAGTTGCGAAAGGATCACCGGAGCCGTCGGTAAGAATTGTGGCTCCGCTGCCGGTTCCGGAAAGAATCGCCAGGAAGGGATCCGTGCCGCCCGGCGAAATCACGGTGCCAGCCGCATTCGTGCCGCCGCCGAAACCGTAGGTCTGCAAATCCACCGCGCCGGCGGAGGCCAGCGTGACGATAAACTCGGCGGTATCCGTGGACGAAGAAAGGGTTCCTGTATACGACACGGTGTCCGCACGAACCGCGGGCGTGCCGAACGCGAGCGCTAACAACATTACCCACAGAGCTATTGAAAAAGATTTTCGCATGTCAAAAGTCCTCCTCGCAGTGTCCCGCCGGGGGTGGAGGACACACCCACCGGGCGCCAAGTTTCGATTCACGATTACCGTTGGTGATGCTGGTCGCTATAAAAGGACTTTTGATCTGGCGATCAGCCGGCATACGCGAATTCTGACCAGGGTTGCCGCCGAGATCGGAAAAAGGGAGCAAGCCGTGACGGCTATATCCTCCAGGCTGGTGCGGCGAGTTGCCGGGGGACGCCGGTCTTCGCTCTTCGGTGCGCCAAACCTATGCCTGCCGTCTCCTGGTGTCAAGCTCAGATTACTGTAGGCGGGGTGACGTACGGTTGCGGTCGGCTGCGGCGGTGGACCACACATTCGGAGTAGGCGACGATATGCTTGCGACGAACGGCTTTTCTCCTGTATTGCGTTCTCATGCCCTACCGGCGCTCATCCATCGACTGTCCAAGGAGAAACCGTGAAGGCGAGACGCAGAGATGGTCGCCGCAAGCTGTAAGACAAAAACGGCCCGGCGAGAGACCGAGCCGTCGGGATTTTCTGACAGAGTTTGATCGTTAGAGACGTGCCCTTCGCCGAATCAATCCTGCCATGCCCAAAAGCCCGCTGCCAAGCAGTACCAGTGTCTCGGGTTCGGGAGTGGTCACTGGAAGCTGACCGGTGACGTTGATCGTGCGGGTATTCGTCTCACCGGTAGTCGTACCATCATCGTTAGCGCTCGTGGTGGAAAAAGTGCCGGTATCGTTGTATATCCCCGCAAGCGCAGCGGTAAAGTCGATCTGGAGGGTGCAAGACGCGCCTGGGTTGAGACTTGCGAAAGACCAGGTCACGGTTTGGCCTGTTGTCGTTGCTGGACCACAAAGTGGATTTGTACTCGTCGGCGTAAAGTCACTAGGCAACGTGTCTGAAAAGCTGATGCCTGACGCCGCCTCGGTGCTTCCCGCGCTGTTGGTGAGGGTAACAGTGAATACATCAGCTGGGTCAACGGAGAGATCGATAGAGGTAGACGCAGCTGATAGTGAGGCACTTACGTTTGCGTATGGAGGAAACGGAGTCGCGTGAACTTGCCCTGCCACTGCTGCCAGCAATGCACATGCCAGAGATAATCGCCATAAAAACTTCATGTTTCCTCCCGTATAAGAACCAAACTGCTCAGCGGATTTTCAGTCGGAGACTGGCAGGGACGTGCGAGAGTATATACGTATCCATCAGCGATAGCCATCCGGCGCCCCATCTTCCCGATACTTCCGGCGGAGCCGTATTGATACATCTTGTCGTGCCGGGTACGATTCTCGGATGCAGAAATCGAACTTAATCGCAGCCATCCAGTTTGAAATCCGCCGCCACGACTGGTCTACGTTCTCGGAAGACGGTTTGGTTTATCCGGGATGCAGCACTTGCAAAAAGAAACTCTATACGATAGGGCAGTTTATGGACCATCTTGCGGATAACGTCCCAGGGTTGATTAACAGACTGTCAGAATCGAACCGAAACAACCGGGAGAAACTGAATCGCTAGCGTCCGAAGCCAGCTTGCGAACATTCCTAGAGTCGCAGTCATCGGGCGTCCCCAAGCAGACTGGACGGTATTCCAAATTTGTCAAACGCCATCTTCCAGAAGTCTTCGAGCGTTGTCTTGCCTAGAACAACAACTGAATGCTTTCCGACAAGATCAGTCAGGACTCCGGTGACACCGTGTTTCTCAAGCGGCATCGTTTCTTCAGCGACCTTGTCTGGCGGTGCCCCTTCCACATACCAGACCGACATAACAAATGCTTGGCCTACGCCGGTCATGTCGTATATCCAAATCTTCAAACCGCTGTACTTTTCACTACAAGTGCTTGGCTTGGAGCGGCACGGATCAGACGATGCCGGAGCGTCTATCCAACTCTCGACGTTTATCCCAAAGCACGTTTGGCGTGTTTGGCTGAAATAGCTCGTGATGGCCTGGTGGCTGTCAGGATACATATCCAGGTCGTCTTTTGTTGGCGGCTGGAGATTATGTTTCGAATCTTTGACCAACTTGGCGCAAGCGGCTTTCTGCTCAAACGTTGCTTGCTGGGCCGAAACTGCGGGAGCGATGATTGCAAACAAAATGACCAGTAGAGATTTCATTGGCATCCTTTCATGTTTCGAGTCGAGTCTACTTTTTCTTAGCCTCCGGGCTTTCGACAACCGGTGTCTCACCCTGGATGACGCAGTTGTCGCCGGATGGATTGTCCAAGGTGACGCCTTTTCGAACCCAGCCTTTACCCAGCGAGTCTGCGCAAGCCTTGTCCGCCTCGCGCTGAAGCCGGACAATGGATGGCGTCACTCCCACGACATCCCACCCGTGCCCGGCTGCTCGTGGGCTGCATCATGTGCGCGGACTCGATCATAGTGGACCGCGTAGGCATAAAGTCCGATCATCGCACAGACGCCGACAATTGACAGGATGCCGAATACCTTCCCGACGGTCTTCCATAGATTGTGCCGGTCGATTAACCAGAGCGCGAAGATGACTACAAGACAAATGCCGAGCATTTGACCCTCCATGGAGTTGGGCGTCAGGAAGGGTATAGAGGAAATCACGAAGACATTCAACAAGGTTGTCGTTGACCGCAGAACCGAAGCGCTAGCGTCTCTCCATTCTCTTAACAGCTTGTTGAAAAACTCTTTCGGGCCGTCATTTTGAGGCGCGATCCGACATGGAATCTCTCTTTCACGATTATCTACTTTGACGAAGTACGTGGGAGCGGTAGATGATTAAGTCGCTTCTTAAAACGCCAAGGAGAACAATCGTGACACTTATAGCAGGGTTTCGATCTGCTAGTCCTGAGATTCCAGAGGAGGAGTATCTTGTTGCGTGTGCCGATTCACAGGAAACGGTTAGAGACGAAGAAGGCCATGAATATCGCGTTACGCGGCAAAAAATCAAGCCTGTCGTCTGTGGCAATTTTGAGTTAGCGATTGGTGGCTCGGGAGCGAATGGCGATTTGATTGATGCGTGTGTGCATCGTCTGCACAAAGCGGTCAAGAAACTGAAAGCGACGATACTCGATGATTTGGAGGATTTTATCGGGAATGAGTTGATGTCTTTTTATAAATCGGAAGCAAAGCTCTATGTGAAGCAAGGACGAACGGTTAACCTTCTCATCCTTGCTCGGTCGCTAAATCCCGCAGCGGTGCAAATGTGGCAAACCAAATCGGCGCAAGTCATTCCGGTAGAGAAACAGGCACTTGTTGGATGGAATCATGACATCTATGAACATTTCGCAGATCGGTTCTATCAAGAGGACATTCCGAGGATTCCGCCTCAACAAGCTATTCTTCTTGGCATGTATTTGATGGCTCTCGCTGAAAACACTTCAAATTACGTGCGTGGTCCGATCACAGTCGTAGTCGCTAAGAAACGAGGCATCACGGTGTTGGACAAGAATCGAGTAAAGGGATTCAGCGAACGGATAGCCTTATTTACTGCCCAACTTGACAGCTTGATTTTGGCCTGCGCCGATCATACGTTGCGGCGCAAGGATTACATCGAAAAACTCGATGAATTCAAGGCTACGGCGCTGCATCTTCGAGACGAATATGTGCAGGAAGCGGTGGCCACCATCGAACAATTAGCCACTGCGAATGATCCGGTTCCCAACTTACCAATAGGAGGCTTTGTAGCGAGGATAAAAGCCGACCACACCCTCGACATTTCTGAGGCCCCCGAGACAGTCGGACAAACCAGAAAGAGATTGCAATGGCTCCAAATGCAAGCTGGCGCTGGTCCGGTAAGAATCAAAATTAACTGCATAAAATGTGCCGAGGTCTTTGAAATCGAAGCACCTAATTATCGTGCGGGTTATGGAAGGGAGTTTAAGTGTGAGAAATGCGGCGAAACCAATCGAGTGGCAGCGGTGCATATGGATAATACAACTCTTATGATTACGCCGTCAGCCGAGCAAAAGTGAGCGGGCTAGCCGTAACCAAGCCGGAAGTCGAGAGGCATGATATAGAATGCACCTCACAATGCATAAGCCAGTGAAGATCATCATCGCATCCATGGGCCTTGCGATACTCGCCGTCCTGTGTTCCTGTGGCAGTCCAGATAGCGGCGGTGCCGTACAACCTGCGGCTGCGCCATCTCAAGCCGAGCAAGAGGCAAAACAAAAGCAAGAGGCAAAACAAAAGCAAGATGCCGCAGATGAATCTGCCCTGATCGGCGCGATGCAGTTGCGTGCGTCAATGCGCAATCCAGACTCATTTACATTGAGCGAAGTCCTGGTCATGGATGACGGGGCTGTGTGCTACGCCTACCGTGCCCAGAACGGATTTGGTGGAATGAATCAAGGCTCTGGCGTGTTGTCTCCGGCTGGACTCTTCAAGACAAGCGAAATGAGTGGATTTAGCGCACTGTGGAACAAAGAGTGCGCGAAGAAAAACGGCCAAGACAAGACGTTCCTAATTAAGCGCAACATGGGAGCTTTGCGGGGGATACAGTGAAGATCGGAGGAAAGGGCCAAAATGATCGGCAAGTAAACCTGCCACGCTATAGGCCGTAAATAAAAAACGCGCCCACGTAATCCTGGAGTTGTGAAGTTGCGCTTCGATGCCGCTTGCGCCTCTTTCGAACCTCTGAAATAATCCCGCCATGATAATTGGCGACCGACTCCGCTATCTCCGCGAAGCTAAGAAACTCTCACAAGGCGATATCGAGAAACGCACCGGCCTGCTCCGCTGCTACACCTCTCGCGTAGAAAACGGACACACCGTCCCGGCTGTCGAGACGCTCGAAAAGTTTGCTCGCGCTTTAGAAGTCCCGCTCTACCAATTGATGTACGACGGTGAAGAACCGCCGGTCGCGCTCAAGGCTCGCACCGGCAAGAAACAGAAGGATGAATTCGGAGATTCCGGCAAGAATGCTCGGCTGTTGGACAAATTCCGTAGACTTCTGGCGAAAATGAATCAACGGGACCGGGATACGCTGCTATTCACGGCCCGCAAAATGGCGAACCGCTAAGGTGTCTGCTTCGAGGACGTACACACTTTGGCGTATGGCCACGTCCAAGACGTGTGGTTATTCTCTTGCGCACAAACGTCGCGATCCCACTTAGCTTCAAACTGGAGGAATCACATGGAGCCGGGCGCACGGTCGGAAGGCCAATCAGTACACAATGCTGTTGACGTGGCAATAAACGATGCATATTTGCCGGGCGTATCTTGGGGGGCAGTCATCGCAGGTGCATTCGTCACTGCGGCGCTTTCGCTGATCCTGCTGGCGTTGGGTACGGGACTAGGGTTCTCAGCCGTTTCACCGTGGTCCAATCTTGGTGCTTCGGCGAAGGTGATCGGTCGGGGTGCGATTGTGTGGTTGATCTTGATGGAATTCATGGCGTCCTCGATGGGCGGCTATCTTGCCGGGCGGCTTCGGACAAAGTGGGTCAGAGTCCACACAGATGAAGTGTATTTCCGCGATACCGCGCATGGCTTTCTGGCGTGGGCGGTTAGTCTGGTCATCACGACTGCATTTCTGACATCGGCGGCCACAGCCTTGGTTGGTGAACACCCGCACGCCGGGAACGGTCAAACCAGCGATTCCGCTGTCAGTCTCGATCCGAATGCGTATTTTGTGGACATGTTGTTGCGGTCAAATCCCTCGGCTTCGACTTCGAGCCCGAATGACGCGCTGGTGCGCGGCAACGTTAGTCTGATTTTTGCGAATGCTCTTCGTCAGGGTGATATTCCAGCGGGCGACAAGACCTATCTGGGCCAAGTCGTAGCCGCAAGAGCTGAACTTAGTGAGACCGACGCCGACAAACGGGTAGATGATGTTTTCGTCGCTGATCAACAAGCTTTAGAGATCACCCGTAAAGCTATAGCCCATTCATTGTTATGGATTTTCCTTGCGCTTTTGATTGGCGCATTTTGTGCGAGCTTCGCCGCTACGATTGGCGGCGCACAGCGCGATCATGTGGTAATCGTCTAGCGCCTTCAAGGTTCGGTAAGATTGCGGCTGTTAAATTAAGGAGGCTGACATGCGTTCAATTCTTCTTATACTGCTCGGCGTGCCCATACCCATCGTGATTTTGATTGCGCTATTTATCCATTAGAAACGGCATCCAGTGTGAGCACCGACGCGCTAGCGTGAATTCTCTTCTATCGCCTCAATCGCCGAAAACTTCCGGTCTACATGCGCTTCAGAGCGCGGGAGACCCGAATGCAGCCCACAACCCTGACCGCAGGGACACCACACGCGGCGGCAATCGTCAATTTGCATCTGTGGAATAATTTAACGTCCCTCGTTTACGACTCCCTTGTTCCGATCCTCCGGTTCGATTCTGACAGCCGATTGATGAGGGCTGGTATCGAATCCGCCAGATGATCCATGAACTGACCCAAGGTATTCAATCTCTTCTTGCATGCCGGACACCCAGGCACGACAAGCCCATTCTCACTGAAGGTCGAAAAGTCGTGACGGCGGATTTCGAATTGGATCGCCGCAATCAGGTTTGATTTCTGCACCCGAGAATGCTACTCGGCGAAATAAGCTATTTCAACTCCGCGCCCGGTACGACGGAAGCGGCGAGAATTCATCCATGTCGGGGGACTGGATGAGCGGAAAACTTGTATTCTCTGGCCTAATTGGCGAAAGTAAACTTGATTTTAGTGAGGGTCATTTTGTCGTTTTTGCTGGCAATTCGGCAATCTGAAACCATCGCCGGGTCCATCCCGCCTAGTCCCCAGTCAACCGAAACATGAAACACGTCTTTTTGCGACACCTTGTACGAATGGCCCTTCGCTACAAAATCCTTCGCATTCGGCTGTCGTTTCACCGTTTCCGCTTTGCACAATTCAATCGCTGCGATATTCAAACGCTCAAGCTCCACTTCCTGTGGGGTTACTTCTGGAAAGCGATATACGGGCGCGTACTGTTGACCGTTTGTCTCGGCTTGTTTTGCAGAATCCTGATGAACAGTTGTGGGCGGATGACTGTTCTCATTTGAGAGGAACAGCACGATAAGAATAATGAACCCGGCGATTATCAACAAAGTTTTCATAACCTTCCCTGCACCGACATTTCTCTCTTTGAGCGACGCAAGGCCGCTATGGTTTCTCGACGCTTCGCATTCCGTCGAGTTTGAGGGGATAACATCGGACAGGATTATATGGGAGATTCAACAGGATTGGAATGCAGGTGGTGAATGGCAGAGGACGAAAGTGTCTTACTTGCAGCCGCGAGCGGCACGAGAGAAGCGGACAAGTCGGCAGCCTCGATTCATCGTCGGTCAAGAACTGAGTGAATACTGCCGCCTGCACATGGTAACCGGCGATTTGCTTCATCTGTTTCCATATTGTCTTCACCGTTTGCCTCAAAAATACCGACGAGGACCCACGCGGGAACACCCTGCCGGGAATACATAAGTTCGACGTTCTGTTTCTTGTAGATGACGTGCCGAATGGGTTGCCCGCCTTCGGTTCTAGTGAAGTCTCGGTCGGGCTTGCCACACTTACTAATGAGCTTCGCCGCCTCGTCACCTTGTGCTGCGCCTGTGGTTGTTTCTTTGGCGGGGGTTGGTGGCACCTCAGCAGGGGAAACTGCAATTAACCGCCCTCCGAGCGCGTCCGTCCACTGCTGCGTCCCTTGCTTGCCTTTACATTCGCGGTGCCATCGGGACTCGGCTGCCTCTTCCGACCAGATCGTTCCCGACTTTTCAAGGATTGCCCACCCCTGCAAAGTCGCGCCGAAGCTGTTCGTTGACATGTAGTTCACACACACGCGTCCGTCCGATGTGAGGAGGACCGACGTTGGTTTGAACGCCTCAGGATTCTTCATGTTGCCTTGCAGCAGTGACATTTCATAGGATAGCCAAACGGTCCTCGCCTCCGCATCACTGTTGGCTTTACTCAATGGGTCAACAGTGGGAGAACTCACCACCTCATTTTGAGAATGATGAGAAGCAAAAGGTATGACGAAAAAAAGAACAACGACGACGATTACAACTAGCATCACAATCAGACAACCGCTGGCCGTTCCCATCCCAACTTGTTTTCCGCAGTGTGGGCAGACCTTGGCGTCACTGCTAATTTGCTGGTTGCATTCCTTAGAGCAGCTTGTTGAAGAATTCAATTTATCAAGCTTTCCGTTCTGATTTTTGGAGTGTCACTGAGTTGTGAAGGAGTGCGTTGGTTTGTTTTATCTATTCAGCGCGGGCCCGAATCGAAACTCCGTGTCATGTTGTAGCCATCAGATTTCGCAGTCGGCATAGGTTGTAGGCAGCCCCGGTAAAGGTGAACAGCCACCCCACCTTGTCGATCCCTCGCAAC
>Ga0182024_10025868_pt1 | contig 10332 bp, 11 predicted proteins | sample P32metaG_FD_120480 | JGI IMG/M metagenome (GOLD analysis project Ga0182024, IMG submission 120480) | Permafrost microbial communities from Stordalen Mire, Sweden - P3-2 metaG (Illumina Assembly) | ecosystem: Environmental > Terrestrial > Soil > Wetlands > Permafrost | place: Sweden: Stordalen...
CGCACGCCTGAGGAAATGGGCGGTCCGAGCCTGCTGCGCGAGCTTTCCGAACAGACCGGAGGCAAGGATTTCGGCGTCGATAATCTGGCGGAGCTGCCGGATGTGGCGGCCAAGATTGGCCTCGAGTTGCGGAATCAATACGTGCTCGGCTATACGCCGAAGAATCTGGTCAAGGATGGAAAATACCGGCGGGTGCAGGTTAAGCTGGTAAAGACGGTGGGTTTGCCGCCGCTGAAGCCTGCGTTCCGAACTGGATATTATGCACCTACGCAGTAACCTATTTTTAGCGGTCGTTTCTGCCGCGATTCTCGCGGCGCAGACCCCGCCTCTTCCACAAGACGAAACTCCGGTTTTCACTCTCGACACGAAGCTTGTAGCGCTGCACGTGAGCGTGATCGACAAGAACGGCAAGCTGATCACCAACCTTCCGCAGTCCGCGTTCAAGGTGACGGAGAACACTGTCGAACAGCCGCTGAAGATTTTCAATCGCGAAGACGTGCCGGTTTCGATGGGCATCATTATCGATAACAGCGGCAGCATGCGCGAGAAGCGTCCAAAAGTGGCCGCCGCGGCGCTCGAACTGATCAAGGAGTCGAACCCTCAGGACGAGGTTTTCATCGTCGACTTCAACGATGTCGCGTATCTCGACGCTCCGTTCACCAACAATATTAAGAAGCTGGAACAGGTGCTGGATAAAATCGATACGCGCGGCGGCACCGCGATGCGCGAAGCCATCAGCATGTCCATCGATTACGCCAAGAACGAGGGCAAGAAGAGCAAGAAAGTCCTTCTGGTGATCACCGACGGCAACGATAACACCAGTGAGATCACGCTGGAGCAATTGGTCCGCAAAGCTCACCAGAGCGAAGTGCTGATTTACTGCATCGGCCTGTTGAACGACGAGGAGCCGCGCGAGGCTCGCGCCGCGAAGCGCGCACTCAACGAACTGGCGGCGGCGTCGGGCGGGCTCGCCTATTATCCGAAGAGCCTCTCTGAAGTTGAGAGCATTACGCCGCAGATCGCGCATGAAATTCGCAATCAGTACATCCTGGCGTACTCGCCCACGAACTCGGCGCTCGACGGCACGTTCCGCACGATCAAGGTGACGGTAAAAGCTCCGGGCAATCCTACGGTACGCACCCGCAACGGATATTTCGCCAATCCGACTCTTCCCGCGAAACCTGCCAAACCATCGGGCCCCGGCGATAAGTAATGTTGCGGGGCCGATGCTAAAGATCATCTGGCGGCTTTCGAAAGGATACCGCCTGCGTCCGTGGCGCAGCCCGTATCTCCGCTGGCGAATCGAAACGTACCTTGGGATGCACGCCGACCGGATCGGCGCGCGCGACTTCTTCAGGGTTGCCTGGCAGCAGCGCCACGAGCTGATTCGCTATCTGCGCTGGGCGGATAGAATGGATCGATGATCAAAGCCTTGAAGGTTCCACACACGCAGGCGGAACCGCCTGCGCCACCTAAACACATCAGCGAATTTCAAGTTAGGTGGGGCAGGCGGTTTCGCCTGCCGGTGATGAGCCTTGCAGTTGTCGCGAGTGCACTCCATGCAGAATCGTATCGATTCGGACGCGTTTGGGACGGCGAAAAACTCCTTACGAACGCGGTTATCGTGGTCGAAAACGACCGCATCAAGAGCGTCGGCGCAAGCGATAGCAACGCACTTGACATGACCCGCTACACAGCGGTGCCCGGCCTGATCGATGTTCACACGCATCTCACTTACGTGCTCGACACGAATCGCATCGCGCAAGCCGGCCGAGGCGCCGCGGCCGTTTATCTTTCGCAGGACAACGCGAAGAAGACGCTCGAAACCGGTGTGACCACGGTTCGCAATCTGGGTGCGAGCGACTACGCCGATATCGCGATGCGCGATCTGATCAACGCCGGAATGATGAGCGGTCCGCGCATGTTCGTCTCGGGCTACGGACTCTTCATCACGCGTGGAGGCCGAGGGGGCGGTCCCGGCACAGCCGACGGCGTCGCGGAAGTTCTCAAAGTGGTCCGCCAGCAAGTAGGCGCGGGCGCCGACGTAATCAAGATGTACGGGTCGACCGGCTCGGGCCAGGATGTTTCGGGCGATCAGACGTTCACTTACGAAGAGATGAAGGCAGCGGTCGACGCCGCGCATGCGCTGGGGAAGCGGATCGCGATTCATACCTATGGGCCCACGGGCGCACGCGATGCGGTCCACGCCGGCGCGGATTCGGTGGAGCATCCCGCCGATATGGACGACGCGACTATCGCCGAAATGGCGCGGAAGAAGATTTTCTACGTGCCGACCATCGATCACAACCGCTACTATGTCGACAATGCACAGATGCTCCGCTACCCGGCAGGCGCGACTGGCCCTCTGAACAGTTTCATCGCGCGCAATCTGGAAACGGCGAAGAAAGCGTTTCGTGCGGGCGTTCGATTCGCGATGGGATCGGACGCGGTGTACACCATGTTCGGAGAAAATACGCGGGAATTAGCCTGGTTCGTCAAGGCCGGCATGACGCCGGAACAAGCGCTCAAAACTGCCACCGTCGATGCAGCGGATCTGCTGGGAGTCGAGGATCGTTTAGGCCGGCTAAAGCCCGGCTACCTGGCGGACATTGCCGCGATAGACGGCAATCCGCTCGAAGATATCGACGTCGCGATCCAGAAAGTCCGATGGGTCATGAAGGCGGGTACGGTCGTGGTCGATAAGACGAAGCAGCCTTGAGCCCGGCAGGCGAAACCGCCTGCCCCACCCACCTGTTTTTAAACTTACAACCTTCCGTTGTGGCGCAGGCGGTTTCGCCTGGGTTGGCTCAGCGGGGCTGACTGCTGAGAAGGATCATCGCCTCTAGCGCCCGTGCCCTTTGCACGTCGTTCGTCACCAGATATCGATCCCTTCCACCGGCGGCCGGGATCAACGTTGTCACACCCTTCGCATCCACATTAATCGTCCCCGGCTCTGACAGCGAAAAATATCCGTCATCCGGACGCACCGCGTAAAGAGCGGCGGTAATGTCCCACGTCGGCCGGTCGTATGGAAATTTTTGATAGTTGCGATACGCATCGGCGACCGGATGATTCATGGGGAAATCTCTCGCGATGCTCGATGCCGGAAAGAGCATTGAATTGCCGATCTCAAACCCACTGGTCACGATCGGCGTCGGCCAATCGCGAAGCAGTTTCTGCGCCGACGGAATATCCATCTTGATGTTGAATTCAGGATTGTGTTTGGCGAAATCGCCAGCCATCATCACTAGCAGCTTCACCTTGCGAGCCACCAGGCCGCGGGAGTCATCGAGTAAATGGGCCAGATTTGTACTGAATCCGACCTGAACAATCGTCACGGCATGATCGGGTTGACCCTCCAAAGCCTTGCGCAGCACCGAAACCGCGTCCTGAGCATCCGCGCCGCTTAACAGTTTGTGAGGGTATACAAACGATCCATCCGGCCGCTTGCGCTCGGCAGGGACGCGGATCATCGCACTGTCCTCTGGCGTCACTCCGCTGCCCTTCACCATTCCGATAGGAATATTAGGCCGTCCATAAAATGTATTTACCAAGTCGATGTATGGCGCAGCCCACGGATTGTCTTTTGTGATCGTCACCGCAATGATGTGGCATTCGCCGCGGCTCTCGAGCGCATGCAGCAGCGCGAGCGCCAGCGCATCGTCGATGTCGTTTCCCATGTCCGTATCGAAAATCACTGGCACCTGCGCGGATGCCAAGGCGCAAACCAGCAATAATAAGATGAGATGCCGCATAAACTCATATCCATGTTACTGCTCGCGATTGCGTTGTGTGCCTGCAAGGACAAGCATGTGTCGAACTCGCCCATCAAGCAATACAAGCTCGACGGCGTCATCGTCTCGCTCAATCCGCAAGGCCACATCGCGAATATCGACGCTCAGAAAGTCGAAGGATGGATGGATGCAATGACGATGGAATATCCCGTCAAAGACCATGCCGGGTTTGACACGCTACACGTCGGCGATCACATCACCGCGACGGTGTTCGCGCAGGATCTCAATTATTGGCTCGGCGAAATTCATCACGTCCGGTGAGTGTGGGGATGTGTGTGAATGCCGAGCGCCGGGTGCGAGTGGCGATGCTCGTGAATCAAATTGCTGCTGCGCAGTAACGTTTGGTTTTCAAGAATCCCCGCCGGCGCTCCGTGCGCGACTAAGGTGCCACTCTGAAGCAGGAAGCAGTCGTCGGCGATATCTTCCACCAGGCCCAGATCGTGCGTGGCCGTAATCACGGTCTTTTTGCCTTCGCCCCAGCCGATCAACAAATCGATAATCTGATTCTGGCTCCGCGGATCAAGCGCAGCGGTTGGTTCGTCGAGAAGCAGCACCTCGGGATCAAGCACCAGCACCGACGCGATCGCGACTCGTTTTTTCTCGCCGCCCGAAAGCCTGTGTGGCGGACGATCCTTCAGATGCGTAATCTCAAGAGTTTTGAGCGTCGTTTCGACCCGCTCGCGAATCTCGGCTTTGAGCCAGCGCATTTGCAATGGTCCAAACGCCACCTCGTCGAAGACCGTGGGATTAAACAACTGTACATCGGGATTCTGAAACACCAGTCCGACGCGCCGGCGGAAAGCGAAAGCGAACTTGTCGTCTTCGAGACTGAGTGAATCAATCGTGTCTCCGCGAAACGAGATCGCTCCGGAATCGGGGAAGCAGAGGCCGTCCAGCATCCGCAAAAGCGTCGATTTCCCGGACCCGTTCGCGCCGAGCAGCGCGCTGCGCTTGCCTTCCTGGATGTGGAGCGACACGTTGTCCAAAGCGACAACAGATCCATATCGGAACGTCACATTCTCGACTCGAAACATCAGCGTCCCACCCAGACGACGGTCATCGCGACCGCGGAAAAAAGGAACAGCCAGCACCAATCGATGCCACGCATTGTAAAATCGTCAAGCATATAAACTTCGCCGCGAAACCCGCGCGATTGCATGGCAAGGTGGACGTCCGCGCTCAGATGATAGCTCTTGCTGAGCAGCACTCCGACGGTCGCCGTCGCTAGGCGCCTGCGGTCGGTACCTTCTAAAACGCCCACCGTACGGCTCTCCCGCGATTCGAACATGTCGAGCGCGGTTTCGAGGATCAGGAAAAGATAGCGATACGTCATCCCCAAAATCACCACGAACACCACCGGTAAACGCAGCACGCGCAGAGCCTTCAAAATGTGCGCCCATCGCGTGGAGAGGACCAGCAGAGCGGACAAACTCACCGCGGTCTCGGCGCGCAGCAAAAGATAGCTCGCGGTGCGCAGGCCCTGCGCTGTGATTGGCCCGTAGACACGGGCGCCCGGTGTGATGAAAATCGCAGGCAGGGCAATGCATCCCGTGAAAAAGAGCACCGGCATCCACACCCATCGTGCGAGGTCGAGCAACGAAATTTGCGACACGACCGCGAAAAACACGGCAATGAGCAGCATGCCGGCGATCGCAATTAAGCTGTGCGTGACGGCGACCGAGACGATCATCGCGAGCATGCCCGCCACTTTCACGCGCGGATCGACGCGCTGCAGCATGCCGCCCGACCTCGCCGAATCGTCCGCGAGCGCCGCGAAATTCAGGCCGTCCGATAAACTGCCGATGGTCCGCTCAATGAATGTCCGCGGCTTTCTCATGACCGGAATCGTCCGAAAATCCACGCACCGCCGAGAAACGCCAGAACGATCAAGCCGGTACCGACCATCGCCGACAAAATGTAGCCGAGTTGTGCGCTCTTCAAAATCGGCGGCGCGTAGCGGGGCATCGGAGCGGTCCACACGCTCGCGAGTTTTTGCAATCCTGCCGGGACATGCACGGGCGGAGCTTGATTGCCCGACGCAGCCGCGATCTGCTGCCGGGCTTGCGGAGTCGAGAAATCCTCCGGCACCCATTCTCCCCACGCTGCGCCCGCTGCCAAAATGCCGAGAGGCGTGAGGATGAGCAGCACCGCGAGCGCTATCCACAATGGCCGCAAACCGGTCCATCCGACCGGATCGCCGTTCATACTCGCCCCCGGCGCTGTGGTTTTTAACAACACAGGCTCGGCGCGCTGCAGATACGCAACAACTCCTCCGGAGACGATCGTTTCCGCGAGCCCCGCGATGGTCAGGTGACCGATCATCATCGCGGGCACGGCGATATGAAGAGGATACGGAGCATACAACGGCGTCCCCGAAGCATCGTGAAACAGCATCGGCTGAATCCCGAACTCGATCGCGGCGAAGAAAGCCGAGGCATTAATCGCGCAGTATCCCGCGATGGCGGCGGCAACCACGCGGCGCGGTGACTCGATCGCCGCTCGACCCGCGATCACTCGGTACACCGCATACGCGACCAGCGATCCCACGATCGCCATGTTGAAGCAGTTGGCACCAATCGCGGTGATGCCTCCGTCGCCGAAGAAGATCGCCTGAATCACCAGCGCCACGGAAATCGCCAGAATCGATCCCCAAGGTCCCAGCACAATCGACGCGATGCCGACGCCCACTGCGTGGCCTGTGGTCCCTCCAGGCAGAGGCAGATTGAACATCATGATCACGAACGAAAACGCCGCGAAGACCGACAATAAAGGCACCGCTTGCGTGTTCAATCGCCGATTCATCTTCTGAAGCGACACGTACCAGAACGGTGTTGAGCCCGCGTATAAGGCCGCGCAGGTCGATGGGCTCAGATATCCGTCGGGGATGTGCATAGTCTCTCTCTGTTACGCGTTTTCAATGCCTGACGGTTTCAGTAGCACAATAATAACATTCGTGCGACCCCTAAATCCGATCGCGACCAGCATCCGTATGCACTCAAGAAAGGCAAAATATGAAACTCTTCAGAACATTCTCAGTACTCGCGCTCGCGGCCGCTTCCGTCGTCCTCGCGGCCAAGAACCCGATGGTCGGCGGCAAGGAGATGTATCCCAATAAGGACATCATCGACAACGCCGTAAACTCGGCCGACCACACTACTCTGGTCGCCGCCGTCAAGGCCGCCGGATTGGTCGACACGCTGAAAGGACCTGGACCCTTCACGGTCTTCGCGCCCACCAACGCGGCATTTGCCAAGTTGCCCGCGGGCACCGTCGATACTCTGCTAAAGCCCGAGAATAAAGCGACGCTGACCAAGATCCTGACGTATCACGTGGTCGCGGGTCGCCTGAGCGCCGCCGACATAAAGAAGATAATCAAGAACGGCCATGGCGCAGCCGAGCTCAAGACCGTAAGCGGCGGCACTCTCACCGCGATGATGAAGGGCGGCATGATCGTGCTGAAAGATGAAAAGGGCGGCATGTCGACCGTGACACAAGGCAACGTTTTTCAGTCGAACGGCGTGATCCACGTGGTAGATTCGGTTCTCCTTCCGAATTAATCCTGCGTGGAACTGGGCAGCGGAGCCATTCCGCTGCCTTTTTTGCCGTTACAATAACGGAATGAGGACGACAATAGTTTTCACGCTTCTTGCGATCCCGCTGTTGGCCGGCGATGAGGTCGCTGTCTGGAGTCCCAAAAACGCCGCCGCCTATCTCGATCAGCGAGCCGACTGGTGGATCGGTTGGAAATCCTCCGCGCGCGATCACGGTACGTTTTGCATTTCCTGCCACACCGCTCTCCCCTACGCCCTCGGACGTCCCTCCTTGCGATCCGCCCTCTCCGAACACACTCCTTCGACGGGCGAACGTCAGCTTCTCGATAATGTCACCAAGCGCGTCCGTCTGTGGTCTGAAGTACTGCCCTTTTATGCGGACAAAAATGGCGATCCCAAAACTGCGGAATCACGCGGCACGGAGTCCGTTTTGAACGCGCTGATTCTGGCGAGTTACAACCCGAAGCTGAACGACGATACCAAGCTCGCCCTCCAGAATATGTGGGACCTGCAACTCAAATCGGGCGACAAAAGGGGCGCATGGACCTGGCTCAATTTTCACAACGAGCCCTGGGAAGCCGACGATTCGCAGTATTGGGGCGCAACACTCGCCGCCATCGCGGTCGGCGGCACGCCCAAGGATTATCAGGCGACGGTTCAGGACAACGTGAAGCTATTAAGTGATTATCTCCAACGCGAGCAATCCGGCCAATCGCTGCTCAATCGCACGGTGCTGCTATGGGCATCGACAAAAATTCCCGCCTTGTTAAAGCCCGAACAGAAAAAATCGATCGTCGACGAACTGCTGAGCAAACAACAGAACGACGGAGGATGGAGCGCATCTTCACTGGTCCTGTCGACCTGGAAGCGGAGAGACTCGACAGCGCTTCCTTCGATCAGCGACGGCTACGGCACCGGTCTGGTCACCTTCGTTCTGGAACAAGCAGGCGTGCCTCGGGCCCGGCTGGATCCCAGCCTGACCTGGCTCTCGCGAAATCAGGAAAAAGACACAGGCCTTTGGTCGGCAACATCGCTGAACAAACAACGCGATCCCGCCTCCGACGCCGGTCGATTCATGAGCGACGCCGCTACGGCGTTTGCGGTAATGGCCTTGGAAAATAATTAGCGCTTCCACTCCGCGATATGCATGCGCGGCGGCAACGTCGCGTGCGCCAGATCCAGATCGTCCCCGGTGATCGGAATCACCACCGCAATCGTCGCCGGTGGAGATGGGAAATTCTGGCTGAACGCGAGCCGCAGGATCTGCGATTTCACGGCGCCGTTCTGCGTCAAGACCCGCGTTTCGTCGGCGTACGAACGTAAAAGCTGCGCCAGCTTCGGATCCTCGCAAGTAATCAGAGCCTCGCGAATCACCTTCGCCTCCGATGCGTAACTGAGCACTCCCACCACGTGACGATCGTTCAATCGCGTGTCTTTCGAATCGTCCGGCGGCACATCGAACCCCGCATACCGGAGGATCGTATCCTTGCGGCTGGTCGAAAACTTCACCAGCGGCACGTACGTATCGAACAGGTGCGCGCCATCCGCGAGCCTGTAAATCGACCACCACTCCACCTCTTCCAGGCCTCGTGAAACAACGAACACCTCGTTCTCAAGGGTCCGGCTTTCCGTCCCTTCCACCGTGACGGAGTACAACGGCTTTTCCTTCAAATCCGTCCCAATCTTCCACGCTTCCGTCGTCGTCGACCCTTCCGTTCCGATGTCGCCGATCACCTGTTTCGACTTGGTCGTCTTGCGCAGCACCAAGTCGGAACCCGCTACTTCATAGGCAACGTTGGTAATCTCAATTGTTTTCTCATCGCCCTTGACGGTGTATTTGTAAGACGCCACGGGCTGCGCGATCATCGAACAGGCCGTCCCTATCCATAATGTCCCCCGCAATGTCCAGTGACAGATGTTCATCTTACCAACGCTATCATGAAGACTCATGAAGCTCGTTATTCTTCTGTCAGCCTCCTCCCTTTTCGCCCAGCCCTATACCACTTGGGCCGATTACAGCGGCGCATCCGACTCCTCTCAATACTCCGCGCTCGACCAGATCAATCGCTCCAACGTCGCCAACCTCGAGCTTGCCTGGACCTATCCGACCGGCGACAACAACAAGTATTTTTTCAATCCCCTCGTCGTCGACAACATCGCCTACGTCCTCGCGAAAAACAACTCCATCGTCGCCCTCGACGCCTCCACCGGCAAGGAAATCTGGACCCACGCCTCCGGACCCGAGATCAAAATCATCACCAATCGTGGCATCAATTATTGGGAGAGTAAGGACCGCTCCGACCGTCGTCTGCTCTTCGCCAGCAATCATTTTTTACGTGCCATCGACGCCCGCACCGGCAAAACCATCCCGACCTTCGGAACCGATGGCGCCGTCGATCTCAAGCAGGAACTCGGCCGCGATCCCAAGACTCTTTCGCTCGTCCAATCCACGACCCCTGGCCGAATCTTCGAAGATCTCTTGATCCTCGGCTCCGCCACCAATCAAGGTTACGGCTCCGCCCCTGGCGACCTCCGAGCCTTCGACGTCCGCACCGGTCGCCTGGTCTGGACCTTCCACACCATCCCTCATCCCGGCGAATTCGGCTACGAAACATGGCCACCCGAAGCCTGGAAAAAAGTCGGCGGTGCGAACATCTGGAGCGAGCTCTCGATCGACGAAAAGCGCGGCATCGTCTACGCGCCCACCGCCAGCGCGAAATACAATTTCTACGGAGTCGACCGCACCGGCGCCAACCTGTTCGCCGACTGCCTCCTTGCCCTGGACGCCCGCACCGGCAAACGCCTCTGGCATTTTCAAATGGTGCATCACGATATTTGGGATTACGACGACCCCACCGCGCCCAAGCTCCTCACCATCCGTCACGACGGCAAAACCATCGACGCCGTAGCGCAGGTCAGTAAGCAAGGTTTCGTCTGGGTCTTCAACCGCGTCACCGGCGAGCCCATCTGGCCCATCGAAGAACGTC
>Ga0182024_10025869_pt1 | contig 10332 bp, 5 predicted proteins | sample P32metaG_FD_120480 | JGI IMG/M metagenome (GOLD analysis project Ga0182024, IMG submission 120480) | Permafrost microbial communities from Stordalen Mire, Sweden - P3-2 metaG (Illumina Assembly) | ecosystem: Environmental > Terrestrial > Soil > Wetlands > Permafrost | place: Sweden: Stordalen...
CACCACATACACCACCGCTTCGTCGGCAGGAGTGTATGCCATTGACGCCAAGAGCGGCCTGTCAATCTGGAAATATGAGCGGCGGCAAGAAGTTGTGAACCCGAACCAGATCAATCCCTTTAACCGCGGCGTAGCGGTGCTGGGGAATCGCGTCTTTTTCGGCACCCTGGACGCGGCACTGGTCGCTCTGGATGCACGCAGCGGGCGAATTCTTTGGCAAACCCAGGTGGCCGATACGATGAAGGGCAATTCCATTACCGGAGCACCGTTGGCAATCAACAACAAGATCATTGTTGGAGTGGCTGGAGGAGAGTTCGGTATCCGTGGCTTTATCGACGCGTACGATCCCGCAACCGGCAAGCGGTTGTGGCGGTTCAATACGATTCCGGGCCCGGGAGAATTTGGTAACGACACTTGGAGTGAGGACAGTTGGAAACACGGCAGTGGAGCCGCATGGCTGACGGGCAGCTATGATCCTGACCTCGACGTATTGTATTGGACGGTGGGTAACCCTGGGCCGAACCTGAACGGAGCAGTACGCGAAGGCGATAACCTGTTTACCTGTTCGGTCGTTGCCCTGGATCCAGCGACCGGCCAAAGGAAGTGGCACTATCAGTTCACGCCTGGGGATACGCATGACTGGGATGCCAATGAAGACGTGGTGTTGGCGGATAGCGTGCTGGGAGGCGTGAAGCGCAAGCTGATGCTGCAAGCGGATCGTAATGGGATGTTTTATGTGCTTGATCGTACCGACGGGAAACTCGTCTTTGCCGAACCGTACGTCAAGGAGACGTGGAATAGCGGCTTTCAGCCGGATGGCCGTCCTATCTTGCTACCGGATTGGAAATCGTCGCCCAAAGGCAATATCGTTTCTCCCATCCTCATTGGGGGTGCCAACTGGCAAAATCCTTCCTACGATCCGATTCACTCAGTAATGTACTTGGTTGCGATGAGCGGCGGCATGGGATACCGAAGCCTCCCAGTTAAGTATGAGGCGGGACGTCAGTACATGGGTGGGGCACCGTTCCCGGCTGGTGAGCCAAGCAAAATGGGCTTGTTGGCAATTGACACAAAGACCGGCTCGGTCAAGTGGGAATATCCCACGTTCCGCTTCTCGATGGGCGCCGGTGCTTTGGCCACAGGTGGCGGATTAGTATTCTTGGCTACTGGAGATGGGAATTTGATTGCACTGGATGCCGAGACGGGGAAGTCACTCTGGCATTTCCAGGCAGGAGGCACGATTGCTGCCTCTCCCATAAGCTATGCGGTGGGGGGAAGGCAATTTGTGGCGATCTCTGCCGGAGATGCGGTCTACAGCTTTGCCCTTCCTGACTAGAATGCGATGGGGTCCACGGCATGAGTTGGCTCCAGAGTTGTATGGTCGGTCAGGCCGCTTCAATCTTAAAAACTGAAAGTCCGCCGCCGGCAGTTCCATCGCGCTTGATCGTACAGTGGAAATCATGCAACTGAGCCTGTGTGTATATTTTGGGTTCTCCGGTGGACCACAGACCAGTGACTAAATAACTTTTGTGTCCATCAAGCCCAGTGCCAGCCAACGCAATCGTTAATGTCACGTTCGCGTCAACGTCCCTATTCCGGTTACCGGCAACGACGATCACCGTATGATCGTCCCATCGCATGTAGGGAACTGGCACTTTGATATTCCCCTGGGACCGAATGGCTTTAAGGTTGGGTTCTTTGCCTCCCGGCCACATAGCGAGAACCGCTGAATACTCCTTGCGGATGGACATCATCTTCTTGACATCTATGAACATATCCTTATGTTCGGGCTCCATCAGCTGATTCCAGTAGAGCATGGCGCCATACAACCAGCGCCCCTTTCCAGCATCCTTGTCGCCGTAGAGATTCGGAGACAACTCAGGTAGAGCATGAAACGTCGCGTCGAATTCCTCCCCGGAAAAAAATATTGGGATCATGGGAGAAAATAAGAAGGAGTATCCGAAAAGCGAGCGGCTTCCCTGGGCGACGTAGGGGTTCTTATCCAGCGGAAATCCAGTCCAACCGTTGTCATGACAACTCAGTTGAATCGACGACCCCCAAGCCAGCGTAGCTATATAGACGTCGACTTTAGGTCCCACCACCAGCGGTCCGAAAGAATCGGGAGCGTCCACTGACAGCGGCCTGCTTCCTCCTCCTGGCCGAAGCATCCACTCTTCACCCTCATCGTTGCGCACGGTAATGTTCGCGATTAGCTTGCGGGAAACACGGTCCAGTGTGATCTTCACATCGGGAAGTCCATCCGGGGTGGGGCGTTCTTCCCCGAATCTCCTGCCCACCCTGTCACCGGACAGACCTGCCAGGCGAACGCCTAACTGGCCGCCGCCATTCGTGTTCCCGCTGAGAATGCTGCAGTCCTGGTACTGAACCTGCGCCTCGTAGTAGCCAGTTCGGCCAAATTTGCGGTCGTAAAAACCGGGAACGTCATTGGCCAAAACCTCATTTAAAACACCAGCCCCCGTTGTACTGATGATGTTCTCCCGCTGGCTAAAATCGGTAACTCCGGGAATCACTGCGTTCATCTCCTCCCAGATAACGATTGGGTGCCTGGAGGCGGCTGCGTTTTGTCGAATGCGCTCCCACAAATCAGGGCGATATATATTGACGTCCAGGCGATACCCATCCACACCGTAGATCGTCACGAAGTCGCTATAGATTCGCACCCACCAGTCATCTAGATCCGTGTGGCCGCCGTTCCAATCAAAATCTGTCATTCCCCAGCTGCCGCCACGAAACCATGCTGGATGCTGCTGAATCACGGGGCTGCCGGTCATCAACCCGTGCGTGATTACATCAAGAAATACCTTGATGCCGCGCCCGTGAGCTTCGCCGATAAGTCCCTTGAACTCTTCCGCCGTACCGAGAGTGGGATCGAACTTGTCCGGTTCAATCACCGCATATTGCGTCCAGATGTTGTAGAAATGGTGGGGATCACATAAAGAATAGCCGGTCAACCATATCCCGGTGATGCCTAGCTCTTGAAGATAGGCTAATTTGGATCGCAGACTGTTGAATGTCCCGGTCTCTGGACCTTTCGGCGACGTGAATCCCTTGGTCGCAACCTCATAAATGATGAGATTTTTCATCCATTGGGGCGAAGCCGGCTGTATTGCCGGATTTGGCTGTCTTGACGTCACTCCCTGGGATGACTGCACGAGTGCCTCGGTTAGCCCGGCGAACCCTCTGGGTGAACCCAAGGCTAATAAGGCCCCGCCTTTCAAAAGATCTCGTCGCGAAGGCGACAAGAGCCGATCGCCTTTTTCACTCATATCGTCCTCCACCATCCCTCTCGGTTGCGAATCGCCAAAATCAGAGGCTGACTCTATCAGTAAACGAGAGAATCCCTGACGTCTCATTCACGTTCATCTATCGACAGTCAGATTGAAGTCATCAGCCTGAAGTAACACATGCAATGTCTGGCTGACTGGATCCATTCGCCAGCCGGTCTCATTAGGGTGTCCTTGGGCGCTGCTCATTTCACGGACGGGCGTTCCGCCAAGCGTTACTTCTCTAGGCGCCCGTGTCGCCGGCAGCACCACCTGATAATTGCGGACTACTGGAGCATGTTCTACGCGCACTTCAATCCGTGATGGTTCTTCACTTGCTTTGGCCACCGTACCGTCTTCGAGTGTGAAACTATCCGAAATGGGAGAGGAGCCGGGAAAGACGCGCCAGGTAAGATCACTGCTAAGCGAGCGGTATTTGCTCTCGGACAAGTCTGAGGCCAACGTTTCCGTATCCGGGCTGATAAAGGGGATAATGCTACCCGAGCGCACCAGTATGGGAATATGCTCAAGCGGCGCGGGCACCGTCACCTGCTGCCCCCCTTCGATAGTCAACCCGGTCCAATAGTCCACCCAAGAGCCCCTCGGGAGATACAGAGAACGGGTAGAAGCACCTTCCTTAAGCACGGGCGCGACCAGGACTTTCTCCCCTAACATGTATTCGTCTTCGGCATCATATGTTCTCGGATCACTCGGAAATTCCAGTAAGAGATGGCGAATAATCGGAAGCCCGGTCTTCGCGGCCTCACCGGCATACCCGTAGAAATAGGGAAACAGAGAAATATGCAGCTTGGCATAGCTCCTGAACGTGTCCATGGTTTGCGAGTCATACCAGAGGCTTACGGCGCCTACCGGCTTGTCCCACAAATGGTCGCGCATGATCGGCGTCAATGCGCCAAATTCAGCCCAGCGAGTCCAGAGTTCCTTGGAACGGCCGCTATCAAGTATGTCCGGCCCCCAAACCGAGAATCCTGATAAACCTGCTGTGATGCCGGCGCGAACGACAGACGGAAGCCCATGATCCTGGGACCAATCGGGGAATTGGTCACCACCCCAAACCACGCGGGTGTAGCCCTGCGACCCGGATGAGCCAGAGCGGGCAAATTCTACGACGTCCGGCTTGGCTTTGCGTGCGATCTCATAAGTGATCTTGTGATAAAAGAGCGGATAGAGATTCGCCATCTCGCGCCCGGTAACCCCCGCGGCGAAATGATCGGTACTGTTAACGTATTCGCCAAAGTCCTCCATCCAGCCATCAAAGTTGTCATTCAGCAGGATTTCTCGAATCTTCTGCTCCCACCAGTCAACCGTCGTGGGACTGGTGAAGTCGATGCTGCCCTGGGGGTAGGCCGCATTACTCGGTCCCGTCGGTTCGCCGCGGGAGTTATGCACAAAGAAACCTGTTTTCACGCCTTGCTCGAAGGAAGGACTAGGCAGGTTGTAAGGATCGAGCACCGCGGGCAGATAAGGATGAACATAGGTAAGGACTTTGAATCCCATGCCATGAAGCTGACCGGTGAATTGCGGTAAATCTGGATAGTAACCCGATGTCCAGAAAGGCCACCCCATAATGTCGCCTTTATCCATTGCATCGAAGGTCCATATCGCACTGGCCGGAATCCCTGCCTGCCTTAGCTTCAGGGCGTCCTGGAGCACAGCTCGAGAGCCTTGCAAGGAGCAGATCCACACGCCAAACGCCCACGGCGGAGGCAGGGGCGTCCGCCCTGTCAGGGATGTGTAATCTCCAAGAATGCTCTTTGGCTCACCTACAAAAAAGTAAGCATCGACCGAGGAATGATCAAGCTGGATTGAGAGTTGGCGCTGTTGGGACTGGCCGAGATCAACGGTGCTTATATCTGGAGTATCGAGATAAATCCCAAGACCTCGTGGCGTGAAAAGAAAAGGTACGGGGATGTAAGTCCAGTTATGGCCTGGGTTTTGCAGAAGGTCCTCTGGATGCAATGTCGTCTTTGATCCATCGAGCTTGACTCGGTCGAATCTTTCCCCCAACCCGAAGAACGGTCCCACACCGGAAAGGTTCAGCCCCAATCGAGCGTTGCCACCAAGTTGTGGCGCCCGAATGGAAAGGCGGATTACGGTAGGCGAGATGATCGCGATTTCCAAGGCAGCGAGCGCGGTTGAGCCCGCCACGTTTACGCGCATCTGCCAAAGATCCCCGTGCCGTTCGATAGACTGCACTTTCGCGGGCCGTACCACGGCCGCTGTGCCCGAACTTTGCGTCCACACGAGGCCGGCCGAATCGTCGCCCGAATCACCTAGCTGCCAAGTAAGGCCCGTTTGCTTGTTCGTTAGCGCCATCCCCCACCGGTCCTTCGTGACCTCCAGCCGCCAGCCGGTGGTATCCAGACGCAGCGTCCCAGCGGTTTCGTTTACCTTGAGGTTTGTGGGTGCTTGCGCCGTTGAGAGCAGTGTGCCTGATGTCATTCGGCTGGGAAGAATCGGATCATTGTGGAGCCCCTCTACCATCGACCTGTATTCCGCGCTAGACGAAAACGTCTGGGTTTGCGCGGCCAGGTTTGGGGGAAGAACCTGCGACGTGATAGCCAGCGCCGCGGCAACCGATAGAATTCTGCCGTCAAAAACTGTCTTGTGCTGTTTTCCCGATTGAGGCGTGTTGGCCACAGGTGTCATTACGCGTTCTGCGGCCTGCTCACCATGAAAAACGCTCATCCACAGCCTCTTAGGCCACTCGACGCCACAAGTCGTTAGCTGGCATTGGCCGACCCAGGCCGGAACGAATAATATACGTGCGTTAGTTGTGGTGTCAAACTATTCTAGCCCAAGGGGAAGAGGGTTGCCATCGGAACGAAACTTTCTTTATCCGTCACCTCATCAAGTACCAGAGTCCACTGGTCAGAATCACGAGCACAGCGGCCCAAAAACGGTAATCGAGCAAAAGGTCTGGCGAAGGATCGGTTAAGACACTCTGGGCCAGCTCATCACCCGTGTAAGAGATGGTCGTGGCCCGTAAACGCGGAGCGTCGACAGGGCGGGTACACAGGCTCACGCCGACCAGAACCACCGTGCATGCGGCGCAGGCCACCATGGCTGAGTGGAGCCAGGGGCGAAGCAAAGGGAACTCCATAAAAGGCATGAAGCGGGCACGGCTGTTGAACAGAAATAGCGGACAGAGGAAGGCCGATGCTGCTAGACATGAAAGGACGCCAGCGGTCGTCGTCCGTTTCCATAAAACTCCTACGAAGAATATGCTCGCGAATGGCATGAGCAGATAGGCTTGCACTGTTTGTAAATAGATGAAGAGGTTGCCGAAATATCCAATCATCGGAGCCCAAAGTGCGCTTAAGACAAACGTCACCAGCAATGCGGTACGTCCGACTGCGATTTGGGTTTGTTGTGTCGCCTGTGGGCGCCATCGAAGGTAGAAATCGCGAGTGAACAATGTCGCCACGGAATTATACGTGGCGCTGATATGACCCATTAATGCCGCGATAATACCCGCCACCGTTAGCCCCAGCAATCCGGTGGGCATCAGCTCGGCCAGCAACGTAGGGTACGCCTCGTCAGGCCTGGAAAGCCTTGGATACAAAACCCGTGCGATCAAGCCCGGTAAAACCAGGAGGAAAGGTGTGCTCAATTTAAGGAACCCGCAAAAGACCGCACCCAAGCGCCCTTCATTAAGGCTTCTTGCCGAGAAGGCCCGCTGAACCAGAACTTGATCCATAGACCAGTAGAAGCTACCCAGGAGGAAGACTCCAACCAGCATGCCGGGCCAGGGGTAATTTGGGTCAGTAGCCGGTTTGATCATGTGGAACATCTCGGCAGGCAGTTGGGCATGGAGTCGGCTCCAGCCACCCACCTGCCGCAATCCGAGCATGGTGAGAACAATAGCCGCCACTATCAGGATCACAGTCTGGATGGCATCTGTATAGACGACCACTCTCAGGCCACCCTTCATGGTGTAGAGGGCCGTGATCAGCCCGACAGTCCAGATGACGGAGATTCTGTTCCAGCCGAGCATTTCGGAAAAAACCAGAGACGAGGCCCAAAATGAGATGGAGAGTTTCGTCAACACAGCCAGGATGACCATGAATCCGGAAAAAATGAGGCGTACGGACGGGCTGAACCGTCTTTCCAGGAATTCTGGAACAGTAAAAATCTTGTTTTGGATATAGAACGGCAAAAAAAGAAAGATAAAAGGCATTAGGCAAAAGACGGCCATCCATTCAAAGCCGCCGACCGCCATACCATCGGAATAACCGCTGCCAGCCAGACCTACAAAGTGCTCTGAAGAGATGTTGGCAGCAAAGAGTGATGCTCCAATGAAAGGCCACCGCAGTTGCCGCCCGGCCAGGAAGTACTCCTCACTTGTTTGTGTCTTTTGAGTGAGACGAAATCCGACGCCAGCAATCGTAGCGCCATATAAGCCGATCACCAACCAATCCAATGGGTGAAGTCTCATGGCCACTCAAAAGAACCTACTTAGCGTGATTGATCAATGGACGGTGTTCTGGAACTTCCGTCCGGACAATGAATCTCTTAGTGAGTGCGATGTGACCTTTCAAAGTTGGTCGACTTCATAAGTCGGGTCGCCCCCTCTGGCCTCAACACGAGTCCGCATCGCCACACGAATGTACACTCTTCCCCAATCTTTTCGAAAGATATAATATTGTTCGGACAAGATGCTGAGGCCTCAGCATAACGCAAAGAATATCTGAACGCCTTCCGGCCAGAGCTTGAGTTTCGCTGATAAAATCGTCGGGAACAAATTGGCGGGTGCTCCATGTCTTATAAGCCGAATCGCCGCAGCTTCCTTATTGCAAGTGGACTTACTGCTCTTGCTTCAACCAAAGTCCTTGGTGCAAACGATACCCTTCGGGTCGGAGTCATAGGAGCCGGGGAGCGGATGATAACCCTGCTCGATTCTGCCGACAAGACCGGCATCCCCTACCAGATCGTGGCCGTGAGCGACGTGTATGGACCGCGCCGCGATGAAGTGAAGGCACGGACTGCCGCCGCCGCTACCACCCATCTCGACTATCACGAAGTGCTGGCGAAGGATCTCGATGCGGTTCTCATTGCGGCCCCGGATCACTGGCACGTGCGCATGGCGTGCGATGCCCTGGCGGCCGGCAAAGACGTCTACCTGGAAAAGCCGGTCACCCACACCATCGAAGAGGGCGCCACACTCTCCCATGCGGTTCATAGCAGCAAGCAAATTCTGCAATGTGGCATGCAGCAGCGCAGCTGGACTCACTTTCGAAATGCCGTCGATTTGATTCAGGGAGGTAGTCTGGGGCGAGTCACCCAGGTGAGAACCTACTGGTGGCAAAACTATAACAAAGCGGGCTGGAAGCCCAAGCCGGTCGATACCCAGGCCCTCGACTGGAAGCTTTGGCTGGGATCCGCTCCCGACCAGCCATTTAGTGAAGAAAAGTTCTACCTCTGGCGTTGGTACTGGAATTTTGGCGGCGGCGGAATGACCGATTTGTTTACTCACTGGATCGATGTGGCGCACTGGGCGATGAAGTCTGACACGCCACGTGAGGCACAGATGCTGGCGGACAAATATATCTTCCTGGAATGGGACTGTCCCGACACGATTCAGGCCGCGCTGCGTTATCCCGGGTGGGATGTCGTCTATGAGGGTATGATGAGCTCCTCCATTGACGACGGCGGCCTAGAGTTCCGGGGTGATGAGGCAACGCTGAAGATCGATCGTAGCGGCTTCGGTGTTTACCGCGAGGGCGTGAAAAGTAGCCAGAATCCCATCCTCAAGGAAGACAGCTTCCGCGACGGAACCATCGACCACGTGGAGAATTTCTTCGAGTGCGTCAAGACGCGCAAGGAACCGAACGCGCCCGTCGAAACCGGAATCTCCGCCGCGCGCGCCGGCCACATCGCCAATCTTGCCTACCGGCATACGGGTCAGATCGCATGGCCGGCGAAGACCTCGGCTTGAGTAATCAGTAGCGGCTGCGGCGCCCCGAGGTATTTGAGCCCGTTTGGGTGCGTTCTGCAATAGCTGGAGCTGGCTATGTACGCTGACCTCCCGGGCGGTCACTGGCGTGTCCAACGCCGCAGATTCGCGTTCCCGCCGATAAACTAGACCCGCAAATATTGCGGGAAAAATGGTCGGTCGAGACGCTGGGAGAGCCTGTTACGCCAGGCGATTCTCTCCGGGTTGTTCCAAAAGAAAGCGTTTTAAAATATGGCCGTTTCTAAAGCAAAGAGCGACCTGCGTGTAAAGACGACGACTCGACATGATTCGCCGCAGATGACGGGAAAGGTCGCGCTGGTCACCGGGGCGGAACGTGGTATCGGGCGTGGGCTGGCAGTCGGACTGGCTCAGGCGCAGGCCCGTCTGGTGCTTAACTACTATCGATCCAAATCAGAAGTGAATGAGACGATCAGACTTGTTCGTGAGGCCGGCTCAGAAGCCGTCGCCGTCAAGGGCGATATAGCTATCGCTGCGACCGCGCAGGAGCTGGTGATGACCGCCTATGAAAGATTCGGACGCCTCGACGCTATCGTAAACAACGCGGGCATTCATCGTTACAAATACCTTGCCGACGTCAGTGAGGCGGACTGGGACGCTCAGCTCGCCGTTAATTTAAAGGGACCCTTCCTTCTTTGCCAAAAAGCTGTAGGCGAGTGGAGACGTCACAAAACATCAGGACGAATCGTTAATATTACCTCGTGCGGAGCGAAACTCCCATTTCCAGCTTCCGCTGCTTACAATGCAAGCAAATTTGGCTTGCTCGGACTGACACAGCAACTCGCGCTGGAGCTTGCCCCGGAGGGCATCCGGGTCAATGCCGTTGCCCCGGGGGTAGTTCATACTTCCATCAATGACGCGTTGCTTCGACAGTTGGTCTACCGTAAGGCATGGCAGAAGGTGATTCCCGCCGGTCGGGTTGCCGAACCGGACGATCTGGTCGGCGCGGTCATTTTCCTCTGCTCAGATGCCTCGGAATACATCACAGGTCAGCAGTTGGCAGTGGACGGCGGCTGGGGAATTAACCCTCCCTGGGGCGTTTCGCCCTAAAAG
>Ga0182024_10025870_pt1 | contig 10331 bp, 8 predicted proteins | sample P32metaG_FD_120480 | JGI IMG/M metagenome (GOLD analysis project Ga0182024, IMG submission 120480) | Permafrost microbial communities from Stordalen Mire, Sweden - P3-2 metaG (Illumina Assembly) | ecosystem: Environmental > Terrestrial > Soil > Wetlands > Permafrost | place: Sweden: Stordalen...
AAGCGCCGGAAATTCCGGAAATTGCCGACGATGATGGCACACGCGCGCGCGTCGTCTGCGGCACTTTCTGGGGAAAAAAGGGCCCGATCACTGGCATCGCGGCCGACCCCGTCTACATTGACGTATCGGTTCCTCCGGGCCGGCGAAAGACGCTGCCGGTTGAAATTACGCGCCATGCGTTTGCGTACGTCTTTGCGGGCGCGGGGAAGTTCTGCAATGCTTCGGGTCCCCTTGCCGTGCCAACCGAATCGGTCGGCTGGTTGGACACCACACCTCCGAAAGAAGCCGGCGACCGCTCGCTGGTGCTCTTTGACAGAGGCGACGAAGTCGTTGTGCAAGCCGGGGCCGACGGAATCCGCTTCCTCCTCGTCTCCGGGAAGCCACTCGAGGAACCCGTTGCGTGGTACGGGCCGATCGTGATGAACAACCAGGAGCAGCTACGCGAAGCGTTTAACGAACTTCAGCAAGGAACGTTCCTCAAGTCGGACAAGCGCCGGTAAGCGAAAAAAGTCTGGGTCGGCCGGCCGCTAGAGGGCGGAGACGATGTGGGCGATGGCGTCGTCGAAGGTGGCCGTGCCGTCGAGGTAGGGTTGCCAGAACCGTTCGAGGAGCTTGAGGTAGTCGTCCCAGCCGCGTTGATAGAGGCGTTCGCGGAAGGCGTACGGAGTGTATTCGCCGCCGTTGGCGCTGGCGTTCTCCGCATTGACAATCGGTTTGATGACTTCGCCGGTGGTGTAAAAGACGAGCGCGTGCCAAAGATCGCGCGGGATGGCTTTGTCGCGCTGGCGGCATTCCCGGTTGATGGCTAGCTGCACGGGTTCGGCGATGCCGTTGGAGGCTTCGTGGAACAAGACCTCGAGCGCGGAGTCGCCTTGATTGCGGGGATCGGTGCTGGAGATGAGCACGCGGAAGGGATCGAGCGTGGTGTAGGCGCCGGCATAGTTTGCATAAGCGGAGACGTCGACGCGGATGCGTTCCTTGGGCCATTGGGTTTGGTAAATCTCCGCCAGCCGATGCGACAACTCGACGCCTCTCGTCCGAACCAGCGGCGACACGCCGGCAATCCATTTGCGATTGGCGCGATCGTGCTCCGGCCACTCGTGGGCGCGATAGACGGGCGCGGCGGCATCGAGAATACGGGTGAGTTTCGGCGACAGGCCGGCGTCGCAGGTCTTCTTTTTGGCGCCAGAGAGTTCGTCGCATTGTTCGAAATCGCCGAGTTGGTCTTTCAACAGGATCAGCTCGGTGTTGAACAGCAGGTCTTTGTCCTGATAGTTGGCGGCGTAGTAGGAGACGGCAGCGTCCCAGGCGAGTTGTTCGCTGGGAGTGCGATGGGTTGCGGCGCCCGTGCCGGAGGGGCTGCCTCTGCCGTCGCGCGATTGCCGAGCTTGGCCGTAGAGCGTGTGGTGGAGATTGATCCAGAATCCGCTGTGCAATTCGAAGACGGGAAGCGGGCCGTATTGCGAATCCGCCTGCGGCTCGGCCGGCGCGGCTTGCGGCGCAAGCAACGCGACCAAGAGAAGCACGAGAGTTAGACGCACGAGTGTCGGGTGGCCCATACGGAAACGTCCGATGGTAGCGCCAAGTCCGCGGCGGCACAAATGTTGTGGCTGGATCGATTTATAAAGGAAGACGTTATCAAGGGAGGTGGGGACCTCGAGCCGGGGCCTTGGCCGCGGAGTTCCGGAAAAACTCGATCGCATCAAGTGGAAGTTCTGGCGGCCCGTTGCAGCCAGCGATCCAGGATGGCGAATTGTTTTTCCGGTGGAGTCGTTCCCCAGTGCACGCCCATGCCGAGTCCCGGGCAGAGGTAAACCACGCGCGCCAGGGCTTCAAAGATGTCATCGCCGCGGCGCAATTGAATTCTGACCGGGGTTCCCGGCGGGAGTGGATTCAGTGTGTCGATATAGCAGCCGCTGCGGCTCACGTCGGAGGAGCGCGCGTGCAAAACGGTGGAGTTAAGGGTCTCGACCACTTCCGCGACGAGCGTCAGCGCATAGCGCGGCGAATCGCGTCGATCAGCCATCGTGTCTGCCATTTGCAAGGCTCCTTCAGGGCGCTGCTCTGAAAGACCATTAGGTTGTGAGCGCCCCTGTTCGGGTCCGGCGTCGCAGTGGAGAGATGACTCTGGATTCATTGTGCGAGCAAGTACCGTTCGGGGCAAGGCTCAACCTCGGAGGCCGCTCCAATGCGTCAACCGTGATTTTGCGAAAGTTCTATTCGACCTTGGGATCAAATTCGCTGCCGACCGAGCCCTGGCGGTCCGCGCCATGCAGCCCGCCGTTCACGTCGCGGAACAACGAGCGGCGTCCGGTGCGCCCATAGGTTTGCGGCGTTGCCGCGAGCGCGAATTTCGCAGGAGCGCCGAGCGTGCTCGCACCGGCGATCACGTACCGGAAGTTGTAGCCACTCTTCGCACCGGAGGCGAGGTCGGCGTCCAGGAGGCCCGCGGCTTCCGGGCTGGCCGCTCCGCGCTTGACCGGTCCCAGATTCGCGAGCGAGTCCGGAAGGCGTGTATAGGCGCGACGGTAAGCTTCCACCGCCTCGGCGATTGCTTTGAGAGCCTCGATGGCAGATTGCTCAGTGGACTGGATTTGCGCGGCGTCCCATTCGGCGGCGAGGGAAGGCAAGTCCAGCAGAACCAGGCCGACCGAGAGCAGTTTCCACTCACCATTTTCGCGGACCAGGCCCATTTTCACGTGCATTACGTTTGCACCGACGGTGTCGGTGGCGTCGCGGATTTCCACGGGCAGGAAGGCGAGATTGTCGGCGATTTCCGGGCCGCCGATTTGCACTTCGGCGGCGCCACCGGGAGTCTCGCAGCGCACCAGCGGCCTGCCAGACGCGCCGGTCACCAGGGAAGGCTTGCCTGGCTCATCGAGCAGCACCAAGCGCTTCATGAGCGCTACGCGAGCGCCCGGCGTCAGACCCGCAAACGTTTCGGCGTTTCGCGCGGTGAGAAATTTTGTGAAGTCGCGTTCACTTTGCAAACAGGCCGCGGACAGCGCTTCGCGGAGCGCGAGGCTCGGTCCAGTGAGATCGCTGGGTGGGCCGCCGTTGGGCCGCGAACTGGATTCCTGCGCGCAACAATTGCCGATTGCGAACGCGGCCAGCGCCGAGGCTAAGAAAATTCGCGCCCTGAGCGCGAGGCAGGTGGAGTTCACATCAGTCCTTCGCGGCGGCCAGGATCGCCGCCAGATTTTGCGTAAACGCGGATCGCGGCATGACTTCGTCGCAGCCCGCCGCCCGAGCCTGCGCGGCCAGATCCGTTTGCACGTGCGAGAGAAATCCCACCACGCGCACGTCATTCTTACCGGCGCGGACACGCTCGATCACCTGAATCGGCTGGCTCCGCGCATTCAGGTCCACGATCACGAGCTTCGGCGTATTTTCCAGCAGTGTCAGCAGCGCGTCGCCGTTCGCGGCCACTTTGAGCTCCAAGCCAAGGTGCTTGGCGGTTTCCGCCACCTTCATCTGAAAAAATAGATCGTCCATCAAGGCCACCACTCTGCCCATGCCGTCCGCCTTTCGTAACATATTCCTTCGAGCGCGCACTTGTAGGATGCACGGATTTCTATTCACGCTATAATGCGCGTTGGTAGGGAAAGATCAAGGAGGCTCGCGCAAGTGATAAAACCTTGCATCGGTCTCGCGCGGCCAATGTTCGCCGCGTGCAGCCATTCACGCGGCGAGCCTAGTGGTCGCTTCCGTCGCTGTGCGCCCCGACGGTGTCGTCCGGCACGGCGCCCTTGCGACCCTTGACGCGATCGTAGACCGAAATTTGGCTCACGGACCCGAGCGCCTCGTTGTAAAACGTCGGCACTCCTAGCGTGGTGCGCAGCTCTTCGTTGAACTTGCGCAAATTTTGCAGGTGCATTGCCAGCGCCGGGAGCTTCAGCCCCTCATCGGTCAGCAGAAATTTCTGATAGCCCGCGTCCCAGAGCCGCGTGAACTGCCCTTTCAGCATGATCGTGGGCAGCACCGTCATCTGGTAAAGTCCGTCGGTCCCTTTTCGAAACTCGGCGCCACACCCGTATTTCTCCACACGCACAACACCGCGCGTGCTGCCAACCGCGAATCCCAGCGCCGCCATCCCCTCAATTGCCTTCGGTGCAAACCGTTCTTCCACATTCCACATAGGTTGTTAGGGTAATGAATGAATGCGTGTCTGTAAAGAGCACGGGTGCACCATGAATTATTTGAATCCGGCGCCTGAGGATTCCTGAAAGCTTTCTCGGGCGCGATTCACGTAACTGTAACAATCGCTTCGACTTCCGTTAATCCGTACCGTTTCCTCTGGCCGGGACTATGCATCGCGCCTGTAGATATCCACAGGGCAAGCTTGATTTCCGCGCAGGGCTGAATGATATCCCTGCCGGATACACGTCGAGGAAAAAGGGGCTTTACCGAATGTTGAAACTGACTCGTTCGCTCGTAGTGTTTTTCAGTAGCCTGTTCCTCGTCGTTTTTTCTTCCCACGCGCAACAAACTCTCGGCTCTATCAACGGCACCGTCGCCGACAGCTCCGGCGCGGTGCTGCAAAACGCGACGGTTAAGATTCGCAACGTGGCCACCAACGACGTGCGTAGCGTGGTGACCAATAATGATGGCTTCTACCAGGTACTCGACCTGGCGATTGGCACCTACGAGGTTACTTTTTCACGCGACGGATTCGGCACCGAAGTCCACTCAAAGATCCTGATCCAGGGCGATCGCACGACAACCGTGAGCGCCTCTTTGCGGCCCGGGCAGGTATCCGCGAGGGTCACCGTGACCGGTACCCCTCTACTGAACCAGACCGATATGACCAACGGCTACACTTTGGATAGCCAAATCATCGAAAATATCCCGCTCGGGACCGGCAGCTTCACGCAACTGGCGATCCTGGCTCCCGGCGCGAACGCGGACTTTCTCGGTGGTGCGGGGACCAACGCGGGCCTGGGAAATCAGAACATCTTCGCCAACGGTCAGCGCGACACCAGCAACACCTTTACCTTCAATTCCGTGGACGCCAACAACCTCTTCAACGGGTTGTCGTCGAGCGCCATCGGCGAAAGCCGGTTCGTACTGAATACCAACGAGCACTTCGGAGCGGGCGGGCAGGTGATCACCAACAGTTCCGTCTTCGACGCCATCGGACAGGCGCTTCCCGCGCCGCCGCCCGAAACCGTCGAAGAAATTCACGTGAACACCTCGATGTACGACGTCTCCCAGGGAGCCAACAGCGGCGCCCACGTCGCGCTGGCCACCAAATCCGGCACCAACGACTTCCACGGCTCGGCGTACGAATATCACCAGACCTCCGGGTGGGATGCCAACCAGTTTTTCCTGAACGCTGCCGGGATTGCGCGGCCCCCGCTCCACCGCAACACCTTTGGCGCTACCCTGGGCGGACCGATCCTGCACGATAAACTCTTTTTCTTCGGTTCTTACCAGGGGCAGAGAATCACCGACGCGACCAACGGTTCGACCGAAGTTGTCAACGTTCCCACGGGTCTTACCGACGATCGCAGCGCAACGACGCTCGCGGCCCTCGCCGGCGTTCCAGCATCCAGTATCGACAACGCGGCGCTGACCATCCTTCAGGCCAAAACGCCGAGCGGGCAGCTAGTGATTCCCTCGCAAAACATCACGAATGCAGCGCAGATTCAAACCTTGGGTGGCAATGCCATCCAGACCGGGCCTCCGAGCACCTTCAACGCTGACCAGGTCAACGCCAACATCGACTACCTGTTCAGCACCAAGGACCGCCTTGCTGGAAAATACTATTTTCAAAATGATCCCAGCACCAGTCCCTTCGCGGTTAGCGATGTGCTTGGCTTTCCCCAGTCCTTGAAGGCCGGCAGTCAGGTCTTCTCGCTCGACAACACCACAAGCTTGACTCCCAATACCACCTGGGAGCAAAGAATCGGTTTTATCCGGCAGATCGTCAACGCCACCACCTCTCAGCAACTGAGCGCCAGCAGTTTAGGCATCAACCTTCTCGGTAGCGATTTCTTTCCAGGTTTTACCATCAGCAACGCCGGCTCCGGAACCGGCGACGCGCTGAAAATTGGCCCGGCCAACAATTTCGCAAACGCCGGCGTCTTCCAGAATCACTTTCAGGTGGCCACCAATTACAATTGGACCGTCGGCCGACACACCTTGTCCTTCGGATTCGATGGAGACTACGGCCAATTGAACGTGATCAACAAAGAAGACCAGGTGGCGGCGTTCGATTTCACCAGCTTCAAAAATTTCTTGACCGGAGACCTCGGCGGCCGCAACGGCGGACAGCTCTTGAACGGCGAGACTAACCGCTACTATCACGCCAAACAAACCGGATTGTTTGCGCAGGATAACTTCAAGCTAAGGTCCAATCTCTCCGTAACCGCCGGTCTCCGCTGGGACTGGAACGGCCCGCTCATCGAAAAGAATGGACTGCTCACCAATTTCTACCCGCAGAACTATTCCTATGACCTCGGCACCGACACCATCAGCGACATCGGCCTGGTCATCGCCGGCAATAACAAGGAGTTCTGCGCTACCCCGTCATCGTTCTGCGTCAACGATTCGACACTCACCGGGCGCCAGTGGCTGTTCGAGCCGCGCGTCGGCGTCGCGTGGAGCCCCAAGTTTGTGAAGAACGTTGTCGTGCGCGCGGGTTTTGGCCTATACGCCGACCGCGGCGAATTCTTCACCGAATTCTCGCCCAGCGCCGGACTCGGCATCAGCGGCCCCTTTGGCGTAACCGCGGAGCAGCCGTTCACCGTGCCGGTAAATAGCACCTGCAAAGGCGTTCAGTGCCTCAGCAACAATCCATTCGGCACCGTTGCGCCCCCGCCGCCGCCCAGCAATCTCTCCGGCGTCGAGGCGCTCGTCCACAATCAATCGGGATTGAGCGGGTGCGTCGAGCCCGTGACCCCCACCTGCTCCCCGACGGGAACACCTGAGTTGGCATTTCTCTTCGGCGGCTACGATCCGAGAAATACGCTGCCGTATTCGGAAAACTGGACCCTCGATGTGCAGTGGCAACCCCGCGATACGCTACTCATCGACATCGGTTACGTCGGCAACCGCGGACTTCACGAGCTTTTGCCGATCCCGTTCAACCAACCGGGCATCGCCACCCCCTCCCATCCCATCAACGGGCAGATTTACTCCTATGGGTATCAAGCCACAGACGCGGATGGAGGCTTCGGCGTTCTTCAGACCGAACAGGTGGCCACCACCATCGGCGAATTTACTGGCGCCGATGGCAACACCGCTCTGCGCGTGCCCTACATCGGCTACAATCCGAATTCGGATTTCTGGGAAGCCGAGGGAATCTCGACCTACAACGCCCTGCAGGTCAGCGTAAAAAAGCGATTGAGCCACGGCCTGACGATCAATGCTTCCTACACCTGGTCCCACACGCTGGATGAAGGCAGCGGCCTATCGGAGGGACTCTTCTTCAATGGCAACAATCCCACGAATCCTAAAGCCGCCTACGGCGATGCCGCGTACGATCGCACCCACGTGTTCACCATCAACTATGTGTATCAGGTCCCGAATCTCACGAAATCCGAGGGATTCCTGAAGCACATCGTCAACGGCTGGGCCGTCAACGGGATCACCATCGCGGAGAGCGGGCTGCCCTATAGCGTGTATGACTTTTCTGGTTCCGTGGCCAGTCAATACTTCGGCGCTGGCGACGACTTCATCACCAACCCCTTGCTGGGCATACCCAATGGGACGCCCAAGAGCGTGCAGTTGCAAGGCACCACCGGCGTAAATGCCGGCAACCCGGTGCTCAACGGCGGCGCGTTCGGCATCCTCGTCAATGCGCCGGGAACGAACGGCGTGCCGCCTTGTGGTCCCACGACGGATGAGACCAGTGCCACCGCCGCGTGCGACTTCTCGGAAACGGGTTTCTCCAATGCCGGTCGCAACGTCTTTCGCGGACCCTTCCAGGCACGTTTCGACTTCAGCGTTTTCAAGACCTTCAAGCTGACCGAACGCTTTTCTCTGCGCTACGACGCTCAATTCTTCAACATTTTCAATCACCCCAGCTTTGACGCTCCGACCAATAACATCAGCTTGGATCCGTGCTTCGGCCCCAACCTGCAAACCAGTCCGGCGTTCGGGTGCCAATGGCTCGGCACGATTCCGGCGGTCGGCTCATCGACGACTTCGTTCGGCAATGGCACAACGCCTTTTGGATCGGGCTTCATCCAGGGCACCATCGGAAGCCCGCGCCTCATTCAAATGGCGTTGCACCTGACGTTCTAACTCAAGTGCGTCCCCGGACGAGCAACCCAGCTGCGTTGCTCGTATTGAAATGAAAAGCGGGGCCAACTCCGGCCCCGCTTTTTTGTACCAAATAAGTAAAATTGAATCTCAACCGCTCGCACTCGAAAAAAGCCGCCGCAGCAAGCCTGCAGCCTCCGCCGCAATCCTATTCCGCCGCCCCGGCTTTCAAAGCAATCCCCAAAGTCCCCGCCTTGCTCGAATTCAAATCATAAATCCCAGTCCGCAAAAAAATTTCCCCTCCGGCACACCCATCTCTCGATGCATCTGCAATCCCACCCGCATCACCTCGGCATACTTCTGCGGATCCAAAATCATCTCACTCTTCTTTCGAAACGAATTGAGCGCCACGCCGTTGCGGTCGTAAGCCACGATCATCACCTCAGTATCGCCGCGTCGTATCCCATCCGCGCCGCCGCCCAATCGCAAATCTCCCGGCGCGATCGCGAAATCGAATCCATACCTCACCACCGGCCCTTTCCATTCCCCTTTCCACTCTTTGTTGCTTCCCGCCAGCCCGGCATCCTTCCCCGGAACTACCCGACCCCCGGTATATCGTAGCCGCTGGCTCCCGCATCAAACTTCGGAGTAGAATGAGTTTTCTTTAGTCGGGTGGCCGCCACCCTCGCAGGCGGCCCAGCTCGCGTTCGATATATAAGTGCTTGACAAATAGTTACTTATGCGTTATAATGTTCGAGTCGTGGATGGGCGGGTCTCCTGTCAAGCGCTTAGCGCAATCCAGCTTACGCTCGGCCCAACCCCGAAATCGCGTAACCCCTTTATAATCCTCAGATCCAAGAACAAAGGACTGATAGTCCTTTATCATCCGCACTTACGAAAAAAGGTCGGGGGGCACCCTGAACTGTTAACTAGACCGTCCCAGAGCGGGGCGATCTCGTGACCACCTTCGCCACAAGGTACGTGGACGCCTTTGGGGCGCCTGCTCAGCAAAATTCCGCGGGACGTTCCGTCCTCGATTTCATCGGCAGCACCCCTCTGCTCCGTCTCGAGCGGGTCGGCCGCGCCTTCCCCAAGGTCGAATTCGCCGCCAAAGCCGAATGGTTCAACCCCGGCGGCTCGGTCAAAGACCGCCCTGCGTTGAGCATGATTCAGGCGGGCCTCGCTAGCGGCGCCTTGGCTGCTGGGAAGACCATCATCGACGCCACTAGCGGCAATACTGGAATCGCCTACGCGATGATCGGCGCAGCGCTGGGGTATCCGGTAAAGCTGTGCCTGCCGGACAGCGCTTCGCAGGAACGCAAGCGCATCCTCGCGGCATTCGGCGCCGAACTGGTGATCACTCCTGGCGATGAAGCGACTGACGGCGCGATTCGGCGCGTGCAGCAAATTGTCGCCGCTGATCCGCAGAAATATTTCTATCCCAATCAATACAGCAATCCGGCGAACTGGCAGGCGCACTATCGCACGACCGCAAATGAGATCTGGGAGCAGACCGCCGGGCGCCTCACGCATTTCGTCGCGGGTCTTGGCACCAGCGGCACTTTCGTAGGCGTGACGCGCAGGCTCAGGGAACTCAATCCCGCAGTTCGCTGCATCAGCTTGCAACCGGATGCTCCCTTCCACGGCCTCGAAGGCTGGAAGCATATGGAAACCGCGATTCGCCCGGCGATCTACGACGACACGTTGGCCGACGAGAATCTCGAAGTAGGCACCGAAGAAGCTTATGTGCTGGTGAAAAAAATGGCGCGCGAAGAGGGCTTGCTCGTCAGCCCCAGCGCGGCGGCAGCGCTTCTGGGCTGCTTCCACGTGGCGAAAAAAATTCCGAGCGATCAGCGCGCCGTCATCGTCACGGTGTTCGCCGATTCCGCTGCAAAATATCTCACCGAGCGTTTCTGGGAAGAGTCCGAGTGATGGTCAACGAACCCCGAGCAAGGCTTAGCCCCGAGATCGCCGCGAAGATTCGCAGTCATGGCGCCGAGACTTACCCTCACGAGTGTTGCGGCGCCTTGTTGGGGCGCGAGGTCGCGGACGATCTGCGGGAGATCGTGGCGCTGTTCCCGTTGGTGAATCGCCGCGACGATTCGCCGCGCAACCGGTTTTCG
>Ga0182024_10025871_pt1 | contig 10331 bp, 7 predicted proteins | sample P32metaG_FD_120480 | JGI IMG/M metagenome (GOLD analysis project Ga0182024, IMG submission 120480) | Permafrost microbial communities from Stordalen Mire, Sweden - P3-2 metaG (Illumina Assembly) | ecosystem: Environmental > Terrestrial > Soil > Wetlands > Permafrost | place: Sweden: Stordalen...
CCACCCCCCCCGAAATTTGTAAGCATGTGATTCCGTGAGACTTGCGCCTGCGAATATTGCAACGATGTGATTACAAATGACTTGCAGAAGCGAGCCCGCGCCAATGGCTGTGATAGAGCGGAGGTACACAAGCGGGGGCCGAGCGCTTGCGTCAACAAGCCGCATGAGTTGGTTAGCCACATAAGGTGATCAGCCGCATGCAGTGCCAGCATGATAACATACTAGTAATATAACGACAAGTATTTACTTACTGAGTATTCGAATGGCGTTCCGTAAGCAAGCGATGCGCGGCGACGATTCGTCAACAGAGCAATTCCAAAGGGTTGGCCACCAGCCCGCTCAGTGTGTATTTATCGACGGTGGCCTGGACATGGGTGCACCTGACTTGCGGTCATCTTAACGCTGGTGATAGCGGTGTACTGTCCGCATAAGGTGGAAGTGGACACCTTTTAAAGCCTTGTAGCCGCGTAGGTGGCGAGTCCGTCTCGTCGAATGCGGATAATCCGGTTGATGCGGGAGGATATGGCCCCAATCGCATATTCCGGCTTACAGTTGCAATCTGCATTTGGTCAACCATCTTGGCAGAATAACTACTTAAGCATCTCTAATAATTGAGATACCTTCGCTTGCTCCCCTAGTAGTAGCGTAGCTAGGTGGTAACAGAAGGGCCGTATCGCTTATGGCAACCCAATATTTTGTTGAGAGAGATAAATGCCCTTGCTGCACTTCCCCCAACTTGTCGGGCGTGTATGAAAGTAGATTCGACACGTCCCCTATTAAGGAATATTTGGAAGATTTCTACGCTCCCCAAGGTGGCATAGACTTCGATTATCTGAAGGGTGCCGTTTATTCCTTGGTCGAATGTGGCGAATGCGATCTGATCTTTCAGAAGCACATTCTGAATGACGATCTGATGGAAAAACTCTATGAGCATTGGATCGACCCTTCCAAGGCAATGCAACGTCACTTGGAGGCGGATTTCCCCGACCTGTATTGCTTCAATGCTCAGGAAATAATGCAAATCATCGCCTATTTCAAAAAAGTACCTTCCTCCTTGCAATTTTTGGATTTTGGCATGGGTTGGAGCGAATGGGCGCTCATGGCCAAAGGTTTTGGATGTGATGCCTACGGATCAGAGCTTTCCCGTAAGCGCATCGAGTATGCGCAATCCAAAGGCGTGAAGGTCACAACCGGCAAGGAAATGCCTCCTCTTCGATTTGATTTCATAAACACCGAGCAGGTGCTCGAACATATTCCAAACCCGCTGGAGACGCTAATTGAGTTAAGGGAGTCACTGAAACCGAATGGCATTTTGAAAGTCAGTGTTCCCCATGGTTGGGACATGGCCCGCAGATTGAGAATCATGGACTGGAAATCTCCCAAAACGTCGCGGAATTCACTGAACCCCGTAGCTCCTCTTGAGCACATAAATTGTTTTCAGCGAAGGTCGATAACCAAAATGGCCAGCTTGGCTGGGTTAAGGGAAATCAATATGCCCCTGAAGATACAGTACGGGTATATCGTCAATTGGGGCCGACCAGCGAAACTGATCCGAAATCTGGCGCTACCGTTGTATCGAGCAGTATTAAGAAGGTCGAATTACATGTTTTTCACAGTTGAAACCAGCCGCTGACGGCGATCAGGGCTAAGTCCCGATAAGTCGGGTGGTCTCCATGGGTCGTTGCAACACTAGCTCGAAGACTACTGCCGGAGTTGCAAAGCCCAGCGTCTTTCGACGGGCCGCTGGGGCAATCCCGCCACGACGCGCCAACAAAAAGTGAATGACCACGTGGTCCTTGCCGAGGGCCCGCCTAAAAGCCGCGAGCCACAAGGCTATGTGGCACGAAGAGATTTTTCGCTGCGCTCAAGATGATAGCGATGGAGATACGGGCTCGTTTTGTGCGGGGTGCTGAGCGAGAACGGAGTCAGGCGCTAACCTCGTTCAAGGCGTGAGCTAATGTTGCGGTCAAAGCCTGCGACTTATTCAACAAAGCGAGCGACGCGCGGTTAGTCGCGCTTTTCGGTGCGCTGGCGCTGCAAGCGGCTGGCGGCGTTGCGCAGCGTTTCGGGCACATTTTTGTTCAGCGCCAGCGCCTTCAGATCCATGGGGGTGATGGCGGGCAGCAGGTGCAGCGAAACGTCGACGGGCGTTTTGGGGTTGTTGATGAGATTGCGCACGACGGTGTAGTTGCGGCGGAAATTCCGGCTGGCGGAGATCAGGCGGAGTACTTCATCGCTGAGGCTGGCCATCGAGGCGAATGATTCGACTTCGCGGTCGGTGATGCGCGGCGATTGCAGCACCGCGCGTTGCACCACTTTGCAGGGATCGCGGATCAGCGCAATACGTTCCTCGCGGTTGCCCTTGAGCGCGAGTTGCACGCGTTCGACCACCCGCATTTTCGATAACCGCTGGATGAGGGAGATGCGCCGGCTGGGATCGAACTCGGCCACAGCAACCGATTCGACGAACGCGGCTTCGCCTTCCGGGGTATCGCGATCGAGTTCTGCGAGCTGCACGCGCTGTTCGGCCGTGAGCGAAGCGGAGTGCAGCAATGCCGCCACGAGCAGGGGTGCGTTGCTCAACCGGTCCAGATCGCCCATCAGTTCCTGCACGGCGGAGGTGGGCAACCGTTTCGCGGCGGGGATCACGAATTCCGCGGGACACCGCCCGTGCCGGGCCAGAACCGTGGCAATTTCGGGTGTATCGATCAGGTTGCGCCCACAATAGCGAAAGAGCTGCGCGGCAGGCGCATCGCCCGCAAGCGCGGTGAGGAAGCCCTCGAGCGGCTGGGCGAGGAGAGCTGTCCCGGCCCTGTCCTGCACCATCTCATCGGCATCCTCGGCCAGAAAGGCCAGCAGTTCGGCGCGCTCAGCGGCGATCAACGAGGCCGAGCCTGAGCAGACTGCGAGTTTGCGCTCGCGCGTGGTACGGCCAGAGAGAACTTCTGCATACAGCTCGGAACTAATCGGGCCCTCCGGCGGCCTTCAAATCGCGGCGCGTGAGCGCGATTCTTGCGGAGTGTCCCGCGCGCCCCATCGCCGGGACAGGCTGGCCGTTGAGCTCGAGCGATACGGCCCCCGCGTCCTGCGCACGAACCGCAATTCGATTGTGGGCGCTGAACGTGCGGCTTTGGCCGGCAACGATGGTGGCTCTGAAAACTTGCCGGCCGTCCGCAGCCACCGTTACCGAAGTCGGCTTGCTGGCTGCAATCTTCAGTTGCAGTCCGGAAATTTCCGCGGCGGGCACGGCAGGCGATGTGCCATGCGTTCCGGCTGCCGATCCGCCTGACGGGGCGACCGGCGCGGGCGACGTGGCAGTCGTAGCGGAAGGAGTGGCGCCGGAAGAGGTAGCACCGGGGGCAGTCGCAGCCGATGGAGACGCCGCGTGCGCTCCGGCGATTCCCGCCGTTCGCGGTGCGGGATCGGCGGCTGGCGGGGCCGGTGACGTCGCCGAAGTGGCGGACGGACCGTCAGCCCAGTTGGCAGGCCCGGCGGGGTCGGATGAGGACACTGTCTGCTGGGCGGAATCTTGCGCAACTTGCTCGGTGCGTGGCGAACCATAGCGGCGCCAGCCAAGCCAGCCTGCACCCGCGAGGAACAAGACAGCGATCAGCACGCCGATGCGCAGCGGCCAATTCGCTCCCGGGTTTGCGGGCCAATGTCCGGCCAGTTGTTGATGATGCGGCTGGCTCGTCCACATGGATGCGGGTGCGCCGGTGTGCTCGCTCATGGCGAGCGCGTACTCCGCGACCAAGCCATCCTCGTCGAGTCCGAGGAAACGTGCCACCGCGCGTACAAACCCGCGATTGAATACGCCTCCCGGCAAGCGATTCCACTCCTCATTTTCGAGGGCTTCGAGGAAGCGGGTACCGATGCGGGTAGCAGCGCAAATTTCGTCGAGCGAGACCCCGCGCATCTCGCGCTCGCGTTTCAAATGCTCGCCAAAGCCGGCCTTAGTCATCTATGTGTGTTTCGCCGATCGGGTCGCTTGCGCACGTGTGTGTTCAAACAAATTGCTGTGGGCCGCATTTGCGCTCGCGCAGAATCTTTTGGCCAACCCCGGTTGATCAACCTCTGTTGGCCAAACACTTTGCCAAACTCTCTCGATCAACCTCTCCCGGCCATACTAGGCGGCGCCCCGAGGGGTGTCAATTGGCGGTGAGTACAAATCGTCAATGCCCCAGCTTTTTTCCACATGATTTCCATGGGATCGAGATCATTGGATCGAGGTATGGAGATGCGGTCTGGGGGTCCGGCGTTTTGAGCAACAGGGGTCTGAAGGATCGTTGCGCCGTGCATCGGGGCGCGCCTATAATGAATGGTACTTCGTGAACCGTACTTCGATTAACCGTACTTCCGCCTCGCAGTGCCTTGGGAAGCATCGGAGCGTCAGTAATTTTCTGGCGGCAAGACGACATTTTTACGGGCTGTAGGCTACCGCGTTTATTCTTACTTGTGGACGCAAAGTGACAGAGACGAAGGGATTTACAGGTATCGACCGGCGCCGGAACATGGCCGCGCGGTCCAAGCACCGGGAAGCGGGCGAAATCGCCGTTTTTCACGAACTGGGGAAGGCGCTCACCTCGTCGCTGCAACTCGACCAAGTCTTACGCACCATCATGGAAAAGATCGAGGAGTTTCTGCATCCCGACACCTGGTCGCTGCTGCTCGTCGACGAGGTCAGGCAGGAGCTCTACTTTGAGCTGGCGATCGGCAAGAATGCACATACGCTGAAGGACGTGCGCATCCCGATGGGGCAAGGGATTGCGGGGTGGGTGGCGGAAAACCAGCAAGCGGTGATCGTTCCGGACGTAAACGAGGACACGCGTTTTTTCAGCCGTGTGGATGAAAAAACCAAGACGGAGACGCACTCGATTGTGGCCGTGCCGGTCCGTTTTCGCGACCACACGCTGGGAGTGATCGAGCTGGTGAATTGCGTGGGCACCGACGGGTTCAACGACCGCGACCTGGCGCTGCTCGAGGCTCTGGCGGATTTCGCGGCGATTGCGCTCGAAAACGCGCGCCACGTGCAGCGCATTCACGAACTGACCATCACCGACGACTGCACCAGCCTGTACAACGCGCGGCATTTGAATTTCATTCTCGAGACGGAGATTTATAGCTCGCAGCGGTACGGTTACGAGTTCTCGCTGGTTTTCCTGGACCTCGATCACTTCAAGGCGGTGAACGACACGCATGGGCATCTGCAGGGGTCCAAACTGCTCGGCGAGATTGGCCAGATGGTGCGCGATAATTGCCGCTTGATTGATTTCGCTTTTCGCTATGGGGGCGATGAATTCGTGATTTTGCTGCCGCAAACCTCGAAGGAAAACGCGTGTATCGTGGCGCGGCGGTTGCATCGTTTGATTCGCGAGACGGCGTGGCTCACCTCAGAGGGCCTGGACGTGCACATCACCACCAGCGCCGGTGTGGCGTCGTATCCCACCGATGCCAAGACCAAGGCCCAGTTATTGCACCTGGCAGACGAAGCGATGTACCTGGTCAAGAACAGTACCCGCGACAGCGTGGCGGTCGCGCAAACCAGCGCGCTGCCGGCGCTCTGAGCGTCCGCCGCCCGCATCAACAAATAAAGAACAAAGATTAAAGAGTTCAAGATTCAGGATTATTGGCGCAAACCTTCCTGAGCGGGCGGGCTTCTAAGTAAAGGTTCAACTTACAAGGCGGCCCCTTTTTATGCGCAACACGCAAGCCGCACGTTACGCGCGCTGGTCGGCGCTGATTGCATTCCTGTTGAGCGCGCTGGTTGCAGGTGTGTACCTGCGGCACTCCTGGGAAGCGCATTTGGTGCACCTCGCCGCGCCACCACCGGTGCCGTCCAGCATCCAGCAGCAGTCGAACGCATTTTCTTTTTCCAAGGAATCGGGCACCCGCACGGAGTACACGATACGTGCTTCGCGTGCTACGCAATATACCGACGGAGGGCGGGCACTGCTGGAGGATGTCTGGATCACGGCGTATGGCAGTGAAGGCCAACGGTTCGACAATCTGCACACGCAGTCCTGCGATTACCTGGACGCGACGGGGAACATTAACTGCGCTGGAGAAGTTCACATCGATCTGGAAAGTGCGGCAGACGCCCGGCTGCACCCGACGACGCAGTCAAGCGCTAATCGGGGCGTTAATCCAGGCGTTAATCCAAGCGTTAATCTGGGCAGTAATCAGGACGAGAATACGGATGCGCAGGTGGTGCATGTTGTGACGCGCAACGTGTCGTTCAATCGCGAAACGGGTGTTGCGACGACCGATCAGAGCGTGCGATTTAACTTCGGGCAAATGGAAGGGCAAGCGGTCGGGTTTCACTACGATTCAGGAAAAGGAGAAATGCAGCTGTTGCGGGATGTCGAGATGATCGTGCATCAAGGAGCGGGCGGCGCCCGCCCGGCTTTCGCACGCGCGAAAGACCCGGGCATACCAGCCTCGGGCATACAAACCTCGAGGACACAGGCCCCGGGCACACAGGCCGACAAAGAGCCTGTGCGCGTAACGGGGAGCAGCCTGATTTTCAACCGGGGCGATCGAATACTGCATCTGCTGGGGCCGGCGAAGGTCACCGAGGGTGCTTACGAATTGCGGGCTGGCCAGCTGGATGTGGCGCTGGACGAGCAATTGCGCGCCCGGAGCCTGGTCGCGAGCGGCCATCCGGAGCTGCACGCAGGACCGGGGCCGGGTGGCGCATCGCTTACTGGGGGCGCGGCCGGGGCGGAGCCGGGATCACGAGAGATTTCTGTTGCGGCCACCGAATTTTCGGCTCCCATCGCAGCGGATGGCTGGGTACCGCGCATCACCGCCGCGGGAAAAGTGCACGCTCGTGAGCACACCGGGTTGGGAGACGACCGCCTGGATGCGGAGAAGGCCGATGTCGACTTCGCAGCGCGCAGCCGGCACCCACGGCTGCTCACAGCGACGGGAAACGTGGCCGTGCAATCGGATCGTGGATCAGGGGTGAGCCGGCATCTGGCTACGTCGCTACTGGAAGTAAGCTTCGCACCCGAAAAAAAAGCAGCCGGCCGCGAGAACGCGGACGGAAGCAGCGTACGCATTGCGAGAATAACGGCACCGGCGGTTACCATCGATTCGCAGGAGTCTGTCGACCCGAAAAAAGGGCAGGCTGGTGGTGCGGAAAAAGTGGAGAAATTGCATTTAACGAGCGAGCACTTCGAGGCGACCTTCGGCGCGTCGAACCAACTGGAAAGGCTTCACGGCACGGGAGGAGTCAAGCTCGATCGCCAGATCGAACTGGGTGAGGGGCCAGGTGGCGGGTTACGTGAGGGGCCAGCAGGGGAGCCACCGGCGGAGACGAGTACGTCGCGCGAGGTGGTGGCCCGGTTCGGCGCCGATGGTGGGTGGTCGAGCGTAGATGAGACGGGCGACGTGCACCTGCGTGAAGGAGAGAGCACTGCCGTAAGCGATCGCGCGCATTTCGAACGTCTCACCGACACGGTAGGGTTGTCGGGCTCTGTGGCAGTGTCGGGTAATGGCTCGCGCACTACGGCGCAGTCGGCTGCATTTCATCGTGCAACGAATGATGTCAGCGCAGAAGGCCGGGTGATCACAAGCGAACTTACAGAGACGAGCGGAGCGGGCGCAACGCCCGGAAGTGATCTTGCGACTGGGTTCGGACCGGGCCCGGAGCATGTTTCGGGAGATCGCCTGACGGCTAATAGCGCAAGCGGCCACGCCATCTATTCGGGGCATGCGCGACTGTGGCAAGGTGATTCGGTGATCGAGGGCGATACGATTGAGCTGGATCGTGCGACGCAGGTGATCGTGGCGAACAATCACGTGCGTGCGGTTTTTCCGCAGGCTGCATGGACCGGCACGGACGGACACGCAGGCCAGCCGAATTCGGTCCATGCCGCGCCGGAAAGCCCCGCAAAGGGTCAAAAGCCAAGTCAAAAGGATGCGCGCCACTCGGCTAATCAGCCTGAATTCTGGCGCATAGAGACAGGCAAGATGACGTATGCAAGCAATGAAGCGCGAGCGCGGCTGGAACAAGGGGCCAAGGCGCGCTCGAATGAAGGAACGATTCGTGCGGATGCCATGGATCTTTATTTCTCCCAAGACGATTTCTCCCAGGGCGATTTTTCCCAAGACGATTTTTCCCACGGCGACTTGTCCCTACTGGATTTGTCGGGAGGGGATTTTGCCTCTGGCGCGGTTGCGCCAGGTACCGCCGCGCCAGGTAGGTCCGCCCCAGGGTCCTCTGCCCCAGGGACGGGTGCGGGTGGGACGTCCAAGCGAGCGGTTTCCGGTTTTGGGAATTCGGCGGCGATACCGGCCAAGAGCCCAGGTCCTGCATCTTCAGGAATGACGTCCGCGAGAGTCGAGCAAGTGGAGGGCCAACCCGCGCCGAGATCGGGGGGACCGGCGGGTGAGCAGGGGGGCGAAAGGCAATTGGTCCGCGCCACGGGCGTGGGGCATGTGGTGGTCGACCAGGAGGATCGGCACGGCACAGGAGACCGCGCGGAGTACTCGGCCGCGGAGGGCAAGTTTGTTCTCTCGGGCGGCCCTCCAAGCGTACATGACGAGTTGGGAAACTCGACTTCGGGGCGTGAATTGACCTTATTTTTTGCGGATGATAAGATTCTGGTGGATTCGGCAATCGGCTTGCGGACGCTGACGATGCACCGGGTGGAGAAATGACGCAAAATGCTCAAGCTGCAGGCCGTCGACCTCAGCAAGTCCTATCGAGGCCGGAAGATTGTCGATGACCTGGGGTTGGAGATTGGCCAAGGCGAAGTAGTTGGATTGCTGGGACCTAATGGGGCGGGCAAGACGACGACGTTTTATATCTTGGTCGGGCTGGCCAGGCCAGATTCGGGGCGGGTACTGCTTAATGGAGAGGATATTACCGATCTACCTATGTACCTGCGAGCCCGTAGCGGCATCAGCTACCTCCCGCAAGAGCCCTCCGTTTTTCGTCAATTGACCGTCGAAGAGAATCTGCTGGCGGTACTGGAAACCCTTCCATTGTCGTCCGAGCAACAGCGCGATCGGCAAGAGGAGCTTTTGGCGCAGATGGGACTCGAAACAGTGCGCTTTAACCGGGCCTATACGCTGTCGGGCGGCGAGCGGCGGCGCCTGGAAATTGCGCGTTCACTGGTGCTGGAGCCGGCTTTTTTGTTGCTGGACGAGCCATTTTCGGGGATCGATCCACTAACGGTGGTGGACATTCAAAAGATCATCTCCGATTTGAGCCACCTGGGGATCGGAATTTTGATCACCGATCACAATGTTCCCGAAACGCTGGCGGTCGCAGACCGAGGCTACATCGTGCATGCGGGGCGGATTCTTTTTACCGGAACCCCGGCCGAGCTGAGCGCAAACCCTGAAGTGCGGCGCCTGTATCTGGGCGACAATTTCCGATTCAACTAACGCTATGAGCTGGCTGCAGCCAAAACTTCACCTAAAAGTCTCGCAGAAGCAGATTCTGACGCCGGGACTGGTGCAGATGGTGAGCGTACTCGCGCTCAACCGCCTGGAATTGCGCGAGATGATCACCCAGGAGATGGTGGCGAATCCGATGCTCGAGGAACTCACCGAAGACGAGCCGGTGAGCGAAGACTACAGCGAGGAAACATTCGTCAAGGCCGAGACCGAAAAAGTGCCGGAGACCGAGCCGGCGAATCCGTTCGACGAATTCGATATCTCTTCGTTTTTCAACCAGTACCTCGACAGCGGCAGCGGGGAGGGGCGCGGCGAGCACGAGGTCATCGAAAAGCCGTCGTTCGACAAGTTTATTTCTTCGCCGCAAGGCCTGGCGGAGCACCTGGGCTGGCAGCTCAGCGTGACCGTGTGCAACGAGACGGTCCGCGAGTTTGCGGAGACGATTATCGGCAACCTCGACGAGAACGGATACCTCACGGTGTCACTCGAAGAGATCGCGAAAAACGGCAACGGGTCCATCGAAGACGTGGAGGAAGCGCTGGCGGTGGTGCAGGAATTCGACCCGCTGGGCGTAGCGGCGCGGAACCTGCGTGAGTGTTTGCTCAACCAGTTGCGCACGCTCGATGCGCAGAACTCGCTAGCACAGCAAATCGTATCGGAATGCATGCCGAAGCGTCCGCTGGCTCCTACCGAAGAGGAACGGCAAAGCCCGGAGACGCCGCTGGCGAAGCTGCTGCAGGCCAACCAGCTAAAGGAAGTGGCGCGGGCGCTCAATCGCCCGGTGGAACTGGTTAAGCGGGCGATGGATGTGATTCGCCGGCTCGATCCGCGGCCGGGCTTGCGCTACAACAAGACACAAGCGCGCCTGATCGAGCCCGACGTCTATTTCCGTAAAATGGACGACGGCTGGCAAGTGTTCATGA
>Ga0182024_10025872_pt1 | contig 10331 bp, 5 predicted proteins | sample P32metaG_FD_120480 | JGI IMG/M metagenome (GOLD analysis project Ga0182024, IMG submission 120480) | Permafrost microbial communities from Stordalen Mire, Sweden - P3-2 metaG (Illumina Assembly) | ecosystem: Environmental > Terrestrial > Soil > Wetlands > Permafrost | place: Sweden: Stordalen...
AAGGTAAATTGCCATTCTCCAGCTGATTTGCCTATGCTCTCCTGTAGTCCTTTCGCATCGAACGCACCGCTACATCCGGCTTCGATCTTCTGAAGCGGCGCGCTCTTTCATAATGCATTGAGATTTGGGCGTCCGGGTCAATGAGTTCTATCAAAAGGGATGTCAAGGAAAAAGTTGTCCCTCGACCGGAGTCGAAGATGAGAAATGGCATGGAAGAGGTCGTCGGTTCGATCCCGACCAGGTCCACCAAATCTCTCAACCTTAATTATTGGTACCGGCGTTCGATGCCGCGCCGAATTCTTGCCAGGAATGCTAGGCTGGTAAAGTGAACCAGCGGCTAACCAATCTTCGCAAAGCTCGCTTACCACTCTATTTTTTATTCTCGATTGCTCTCAGCTTTCTTCCAGCCTCCGCCGCGAACTGGACAGCCAACGCCCAGCCCGCTCGGCTTGTTAATGGCGGCCCAGTGCTGTTTCAGGTCAAGCCTCCGCAGCGCCTCGAATCGCTGAGCGGAACCTGGCTGGGACATGAAGTTTCCTTCAGCTTTGATACGAAGAACAAGACATGGTACGCGCTGGCAGGCATTAGCTTCGAAACTGCCCCCGGAGCCTATGTGCTTGAACTCTCGGGCCGCACCCAGGCCGAGAAAGGCATCAGCAAGAGTATTTCGTTCCGCCGGAGGTTCGCTGTCGCCGGTGCCAAGTACCCTAAGCTCCAGGGCAAGCTCAGCGTGGAAGGCAAGTTTACCGAGCCCAGCCCGGAGCAGGAAAAACAGATTGAGGAAGGAGTGCAAGTCAAGAAGGACTATCTGAACCGGGTCACGCCCGATCGCGAGTGGTCGGGAGAATTCACCGCGCCGGCGGACGCCGAGATTTCCGATGTTTTCGGCGCCCAGCGCGTATTCAACGGCAAAACCCAAAGCACTCATTTTGGCCTGGATTTCCGCGTCCCTGCTGGAACTCCCGTCGAGGCCATGAATGACGGCACAGTGCTGCTGGCGCGACCTTTGTATTTTGAGGGCAACTTCGTCGTGCTCGATCACGGCCAGGGTTTGCTGACCCTCTACCTGCATCTCTCAGAGTTCAAAGTAAAAGAAGGAGATCAAGTGAAACGCGGCCAGTTAGTCGGACTAAGTGGCGGCACAGGCCGGGCTACGGGTCCGCATCTTCATGTTGCCGTGCGCTGGCAAGGAACTTATCTTGATCCAGCGGCGCTGATACGCTTGCGATTGCCGCAGTTAGCAGTTAGCAATTAGCAGTTAGCCATCATGCTGCGGAGATGCTCATGTGAGGACAGCCGCCTCGGCTGTCCGCCGAGTGAAGCGAGGCGGCTTCGGCAAAAGCTGGCAGAATAAGAAACTACAGACAGGTACGGCCAATTGCTAACTGCTAATTACCCACGCGTTCCCGACCACTCAACCCGCGGCCGGAATGTCTCGCAGCATTTCTTTCAGAACTTCTTTTAGTCCAAGGTTGCGAATCAGCCGGTGCAGGTAATTGGGATGCACGCCCAGAATCCGGGCGGCATCGGTATAGCTGCCTTGCGTCTGCTCCACCGCGTCAAGAATCAGTTGCTTCTTCAATTCCTTCACCGCCGCGTGATATCTCGCCTCGGTCATTTCCGGCGGCGGAGTGCCCTCCAGCAGCGATTCGGGCAGATCCTCAGGCAGAATCATGTCCGATGAGCCGAGCACCAGCGCGCGCTCGATTGCGTTTTCCAGCTCGCGCACGTTTCCCGGCCAGTCGTAGCTCACCAGACAGGCCAGCGCCTCGCGCGAAACCGGCCGAGGCTTCACCTTGCAGCGTTTCGCATGCTTCTGTACGAAGTGGCGTACCAGCATCGGGATGTCGTCGCAACGGTCCCGCAGCGTCGGCATCGTAATCTTCAACACCGCCAGGCGGTAATACAAATCCTGGCGAAACTTGCCGTCGCGCACGGCTTGCGTCAGGTTGCAGTTGGTCGCGGCCAGAAGGCGGATATCCACCTTGATAGTCTGTGTCCCGCCGACCCGCTCAAACTCACGCTCCTGCAACACGCGCAGAAGCTTGACTTGCAACGTAGGAGCTAGTTCGCCGATCTCGTCGAGAAACACTACGCCTCCATCGGCGCCTTCGAGCCGTCCTTTTTTCAGAGAACCGGCTCCCGTGAACGCTCCACGCTCGTGGCCGAATAGATCGCTTTCCAGAAGCGATTCTGGAATCGCAGAGCAATTGATGGCCACAAACGGCTTCCCGGCCCGTGGACTGTTCCGGTGTAAGGCCCGCGCCGCCAGCTCTTTGCCAGTTCCGCTCTCACCTTCGATCAACACGGTCGAATCGGTGGGCGCCACGCGCTTCAGGAACTGGTAGACCTCTTTCATGCGGTCGCCTTCCCCAACCAGACTCCGCTCCTGGCTGATCTCAACCGTCAGGCGTTCATTCTCCTGCTCGAGCCACTGCAGGCGGCGGGCATTTTCCAGCGCAACCGCGGAGATGCCCGCGATCGCCGTCACCAGTTGCATATGCTCATCGGTAAGACGATTGCTGAGACTGTCACTGTCGAGATAAATGCATCCAATCACCCGCTGAAAAACGGTTAACGGCACGCACAACAGGGAACGCACTTGCGATGCCGCCAGGCTCTCCACATCCCGCAACGCATCGCTGCCGGGCACGTCGCTGCCGAGCATTGCAATCCCCTGCTCGAGCACTTGGCGTGCAACCGTGCGACTCACCTTCACCAACGGGGATTGCCCGGTCTGCCGCATGCGGGCGAACATGGAATTGAATTCGTGCCCTTCTCGATCGGCCAGCAGAATCGCGCCCCGGCCTGCCGGAACAACTTCGAAGATCAAGTCCAGCAACTGTCCTTGCAGATCGTTAAGGTCGCGAATCGCATGCACGATGCGGCTGATCTTGAGCAGCGCGTTTAGGTTGCGGGCCACGCGCGAAGTCGCGGGCAACTCGCTCAGCAAGCGATCCGGCTGCAGATAGACAACGTCCCTGGGATGGATGATGGTGGTTTCCGCAGTGGCCTGCGCATCTTCGAATTCCACCCGTCCCGCTGCTGGAGTAAGCTCTTCCTCTTCCAGCAAAAACAAGAACGAAGAATCCCCTGCGGCGATCTCATCTCCATGTTGCAGCCACTGTTCTTCGACGCCCGCGCCGTTCACCAGAGTTCCATTGCGGCTGTCGAGATCCCGCACCCGGAATCTTCCGTCTTGCGTGCTCAACAAACAGTGTTTTCGCGAAACCGAAGGATCGACGACCGCGATCCCATTCGAAGCCTCCCGCCCAATCGTGATTTCTCCCTCAGGCAGAGGAATGGTCGAGTCTTTCAAGGGCCCAGAAAGCACCAGGAGTCGGGGACGCAAGCTTCCTCACCTCGCGCTCTTCTATCACACTTCGGCCCCAAATTCATTCCCTAACTGAAGCTGTTCCATTATCCGAACGGATAGGGCGTGCTATCTGATCGGATAGTCAGTGGCGCCCACTGCCGTATTAGCTCGCGCGAGACTGTACCTCGAGTTGGCCGATAAACACTTTACCGAGAGCGAGTTGGGAGGATCGCCGCATTTCGTGCCAACTCAGATGGGACTGGCATGTCGCATGCATCATGTGGCGTGCGCGGGGCTCGGTAAAAGGCGATAGGGGAAGCGCTTTTGCATCCGTTCTGCCGAGTTCGCGCAACCTAGGGATCCGGGGGGGCCCCCTCAACGGATCCCTGGTTTTTTGTTCAGTTCAGACGCCCGCTAACTTGCCACAGCTTCGTTGCCCGTAGGCCCCGAGACCGCCGGCACCGAGATTACTGGCCCATCGATCGCCACGCCATCGCGAAACGTAACGCTGTTGCCAGAGATCGCAGGCACGCGTTCCCCCGAAACCAGAATCCCCACCAGGTTCAGCGGATCGGCGGCCGACAGCGTGATAGCATCCTGCCCAGCGTCCAGCTTGCGCATCGCTCGCAGTGACTCCACTGCGACCGGTAGCGCAAACTGCTCGCCCAGAAATCCATCGACAAAACGCCCGCCGCGAATTTCGCCGCGATCTTCAAGCCGGCGGAAGGCTCCAAGCAGCTCGCGCCACAGCGGCAGGTTCGCCTCTCGCGCCAGCACATCCCGAACAACAATGCCGTAACGCCGAAGCAGCATCCAGCAAGCCGCTTCCACGGCACGAGGACGTTCTACAACTTCATCGGCATGCAGTAGAGCCCAGCGTCCAGCGTTATGTCGCGGACGCGTCGTCCGTCCGCTGCCCTGGCCGGCCCGCCGCTTGGGATCGATCAGCGAACGCAGATTGTCGAAGCCGTCGGCGGTCACCAGGCCCGCAGCCACCAGTTCCCACAAAGCAGTTTCGATTTCCGCTTTCAGCTTATCGGTGCCGCGCACGATGTCGACGAAGAACGACGCGCCGCGCTGCCGCAGAAAATCCAGCACCCTCTGCGCCCCGTGGCTCAAACCATTATTCTCCGACAGCTCCGCGCCCGGATGCCGCGGCGTCATCCAATCGGCATCCTCTCGGACGAAGAATGTGATCGGTGCAACGCTGGTAGGAATCACACGCCGGTGGCGCGTCGAAACGCCCGCCCCGGTTTCGGTTCCGCGACTCACATTCGAGTCCAGCGTCGCGGGATGCGGCGACAATCTTCCCCAACCTACAGCCCCGGTCAAACAAAGCTGATCGAGCCATTTGGGATCGTAGTCCACAATGCGCCGAGCCAGCACCTGCCGCTCCCAGGCATTCGCGGGAATTTCAAATCCTTGCAGTTGCCGCAAAACTTCAAGCGTGCCGCGCTCGCCAGAAACCTGCGTCCCCGCAGCCACGTGCTGCCAGCGCAATAGCCATTGCATGAACTGCGCCGCAGTCACGGGTTCGATCTGCTTACGCAAAGTAGCAACCGTAAGCCGGTGAATGCGAGCCAGCAGCCGCCGCTCACACCATTCAGTTTCATGTGGCGCAGGCGCCCCCGCCCGCGAGGCAGCGCCACTAAAGTTTCCCCGAAGCACAGTCCCGCTAGCTTCCATCCGAAGCAAAGCGCCCGAAATCTCGGAAGCAGGAATCCCCAAAGTCTCCGCAAGCTGTGTAGCGGTGGTCGGTCCCAAATGTGACATCCACCCGGTGACAAAAGTCAGCAAAGCGTCGTCGCGAGTTGGGACCTTCGCCTCAACCTCAACCAGTTCCCGTTCAAATCGCGCCTCAGGAAACAACAAAGAGAAAGTCCGAGCGCGCTCCGCGGCAACCCAGCAAACCTTGCCGCCGCATGTCGCCGATGCGGCGCGGCCTTCGGCCACCAATTGCTCGAAATAGAACTTCCACTCATTGGGATTGAAATTCGTTGCAATCGCCGGCAGCGCCACCAGCGTATGCAGCACATCATGCAACTCATCGGCATCGCGCACATCCGGCCACGCTTCCTCCCGCACCTGCGCAATCGCCGCCGGGTCGAGCCCTCCGACTTCTTCAAGCACCGATTCCGGCAGCATGCGCCGCATCTGCACCGCGCGCGCCCGCCGCTCCTCCAGTGGTGCGTCATCGAGAAACGCATACGGATTCGCATTCAAAATCTCGTGCGAAAACTGCGACGGAACCGGGGTGTCGACCGCGAGACAACGAATCCGCCCATCCGCCAACCCATTCAGTACATGCTTCAGCCCGTCAATATCCATCGCCTCGGTGAGCACATCTTTCATCACCTCACCGACCAGCGGATGATCCGGTATCTGGCGTTCGCCTTGAATATTTTCAAAGCAGGCAGCCGCGTCGGGAAAAACCGAAGCCAGCAGATCGTCGGAGCGCATGCGCTGAATCTGCGCTGGAACTTTCTTTCCGTTTTGAAAGCGCAACAGCGCCAAAGCCCGATTCGCATCCCAGCGCCAGCGTGTGGCAAAGATCGGTGAGTCAAGCGCCGCTTGCTCCAGAATCGGCTGGACCGTCGCCGCTTGCAAAAAATTAAACACATCTCCCAGCGGAAAACTGTGCTGCTCCGCTAGAGCGATGTTCAGACCGTTGTCAGTAGCCGCAGCCTGCAATTCGAAGTTGAACCCCACGCAGAAGCGCTTGCGCAGAGCCAGTCCCCAGGCCTTGTTGATGCGTCCTCCGAACGGCGCGTGGATCACAAGTTGCATCCCGCCGCCCTCGTCGAAGAAACGCTCCGCAATCACGGTCGTCTGCGTCGGCACTGCGCCCAGCACCGCCCGACCCTGCAAAATGTATTCGATTGCCTGCTCGGCGCCGGAATCATCCAGCCCGCATTCTTCTTTCAGCCAGCCCACTGCTGCGGCCACTTCCGGCCGAGTCGCGGAAAACCCCACCGGCGACGTATTCGGCAGCATCGCGCTGATCGTTTCCCGCAAAGTACCAACATGCGCCGAAAGTTCCTCGGTTCGTGCCGGAGCCTCGCCTCGCCAGAACGGCACGCTCGGCGGCGCGCCGTGCGCATCTTGCACCAGCACGCGCCCGGCGTTGGTTTCGATGCGGCGAATCATCCACGAGGTATTGCCCAATAGCATGATGTCGCCGCGATTGCTCTCGACGGCAAAGTCTTCATCTACTGTGCCAACCACAATGCCATCCGGCTCAGCGACAACGGCGTAGAGCGAATTGTCCGGGATGGCTCCTCCGCTGGTGATCGCCGCCAGCCGTGCTCCGCGCCGCGCCCGCAGTTTCCCGTTCACTCGATCCCGATGCAGATATGCTCCGTAACGCCCGCGCTTCGAAGGAATGCCCTCGGCCAGCATCTCAAGAATCGAGTCAAAAGTTTCGCGCTTGAGATTGCGATAGGGATAAGCGCGTTTCACAAGCGCGAATAACTCATCCTCGCCCCAGCCGTCACTCGCAATTCCGCCATCGCCGGCAGTGGCAGTTGTAGCGCCGGCGTGCTCGCCGGCTGTCGCGAGAGCTTGCCCTGAGCTTGCCGAAGGGCCATCTTGGCCGCGCTGCCGCGACCGAGACACCGTTGTGTCCTGTCCCGCGGCGCAAGCCGCCACAATCTGCTGCGCCAGCACATCCAGCGGCGCTTCCGGAATCATCAGCTGGTCCAGATCGCCATGCCGGATCGCTCGCACCAACGCCGCGCACTCCAGTAGATCATCGCGAGTGGTACAAAAAAGTCGTCCCTTGGGAACCGCGCCACGCCAGTGTCCGGACCGCCCCACGCGCTGCAATGTCACCGCAATCGCCCGCGGCGAATTAATCTGCACCGCCAAGTCCACCGTCCCCACATCAATTCCCAATTCAAGCGACGCGGTCGCCACCAGGACGCGAACCTGGCCTTCTTTCAACTTCTTCTCCGCCGCCAGGCGCAGTTTGCGCGAGAGGCTGCCGTGGTGCGCCGCCACATTTTCTTCCCCGATACGCTCGCCCAGTTGATGGGCGACGCGTTCGGCCATGCGCCTTGTATTCACAAACACCAGCGTCGAGCGGTGCTGCTCCACCACCGTTACCAACCGGTTGTAAACCTCGTCCCACATTTCATTCGAAGCCACGGGTCCCAGCGGTATCGGCGGAACTTCGACCGCCAGATCAAGCTGCCGCTTGTGCCCAATGTTGACGATGACCGCATCGGATCTTTGAAAGGGCGCGGCTTCAAGACGCGCCGCATAGGCGTTCGAATTGTGAGCGGATTCAGCCGCTGAGTTCCCCGTGAGAAACCGCGCGACTTCTTCAATCGGCTTCTGCGTGGCGGAAAGCCCGATGCGCACCGGCGGCTTGTACGTCAGCGCTTCCAGTCGTTCCAGCGACAACGTCAAATGCGCTCCACGTTTGTCGTCGGCCACTGCGTGGATTTCATCTATAATCACCGTCTCTACATCGCGCAGAATCGCCCGGCTCTTATCGGCCGTAAGCAAAATGTAGAGCGACTCCGGCGTAGTCACCAGAATATGCGGCGGACGCTTCAGCATGGCACGCCGCTCGTGCATCAACGTATCGCCGGTGCGGACCGCGGTGCGAATCTCCGGCATCAACAGCCCGCGCTCACCGGCCATGGCCAGGATTTCCCCCAGCGGCACTTCCAAATTTTTCTGAATGTCATTGCCCAGCGCCTTGAGCGGCGAGACATACAGGACTTCAGTTCGATCCGCCAGATCGCCCGCCAGCGCCTTGCGCACCAACCGGTCAATGCAAGCGAGAAATGCCGCCAGGGTTTTGCCTGACCCGGTAGGTGCCGAAATGAGAGTCGTTCGGCCGGCAAGAATGTGCGGCCACCCCTGCTCCTGCGGCTCGGTAGGCGTGCCGAACCGCTGCACAAACCACTCCGCTACGAGAGGGTGAGCCCAGGCAAGCGATGGAGGAAGGGACGACATCCGAATATTGTAGCGGGAGAATGGAGTTTCGTAAAATGTTCGCCTCCGGACCGGCTGGAGACCTAGGATTGCGGCCGCAGCCGAATGTTAGAATTCAGGCGATGCCCAAACTCTCCGCCCAATCCCGCGCCCGGAAAATCAAGCTTCTTCTCTTCGACGTCGACGGCGTCCTCACCGACGGCAAACTTTTCTTCCTGCCCGACAACTCACTATTGGGCAGGGTCGAATTCAAAGGCTTCCACGCCCATGACGGCGCAGCAATTTCGCTGGCGCGTCTCGGCGGCATAAAAACCGGGCTCATCACTAAGCGCAGCTCGGAGACGGTCGCGCTCCGCGCCCGCGATCTGAAACTCGAATTTGTCCATCAAGGTGTCGACGACAAGCGAACATGTTTCTACGAGGTCGTGAAAACGGCGGCGTTGAAGCCGGAAGAAGCCGCTTTTGTCGGCGATGACGTGATCGACCTTCCGGCGATGCGCGCTGGCGGACTCGCCATCGCGGTGAGCAATGCCCGCGGGGAAGTCAAGAAGGAAGCTCACTTTGTCACGCCTCACGCTGGCGGCGAAGGCGCGCTGCGCGATGCCGTCGAGTTCATTCTCAAGGCTCAGGGAAACTGGAAGCGCGTGGTCGAAGATTACATCGGCGAGAAGGACTAAAACAAAAAACCCACCGGACGCTTGCTTGGGGCGTGCTCGGGTCAGCATCCGATGGGCTACCGTTTCTCCTTACTCACCCTGTTGTTTTCAGGAGTAATTGCAATGATTAAACCCCATAACAGGTCGAAGTTCCGTCTAACTTCCGTCTAATTTTGTAAAACTTTGTAATTCCAAACGGCGATTAAACGAATGGAGTTTCCTAATCCGAAAGCACAGTTGTTTTCGACGCCATCAACTCCGTGAAGCGCGGGTTCTTCCGTAATTCCGTAAACTCCGCGTCTTTGTACACATTTTTCAGATTTTTGTAGCCGGCCTCCATCGCCTTCCTTAAATAATCGAGCGATTGGTCCGACAAGCCCATCTTGGCGTACAGCCTGGCGACGGTGTAGTCATAGCGCGCGCGGTCCTCCGGACTGGGCAACTGCGCCTGCACGCCGGCGCGCGAAGTCCGCTCGAACACACCCGGATCCAATTCCATCGCATGCTGATAAGCCGCCACTGCGGGATCGAACTCGCGCTTGGAAAAATAGGCAGCGCCAAGATTGCTGTAGAACGACGCCGCGCTGCTGTCCTTCGCAATCGCCTTCTCGTATTGTTTGACCGCCGCTCCGTATTTCCTGCTTTCGTATAAAACCACGCCCAGATTGTTGTAGGCGTTGGCAAAATCATGATCGGACTTGATGGCGCGCTCGAAAGATCTCTTCGCCTCTTTATACCGCTGCATCATGAGTTCGGTGACGCCAACCTTATTCAGCAGAGAAGCGTCATTCGGCTTCTTGGCCAGCGCCGCATGGTAATAATCGAGGGCGTCGAGATAGAGTTTTTCGCCGCGCAAGCGATCGGCTTGCAGTTCGAGATCCGCGGCAGTTGCGTCCTGGGACGGAGGTTCAACGGCACGTACCAAGGGCGGCGCGATCTGCACCTGCTCCGAATGAGAAATTTGCGCCAGCGTGGCTGTGGAAGAAATCAGAAGAAGAATCAGGCAAGCCTTTCGGTAGGACATACGCACCCCCAAGCGACCAGTTCCAACAAGCCCATTTTGCCACAGTTTCCGTCTGTCGGCATGGATATTTGAGCATGCGCGCCAATGCCAATCGGGCTGTGGATTTTTGGTTGAAATAAAGTTCGAGAGCCCTTCCCGGAGTGGGACATTTTGTCCTCCCCGATCCTGAATTTGAATGGCCGGGGACATCCCTGACATTTTAGACCGGGCGGATCTCTGACAGTTTTTCCCCCTCTGTCCCGAGGGGATGGGGTGCAGGGGAAGGGGATGTGGAGTGCACCCCAAAAGTGAGACACGAGATTAAGGGGCCAGCTACATTGAATGGAGGAGAACAATGCTGGTGCCCCGACAAGAGTATTCCCGTGAATTGAAGATGGCTGCCATGCGCGAG
>Ga0182024_10025873_pt1 | contig 10331 bp, 14 predicted proteins | sample P32metaG_FD_120480 | JGI IMG/M metagenome (GOLD analysis project Ga0182024, IMG submission 120480) | Permafrost microbial communities from Stordalen Mire, Sweden - P3-2 metaG (Illumina Assembly) | ecosystem: Environmental > Terrestrial > Soil > Wetlands > Permafrost | place: Sweden: Stordalen...
GACAATTGGCGGAAATGGTGCCCTTTGGTTTAATGAGCCAGTTGGAACCAGAAGTGCTAATAACTATTGTTTATCGAATGTGGCGGACAGTGTCACATTAAATGCGCCGGCTGCTTATATTTTATTTTCTCAATTTGGCACGCAGTTTATGTATGCTGATCCGCAACAATTAGTTTTACAAGCCGGTGGAATGAGCTTAGGAATTTGGATGTCTACTTATGGTGGCGGAACTGGAGTTTTTGGTCTTACTCATACTTCCGTTCTTCCCTCTTCGACAATTGCGAATGGCATAGTTTTTGCTAAAGATGCTCCTGGCACTATTCTGAGCGATAGTCTTGGTCTTCACGCTTATGCAAGTAATGCTTCAAACACTGGATTTACTGATCAAGTTATTGCTCCGTCTTGGCAAGGAGTAATAAATACTCAATATTGTAAAGCTTATCAATTAGCTGGAACTTGTCGAACAGTTGGAACGGAGACCTCGGCAGCTTTATATATTCCGCTTCCAGTTCCATCTTCTAATGGCCGTAGTGTGGCCGTATGGGTTAGAGCCATTGGTTCTTTGACTACTTTTGCTCGTAATACGGTGGTGCTAACATATGTTGCTTACTTTGAAAACAATTTTGGTGGCCCAGGTCCTCAATCTATTAGTAACACGCTTATCAATAGGATGCAGGATGCTACGGCCGGACTTTCATCAACCGTTTTATCATTTGCCACTGGAAGTGATTTGGTTGGAATAGCCATAATATCCGCTACAGGGGCGTCAGGATTGACAATCGATTGGACAATAATCTGTGACTGCCTCGTAAACTAAATCATTGAGTTAATTACCTCGATCTTAAAATAGAGTCTTCTGAAACAATTTGACCTGTCGCATAGCTCATTCCGAGCAGTGTGATATTGATAAATGACTTGATATATATCTCAATGAACCTGTAACCATGTAAGGAAAGTTATGAAATACGCTAAAGTCCCAGAACCCATTATTCTTATCGATCCCAATACCAAACAATCCATTGGCACTTATTCGTTAGAGCAATATGCCACCATGTTTTGGCTCAATTCTCCTCGATGGCAAACACCATTAACTAATATGGCTTCACTAGTCAAATTGGTTGCCGAATTCAAGAAAGCCACTGGTGAATGGATGAGTTTTGAGGATGCTGATTACAATATTTTAGTGCCCATTATTAAAGAACCAGACATGGAACAATCTAAGCCAAATCTTCCAAAACCTTTACTCTACATCCAGCTAAAATCTTATGAAGAACTTATTCTAAATGCCAGTGCTACTAAAGAGTGAATTACCTTGACCTTAAGGTCGAGACTTCTGAAACAGTTTAACCTGTCGCTTAAAATTACAGCCCGCTCACCGTTTGCAACCAATTTTGCACTTGTACAATCTCACCCGCAGTTAAGCAAACATTCCAGCCATCCAGTTCTAAAATACTGCCATTAAAATTGGATTCCGAAGACACTTGATTGGAACCAATAACCAAAGGAATAGTAGCAGTATCAATATCAGTTGCTCGCCCAACTCCCGTGGTTTGCACCACTGCCAATCCATCCACATACAGTGAGATAGTGCCGGCACCAAAAGTCATTACCACATAATGAGCTACCGAACCAGAAACATTAGCACTCAAAGCAAATTTCAGAGTAGAAGCGCCAAAATCATAAATCCAACCTGCAAATTGTATTAATGATGAGTTCGATGGATCCAAACCTACCGACAGTCCTGCGGTGTGTGGTGGATTATTAGCTGAATCTTCGCCAACAATTAATGGCACTGTCGCCATCGCTCCAGTAGCCATATTAACAGCACCAGTATATTTCACCACTGTTGCGATAGATAATGCAGTAGAAGAATAACACAAATTAACATATTGTGATGGTATATATGGATCTCGATATTTAACTTGAGTAGCTACCGTAAAATCCAAAGTCGGAAAGCCATTAATGCTATTTCCTAAAACCGCACCACCATCAGTAGTATAATCATAGAAAGCTCGACCTAAATTAGTAATACATTGATCTCGCCAATAAGGAACTTGACCACTAACTACCGTAGTTCCTGCCGAAGCTTGTAAAGAATAACATAAGCCTCTACCTACTGGGACTAACAGAGGATTACCAGCGACGCTCCAAGAATAAGATCCAGCATTATAAGTTAAAGATGTGCCATCACCCGAAGGAGTTGGAACTGCAATACCTTTCAACCCAATTACTGTTTGATCTGTGGAGGAGCCAGATAAATCTCCGCCTGCCGTAAAAGCGGGACTAATGGTAGTGGGCGCCCAAGAAGTGCCGTTGAATTCTAAAAATTGCCCGATGGTTGGTGTGGTAGCGGTAATAGGATGATTTTGTAGTCCTATCACCGTTTGATCATAACCGTCTCCTGCCAAATCCCCACCAGCTACGAACACAGAATTAATCAGAACATTAGAAGGAACCCAAGCGATACCATTCCAAAATAAAATATCACCAACGGCAGGTGGAGCACTGGAAACTGGCAATCCTTGCAAACCAATTACTAATGGAGAAGATAAGGTACCACCTAAATCGCCTGCTAAAGAAATGACTTGTAAATTACCAACTAAACCTTCCAAGATAGAAAAGCGATTAGCTACATTTCCATATGTAGAAGATGGATGAATTCCTAACGCACCTTCGATAGCTAAAATGGCGCCTTGCAAATTATTAACAGTAATACCAGAAACGGGACTAAAGGAGTCCGTTTGAATAGGTAGAGATATGTTTGTGTCAATAGAAGCTGGGAAAGTCGTGCTCATATAATAATGCGATAAATATGGTATCAATTACAAATATTGTGAATTACCTCGACCTTAAGATCGAGTCTCTGAAACAGTTTGATCTGTCGCACAGCTCATTCCGAACTATTTGATGCGACAAATTAATGATATACCATTTTAGCAGTTATAATATTATATCAAGCAGAAACCTATGCATAATTTAGAATGCTAATGTGCCAAGTTTGACTATGGAATCGTGCCGATGGTAATTCACAAGAACATTAATAAAGGAAAAGTTCTCATGACCTCAAAAGTGGATCAGCTCATCAAATTGGCTAATCATTTTGCTCGAAAATTATCGCTGGCTCAAGCTATTACTGGTGAAGATGCTGGAGCGCTAACTGCCGATGCTTTTTTTGGTCCAAACGAAGAGCAGAACTTTCAACATTTTATTTTGGATCCTAACAGTCATTTTTCTAAAGTTCTTCCTGAAAGTGTCAAGTCAGTCGATATCGGAGCTACCGTCGATGGCAAAACACGTTCGGCTAATTTTCTGGTCAGTACCGTGCCAGCTACTCCACCGCAACTTCGAGCCACTCTGATTAATGCCTTAAAAGAAGATTACAAAGCTAAATATGGTAAGTATCCAGCTGATCGTTTTGCTGACCGTCTTGCAAAAGGCGATATCAAGCCTCCGACCGTTCACGAGACTTTTAATTCTATCATACACATCTCTTAACCATTTCTAAAACGCTTGATATAATACCTGGTTGAGGGTTATATGGCGACAATTTACGATGCAATTGTGATTGACATGGAAGTGGGTGGAGTGTTTGCAAGACATCGATTAGCCACTAAATATAAAGACATGAAAGTATTGGTGATTGAGGCTTCTAAACTAAATAGTCAGGAGCGATAATGTCATTTTACATATATGTCATACACAATATTGTAAATATTAAAGTATATGTTGGTAAAACAGAAAATCCATCTAAAAGATGGAATGAACATCGTCAAGGTCGAGATCAACATATCGACAAATCAATGAAAAAAGAAGGGATACATAATTTTTATTTTTCTACTATTCAAGAAGTGAAAACTGAACGAGAAGTTAATAGAGCTGAAACATATTGGATCTCTTTTTATAAGGCAAATGCAAAAAGACATGGCGATGAATATGGCTATAATTTAGCCGATGGTGGCGAAGGTTCTCCTGGCGTAAGCGTATCCCAAGAGACTCGAGATAAACGTCGTGCTAAAATGTTAGGACGTATAGTTCCACAAGAAGTTCGTGAAAAAATAAGCAGATCACATATTGGAATAAGACCCTCTCCAGAAACGCTTCTAAAAATGAGCGGTGAAAACAGTCCTGTAGCAAAATTAAAAAATGAAAATATTACTGTTATAAGACATAAGTATAATTCACTTGGTTATCGTTTAGTAGATTTAGCAATAGAATATAATGTTTCGCCTAGAACAATAGCGAGAGTTATATATAATATTGATTGGTATGATAATAATTATATTCCACCAATTCCTCGCAAAACAAAACACACAGGTAAATCAAAATTAACATTACAACTTGCAAATCAAATACGGCTTAATCATCAAAATGGTTTATCAAGAGCGGAATTAGCCGAATCATTTAACATAACAAGAACTAATATTGATTACATAATACATAACAAGATATGGAAAACAGATATTATTTTTAAATATAAACATTATGAAAAAGACGATAATGGCAAAATAATTTTTCGTGGTGAAAATAATTATCAGGCAAAATTAATCGCTACTGAAGTAATTGAAATTAGAAATAAAAATGAAAGTGGAAATTATTCACAAGCACAATTAGCCAAGGAATATGGTGTTAGTGAGACGGCGATTGGGCACATAATTAGGGAAGAAACATGGAAACATTTATTAGCTAAAGGTAAAAATGATTTATGATTGTGCAATAATAGGGTTGGGAGTTGGCGGAGTATTTGCATTACATAGAATATCTACTAAATACAAAGAAATGAAAGTATTAGGTATAGAGGCAAGTCGCCCTCCTAGTAAAAGAAGATCACAGACCATGGGTTTCTTTGGAATGTTCCCCAATTCCGATGGCAAACTCTATCTCTCTAATTTGCCCAAAGTTGCTGAAATTATCGGTCTTCAAAAAACTAAATCGTCCCATACTGCCGTCAAACAAATATTAAGCCAAATCGAAACTTACAAAATCATTAAAGATCGTTCACCCAATCTTGCTATGCAGAATAAGCTAGATAAAATTGGCTATCAATGTTTTCTTAATGATTACATACAAATATATCCTAAAGAGATCCATGCCTTATCCAAATATATGGTCGGAATAATGGAGCAAAATAGCAATGTTAAGTTTAGTTATGATAACGAAGTTTTAAACATCGTCAAGAACAAAAATATTTTTACCATTACCACTGAATATGGTGAGTTTAAAAGCAAGAAACTAATTTTATCAGTGGGGCATGCCGGCTGGCGATGGGCACAAGAGATATATGCCAAACTGGGAATTATTGAGAATAATGATACTGCTCGATTTGGTATTCGCATTGAAACTAATGCTCACATCATGAAGGATTTTAACCGATCCAATTGCACCATTAAAAAAACTGGATTAGAATTGGGCCCACTTTCTTGGAATGGCACAGTAATACCAGTAGATCATTTTGATATGGCTATTTCCGATTTCCGATCCAATGAAGAGCGCTGGGAAACTGATAAGGTATCTTTTAATTTGATTGGTGATCGATCTTTTCCCAACCAAGGATTTGAGCAAACCGATCGTTTAGCCAAATTAACTTTCTTAATTGCTAATGACAGAATTAGCAAAGAAAGAGTATCCACTATTATTAATGGTAGAAGTAAGATTTCCATTATGCGTGAATATGATTGGTTGAAGCCAGTTATTCAAGAATTAGCCACTGTTCTTCCAGAGATCATTACCAAATCACATTTTCATGTTCCCACGGTAATTCCGATGGCACCAAAAATCAACATTAAGAGCAATTTAGAAAGCGATATATCTGGAATGTATGTCATTGGCGAAAGCGCTGGAGTGCATGGATTATTGGCAGCTGCTTGCATGGGCGTCGCTGTCGGGGATTTTGTAGTCAAGAAAGGATAATCAAGTGAATAAACCATTAAATGCGGTGGAAATTAATATTAATCCGCCCGAAGATTTCAAAGAGGTGGGAAAATTAAATAGCAGTCGATTCGATCATGAGCTCTTTCATGATGAAGAACATGTGGTTATGCCTATTATTAGGGTTAAGTATTTTACTCTGCCACATCAAGGCTGTCGTTGGAAAGTCTTTCAAGACAATAAGATCATGCAAGTCATTGAAGGAGTAAGGCTCAACAAGAAAGAACGAGAGTTTTTAAAGTCGGTGGAAGGAGCTAACTGGCTGTTGGGTTTGGCCAAGGTCGGAATCGGTTCAATGAAAACCCTAAAAATTGAGCTCAAAAAACGGCTGTCGCCGGCTTGACAGGCCTCGCTACGCTGATTACTTTGGGAGCTCGAGGTGACGGGCTATGGAAAATTATGCGTTTTATTGTTGCGATACCGAGACGACTTCATTATCATTAGATGGTGATATTATTGAATTGTCTATCTTACGAATGTCTGATCAATCACAAAAAACTTGGTGGTTTAAACCATTAAACCATGATACAATAGATCCTGGAGCCTTAAGGGTAAATGGTCATAAATTAGAGGATCTACTCTGGCAAACCAAAGAAGGTCGGGATAAATATTTAGAGCCGGCTCCGCAATTAATAGAGATTGAAAATTGGTTGGCGGAAGATAATATGCCTGCCGAAAAGAGATTTTTGATTGGTCATAATTGCTCCTTCGATAAAGATCGGATGGAAGTGTTATGGACTCGATGCCAAGCCAAGGATAGCTTTCCATTCGGTCGACGATATTTAGATACCATGATCGTAGAACTATTTATGTCCTATGCTAAAGGAGAGTTTGATGAAGGTTATAGCTTGAATAACTTGACCAAGAAGTATGGGGTGAAGAATGAAAAAGCTCATAGTGCCTCTGCCGATACTCTGGCTACCAAGAAAGTTTTTGAGAAGCAAGTAGAATTGATGAAGAAACTACTGTCCAGATGAGGAAAATCAACGTAATAGATAATCTCGATTTAGATAACAAGGCACATGCGCTTGGTTTAGTTCTTTGGTTTAGTGAGAATACCATTAGTCTCGAAAAAATAACAGGTGAAGTAATATTAAATGTTCATCACATGAATTATACTTTCATGGAGGAATATTTGGATCGCTTGATAAGATTGAAAGCCTTTCTGTGAAAATTCTATATTCCGCTTCCAATAATACTGGAGCCAAAATTCAGCTAGCCCGTTTTCTACAAGCTTTTCACGGCTCATCGCATCAACTCAAAATCTCGGCTTACAAACAATCCTCTCCCAAAGAAACTCATATTGATTGGACGTTAGACTCGCTTCTTAATATGAGACAGCCCTACGTTATTTCTTTAGACAATGATAACCTTGATATTTACTTCCATCAAATCAAAAGCTATCATCCAGATTTAATTATCTCGGATTTAGAATACTTCACCAGCTATATTGCCAATAATCTTAACATTCCATTATGGCAATATAGTTCTACTCTAATCAATTATGGTTTAACTTGGCAGGAAAAATATCATCTGGGAATTAATAAGAGGTATAGTTATTTGGTGTGTCGAGATAATCATCAGGATCGATTGCCCTATGTCAATATCATCAATAATTCCGATCGTAATTTAGTGTGTTCTCATTATGGAGATGCCCCTAACTCTCCTAAATTGGAAAATAATTTTGAGTGGAGCCGACCTTATCATCAAACCTACAAAAAACATGTTCCTTGCCAACATTATTTGACGGCCAGTTTAATCAATAGCAATAAACAAATCATCAACGCCCTGAAACGATATCCTGATGGAGTAGCTTTCTTGGATAACTGTTTAGAAACCTATGATAATTTAACCATTAAGGATCTCAATTTATCTGATGAATACTATTGCAATTTAGCCAATTCCGATTTCTTTGTATGTCAAGGGCAAGGCAGTTTATTGGCGGATGCCTTTTATAATGGCAAGTATTCCTTCATTTATCCTGATTATCAAGATGCGGTGGCCATCATTAATAGTCTGCTAACGGTAAGAGCTGGAGCCGGTAAAATGGTTTCTTATGAAGAAGATTTGTCAGCATTCCCATTGCCAGAAGTAAAATGCAAATATCATCAAGTTAAATATCTACACGAGCTGATCAATGAACTTTGATCAAGAAGCTTGCATCTTTTGTCATCGAGAATTATCAAAAACACAATATAATAGAAGATTTTGCGATTATTGTAGTATAATAACACCTAACGACATCAGCATATCTAAATACCAAATTAATTATGTGGGCTATTCGTTAAGAATAAGCCGTGTTATCATCACAATAGCAAACTATCAAATCGTATACTATCTCAATAACTATACAAATCATACTAATTGTAAAACTAAAATCAGCAAGATGTTATTGAAAGATGCTTCTTTGGCAGAAATACAAGAAGACATTCAATTTGAAAATATTCTTCAATTTGATTTCTTCGTTAATTTTGATTTTACCAATGAAAATAAATGTTTGGAACGCATTCAAACTATGCTTACTTTTAAGTAAAGGAAATATCCATGCCATATTTATGTTTAGACCTAGGCAATGTATTAGTCAAGGCTGATTTTAATCAGTTTTTACGACATCTTTCCAAAGCTCTCAATATCTCCTTGGAAGAAGCTAATGATTTCTTGAGTCGAACCCAAAAGTTGCATGATCTGGGCTTCACTCGTATTTCTGACGAATTGAAGGATCATTTCAAAATTCGTTCGCCGGTGATTATTGAAGAATTATTGTACTCCTGGAATGACATTATCGATACAGCTAACTATGTCATTGACAGGATCATTGCTCTGCAACAAACACATGATCTAAAAATAGCTTTGCTATCTAATATTGGATTTGATCATGTTAGCAAACTTGATACGATCTTCAAGTTTGCTTCACCTGCCAGTTCGTATCGTCAATTTTATCAAGACGCTATTAAGCATTTTAGTTGTTTGGTAGGTGCCAGAAAACCTAGCTTAATGTATTACCAGAGTTTCTTGGCGATGCATCCTGAGTTTATAGGAGCTACTTACATAGACGACCTACAAGAAAACCTTAACGCTTCTCAGCAATTTGGTTTTCGAACTTATCGTTTTGCTATTGATGAGTTGATTGGTGATGGTATTGAACAGATGACACAATTGGAAAACTTTATCACCAATTAATAAAAGCCTTGATATATACCAAGATGAACCATTTTCACTCAAGGATCTCCAATGACTACCACTAATAAATTTCAAGTGTCAGGGCGCGTTAAAGTTGTGCAAAGCAGTATTCTCTTTCCGCAAGATGGGGGACTGCGTTTTATTCTCAATGTGGCCAATACTGCTGGCAAAACCGAAGGTCCAATGTATTCAGTGTTCAATAAGAAATGGGCACAGGTTAAAACAGAGGTTCGTGGATGGTACGCCCAGAAGACGGGCCAGTATAGTTTGGATGAAAAGAAGCCTGCCGCCTTGCTTGAAGTACCAACGCAATCGGATACTTGGGTGGTTTCCATGTTAGTGCAAGATGATAAACTCAATACTGATCACAAGGCTCTGGAGAAGTGTTTGAAAGAAGTTTGCAAACGAGCCAAGACCGAAAAAGCCAGCGTCGCTGTATCCACTCTTTTGACTGAAGCTATCCCTGAACTACCCGAACTCCTCAACAAATATCTGGTCGATCAGGGAGTGTCAGTCGCGTTCTATCAAGAACCTGCCACTGCCTAATTTCGCATTTAGGCATGCTCAATTTGAAACCTGGCGACCAAGTAAGTTGTCGGATCAGATTAGCCATTATCGTAGATCCCAATGCGGAATATGACGAAATTCAATCCTTCGTCATCGTTGCCTCGTCCAGCAATGGTTACTATTTATATGTACCACATTATTATTTCTTGAAGGAAGTAGAAGAGTTAGATCGCTTCCGTCAAAAATCCCTCGGAATAGAAAAGCGCTATCTCAACGAAAACATCACCTACATTGAGGATGGGATGATAGTTAGAGTTGATAGCAAACAGGATGGTCTGGCATGTAAGATCTGCCATGACTTCTATCCGTACGCCACCATCAATCAAGAGGATGGGAGCATGGTGTGCTACTCCTGCCGTCAGAACCCGTATTAAAAATTGCGGATCGAACTTGGCGGAGCAGACATCGTTTTCTGGCAATGGTAATTTTTACCGCTACCTGGAGAGCAACCGAAGGTATTGGCACAATCGATCTTCACATGGCCCGACAGTCTCATCATCACTATTTGTGATCGAATAGTCGAGGTTTTCATGATCTTTTCAGCAAGGAAACCGCCAGCCTTGTGCTGACGTAGGAGTTGCTGGTGCCGTAATTAGTTTGTTGTTTCATGTCGATTTTTGATCCGATCTGTGAATATGCCGATATATATACTGTATGCA
>Ga0182024_10025874_pt1 | contig 10330 bp, 7 predicted proteins | sample P32metaG_FD_120480 | JGI IMG/M metagenome (GOLD analysis project Ga0182024, IMG submission 120480) | Permafrost microbial communities from Stordalen Mire, Sweden - P3-2 metaG (Illumina Assembly) | ecosystem: Environmental > Terrestrial > Soil > Wetlands > Permafrost | place: Sweden: Stordalen...
CCTGCTGATTCTTGCTGCTCTGGTTGCCGTTTACATCGTTCTTGGCGTCCTTTACGAGAGTTTTATTCATCCCATCACAATTTTGTCCACGTTGCCCTCGGCGGGCGTAGGCGCGCTGCTCGCGCTTATGCTCTTCCGCCAGGATCTTAGCGTCGTGGGAATCATCGGCATTATTCTGCTCATCGGCATCGTGAAGAAAAACGGCATTCTGATTGTGGATTTCGCGCTTGAGGCCGAGCGCAAGCATGGCAAGGATTCGACTGAAGCGATCTACGAAGCCAGCCTGCTGCGTTTCCGCCCAATCATGATGACCACAATGGCCGCGCTGCTCGCGGGAATTCCGCTGGCGGTCGGCGGCGGCCTGGGCTCGGAGCTGCGCCGTCCGCTGGGAATTGCCATGGTCGGCGGACTCTTGCTGAGCCAACTGCTCACGTTCTATACGACGCCGGTAATTTACATCTTCTTTGACCGGCTGGCTGAACGTGTCAAGAGCCGGGGCCTCAGGAAGGCGCATGCGGCTGGTTTGCCGCGGCCCGGCGCGGAGAACGCATGAACCTTTCCGCTCCATTCATCGAGCGGCCGGTGGCCACTACGCTGCTCACGATTGCCGTATGCATCGCCGGTGCGATCGCGTTTGTCGTGCTGCCCGTTGCCCCTCTGCCGCAGGTGGATTTTCCGACCATCAGCGTCCAGGCCGGCCTACCCGGCGCGAGTGCGCAGATTATGGCGGCCTCAGTGGCCACGCCCCTGGAGCGGCAGTTCGGCCATATCGCAGGCATTACGGAGATGACTTCATCGAGCTCGCTGGGATCAACCAGCGTGACCATGCAATTCGATCTGAGCCGGAATATCGACGGCGCGGCAAGAGACGTGCAGGCGGCCATCAATGCGGCGCGCACTTATCTGCCCGCGAACCTGCCCTCCAATCCTTCCTACCGCAAGATCAACCCGGCTGATTCGCCCATCATGGTCATTAGCCTCACTTCCAACCAATATGAGGTGACAAAGCTCTACGACCTTGCCTCCACCATCCTCGAGCAAAAGCTCTCGCAGATTCAGGGAGTCGGGCAGGTTGGTGTGCAAGGCGGCGGAACGCCTTCGGTGCGTGTCGAGGTCAATCCGACAAAGCTCGAGAGTTATGGCCTCACCCTCGGCAGCGTGCAGTCGGTTCTCAGCCTGCAAAATTCTCATTCGCCGAGGGGGCAGCTCTCCAATGCCGGAATCAGCGAAGACATCATTACTAACGACCAGATCTCCACGGCCGCCGACTATATTCCCCTGGTTATCGGCTATCACAACGGTGAAGCCGTCCGTCTGTCCGACGTGGCCCAGGTCGTGGATTCGACGCAGAACATCCGCACCGCCGGCTACATCGACGGAACTAGGGGAGTGGTACTCACCATCTTCCGCCAGCCCGGCGCAAACATTATTGACACAGTTGATCGAGTAAAAGCGCAGTTGCCGTCTCTCGTGGCGGTGCTGCCGAATGGCGTTAAAAGCACTGTGGATGTGGATAGAACCGTGACGATCCGCGCTTCGGTGAACACGGTTTATCGAACATTGGTGGGATCAGTCTGTCTCGTCATCCTGGTGGTGTTCGTATTTTTGCGCAGCCCGCGCGCTACGCTGATTCCCACGGTGGCGGTACCGGCCTCGCTCATCGGCACCTTCGCGGTGATGTATCTGTTCGACTACTCGCTCGACAACCTGTCGCTGATGGCGCTCACCATTGCCACGGGTTTTGTGGTCGACGACGCGATTGTGGTGATGGAAAACATCACGCGCCATCTCGAAGCCGGCATGAAGCCCCTTGACGCCGCGCTCCAGGGCGCGAAGGAGATTGGTTTCACGGTCTTTTCCATCAGCATGTCGCTGATCGCGGTCTTTATTCCCATCCTTATGATGGGCGGCATCATCGGACGGCTGTTCCGCGAATTCGCGGTCACGCTTTCAGCGGCAATTCTCATCTCGATGGTTATCTCGCTCACCACCACGCCGGCAATGTGCGCGCGTCTGCTAAGAGCCGAAAAGGAGGGCGAGAAGCACAATTGGTTTTACCGGACCAGTGAAAAAGGCTTCAACGGTATGCTGTGGGTTTACCGGCGAACCCTGACATGGGTGCTGGACAATCCGGGCCTGACGATCGTTGTGCTTCTTCTTACCATAGCGCTGAACGGCCTGATCGTTCACAAGATCCCCACTGGCTATTTCCCGCAACAGGACACAGGCATCCTGATGGGCCAGATACAAGGCCCCCAGGATGCATCGTTTCCCTTCATGAATTTCTCCACGGTGTCGCTGGTCAACATTGTGAAGGCCGATCCTGCCGTGGCTCACGTACTGGCCTACACGGGCCAGGGCAACGCAGGCTTCATGTTCATCGCGCTGAAGCCGCTTGGAACCAAGTGCAAAGAGGCCGCACCCGGCTGCGGCATGCGCCAGACTGGGGCGCCTGACATTATCAACCGGCTCCGGCCCAAAATGAACCGCTTGCCGGTCGCTTCGGCAAATCTGCAGGCGGCCCAGGACCTGCGAATCGGAGGACGCGGCGGCGGCGCGCTCTACCAATATACGATTCAGGCCGACAACATTGACGACCTGACGCATTGGGCTCCGGTTCTATACAAAAATATGCAAAAGCTTCCCGACCTGACCGACGTGAACACCGACTTTCAGAACGGGGGCCTGGAATATTTACTTAACTACGACAGGGTGACTGCGGCGCGTATGGGCCAAACACCGCAATCGTTGGACAGCGCGCTCTGCAGCGCATTCTGCCAATCGGAAGTCTCGGTGATTTACACGCCGTTGAACCAGTATTACGTGGTGATGGAAGTGGCGCCGCAGTACTGGCAGGATCCGTCGGGACTCAACAACATTTACTTCAAGCCGCCCGGTTCTTCATCGACGGCCGGGTTGAACGAGGTTTCTCCGTTGCTCTCCGTGGCGAAACCTACCACGAACACTACGCCGTTGCAGGTTAATCACACCGGGCTCTCTCCCTCGACCACTGTCTCCTTCAACCTGAAGAACGGCGCCGCGCTCAGCGATGCGACGCGAGAAGTATCGCAAATGGAAGAGACCCTGGGGATGCCCGGTACGGTGCACGGCTTCTTTGCCGGAACCGCGCAAGCCTATCAGCAATCGCTGGCATCTGAGCCCATTCTGATTATCACTGCGCTGCTTTCCGTCTTCATCGTGCTGGGCATTCTGTATGAGAGCCTTGTTCACCCGCTGACGATCATCTCTACGATCTTCTCGGCCAGCGCAGGCGCCATGCTGGCTCTCATGCTCTTCCATATCGATCTCAACATCATCTCGATTATCGGGATCATTCTGCTGATCGGCATTGTGAAGAAGAATGCCATCATGATGATCGATTTCGCGCTGCAGGCCGAGCGCAATGAAGGCAAGAACACGCACGACGCGATCTTCGAAGCATGCATGCTGCGGTTCCGCCCCATCATGATGACCACCATGTGCGCGATCTGCGGGGCGTTGCCGCTGGCCTTCGGAACCGGCACCGGCTCGGAACTGCGCAAGCCTTTGGGCATCACCATCGTAGGCGGGCTGATTTTGAGCCAGGCACTCACGCTCTACACCACTCCGGTGGTTTACCTGTTGATGGACAAAGCGCGTCTTTGGCTGCTGCGATTCTTCTTCCCGGAGAAACATAACAACCAGCAACTTGCAAAGGCCGCCGATGCGGCATCGTAATAAAGGATGTTGACCATGTTTGAGCGAAGAAATAGAGTTCCGATTCCATTCACCGTCATTGCGTTGGCGTCGCTCGCGCTGCTTGGCGGATGCCGTATTGGCCCGCCGTATCATGCGCCGGCGCCGCCCGCGATCACCGCGCCGAATTACAAGGAGTCCACCGTCAACTTCCAGGACACCGGCGGATGGAAGGTGGCGAGCCCCCAGGACGCGATGATCAAGGGCAACTGGTGGGAAGTTTTCGGCGATCCCGAACTAAACGGCCTGGAAGAACAGCTCAACATCAACAACCAGAACCTTAAGGAGTATTTCGAGAACTACATGGCGGCTCGGGCCCAAATCGCTGAGGCGCGCTCGCTCTATTGGCCGACGATCACCGCAAATCCATCATGGAATCGGTCAAAGAGCTCGGGGACTCTGAACAACTCTTCAACGGCGAATCCCGGTAAGCAATCAACGATTTGGAATATGCCGCTTGAGGCCTCATGGACCCCCGATCTCTGGGGCAAAATCCGCAACGAGGTACATGAGGCGCAATACGCCTCGCAGGTAAGCGCCGCCGACCTTGAGAACGAAAAACTGACTGAACAAGCCAGCCTGGCCGAATATTATTTCGAGATTCGCGGCCAGGATATGCTGCAGCAGATTCTGAATCAGACGGTCGTGGCGGATCAAAAGTCGCTGGATTACAACCAGGCCCAATACGACACCGGCATTGGCGATTACATCTCCGTCGCCGAGGCCAAGACAACATTGGAGGCGGCCCAGGCGGCAGCCACGAATGTGGGGCTGTTGCGCGGACAATATGAACACGCGATCGCGACGTTGACCGGTAAAATTTCCACCGATTTTTCCATTCCTGTAAAATCAATGGTCTTTACGCCGCCCTCAATTCCCACGGGTGTACCAGGGCAGCTTGTTGAACGCAGGCCCGACATTGCCGCGGCCGAGCGCACACTTGCCGAGGAGAATGCCGTCATCGGCGTCGGCTACGGTGCGTTTTTCCCGCAAGTGACCATCAGCGCCAGTGCAGGGTTTGAGAGTTCCACTTTGACCAGCCTGTTTACCTGGCCGAGTCGCGTCTGGTCGATTGGCCCATCGATTTCCCAGGTGATCTTCGACGGATGGCTCTATCAAGCGGAATTGCACCAATACGAAGCCCAGTACAATGCTGATCTGGCCACTTACCGGCAGACCGTGCTCACGGCCTTCCAGCAGGTGGAAGACTCGATGGTTGCAACGCGCACATACTCGCAGCAGATTCTGCACGAGCAGGATGCGGTGAAGGATTCGCAAGACTATTTGAATTTAGAAACCGTGCGCTACAACTTGGGAGTCGACCCGTACGTCGATGTGATGATTGCGGAGACTACGCTCCTGAATAATCAGGAAACCCTCAACTCGCTCCAGGTGCAAGAGATGACATCGGCGGTGGAGCTGGTGCAGTCTTTGGGCGGAGGATGGGACCGCTCGCAGCTTCCTACTCCGGCGCAGGTCGGCGCCAAGACGACAAAGGCCGACTACACGCAGCAGCAGTAGAGCGATATTCTTGCGCTATTGCCGCTCTATTGGGCCGACCGGTAGCAGATCGACTCGCCGTCCAGCCGGTATTCCGCCGAGCAAACGTCGCCTCCGCAGATCATTGGCTCGCTGCTGTAGAGCTGGCGGCGCGTGATCAGGCCCAGCGTTCCGCAGCGCGGGCACGACATGACGGCTACATAGGGATTCTGTGCCTGGCCGAGCTTGGCCTGATTCTCCAGGACAAAAATTGTGCCTGGGTCCATGCGTTCGGGGATCCACTCTTCAAGAAAACTCAAGTCGGCTGCCATCGTTCCCTCCGGGTTGCCCCCCTGGTTGATGATGCGCCGAGCCATGACTCTGTTTCCGCCAGGCTCTGTTTTTCTTTCTTAAGCAGGCTGCGAAACGCTTACCGCGATTAGATGCACTTATTCGATTTACGACAGTCTTGCCGGGCCGGATCTACGATGTCAATTCGAATCGTAGGCCGACAGTAACAAGTGGGATTCCCCCCAAGAATCGAATCTTCCGAATCCAAATCGAATCTCGTTCGAATCTTGATTGAACTCGCGCTAAGCTACCGAGAAGCTGCCGTGGCCTGTTCGCCGTGAGTCCGTGCAAAGTCGTCAATTGCTCTGTAAGTTTCCTCGTTGCGCAGAATGGCCTGCACATACTCTCGCGTCTCTGTAAACGGGATCGACTCGACAAACTCGTCAATGCCGGAGTAAGGTCCTGCGGCCTCCCAATCGGCAACGCGGCTATCGCCGGCGTTGTAGGCGGCCAGCGCATACTCCTGCACGCCGCCAAAGCGGTCGAGCATCTGACGGAAATAGCGCGTCCCCAAACGGATGTTCATATTGGGGTCGAGCAGTTGAAAAGTCTGGAAGCCGGAGATCCCTTCTTCGCGGGCCATCTTCTTCCCAACCGATGGAAGTAATTGCATGAGTCCGTATGCGTTGGCGTGCGAAATCGCCGAAGGGTCGAACTCCGATTCCTGGCGGATCAGCGAGGCCACCACGTAGGGATCGAGATTATTTTTCGCGGACTCCGCCTGGATTGTGTCCCACCATGGCTCGGGAAACAGAATCCGCCAATAGGCCAGAGGGATGGACTCAACAGAGGCCGATGCCGAGCCGGGCAATGCGCGCTTGAGCGAACGCACGGCGCGAAAAGTCTCACCATAAGAGGAATAAATCTGCGCTTCGGCCAGCGCGCTCCAGGAAGAAGAATCGGGATCAGCCTTGATCTCCTGCGCAATGTATTCATTCAAGCCGGCGTTCGCAAGCAGGCGCGCCTTGGCCAGGTGAGGGCTGTCCTCGGGGAACGTATCTACCAGGTGCGGCGGCGGTGTGGGCTGAAAGCGATCCAGTTGCGGATCGGATACGGGCAGAGTGGCGCCCAGCGCTTTCAGGCGCAGCCGCGACATCTGCGCATAGAAGAAGTGCTGGTATGCGCGGACGATCGTACGATAATTTGCTGCGGCAAGGGCGGAATTATGGTCGAGAGTCTCGTAGAGGCGCCCGCGCCAGTAGAGCGCGGAGACCGTTTCCAAGGCGGCCGGATAATAGCGAATCTGATCGTCGAAGATCCGCGCGGCATCTTTGTACAGCCCCAAACGGTAGCTCAGCCAGCCCGAACGCCAGTGCGCAGCTGCGGCGTTCTTATCGGCGGGAAAACGCGCTGTAAGGTCGCTGTAATATTGGATCGCCGTGGGATAGTCGCGCTTGAGCAGGTACATGTTGCCGGCAGAAAACAGCGCATCGGCCAGCCAGGGACTGTGCGGAAATCGCGACTCCATCTCGGCGACGAATTTCTTCTGCGCGTCGCCATCGTCGCGGTTGCGGGCCAGCTCCATCAGCAGGTCGAGGCGGTGCGCGCCGTTTTCGTCGGCATTGTCTGGCAAGGCTGTGGCCTCAGATTCGCTGAGCCTCTTCAGCTTCAACAGACAGGCCGCTCCGGCAACCGCGAAGCTGTCGAGTGTCGCGGCATCCAAGCCCGGCTCGCGCGCCAGCGCCTGGAATTGCTGAAATGCCTCTGCGTAGCGGCCGGCATTGTAGTACGCATCGGCGAGGCTGCGCAGCTCAGGCACGGTCAACGTAGCCTCGGCCCCCATCTCTGTGAGCTTGGCCCGCGCCGTCTGCGCTTCAGTACTCAAGGGATGCGACAACAGGACCTGTTTATAGGCGCCTTCGGCAGCCTGCTGCTGGCCAAGCGACTGTTCCACTTCGGCTTCGACAAGTTGAAAACCGGGACGGCTGGCTGCCTCAGTGCTGGCAGATGCGGCGAGCACCTGGCGCGCGGCGGGCAGTTTGTTCATGGCCAACAGAATGTTGGCCTCGAGTTCGGGCGTCTGGTTATCAAAAATGCTCTCCGGATAGCGTGCGGTAAAACCGTGCAGAATATTCTCGGCAACGGGATCGTCGCCCGCCTCATGGCTTGCCTCGGCGTCGAGAAAGTCTACGTAGTCAGAAAGCTGACCGTCGGCGCGGCGGGCCTCGGCCAGGGCCGATTCGGCCTCGGCATAACGCTTGTCGAGCAAATAGGCGTGGCCTAGCGCGAGGTATGCCGCGGCGGCGGCCTCGCCGGTATGGGTGCGCGCGTAGGCGGCCACGCCCGCATAGGCCGCCGGCGTGCGCAGGGTGGCCAGTTGCTGGGCCATCGGCTGGAGTTCTTTTGAGGCGACAAATGCCTGCTTGAGCCGCGCTGTCCGCGCCAGGCGTGTCGCGCGGCTGCTCTGGCGAGCCGGCATGTGTTTCGCGGCAGCTTTCCTGCTCGACGCCTTGGAATCTGATGACGGCGGCTTAACGCTGGTTGAACTGGCCGGGCTCGCTGCCGGATCAGCCCCGGCCTTCGCGGGAACATGCGCTGTCGCGGCAGGGACAGGCGGGTTTGAAGTTGAAGGTGAATTGGCCGCGGGCGTGGCTGTGGACTGCGCCGGGGCGTGCGCGATGGCGGAGACCAAAAGAAATGCCGCCAGGGCCGGCACGATCGCGAGTCCGAGCCGCAAAGCTAGCGGTGTGACGCGTGTTGGGGAAGGCAGCCGATGCATAGTTCCACTCTATGCCGGATTGGACGCGAGCGAACAGCGCGGGGAATCACTTGCGTAACCACTATGGGGCGCGAGCTGCCCGTCGAGGGCGCCACGGGCCTAGAATAGCGGTCGCACTGACCCAGTTTGGCTCCGTGCCGCCGGGTCCGTTACACTCATCTTTTGCCGGTTCTCCACAGTCGTCCCAGGCCTGCAAAAGAGCCCTTGAACCAAGCCACACTGCGGCGAGACCCTGGGCAGCGGAACAGGCTGCGGCTTTCGCGGCATTCTTCCGACACCTTTCTCGAAACAAATTTCGCAACCGGAACCCATGTCAACCATCCAACCAGTAGCGGGTCAAGACGAGCAGCACCCCGACGTGGCGCTTGTAGAGCGGGTCCGCGCCGGCGATGTGGCCGCCTACGATACGCTGGTACGCAAGTACGAGCGGCAGATCTTCAGGATTGCACAGCACATTACGCAAAACCGCGAAGACGCTGAAGACGTAATGCAGGACGCGTTTCTGAAGGCATACGAGAAGCTGGATCAGTTTCAGGGGAATTCGAAATTCTACACATGGCTAGTTCGAATCGCGGTCAACGAGAGCTTGATGCGGCTGCGCAAGCGGCGCACCGGCAAACTCGTCTCGATGGACGAGGACGTGCAGACCGACGAGGGCAGCGTGCCTCGCGACTTCGCCGACTGGGCTCCGAATCCGGAACAGAATTACACCCAGGCCGAGCTGGCCGAGATTTTGCGCAAGACGATTCAGGGCCTGCCGCAGGGCTTTCGGGTCGTTTTTGTTCTGCGCGACGTGGAGGGTCTCTCCACCGAGGAGACCGCCGAGACGCTGGGTCTGAGCGTTCCCGCCGTCAAGTCGCGGCTACTACGAGCGCGGTTGCAGCTGCGCGAGCGGCTCACGCGCTACTTTGGCAGAAAGACTCCGACGATTGCACCGGCGGCCGCGGCGCCAAACGGAGACGGAGCTGAAGCATGACCTGCACTGAGTTCCTCAAAATTCTCGACGATGTGATCGACGAATCGATCGCCGTGGAGACGCGCACCGAAATTGAACTTCACCTGCGCAAGTGCGGGCATTGCGAAGTGGTTCTGAACACCACGCGCAAGACCATCGAAATCTTCCGCCGCCACGAGATCTATGAAGTGCCCACCGAAGTGAGCGAGCGGCTGCATAGCGCCATTATGGAGAAGTGCAAGAAGGCGAAATAACGGCCTTCAGCTCTCAGTTATCGCGTCCCCGGCTAGCACCCCGGATGCGGATTCTTGAAGACCAAGTCGATCGGCAGCCAGTCTGTAATTCGCTTGTCGGCGATTTCGCCGTCACTGGCCGTGCTTGAGAGCGACGACTGGGCTAGCGCTACAGTGATCTTCACGTTCCCCTTCACGCAGTACTCCTCAAGCAGCGTGGCCAGACCCTGATCTGCCGCGTCCATGTACTCGGCAGGCAAGGCTCCATCCGTGCCGGGAATGTCGACCGCGCCCATAATGATCTGATCCATCGTCATCGTCCCTTTGCTGTCGATGCTCGAAGTGTCAATGCGCACGACGAGAACGGCTCTGGTCGTGAGCGCATCAGATGGCGCGTTGGGATCGGCCGCGTATTTGATGGGCGGAATGGTGAGGCCCGACTTGTTGGGCTTGGCGGGTGGCGCGGCCAGGGACAGGTGGTAAGGCGGTCCAGTGAATTTGGGTTTAACTGCAATGCCGGAGTTCTTGTCCTGGGGCCCGCATCCTGACAGGAGCGCCAACGCCCCTGATGCGAACACGCTCGCGAAAATGAAGGTCTTTTTCATGTTGTCCTCCAAGTTGTTCAAATGAACGGGCCATGATAGCACCGCCCCGAGGGAACCGACCGCGAAGCGGAGTAGGCGCCAAAATGAGAGGGCCTGAGATTGAAAGGGGAGGAGGGACTCAAAAAGGCTGGATCGAGACGGGACAGGGGGGCGTGACCACAACTTTAGGCGCAAGATGGCGTCTGAAAAGAGTGTAAGCTCATGCCGTGCGGCATTTGCTGGCCATCCCCCAGCCAGGAGCACATTCGATGAA
>Ga0182024_10025875_pt1 | contig 10330 bp, 10 predicted proteins | sample P32metaG_FD_120480 | JGI IMG/M metagenome (GOLD analysis project Ga0182024, IMG submission 120480) | Permafrost microbial communities from Stordalen Mire, Sweden - P3-2 metaG (Illumina Assembly) | ecosystem: Environmental > Terrestrial > Soil > Wetlands > Permafrost | place: Sweden: Stordalen...
ATCAAAAGAAGTACGGCGAATTGAGGCTTAAATCATGAAGACAAAAACATTGTATGCGTTGTTGGCGGTGCTGCTGCTCGCTGTGGCGTGGCTCGGATTGCGCGTCAACGCGCAGAACAAGGCCTTGGCGGCGGCGAAGGCGGCTGTGCCTAAGGCCGAACTCGCCAAGGCTAACCCGCCATCGTCCATACCCACGTTTTCTACCGACAAAATTGCTCGCGAAGGTTTCTTCTACGTCGGTGGCAGTTACGTTGGCGAGCCGGGCAAGGAAGTAATGCATGGCTCGATGTATGTCGAAGTGTGGGTGCCGAAGCAGATCCAGCATCCGTATCCCATCGTCTTTTTCCACGGCAACGGACAGACGGGAACCGTCTGGCGCCAGACCCCGGACGGTCGCCCCGGCTGGGCGTATTACCTCGTGAACAATGGGTACGTCGTCTACATGCTGGACTATCCGGCGCGCGGCCGCTCGCCTTACGTTCCTGTAGTCGACGGCAATCTGGGAATCCGCACGGCTCTGCAGCTCGAAAATATCTGGACCGCGCCCGCAACCTCGGGTGGCAATTTCCCGAGGATGAAGCTCTATACGCAGTGGCCCAGCGATTCACCGAAGAAGGGCATGATGGGCGATCCCGTTTTCGATGACTTCGCTCGTGGCCAGGTGCAATTCGTTTCCAACCAGGACGCGCTGACCATCCCCGCCGGCGATGCGCTGCTTGATAAAATTGGCAGACCCGTTATCCTGATCACTCATTCGCAAGGCGGGGGCATGGGTTTCAACGTCGCCGACCAGCGTCCCAACCTGGTTGCCGGCATGGTTTCCATCGAGCCGGGCGGCCCGCAAATTGGTAATGTGGATACGGCCAAGATCGAGTACACCCGCGTGAACCCCAATTCCTGGGGTCTTACCGGTACGCCGATGCACTATGACCCGCCGTTCACTAAACCGTCGGACATAAAGACTCACCTCGTGCCTTCCGAGCGCCCCGGCGACGAGGTGGGCTGCTATCTTCAGGACGAGCCCGTGCACAAGCTCACCGCTCTCGAGCATATGCACGTGCTCTCGATTTCGGCCGAGGGCACCTATCATCGTGCGTTCGATGTCTGCATCCCCAAGTGGCTGAATCAAGCTGGAGTGAAAGACGATTTTGTGCGCCTCGAGGATGTGGGCATTCACGGCAACATGCACGAGATGTTCCTGGACAAGAATAGCGACCAGATCATCAAGTTCATCGACGACTGGCTGCAGAAAAACGTGAAGTAAGCGGGCACCCGCACCGGAGAAGGGTTCATCTGCGACGCGACAGGCCTCGTATAATAAAGGGGGGTTGTCGCTGAGCGGGATCGAAACCGCAAATCGCCGGTGACAGAGTCAGGCGAGGCCTGGCAGGGAGCTCGAGGGATGGAGCGGCGCAGATTCATCTCGATTGTCGCGGGCGCCGGAGTGGGTGTTCTTCTTCCGTTGGCCGCCTACCGGGCGTTGATGCACGGAACCAATGTTGGTTACGTGAACGTCAAGGCGTATCTAAAGGATGGCCCGCAGGCCGCGCTGCGATCGATCACTCCGAACGACGACTTCTATCTCACCTCGGCGCATGGCGAACCCGCGGTCGACGCGGATAAATGGTCGCTCACGATCGATGGATTGGTCGACCAGCCGCTTCGTTTTAGCTACGACGAAATTCGCCAGCTCCCGCGTTTCGAGACCATCCTCACTCTCGAGTGCATTTCGAATCCTGTAGGCGGCGCGCTGATCGGCAATGCCAGCTGGGCCGGCACTGCACTGCGGCCGCTGCTCGATCGCGCAGGCGTCAAGCCGCAGGCGAAATACGTCGCGATGTATGCGGCGGAGGGCTACACCACGGGAAGCACACTCGAGCGTATCCTGCATCCCGAGAATTTTCTCGCGTGGGAAATGAATGGGGAGCCCTTGCCGCGCCGCCACGGATTTCCGTTGCGCATCCTGCTGCCGGGAAAATACGGCATGAAGATGCCCAAGTGGCTCACGCGCATGGAATTTGTAGACAAGGAATTTCTGGGTTACTGGGAATGGCAGGGGTGGTCGACCTCGTCCGAGCGGCAGTTGCAAGCGGTGATCGACGATCCTCATGACCGCGCGCGCATTTCGGGTGCGAACTTCGTGATCACCGGATGGGCCATCGCTAACGAAGCCGGTGTGCGCAAAGTCGAGATCTCGACCGATGGCGGGCACAGCTGGAACGAAGCACAAATTTTCAGCAATCCGTTTCCCTCGCAGGTGTGGGCATTTTGGAAATACGTCTGGATGAATCCTCCGCGAGGCAAGCAAACCGTTGAAGTTCGCGCGACCGATGGGAACGGCACCCTGCAGTCTTCTTCTGTATCCGGAGAATGGCCGGACGGTGCGAGCGGCTATCATTACGTCGAAGTCGAGGTGACGTAACGGGTCTTCTGTGTTGCGGAGTTTGATTAACCGGAGTTTTGTTAACCGGGGACGCGTGGACATGAAGGTGATCGCGCACCGTGGCGCGTCGGGTTGCGCACCGGAGAACACGCTGGCGGCGTTTCGGCGGGCTGCGGAAATGGGCGCCGGCTTCATCGAAACCGATCTACAACTGACGCGGGACGGGCGCCTGGTGGCGATTCATGATGAAACCCTGGATCGCACGACGAATGGAACCGGACCCGTATCGGCAGCAACTTTTGAGGAACTGCGAAAGCTGGATGCGGGCGCGTGGTTTTGGAAAAAGGATGCCGGCAGAGTGCAACATTCGGATTCCGTTGGTGAGTGCATCCCGACGGTCGAAGAGGTCCTGGCGTTCGGCCGCGAAAGCAATGTTGGTCTTTATCTCGAAATGAAAATGCCGGGTGCGCGCGGTGCTGAGCACGTTCTAGCCGAGGCCTTGCAGGCCGCCCATTACCTCGACCGCACGGTGGTGATCTCGTTCGATCGCGAGGCGCTTGCGAGGGTGCGTGAAATTGAGCCCGCGATTCCCACGGGCTATCTGTACAGCGACCGACGCAGGGATGGCGTAGCCGAGGCGCTTCGTGCCGGCGCCACACAGCTATTGCCACGCGCCGACCGGATCACTCGCAAGCTGCTGGAACAGGCGCACGGCAGCAATCTCGAGGTGATCGCCTGGACGGTGAACGCCACACGGCGAATGAAGGAGTTGCTCGTGCTGGGCGTCGATGGGATTATCACGAATTTTCCGAACAGCCTTGCGGCATTACTGTCCACGCCGGATTGAACGTATCGTATCGAGGAACCTGTTGAGCCGGAGGCGGTCTGCCTGGGAATAAACGATTGCGTATTTTTGGTGTATTTAACGATCAGTGTTGCTGATGTTCGCGAACAAGCGCGCGAACTGCGCGAGCGTGAGTTGTTCGGCGCGGGCATCGGCGGCAAGGCCGGTCTGCAGCATACTTTCTTGCGCTTCCACCGAGGACAACAATGCTCGCAGATTATTCCGCAGTGTTTTCCGCTTGTGGGCAAAGCACACCTTTAGAAATTTGAGGAATGCGCAATCGTCATGGACTTGGAGGTTGGCACGCCCGCCTGGCGGCCGCAACGCCACCAGCGCCGAGTGCACTTGTGGCGGCGGATGGAACGCGCCGGGCGGAATGCGGAGCAGAATCTCCGGCCGCGAGTAGAACTGCGTGAACGCCGAAAAATAGCCGTATTCCCGGTGGCCCGGACTTGCGGCGATTCGTTCGGCGACTTCGCGCTGCACGACGATGAACGCAGACGCGACGCGCGCGGGGTTGTCGAACAGACGATGAACGATGGGCGAGCTGATGTAGTAAGGCAGGTTGCCATAAACGTGGAATCGCGTGCCGGATTCGCCGCCGAGATCGCTGTCGTCGGCAAGCTCGGCAAAATCGAGTTCCAGGACATTGCCGGAAACGACGGCAACGTTTCCAAGCGCAGCGGTCGTCTCGCGCAACCGTTCGACGAGCGTTGCGTCGAGCTCGATGGCGATCACGCGGCTCGCATGTTGCGACAGGATCGCCGTCATCTCTCCGTGGCCCGCACCAATCTCGATCCACAGACCGCTGGATTTGTGGGGTTGCGCCGCGGGTGTTGCTGCCCCCAACCCAAAAATTGCATGAGCGATGCGTTCGCGCCAACGAACATCGAGAAAATGTTGTCCCAGGCGCTCGGGCGTCATAGCGGCTCAGTGTAGCAACATCGTGTAGCAGCATCACCATACTGGCGCAGCGATAAACAGGTGCGGCTGGGGTGGACAAGTGGATTGACGGGTGGGTTGCCGAGTGGGTTGACGATGGACGCGACCGGCCAGAGCCCGCTGCGATTCTGACGGCGATATTTATTTTCGTGCCAGGTGAACGCGGTTCGGTAGTGACTCATTCTCAAAATCAGTCCTTACCACTTTTGAGGAACAGTTATCTGAAAATGAGTCACTACTTTCGGTCGCAGCCTTGACGAAGCCAAGTGGATTCAGTACCGTCGGCGTGAGGTCCCATGCGAGTCTTGTTTGTCGCTTCCGAGGGGTTGCCGTTCTCGAAGACCGGCGGCCTGGCCGACGTCATCGAGGCGCTGCCAAAAGCGCTGACAGGGGCGGGGCACGAGGTGGCCGTGATTTTGCCGCGTTATCGCGGCACCGAGCCTAACGCGACAATCATAAAAAAACTCGAAGTACCGGTCGGCGAGCAGGCGAGGTCTTGCGCGATTGTCGAAGGGCCGCAGCCGCACGGCGTGCGCTATTTTTTTGTGGACGACCCCGAGTATTTCGATCGCGAAGCCCTATACGGCTCGCGCGGAAAGGACTATCCGGACAATGCCGAGCGCTACGCGGAACTCGCGTACGCGGCCCTAGCGACGGCCAAAGAAATCTGGGTACCCGACGTCATCCATTGCCACGATTGGCAGAGTGCGCTCGTGCCGGTGCTATTGCGCACCCGGCATAAAGAGGCTGCGCAGCTGGGCGCAACGCCAGTGATCTTCACCATCCACAACATGGGATATCAGGGCGTGTTCCCTCGATGGATTCTCGGACGGATCGGCGTCCCCGACTCCGAGTTTCGCATGGATGGCGTGGAGTTTTACGGCCAGGTCAATTATCTGAAAGCGGGACTTGTGTATTCCGATTACCTGACGACGGTAAGCCGGAAGTACGCGGAGGAGATTCAGACTCCCGAGTACGGCCACGGTCTTGAAGGAGTAGCGCAAATGCGCGCCGACCGGTTGTTTGGCATCCTCAATGGAGTGGACTATTCGGTTTGGAATCCCGAGCATGACAAGCTGCTGGCCACCAATTATTCGTCGCGCGATATCGCCGGCAAGCGGATGTGCAAGAGTGATTTGCTCGGGCAGTTCCATCTGCCCGTGGAGCTGGATCGGCCGCTGGTGGGAATTATTTCGCGATTTGCCGATCAGAAAGGCTTCGATTTGCTGGCGCAGGTGGCGGAAATGCTGCTTGCCGAGGACTTAGCCGTCGTGGCGCTGGGAACAGGCGACGCCAGGTACGAGAACATGTTTTTGGAATTGGCGCGCAGGCATCCCGATAAGCTAGCCGTGAAGATTGCGTATGACGATATGCTGGCGCACAAGATCGAAGCCGGTGCGGATATGTTCTTGATGCCTTCGCGGTACGAGCCGTGCGGGTTGAACCAGATCTACAGCCTGCGATACGGTACGGTTCCGGTGGTGCGTGCTACTGGAGGACTCGTCGATACCGTCGAACCATTCAACGACATCACGTGGATGGGCACGGGATTCAACTTCCAGGAATATACCGGCGAAGCGCTGCTGGGAGCGGTGAAACGTGCGCTTGCCGTGTATCGCAGTAAAATAGCCTGGCGTTGCCTGCAGGCCAATGGCATGGCCAAGGATTTTTCGTGGCAAGCCTCGGCAACCGAGTATGCACGGTTGTACGCGCTGGCGCGGAAAGCGCGCATCCGATCGGCGGCTACATCATCTAATTAAGACCATTGACAGAATTAAGAACCATTGACAGCGGTAGGCGCGTCCCGTCTAATTTGGGAACCCTGAAAGGAATGACATGGCAGAAAACATTGCAAGCGTCACCGATAACAGCTTTCAGACCGAGGTGATCGACGCGAGTAACTCGCAGCCCGTGATGGTGGATTTCTGGGCAGACTGGTGCCGGCCCTGCCACATGCTGGCTCCGACGGTTGCCGAGATTGCGCAAGATTATACTGGCCGGCTGAAAGTGGTAAAAATGAACGTGGATGAAAACGTGAATGCGGCGGGGAAATTCAACATCCGCGGCATACCTACCTTGCTCATCTTCAAAGGCGGCCAGGTCGCAGATCAGATCGTGGGCGCCGTCCCCAAGGATCAAATCGCGAAGGTGGTCGATCGTCACCTGAATTAAAGGCGAAGCCAGGGGTGCCGATCAGGTCTCGAAAGCGCAGGCGATGCTCGCACGCGCTTTGGAGTGGCGGTCCCGGGCGCGATAAGTGCCGGGCTGCCGCCAGGGATCTATCGTGTATATTAAACTCGACTTGCCGCATAGGATCTGTCGCCGCGCGCGTCCGGGCGGCATTCGGGGCGGCGCCTTGCCTTCACCACGGGCCGCGAGTACCATATCTGGTCCGTCATACTGTTTCGAGTCGTTTTAATTTTCGGTCACGCCTAAACAGATTTCCAGGATCGTCCGGCATTGTCCCGTCCGGACAAATTACTGGGGTAGTGTTCGCCAGATTGATTTCCGACGAGTGCACGTGGCGCACGGGTGTGGCCCGGACGTTACGCAGAACAGCAGAGTCATGCGATACAGTCACGCAGCATAGTCACGCGACATTATCACGCAACACAGTCACGCACGATTGTCGCGCAACATTGTCGCGCATACAGGGCGAGAAAGGCTTGCGGAGGCGCAGAGCGAATGAAATCGATTGTAGTGGTCGGCGCGCAATGGGGCGATGAGGGCAAAGGCAAGGTAGTGGATTACCTGGCCGCCTCGTTCGACTATGTCGCACGTTGCGCGGGTGGACACAACGCAGGCCACACGGTCATCTATGATGGGCAGCGCTTTGTGTTGCAGCTTATCCCCTGCGGGATGCTGCGCCCCGGCGTACAAGCGGTAATCGGGACGGGCGTGGTAGTCGATCCGGCGGCGCTGGTCGCCGAACTCGATAGCTTGAGTGCGGCGGGTATCGACGTGAATGGACGGCTGCACTTGAGCAAACGCGCGCACCTGATTTTCCCCTACCATCGCCAGATGGAGAAGGCTGCCGAGGCGGCGCTCGGCGAAGCCAAAATCGGCACGACGTCTCGGGGTATCGGTCCTGCTTACGAAGACAAAATGGCGCGCCACGGAATCCGCATTTGCGACTTGATGGAGCCGGCGCGCTTTCGTGAAAAGCTGGCGCGGGTGGTGCGCGACAAAGACGCGGTTTGCCGGGCGGCATTTGGCGCTCCGCTCGAGGTTACCGGGCTGGCGGAGCAATATCTGGCCTACGCGGAACGGCTGCGGCCGTTTGTCACCGACACAACATTGCTGCTCAATGACGCGCTCGACCAGGGTCGATCGGTGCTGTTCGAGGGCGCGCAGGGCACGATGCTGGACATCGATTATGGTACCTACCCGTTCGTAACCTCCTCGAATGCCACGGCGGGAGGAGCGTGCACCGGGCTGGGTGTGGCGCCCACGCGTATTTCCGCGGTCGTCGGAATTACGAAAGCGTACACCACTCGTGTGGGGAGTGGCCCGTTTCCCACAGAGATGCCGGCGCTCGAGGCGGGAGAAGTACGGGACCGCGGCAAGGAATACGGAGCGGTTACGGGACGGCCGCGACGATGCGGGTGGCTCGATCTGGCGGTGCTGCGCTACGCGGTGATGCTCAACGGGATCACTTCACTCGTCGTAACCAAGCTCGATGTTTTCGACACACAGCGCGAGATTCAGGTGTGCATGGGGTATCGGCTTAAGAACGGCGGATCGGGTGAGGGCGCGGGGAATGGAGCACTCCTGCGAGACATGCCCGCCGCGGCGGAAGACTTCGCGCTCATCACGCCGGTATACCGCACTTTGCCCGGGTGGCTCGCACCTACCGAGGGCGTTCGGGACATGAGCAAGTTGCCGAAGGCGGCCATTGAATATCTCAAGTTCATTTCCGGGGAGCTTGGCGTGGAAATCGGTATGATCTCGACGGGTCCCGAGCGTGATGCCACCATCGTGCCTTCGGGGACGCAATTCGCCGGGTGGCTGTAAGTCACAGATATGCCTTCGTTCGTTCAAGCTCGCCAAAAAGTGATTGAGGTAGCCGTAGCGCAGCACCATAACCCTGCGCGCGAAATGGCTTATCTCGCGGCGCATTTTGCTTCCGGAGGTTCTGCTTCCGGAGCTTCCGGTGCTTTCGCAGCCTCGCAAAGTGGTGCGAACGCTTGTGGGCGTGTTTTAGCGGAGGGTATTGCTGCCGACCGGGACTATCCTCCATTCGATCGCTCGACGCGCGACGGGTTCGCGGTACGCGCAGCCGATGCGGCCGTTCCTGGTGTGACGCTCGATCGCATCGGCGAAATCAAAGCCGGGGGCGGGTTTGATCGCGTCGTGGGCCCGGGTGAATGCGTACAGATCATGACTGGCGCGGCGGTGCCGAGTGGTGCCGACTCCGTGGTGATGATCGAGCATGTGGCGGTTTCCGGCGAGCGGGTCACGCTCGATCGGGCCGCCGAATTGGGAAAGAACATCGTGCGGCGCGGCAGCGAGGCACGCGCAGGACAAGAACTGCTCACTATCGGCACGCGGCTGGGCTACGCCGAGATGGCCGTGGCGGCGCAGGTCGGACGGTACTGCGTCGGAGTTTGGGCGCGGCCGCGAATTGCGATTCTTTCGACCGGCGACGAAGTGGTGGACGTCACGGCTACGCCAGGACCTTTGCAGATTCGGAACAGTAACGGCCTGGCACTCGAGACACTCGTTGCGCTCGCAGGCGGGGAGCCGGTGCCGCTCGGCAACGCACCCGATGAGAAGGGCGAGTTGCGACGGCGAATCGAACGCGGGCTCGAAGCCGACGTTCTGGTGCTTTCGGGTGGCGTGTCGATGGGGAAGTACGATCTGGTGGAGGCGGTGCTGGCCGATCTGGGAGCAGAGATTTTTTTCGATGCGGTAGAAATACGGCCGGGACGACCCGCAGTGTTTGCCCAGTGCCGCGGGAAACTGGTGTTCGGGCTTCCGGGCAATCCTGTTTCGACGATGGTGACGTTTGAGCTTTTCGTGGTGCCCGCGATGGACTTGCTGGGCGGCGCGGCGCCGCGCCCGGTACCACTGTTCGGGGCGCGACTGCTGCATGCGGTGCACGAACGGGGGGCGCTCACACACTTTCTGCCGGCAGAGGTGACCCGCACGGATTCGGCAGGAGACCCGCAGGTTTCGACGTTAGCATGGCAAGGCTCGGGCGATACCGTGGCGGTAGCGCGAGCGAATGCGTTTCTGGTGGTGCCAGCGGAGAAGCTGGATTGGGACGAGGGAGAGTGGGCGATGGTGCTTCCACGGGGTGGTTCGTGCGGAGGGACTTTTTAAGGTTTCGCAGAGCTTGGTACGCCGGTAAAGGGCGGAATGAAGAAGCTGACGCATTTCGGCAAGGGTGCGGCGGTGGCGATGGTCGACGTTACGGCCAAGGCGGTAACGTCGCGCGCGGCCACAGCGCATGGTTTTGTGCACATCGGACCGGAGGTGCTGGCGCAGATACGCCGCCGCAAAACGCCGAAGGGCGATCCGCTGGAGATCGCGCGGATTGCGGGAATCGCCGCAGCCAAACGCACGGCGGAATGGATACCTCTTTGTCATCCACTGGCCCTCACGCACATTGATGTGACCGCAGAGCTATGCCAGAATGGCGTGGAAATCACCTCGCGCGTGACCGCCACGGCGCAAACAGGTGTCGAGATGGAGGCGCTCGTCGCTGTCTCGGCCGCCGCGCTCACCATTTATGACATGTGTAAAGCCCTCGATAAGGGCATCGAGATAAGCGACATTTATTTAGTCGAAAAGACGGGCGGCAAAAGCGGTACGTATCACCGTGCTTCGTCGGGCGCGCGGTCGAGTGCACCGTTGAGCGCACGGTCGGGCGCGCCATTGCGCACGTCGTCGAGGGGAGCCCGCCGCCGCGTGCCAGCGCCGCGAGCGGAGCAGCATTCCGATGGATGGTTTCAATGATTGATGGTCTCAATATCGCCAATATCGATGGATGGTCTCGATGAATGGTCTCAAGATAATGAACGCCGGACGATGATCTCAAGATGATTGCGGCGGCAAAGGGTGTGCGCGCTCTGGTCGTAGACGATAATCCGTTCGTCCGCGATTTGATGGTGCGCGGTCTCGAGGCCATCTGTGAAGTAAGCGTGGCCACAGATGGA
>Ga0182024_10025876_pt1 | contig 10330 bp, 4 predicted proteins | sample P32metaG_FD_120480 | JGI IMG/M metagenome (GOLD analysis project Ga0182024, IMG submission 120480) | Permafrost microbial communities from Stordalen Mire, Sweden - P3-2 metaG (Illumina Assembly) | ecosystem: Environmental > Terrestrial > Soil > Wetlands > Permafrost | place: Sweden: Stordalen...
CTCCCGACTCGCGCATCACATCGGAAGAAGGCGTCTGCGTGAGGATCGGGGATACCTGCTCGCCGTCGGTGTAATTTTCCTGACCTCCAAGAACTACCCGGTCGCCGGGTTCGAGGCCGCTCTTGACTTCAGCCAGTTTCGATCCCTGAAGGCCAACTTCCACGGTCCGAACGTGAATCCGATTACTCGAATCCAGCACAAGAACCGTTTCCCGATTTCCCTTCAACACCAGCGTCTCGACCGGAATGGTGGTTACATTTGACGCACGTGCGAGTTGCATTTCAGTATTGGCGTACATGCCTGGCGAGATGGAGAGATCCTGATTTTCAACATCGATTTCGGTCTCCATTGTCCGGGTTTCAAAGTTCACGTCGCGAGTGAATCGCACTATCTTTCCGGTGAATGAACGGCCAATGGCGTCGACGCGGATTTGCATTGGATCGCCGATATGAACAAATTGCACATCGTTTTCCGGGATCGGCATGCGTAAGCGCAGCAAGCCGCTCTGCGAGAGCCTTACAATCGGGATGTCCTGTTCGTTGGAATTGGTTCCGCTCTGGATCAACGCGCCGGTGTCCGCATAGCGCCAAACGATGACTCCATCCAGTGGCGCCACTACGTTGGTGTAGTCCTGGAGGGCTTGCACCCGGTCTTTGTCAGTGTGTGCCACCTCTGCGTGCTGTTGCGCGCCGGCTGCGGCCGCCTTGGCCGCATCCACCTGCGACTCAGAAGACAGGTCCTTGCTCTCTGCGTCGTCCAGTTCCTGTTGCGCAATCAAGCCAGGTTGTGCCTTGGATGCCTCAAGCAATCTCTCGTAGTCCGCATGCAGAGCTGAATGGATTGCTTCTGCGCGCTTGATCTCATGCTGCGAACGAAGGAGATCGTCTTTTGCGCGCTCCACCTCGAATACCGTGCCCTTCAACTGAGCATTCAGCTCTGGCACTTCCAGAACCGCCAGAGTCTGGCCCTTGCGCACCCGGTCACCTATATCGACATTGATCTTCACCATGAAACCAGTCACCTTGGGGTGAACATCCACCACCTGATAAGGCTGGAATTGGCCGGCGAGGCTCAGTGTGTGCGCAATGTCTCCGCGCATGGCCGTAGCCACCTTCGCCGATGGAGTCTCTGCGGCATTCGCGTCGGAATGTTTACTCTTGAAATCGCAAGCAACAATGCCGGCCAAGACAGGAAGGATCATTCCCGCGGCGAGGATCGAGGAGGATCGCTTTCGCATAACTCGAATGCACCTCTAAATGGATTCTGATTGTAGAGCCTAGAACGGCGGGACACGTTCTCAAGCTGAGAATGCGTACCGCTGGATTCGACCATTGAACCTGATCGAACGCTTCAGAATTGGCTTGTGGGGAATGGCTAAACGAGAACTGGAGGGGGCCGAACGAAGGGGGATCTCAAGTGAGCGTGACGGAGCTGCCATAACCGGCTTGCACGCTGTTCCCTCTGACCTGATAATGCCGGGTTCAAAATGCTGAAGACCAGCAACAGAAGGAGGATGAGGCCAGTCGGCGCGGTGTAGATGACCTTGGCCGATGTCTTTGTCAGAACTACCCGTGGGCTTTCCATAGAGCCGGATTGCTCGTTTTTGGAAAGCAGCTTGGCCATCGGAATATGATGAGAAACAGCCTCAGGAGGATCGTATAGGGAAAGCTTGTATTGCAGGCCCCACATGAAGACACAGGATGCCAATCCGACGAACGCGAGTGCGCTCATGCGACTAAATGGCCGATTTTTGATCCAACGATGCATAGACGCTAGGACTTGCAATCTAGACCACAGGAATTTGCTCTCGCAACAAAGCGCCGTGGCAGGGGAAGAGTCCTCATGTTCTTTGATACCACAACCACCCAAAAGGTTTGCACTATTATTTTCTATCTTTCATAAGAAGAACTCCAAATTTAGGGGTTATGAGCTCGATTATCCTGAACTATCCTAACGTGGAATAGAATTCCGGTGTCCAATGAGTGGAAGCGCTTTGGTTCAAGGAGGGGGTCGTTGCGCCTACCGCGTTCAGGTCTCTTCGCGCGAGTGTTGGTCCTCTGCTTCGCGGCGTCGGGGTGCAACCGGGCCCGCTCTCAAGCGCCGCCTCCGGCGCGGGATGAAGCAGCTCAACCGACTTATGCGCCCAAGCTCCAATCGGGTTCCGCAACCAGCAAGGATACAGCAGCACGAGGCTTGATCAGGCTGGATTTGGTGGTGACGGATAGGTCGGGAAAGCCGGTGACCGGACTGGAGGCCAGCGACTTCACGTTGCTGGACAACGGCCAGTCGAGCAAGATTCTTTCCTTTCAGGCATTCAATGGGGACTCGGCCAATCCCGATCCGCCTGTTGAACTCATCCTGATTATTGACACCATTGACCTGCCGGACAGGCTGGCATCGTATGAGAAGCAGGAGGTAGAGCGGTTCCTGCGCCAAAACGGCGGGCGCCTGCCGCATCCGGTTTCGATTTTCTGGCTCTCCGATTTTGGCCTTGGGACACTTGCCCAGACTTCCGCCGATGGGAACGTCCTAGCCGAAGAGATTGTTCATAACAAGCAACTAGCCTTGACACGCCGCACTGCGCCGACCCAGAGAGGGGTGTCTCTCAACTCCTTAACCTTTGAGGATCCACCAGCACTAACCGCCCTAAAAGCGCTCGGCGAAATTGCAACTCTTGAAAGGAAGAAGCCGGGAAGAAAATTGCTGCTTTGGGTGGGGCCGGGCTGGGGGATGGGGAGCGGAAAACACTTTTTCAGCATGTTGGATCGGGAACAGCTTTTCGATACGATTGGGTGGTTTTCCACTCTGATGAGAGAGGCACGCCTGGTTCTCTACAGCTTCTCTGTTGGGGAAGTCGACAGCTTCAGTCTCGCTATGTCAAACGCACCGCCCGCAGCGCTTTACCAGGAATTTCTGAAGGGGGTCAAATCGGATCGCGAGGCAAGCATCGACAACCTGGATAGAAAAGTGCTCGCCGTGCAAAGCGGAGGTCGGGTGATGGAACCGGCTGACGACCTGAGAAGCGATATCATGCATACCGGATTGACGGACCGCAAGCCGGACTTTGACTTGGTAAACCAAATCAAAAGTTGTGTGGCAGAGGCGAATGACTTTTATGCACTCTCGTTCAATCCTGCGGATACTGAGAACGCGGACGAATATCACGAATTGAAAGTCGAGGTCAGCGCACCAGGACTTTCCGTGCTCACCAATACCGGCTACTACGATCAGCCTTACTTTCACGATCGGCCTGCCCCAACGGTCAAGCAGGTCACGGCCGAGGAGTTGAGGCAGCTTTTGATCACGAACCGAGGTGGCCGGGATGGTGACGTGGCCCGACAACTGTCTGGGCTGGAGTTGACCGAGAGAGTGAGCGACGAGGAACTTTCTTCCCTGGAATCCACGTTGCGCGGCGCGAAGGCCAGAGCTGAGCTGCTGGCGCTGGCTGATGCTTCGTACTTTCTCGATCCACCCGCGACGGAGGTTCGCGCCGATAAGCCGCCGGGCACGATTGAGCAACGGCGATTGGTCGCTCTTGTGGCAGACTATCTAAGTCAGACGAGCTCCAGGCTACCGAACTTCCTTGCCACGCGGACTACAACCTACTATGAGGAAACGCCGGAGCACTACGACGAGACGGGTAGACATAGAATCGACTATCAGCCATTGCATTGGGTAAGCACTTCTAAAGACACTGTTCTCTATCGCAAAGGTAACGAGATTGAGGAATCGCAAACGGAGAAACCCAAGCAGCCGAAACGGAAAGCTGTCGGCTTAATCACCAGGGGGACGTTTGGGTCGATTCTCGGCGCAGTCAAGGACGCAATCACAGTTCCAGGTGCGCTGACCTGGAGCCGCTGGGAGCAAGAAGCGGGCGAACCCCGCGCGGTGTTTCGTTATGCGATCCCCCAGAACAAATCCCGATTTCAGGTTGGCTATTGCTGTCTGTTGGACGGCGATGGCACGACCGCCTTTCGAATGCTGGCCGGCCATCACGGTGAGATCGCGATCGATCCAGGGAGCGGAGCCATTCTTCGGTTGACGCTTGAATCGAACCTGCCGCCAATGGCGCCGCTGATTCGTTCCGGCCTCATGGTCGAATACGGCCCGGTGGAGATTGGAGGAAAGATATATATTTGCCCCGTCAAGAGCGTCTCCATTTCCCGGTCACGGACCGTCAAGTTTTTGACAGGACTCTCCGACAGCTTTAAAACTTTCGGCCCCTACTCGACGATGTTGAATGATGTCACCTTCGATGACTATCATATGTTTCGTTCAGAGGCCCGCGTGCTGTCGGACTTCCAACCATCGTCGGAGGATCAATTCACTGGCCCTGGCTCTTTGCGACTTCCAGGTCAAGAGCCGCCGACGCCGCAGTGATCGTCACTGCGAAGTTGAAAGTCTTATTGATATTGCGGAGGAAACGCCAGCAGTCCAGAAGCCGTCTTCATCCATTTCCCCAAACCGAGCAGAATCGACACCGAGGATAGTACGTGTCTGTCATCGTCCGTCTCCAACGCGATATGGGAGCTTGAAATTGGGAACAGTTATTGCATGCCCTTGGCCGGCTCTGGCATAAAGTAACCTCGGCGTGCCTGCAAATCCAGGTGATCCCTGTCCAATTTCACCTTCAGCCGATGATAGCTACCATCCGCCTTTACACCGTCGAGTGACAGTTCGAGTACATAGACAAGCTCCGGGGCCTCGATCAAGCTCTTGAAGCCCGCCTCCAGATCGTTGCTGTTGTGAAAAAGCGTGCCGCCGGTGCCATCGGCCAGTTCTCCCAATGTGTCCTCGCCAAGCTTCATAGTGGCGCGGCGGTAATCGGCCACCAGATCGGGGCTCCTGCCGCGCGTGTCGTCGCTGGCAGTGATTGACCCCGTGTATAAACCCCGTGCATCAAGTGCACTTATTGTCACGTTTGACTGTGCCGCGAGATCAAGTACGCGAGATTCCGCTGTTCTTGCTCCCGGATCCAGTGAAATGAAGCCGGGGGATACAAGCACCAGAGTGCGCTGGCCTGGCAGCCTGACCATTCTGCGCACAAATTCTCCGATTGCCGCGTAGGTCGCCTGCACATCCTGGTTGCCAAGATTCAGAATCCGCCTTGCAACTCCTTCAGCGATCCCCTGCGCCATACCTGGAGGAGTGCCCTTCGTACAGACGAGCGCCACTTGGTCTATCGCATCCTGCAGTGCGGTATGGTCATGCTTGTTCTCGATCAGGTCGGCCTGGTAGTAGTCGATCTTCGGGCAGTCGGCGCCATCGGACTGGTAGAGAAGTGTTGGCCGCAGACCCGTGATCGCGTCCTCCAGCTTTTTGCGATCGTGTGTCAACCCGCTGTTTGTTTTTCCTGACATCGATATGACAGCCGCCATATCGGAGCCTGTCAATGCATCGGCTAATACTTTCGTGCCTGCCTTCTTTGCATGCGCCATGTCTTCAAAGCTCAGGTGCATATCATCGAAAAGGAAGACGATGATGCGCTTTGGAAGGCTCGGTGGTTGGGGAGCAGCATTTCCAGCATTGGTTTGCGCCGTGCCGCTCGTTGGACCTGCTGCCACGCGCATGCCAGCGGAATCCCGGTCTTCGACCGCGAATGCAGAGATGGTTCGCGGTTTATCGTTGTCGAAGACCTGAAAATCGTCTTTCTTCAGGTCGCGCACGACGTGGCCCTGCGCATCACGGACCACGACCGGAACCACGACTCGATTCACATTCAATTCAATCGAGGGCCGACCCGCCAGAGGCTCGTTTGCGGGCTGCAAAGGCGACACTGTTGGCGTGAACACAATTGACGCGGCCACCGTTGGGACGGGTGCTTTTGAAGGAGATGGCACTGAGGAATTTGATTCGATGGAAGATGAGGGGAGATCGAGTTGCGCCAGCTTCGCCATTCCAATCGCGGTTGCTGTTTCATCTAGATCAGGGGAAGCCACTTGCGGTAACTCACTTACGCCCTCGGGCTTCCTCGGCTGGGTTTCCAGCGCGTTCGCCAAAATTCGAGTTGTGGATGCAAAGCGGTGGTAGCCGGAGAATTGCGTGATGTTCAACCACTCAGTGGGGTTATCTTGTGTTGCATCCTGGGGACCTGGAACGGCGACGGAAAGAGCCAAGCTGCGAAGAGGGCAGATGAACTTGCTATCGCCGATCTCAACCGACCCATACTGCACCAGGATTCCTGCTCGCTGGAACGGGGCGCCATCTTTGGCTTCTGCTTCCATCGTGAGACGAAAGATGCTCCCGGTACGCGGGTCAAGCCAAATTGCCCCGTGATAGCTGGGCCTCGTGTGAACCAGCGTAGTGTTCGATGGGTCTCCCGGCTGAATGCCGTTCCGGGAGAGTCGGGAACCGCGCACCACACTTCCAAGACCAACCATGTCGGCACGCTCCCGCGAGCCAATGACCTCGAAGTGCGACGCAGGCTTCGGTACCGAATACTGAAAGACTGCCACCGGGCCCGTTGATTCGTTTTCCCAGTGACTCCAACTCAACTTGCCTTGTGCTGAATCGGTCAGGATCATGCCCAGCATGGTGCCGAATTCTCCCCCGGAGATGAGGCCAAACTGCTCTTGCCATATGGCAGACCCTTGGGAGGGAGGTTGGTTTTCGCGCTCGTCGCGGGCTGAAATTTCCCGGCTTGATGAGTCAATAAGGTGCAGTCCAGCACGAACCGGCCAACCGTTCTTCTTGAGGGCTTGTGGGCTATCATCGTAACGGCTGATAGTCCGCGTCGCAAGGAAGTTCGGCAGACCCGGCAGAGTCTGCGCGACGTACGCACGCGCTAGTGTGACCATCTGCTGCTGGCCATCCGCATCCGGAGCAGTGGTGGGGGGCAACTCTTTGGCGGGTAGATCGAGAAAGGCCGACCGGTCAGCAAGGATCTGAAGGGCGTTGGCCACCTGGGAACCAGTACCCAATCGAGCGAGTATTTCCCTCAGCGAGACTTCAGAGAGGCGTTCGGAGAGTTCGAAGCTGCCGATTTGCTGTGCAATCTCTGCGTCCGGCTTGTGCCTGGCGGTGTCTTCGGTCAAAGTGTCTTGCAACTGCGCGATGGTCATGCGCTTTTCAGCACCGACTGGAAGTACGCTCGATGCAAAGATGACGATGCAAACCAACCTCCAACCGGCGATCCTCCACACCCATGGGACTACCACCGAAACTGAGGCCGCACGACTCGTCAAAATCCAATCCTGGCATCCCTGAGTTCAATTGCGCCGGCATAGCCAGCCGCTACCCTTAGACCCTAGACTGGCTGCCCTGGTTAGGACAAGTTATTGCAGGAATAGACCGATGTAATTCTGCGATTTGCAGCCGTCAGGACTCACACCACCCCAGTTGCTGGGATAGCGACTTTATCGGCACTAAGCTACGTTCTGGAAGTATTAGCCTGGTCCTTCGCCGGCCCCGCTTACTATGCGCACGTCGCCACGAAATAGGTGATATTGCCTGAACAGCAAGTCATTGACGCGCAACTGTGGAGCTCCAAGGGCAGCCGCAGCCGCCGAAATGGCCGTCCGATAGATAATATGATCCAGGGAAAGAGCAACGCTCTTCACCGGGCAAATATAGGTTTTTCCGCCAAGTTCAACAGGACCATATTCCACCATAACATCGGCTTTGATCACCGGATCGCCTGACTTCAGGTCTGCCACCATGGTCAGGCGCATGATGGAGCCGTCCGTCGGATTCACAGCAATTTCCCCGTGGTAGGCGGGAACATGCCGCGCCTTTTCCGTTCCTTCGTCTGCGGGAAGAGCAGCGCTGTCCTTGCCGAAGGTGGAAGCCGGTTCTGTCCCCTCCGACGGAAAGACCACGGTGTAGTGCGACGCTTTCTGCGGCACTTTATAGCTGAAAACCGCTTGTAGTCCTGTCGAGCCCTGTTCCCAATGGCTCCAGGCCATTGCGCCTTTGACCGAATCCGCGAGCACCGTGGAAAGGATGGGGCCGAACACTCCCCTGGTGCTTAATTCGTGTTCAGCAAACTTGGATTTGTTCTTCTTGTCACTCTTCGCGATTTCCGCACGCACAACCTCACTTCCATCGCGGTAGAGGATTGTCGCACTCGATCTACCGACCTCATGCAATGGTTCATAAGTGTTTCTGGATTCTGTGTAGAGTGGAGGCTCAATTGGCGTATTCTCAAACCGGCTCAAATCCCGCGTGGCATAGAAATTTGGCAGCCTGGGAACCGTCTTGTGCACATACTCGGCGGTCAGAGCCAGCATGGAGCTTTGCGTCGCCAGATCGGGCGCGGCAAGGGTGGCGATGTCTCCGGCGGGTAGATCAAGAAACGCCGATGCGTCCGCAACCGCTAGCAATGCCTGCTGGGCCAGAGGCCCCGGCACATCCGCTTCCAGGCGCGCGAGCAGATCCTCGCTCAACCGCTCAGTCAGATCCAACTCATAGATCTGCTGTGCCACTTTCTTGTCAGATGTGCGATGGAATGCGACCAGCACCTGCTCCAGCTGCTCAACCGTGACCCGTTTTGCTGCATACGCCGGCAGAGCCATCGCAGCCAGCAAAAATAGGAGGGCCGGGTTCTGCATCGCGCGGTCTCCTAGTCCAATAACTGTCGAATTTTACGCCCTCTCGGACAGCGAGACAACCCAACTGCGGCAGAAACAGCCCAATGCGTTACTGGCCGATACGGGCGTCGGCGTTGAGAGTGACGAAGGTGCTATTCTGCGGTCCTATCAGAGGCATTGTATGAAGTACCCGCTGGATCGCCGCCTCGTCAGGGTATTGCTGGTCGCTGCATTCGTATGCGCGACGCCTCTGTTCAGGGGCCAGAACGTGGTGTGCAGTGCCGGGTTCGGGAGCTTCGAAGCGAACTCCACTACCGGTGTGGCAATGTCGGTGGGCCCGCTGAAGCAGCAAAGCGGACTGGCACAGCGGGCTTGCCAGGCAAAGCTGAGTTGGGACAACCATGAACTTGCGCTTGCACCGGGGGCCGCGCAGGTGGACGTGGATCTGATGGACGTCGACCTGGGTTTTGGATCGCCCGTGGTCGCGCTTCAGGTGAAGGACTTCGATGCCGATGCGGCGATGCGATACGAGATTTACTCTTTGGCCAAGCCACCACGCAAGCTGCGGACAATAACAGGCGGAGACTTCTTCAGGGCCGCGGATACGAATCTCGACGGCCGAATCGAAATCTGGACGCACGATGTTGGCGCCGTAAGCGGGTTCGAGGGGATATGGCTGGGCGCCATCGATTTTCCGCCGCCGATGGCGCTGCGGTTTGAGAATAAGCGGCTGATTGACGTGAGCGCGGAATTCCCATCCCGCTTCGATAGCCAGATTGCGACGGTACGCGCCCAGCTTGATGCGAACGAGTTGAAGGAATTCAAGAACAGCGACGGCAAGCTTGCGGGTTTATCTATTCTCCCGGTGGAAGAGTTAGAAGGCTTGCTGAAAACCAGGGTCAAAGTGCTTGAGATTGTGTGGGGTTACATGTATAGCGGGCGGGACCAAGAGGCATGGCGCGAGCTTCAGAATATGTGGCCGGCAAGCGATTTCGAACGAATTCGTGCCGCGATTCTGGATGCCAGGGCGGCTGGGATCCGTGCGGAGGTTGATGGGGTTTCAAGCGGGGTGGTACCGGCTCGCCGCAGAAAGCGAACCGATATCTATGACGCCTTGACCGAGAATCACTGGGGCGACAAATGGAAGATACTCCAGATCGACACTCAACCGCGGGCAATCTTCCTCGGGGGTATTGTGGCGCCTGTCGAAGTACCGGCCGCCTCTTTGAATTGGGAGGCCGTGGTTGACTTGGTGCTTGATGCGGCGGGAAAAGTTTGGTCGATCAAGATAGAAGGGAAACCAGACAAGGATTTGATCGAAGCCTCGGCCGAATGGAAGTTTGTGCCGGGACGAAAACAGGGCCATCCTGTCGCCTGCCATTTGCGCATGGATGTCGCGCCTCCCCAATGAAGCCAAACGGGCAGTGAGCGCCAATCCGGAGCTGCAAGTCCCATTGGAACTTCGGAGGAAACGGCAGCAGCTCCGAAGTCGTCATCATCCTTTTCCCAAAACCAGACAAAATTGACAACGAGGATAATACTTGTCGGTTATCGGCCCCCTCCAAAGCGATGCGGGTGCCTCTCTTGATCCCTGCAAGGTAGAATGGCAGTTTCAAGGCAAATCACTTTTCCGGACTTGCCGCGGATCAGAACTGCAGGCTCCGCCTGGATGGTCACCATCCATGTAAGTTGGTTAGGGCCTTCGGCCCGCGAAATCCCATGAAAATCGCTTCGATCCCAGTAATAATCAAGAACGGCTGGGAGTGGCGAGATCGAAATGACATTGGAGCTGCTAAAGCCGA
>Ga0182024_10025877_pt1 | contig 10330 bp, 10 predicted proteins | sample P32metaG_FD_120480 | JGI IMG/M metagenome (GOLD analysis project Ga0182024, IMG submission 120480) | Permafrost microbial communities from Stordalen Mire, Sweden - P3-2 metaG (Illumina Assembly) | ecosystem: Environmental > Terrestrial > Soil > Wetlands > Permafrost | place: Sweden: Stordalen...
AGTCATCGACGACCCACGCTACGAGAACAACGACAAATCGTGCATTGAGCGCATCCTGCTCTGCAGCGGCCACATCTATTACGACCTGACGTCAAGCCCACTCTACGAGAAAGCGACGAAGACCGCCATCGTCAGAGTCGAGCTCCTGAGCCCGCTCCCCCACCAAGAGATCGTGCGCCTCATCGCGAGCTACTCGAACATGAAACAGGTCATTTGGGTCCAAGAGGAGCCTAAAAACATGGGCGCGCGTGCCCACGTCCGCCGGCGGCTTGTGGAGCGCCTGCCGAATGGGCTAATCGATATAGATTATGTCGGCCGGCCGTATCGGGCTAGTCCGTCCGAGGGCTATCCGGGTGCTCACGCCGTCGAACAGGAGCGGATTGTGCTGGAGGCCCTTAAAAATTAGGCATGACGAGTTCACCGACTGTGCTTTCGGAGGAACTCTTGGCGTGTTACAACGCGCTGCCGTTCATCGAGCATCCTCTGTGGCGGGTGATTCGCGCCGGAGCCTTGACGCGTGACGAGCTCATTCGCGCCGAGACTCAGCATTATGTCCGTACTCGCATCGGTCGCGAATTGAGAAGGCGTGCGGTTGAACGCGCCTTACCAGGAACCCTAACGTTCGATCGCCTGTTGAAGACCTACCTGGAAGAGTGTGTTGAATCAGACACGAATCGCAGTCACCTGGGCCTTGTAGAGCGAATTCTACTAGCTGGCGGACTTACGCAACACGACATCGAGTCGCTGGTCCCAAATGGGCCAAACGCGGCGGCGATTGCTCTATACAAGGATATCGCTGACCGAGGACCAGCGTGCCATCTCGTTGCTGCAGGTGCGGTTGAGCATTACTATGCTAAGCTTACGCCTGAGATCTTCGAGGCATATCGAAGTAAGTATGGGTTTTCGGACGAAGAGGCGGAGACATACAGGATTCACGGAGATATGGACGCGACACACGCAGAACGGGCATTCTCGGCGTTAGAGGAAGCCGTTGACCTCTACGGCCCCCGCGTCGTGCTCGCGTCAGTGAGGGATGCCTTCACTGCGACGTCACTCCACTATGACGCGATGCTTGTAGCGGCTACCGGTGAACTGAGGTATTGGGATGGCAGAAGTTAAAGGTTACGTCTACACGATGTACGAGGGAGCCGACCCCGGTGTCGGCTGGGAGCTCAACGATCCAATTTTCCGACCGGTTCCGACACTCGGGGCGTGCATGCCCAATCTTCGTCGCCAACTTCAGATCGGCGACTCGATTTTCGTGGTGTCTGGCCGCGTGGTCGGCCTCCAACAGTTTATCGTCGGCGGCTTTCGCGTTGAGGAGAAGATTGATGCGTTGGCCGCCTTCGCTCGGTTCCCTTTTTACCGCATGGTGGCACGACGCGATGGGGCAGTAAGTGGAAACGTCATCGTTCAAGAGGACGGCACACAAAGTCCGCTCGATGCACATGCAAACTTCATACGACGCGTAGACAACTATATAGTCGGCACCGATGCGCGTGAGATCAACGCTCCCGATGCTGTAGGAGAGGCTCGGGCGGAGACGATCCCGTTCCTAAATCAATTGTTCGATCGCAATGGGGACCGAGTATTCGATATCATAGGCCGGCAGAGACGCCTAAACGAAGAGCAGATTGCAGCGATGAACGATTGGCTCGACCGGCTCGTCGGCTGATGCAGCTGGCTGAGATATTACACTCGTTCTCGCCAGCGTATGTTCACAAGGTCACGTCTCAAAGCGGGATCGCGGCCGATCGCTTGGCGCAGCTGACTAATGGTGCTCCGGCTTTGCCTTCTGAAGTCGTGGCGATCGCTCGTGCCTTACGGCTGCATCCCAGTTCGCTTTTAGGAACGGCTCATAACGAAGCCACGGCTACGTTCCTGTTCCGTAGTCTAAATTTGCAATCATCGGAAGACCAACTGGCGCTCCGAAGAATGTCCGAGCGTCTCGGCGCTGCCGCAGAGATTCTCGAAGGAGCAGGGCCGTTAGATGAATGGCTCACCGACTTTCTTCACGGTGATACTGCGTCTGGCGACGAGGCCGCTCGTAACGCGGCGCTCTTTCGAGAGCGATTTGCTGGTGGTGACGTGCTCGGACCGTTGAGTTTTCTCCCTCAGCTCTGTCTCGAACAATCCTTGATCGTTCTCTTCACTATGGATGAGCTGCCGTTCGATGGGGCCTCAGCCATTTATCAACACATTCCAGTCGTATTCATCTCGCGCCGATTTGTACCACGCATGCTATTCTCTCTCGCTCACGAGATAGGTCACTTAGTTGCGCACCACTTCCGTGCTGCGGAGGCGCACGAAGCAACCGATGATTTCATATCCGTGGACCGCGAGGTACGCCCTACCGTTGGACGGAGACGCCGGGCCGAACAATATGCGCACGCATTTGCGAGTGAATTGCTCATGCCAAGCCAGGGCGTCGGGCTGTTCCTAAGGACTTTACGCCAGCGGCAATCGGCCCCCGCTGACGGGCTGGGCGACCTGGAAATTCTGATATTGAGCCGCTACTATAACGTGAGCTTTGCTGTGGCTGCGATGCGATGCGAACAGTTAACGCTAATACCGGCCGGGGCCGCGCACGAGTTCACCGCTCGGATGAGCAAGCGCGGCAAGAGTGCGGAGAAGAAGGCCAGGGAGCTAGGGCTGATGCCGCGGGAGGACGTTGTATTTCCGTCGATCTCCCCATTTCTAATAGAGGCTGCTGCCGCTAAGATCGCCGACGGCAATATATCCATTGGGCGAGCGAGCGAATTGCTTGGGCTTTCTGTCGGAAGCCTGATCGATTTGCACTCCGGAGGCGACCATTCCGTCTCTATGTGACTCATGTACGGTCATCAACCTCGTTAAGAGCGGCTGCTGGTCCGCCGTCACTCGCCTCGGCATTGAGCTTGTGATTGGAGCATTTGTTCGCGCCGAGTGCGATGACTATTCCGAGCCGCTAGGTTCCCAAATGATCGCAGATGGGGCCCTAGGTTTCGTTGATGAAGAATGGGTTTTGGCAGAAGTAGTTGCCTTGGCGACGAGCAGGAACCTCGGGCTCGGGGAGCTAGAGTGTCTTGCATACGCTATCCGAGATTCGGACGCCCTAGTCTGCTGCGACGATTTCCGAGCTCGAACGATAATTGCGCGTGAGATAGGTGAAGGTCGGGTCACCGGAAGTATGGGGCTCCTACGACAATGCGTACTCGCCGGCGTACTCTCAGCTGCCGAGGCGTTCGACTGCTACCACCGAATGCGCGCCGCGGGAGCATATCTTCCGGAAGTCCCGAGCTCATATTTCGGTGATCATGCCGAGCCCCAGGTGTAGCCAGTGAGGTATTGCATGGCGGACTGTCAAGCTGTATCTTCGAGTATTCGAGGAAGAGCGGTCGGCGTCGCTTGCGTGCAGCCCTCTGCCTCCCGCGGCGTCGCCTCAGCGACATCTGGCATGGAGGACTGCATAAGCTGCGCCGACGAGAAACACGACGCCAATGCTCCATTCGATATTGTTGAACGACGTCCGGTAGGTCGGTACCCTGGGGCCGGGCTTCTCGACGGATCTTACAATCTGCAGCTCGACGATGCCGGTTAGTGGTACCATTTTCTCTTCGCAAGCCTGCAAGGCTCGCTCGCCAGCTTTGATCAGCTCCTTAGTCCGCGCGTCAAGTCTGCTGAACCAGAATGTGCACCATGTGCCCATCAGAGCGATGGCAGCGGCAGCCCAAGGATATGGGGCAAGCAATGTCCCATACGCAGCAAACAAGAATGCAGCGCTGATGAGGAAGAAATTAAATGTCTGCATTCGTTGGTTTGCATGCAGTGCGAACCATTCCCATGCGTGGTTGGTGCGCTTTCCAAGTGCTCCTCAGGGCTTGCTTCTGGCACAATAACATTCCTCCGGACCTCGCCTTAAATAGGAGATCGTTGGCAGCGGGTAGTGACTTGCTCGGCAGCAACGTGTGGATCCATGAGCATGGGTCGACGGCTCATAGTCGAGCTCTCAAAACCGTGTCGATACGCGCGAATAGATTAGAGCGCACGGTTCTGGCCTGCTTAGAGAGTGTGTCAAATCCGACGATCGACACCCCATGCTGCCGCGCTACCAAGTTAGCGAGCTTGGCCTTCGCGGCGTCGTCAAGTTCGTTCTCTCGGCCGATCACAATGAGTATTTCCGCATCTGGAGCGTAGCGAGGAAATAGGCGACGCGCATCATTTAGATGCTGCCTGAGATAGTCGTGGTAGTCACGTCCCTGCTGCATCGCATGAGTGAGATATGCGGTTGGCTGCTGAGCGGTGTACAGCCGCTTCGCCGGCGTTTCGATTTCAACGACTACATACGTGTCGTCGAATCTGCGGAGAACAAAATCCACTTCATATCGACCGTGAAGGTTCGGCTTCGACCAAAGCTGGGCAACTGCTGGATCGAGGAGTGATGGATGCTCTTCGAGGAATCGATGCAGTGCGGGTTCGTCGTCCGAAGCAGCCATCTGCAGTTCATCAAACTCGCGCAGGTAGGCGCCGCCTATGGTCAGCCAACGTGCGCTAGCTGCGGCTAGCAACTCGTCACGTGTCGCGACGGTAGCTCGATCGGCGGTAGCATTCAACATTAACAAAGCCTGACCGAATTTAAGCCAAACGAAGTTGGGGTCGCCCTCCAATAGGTAGTCTACCAATACCTCTCTGGCAGCTTCTCTCAGCCCCGGATCCGCCTGGGCTACTATTGTAGCGCGTTCGGCCAGGTCTCGACGAAGCGCATACAGAGGCACCATTAGATGTCCGAAAGAAGCCGCGGCAACCGCGGCCGCAACAAGAAAAAACGTCGTCGAGGTCTTCATGCGTTGCGCATCAGTAGCAGCCTCGCGGAGGGCACGGAGACCTTCTGGTCCCTTCAAGGCGAGAGCCACTGCGGCAGTATTTCGCGTCGCGGCATCATCGTCGGTGTAACGCACAAGGATAGTCAGGGCCTTGAGAGCGGACGACGAGGCGGATGACAGTGCCTCATCAATTAAACCATCCGTTCCGCCGCAATCGAGTTTCGCAAGCGACGATGCACGTGTGACAATGTCTTGGGGCAGAGTAGAGTCGGCCACGGGCCGTCAATTCTGGACCAATGGATCAATATTCCCGTCCGCCCCGATCCGACGTGGTTGTGCTTCCGGGGTTGAGCGAGTGCCTTTGCTGCCGTGCCTGATCGCCACGGCCCAGGCGGTCTTGCCGGAGCTCGCGTCGAGCTGCAGAAGAGCAGTCCCGAGCCCGCGCTCATGCCGGCCACTTCGGGCCAGATCACCTTCAACCGCGGCACACCCGGAGTCACCCTTGCGCCGGACTCGCCACGCGTTGGCTGAAGATCGTGAGGTCGGGGGTCACCACGGGAAGCGGGTTAGTGGTAAAGCGCTGCTGTAGCGCTTGCCAGTTTGGCGCTCCGCGCACGCAACTCGGGCGGCCTGAGCACTTCGATCGCGTCGGCGAACGCTAGAAGCTCGCGCGCGGCCTTTGATATGAGAGATCCGGAGGATCCGTAGTGGCGCGTTGATTTTCGGCAGCCTACCGCCTTCATGTCTAACGGACCGGGGCTAATTGAAGCGTCGCTACGCGCAGACGAAGCGGCAGTCTACGCGACGTTTAGATCGGTTACGACGATTTCCCAAGCTTGGCCGTCAACGAAATACTCGACGGTGAAGAGTTGACCATCGCGTCCGTAGCCTTCGGTCCAAAACGCCGCCCATACCTCGCGTAGGTCCAACGGATCCTCACCGGGCTCGCGCGGGACGCTGTGGCGCGTTATACGATTGGGATATGGTTGCTGGCGGAGACCGCGAATAATCTCGCGCAATTCGTCGCACGCGAGTTTCTGGTATTTCTCATAAACGTCTAGGCTGAAAAATGTCAATCCCCACGCGGCTGGAACGTCTCCCAATCAACCCTCACGGCTTTCGAGCGATCGTAGTCACCAAGGCCGATCTTCGCTGCCGCCGCGAACGACGGATGACGCCTTAGAACTTGTTCCCAATTCTCACGGTCGCGGCGGTCCTCTCCATCAACCGCTGCTATGACCTCCGTCAACTCGAGGCGAATGCGCCGCCGCAGCAGTATCGCAAACGCCATCGATGCTGGCCTCCACATCATTCGCTGAAATATCTTAGGAGCGTACTTCCAGGTCAGCAGTTCTCCGATTTCATCCCGGAGCCACTTGTGCGCGCGGATGATATCGCGCATCCGATCCTGTGCCTTCCAGATTCTCGCCTGAACCTCGGGCGCCGCTACACTCAGCGCATCTCCGAGCATCTCTGGGAAATCAACCCAGAGCTCGCGATACATCTCCCTCGTTCGCGTAACCATGACTGCGGCTGTACGGAATTGCCGATATGTAAGCACTCCGGCCCGTATCGCGGCGCGAACCGTGTCAACCTCATCCACGGCTTCACCCGGAATCGTACTAAGGGACGCGTCCATGCGTTGCTCCCGTCTCTTTGGGCTTAGCGCTGCGCGTCACCGCAATCCGGCGCGCTTCGGCCTTGTCTATCTTTGCCCTGGGTAGAACAAAGAGCACCGTCAAGCTCTGGTCGAGGCGCGCGATTGAGTCGGGCTGATGAGCGGCTTCCTTGGCCTTCTGCTGGGCTCGTGGCATCCGTTACAGAAATATACCACCTGGAGGGCATAGCGGAGCGAACGCGGTTCGATCTTGGCCTGTCGCACGTAAAATGTCCCTCCGACACCGTGCCGTTGGCAGGCGCGCTGAGCGACGGCCCCGGGGTGTTGCTCGGGCGCGCAGCGTGGCGCGCAAAGAGAGGGCAGTCGGCCGGGTCTCACGCCCCCGGGCCGTCCAAAACCGCGCCCGGCCGTCTCGCCCGTAGGGGCGTCTCCGTTCGTCGGCCGTGGCGGCCGCAACCGGGCAAGGCTTCCCTCGCTACTCTTGGCGCCGACACGCGGCGGTCGGTGCGCCGGGCGCTAGGGCTGCGCCCGACGGTGAGCGCGGACGTCGCCGGGCGACCAGCAATCAACACCCCTCCGGCGCAGCTTCCTCTTCCAGACCGAGCGGGGGAATGCGATTGGGATCCCCTCCGGGGCGATCGCGCCGAACCCCGGCCTTCACCCATCCGTCGCGGATGACGATCGTCTTGTGCTATAATGACGCGTCCCTTCTCGTGCTCATGGTATGGGATCGGGGACGTCCCTCACCTCTGCTTTGGTGGAAATCGAAGCGAATAGGAACAACGCAAATGAAAACGACGACTCGTTCGGCCGATGCGTCTCTGCTCGGCCGCCCGAACGGTGCCAACAATCTGTCCTCTGCGGATTTCACCGTTCCTAATGAGCCGAATGCGGCGATCCTCATGGAGTCGCTGCGACACGTAGGTTATGCCAACCGCTCCGCGATCGAAGACATCGCCGACAATGGCATTGACGCACATGCGAAGCGTATCGTGTTTGAACTGAACCACGGCACGGATAGCCCATTCCCCAGTATCGTGATAGCCGATGACGGCGACGGCATGAGCCGGCCCACCTTGGATGAGGCGCTAAAGTTAGGTTCATCTGCGGAACACGATCTGCGTTCCGATCTCGGTAAGTTCGGCCTTGGGCTCGTCACTGCGGGTCACTCACTTGCCCGCCAGATACGCGTGTTCACGAAGCAGCTTGGGCAACCGGTCTATGTTTCCGTATCCGACATAGACGAAATGATCCGTACTGGCAAGTTTGTGAAGCTGCTAAGAGAAGCCAATTCTGAGGAAGTCGGGTGGTTCACGGCGGAGATGGAGAAGTTCGGCTTTTCCGACTCTTCGTTTGAGCACTTGCACGGCACGATTGTAAGTCTAAACCGGTGCGATGGTTGGACGGGCATAAAGGGTACGGCAGCCAAGAAGTTGTCGGCCGAGCGGCTAACGCCAGAGATCGACAGTTTGACTGAAGAACTGGGAGTGACCTACCGTCAGTTTGTGGATGCTGGCATACAAATGGTGGTCAACGGCTTGCCGGTGAAAGCCATTGATCCCCTGAACGGTGGGGAACTCCACCTCGATGAGGAGATGGAGTTTGACGTTACTGGTGACGACGGGAGGGCTGTAACCGAAAAGGTTCGTGTTAAGTTGGGCCTAATTCCTGAAGGCGCGGAGAGTGGCATTCCGCTGCGTCAACGCCCGAACATCGCGAATCAGGGATTCTCCGTTCTACGGAACCATCGCGAGATCGCGTTTGGGAAGACGCTGAACGTTTACGATGCAAAGCACAATGAACTCAACCGTTTACGCGGTGAAATTGAGTTTCCGGCTGCGCTCGATGACGTACTTGGCGTACATTTCTCGAAACAGGGCGTCGAGCCAAATCAAGCATTTGTCGACAAGCTCAAGGCAATGACGGGGCGCTTGATCTCTCAGATGCGTCGCATGTCGAAGAAGCCCGTACAGATGGACGAGAGCGATGCGAAGATGCATCGTGAGGCAGAGAAGGACATCGCGGAGAAGCAGCATCTACTGATGCTGCCACCCGGTGCCACAAAAGAGAAGCGGGAAGCATCCGAAAAGAAGGTTTCGCCGGATCAGTCGGAACCGCGCTCGGTTGGCCCGCGTAAGCGCACTCCAACAAAGACGCAGTTAGCGGCCTTTAAGAAGGCTCGCTTTGAATCGGGCGACTTGGGTGAGTTCGGCCCGATCTATAGCGTCGACCGCGAACAGGGGACAATCGTCATCACTTGGAACATCGCTCATCCCTTTTACGACGTCTTCGTGCGTGAAAATAATCCGCGTGGCGCTAAGGTAATCGACTACTTCGTATACAGCCTTGCATGTGCCGAACTGATGGTACACGATGAGCAGTCGATGGACTTTGTCGACAACATGAAAGCAATCACAGCAGCGAACATGCGTACTCTTCTGCGCTAAGTTGCTGCGCGTCGGTGGCGGCCGGCGACCGTCACCGACTCTTGCTTTCCGTCGCCAGTCGTTAAGAGCCGAAAACTACTCTTTGGGCGACTGAAGCTTTTCGAGAATCAATGCGTAGACGTGCCAAACCGCCCATTGTCTTTCGGGAATGTGTCGCTACCATCCCTATTGCGTCACTGATCGCCCGTGCAATCGGGCCGATGAAGTTCGGTGCTCCGTCCAAGTCGCCTTGCGAAGGATGCGCGAAGCGCGCCGAGTGCGCAGGCTTCTCTCGTTCGCCAAGGCTCGATACGGCAGGCACATAGCGCCCTATGACCAGAATAAAAAGCGAGGATGACGTGGCGATACCGGACGATGTTCGCGTGCGCCCTATACGTTGCTAGCTTGTCGGCAATGCTGGATCAAAATGACTTTACGACCGGAAATCGAGCAGAAGTTAGGACAATCGGAGCCTTATCAGACGATCGCTTTCAGGTTTGTGTTTGTGTTCAGCAGATACGAATTCGCGCTGAAGATGGCCGGTTTTATAAGACGTAAGGAAGGCCCGCTTGAGGCGTGTTGGGATTCGTACGCGCAGTGTTTACCAATATTGTCCGAAGCGAACAATCGCGACCTCAATGACGCGGTATCCCAGCTATTTGACCGTCCGCCTCGAATTCAAAGGCGGTACGGTGACTCAACAGCGTGGTGCGCTCGCGAAGCTGGAGATCATAATAATGCGACCCTATTCCAGTTCATCAGAGACATTAGGAACAATCTCTTTCACGGAGGAAAGGTTCCGTTTCGAGAAGGTCGAGACGACGAACTGTTGAGGTCATCTCTGGTCATTCTCTCAGAATGCTTGCCGATAAATAAGGCTGTATACGACGCTTTTTGCAGTGCAGAAGTGTGGGTATCGGTTTGATTAGGCACTACCTCGCGGATATCAGGCGGACGCGGGTCCATGAGAGTTATGTACATCCGGTAGTTCCAACGGGCACACGCCGAGTTGTCCTCGAAGAGCCGCTACTCAAGACGCGGCCGCACCACGGGACGTTGTATACAACTTCGGACGACCGGCGCGGGACGGCAGTATCAAATGGGACCGCCGTGCTTGTACTAGAGGATTCGCGAAGTAGTGGGCTGGCCCAGTTCCGCGTTCAGATCATAGGCGGTTCTCTTTCCGGTAGGGAGGGATTCATGCGCGGTTACGAGTTTAGTCTATCGAACGCGCCCGGGACCTCTATCGCTAGAGCGAATGAATGCGTGGGAACGCGTCGACGGCTTTACGGTTAAATAGGTTCGTCCGCCGCGACGCCGAAACGGATGCTCTCTTATCGGCAAGTTATGCGCACGATAACGCTAGAACTCATCTCATAATAGATTCCGCAGCAATATGAACGCGCAACCGAGCGATAGGAATCCGAGATAGTTTTCTGCGTGATACTCATACCGAACTACAAGACGGCGGAAGTTCTGCAGCC